>Ga0187820_1000319_pt1 | contig 10661 bp, 8 predicted proteins | sample NC_wetland_sal_i_19_FD_132409 | JGI IMG/M metagenome (GOLD analysis project Ga0187820, IMG submission 132409) | Wetland sediment microbial communities from Neuse River Estuary, North Carolina, USA - SO4_5 | ecosystem: Environmental > Aquatic > Freshwater > Wetlands > Sediment | place: USA: North... | reverse complement strand
TGCTGGCAATTGTCGACGTGCTCGCCATCGGGCAAGACGTAGGAAGCAGCGCGTCCGCCAAGGAACGGGCGCTGCTCAAAGAGACGAACGCGCCAGCCTGCTTCAGCCAGCGCGACGCTGGATGCCAGACCCGCCAGCCCGCCGCCGATCACGATCACGCTTTTCAAGGATATTCTCTTCCGAGAGGCGCCCGAAGCGCGCCTTTGCAATGAACAACATTTTTTCCGGTTTCGAGAGACGCACGCGTTCACCAAAAACGCCGAAATCGAGCGACTCGATGCGCGCCAACAAGGCGCTGTACGTGTGGACCAGGAGCCACAGAGCGCTGCGGCTTTCCGGATCGATCAGACCGAAGAGCGCGGCGCCTTCTTGATAGCATTGCCAGGCGCGGTCGGCTCCGAAGCGTAAAAGTTCGCGGACACCTAGGGTGGCTTCGCTCTTGCCGAAATCCTGCGGGGAAACGCCGTAGCGCGCGAGATCTTCTTCGGGCAGATAGACGCGGCCGAGGGCGTAGTCGTCGTGGACGTCGCGGATGATGTTGGTCAGTTGAAAAGCGAGACCGAGTTTTTCGGCTAGATCGAGCGCGCGGGGATCGTGAAAGCCAAAGACATGGGTGCAAGTGAGGCCGACGGTTCCTGCGACGCGATAGCAATATTCGCGAAGGCGGTCGAAGGTAGGATAGGTGCGAAGAGTCAGGTCCATTTCGGCGCCGCTGATTAGATCGTGCAAGTAGCGCGCAGGCATTTTGTAGCTATGCATGGTGTCGACGAGGGCGGGCAGAACCTCGGCAGCGCCCTTTGGGGCGGAGGAGTTCAGCGCCGCTGTGCCGTCGACGAGTTGAGACTGGCCAATGATGGCGTCGTCCAGTGCCGCGCGCCAATCGGCCAGGCCGCGTTGTTTGGCCGCGAGATCGTGGCCTTCGTCGGCGACGTCATCGACCAGGCGCATGAAAGCATAGAGGGCCGCGAGAGCGTCGCGCTTCGGTTTGGGAAGCAGGAAAAAAGCGTAGTAGAAATTGCTGTGGGCGGCACGGGCGATTTGGTGGCAGAAGGCGTAGGAGTCGGGCACAGATGTGCTTCGTAAGGGCGCAGCATGCTGCTCCCCGACAAAAGCGGAGCCGCCTGTGCGGGACTCCGGATGCGAGGGTTTGGCCACGAGACGCGTCAAGAGCGCCCGGCCAAGGAGTCGCGCTTGTTTGGATTTGGTAATGGATGGGCGCGTATGGAGCGTGTCGTAGCCCATGGATTCGATGGCGTCGAGGACGGCTACGCCGCCTCGCGTGAACATATCGAGGTCAACGCTGAGGCGGCCACTGACCATTTTTGCGAGCGGGGCGCCCTCCGCAAAGAGAACACGCGTGCGAGCGATCAAGTCCTTCATCAGAGCGACGTAGCGATCGCTGAAGCGGCGATTGACGATGTCGTCCTCAGATACGCCGTGAGTCGCGGCGACATCGAGTGGAATATAGATGCGGCCCTTTTCGAGGTCCCGGCTTACGTCTTGCCAGAAATTCGCAAGTTGGAGGGCTGTGCAGGTTGCGTCGGAAAGTGACTGGCGCTCTTCGTCGCGATACGCGCAGAGATAAAGGACAAGGCGGCCAACGGGATTCGCGGAGAAGACGCAATAGCCGACCATGGAATCCCATGTGGGATAACGCTTGACGGTCTGGTCCTGGCGAAACGCTCTCAGAAGATCGGCGAAAGGCTGTTTGGGAATATTTTTGGCGATGATCGTTTCACGTAGCGCGACGAAGACGGGGTGCGATGGCCGGCCATTGCAGCAGTCGTCGAGTTCACGCTCCCACCAATCGAGGAGTTCGAGGGCTCGTTCTTTTTGCGGGATTTCGTCGCCGAGATCGTCGGCCCAGCGGCAATATGCGTAGAGATTGTAGAAATGCTGGTGCAGATCTTTGGGGAGAAGCCAGGAAACTACGTTGAAATTTTCATAGTGGTGGGTGGCGAGCCAACGAGTGTAGGCCTGTGCGACTGCGAGGGAGCAGTTGTTCGCGGGAGCGTGTTCGGCAATTTCGATTTCACCGGGATGCAACATGGAAAAGCAGATTCCTCGCTTCGCTCGGAATGACAAAAACTACAGTCCACAGGCGCAAGATAGATTGAAACTAGAGAACTGGATTGATGCTCTTTGGTTCGCCAGCCCGAGGGCGGCAGCACGGCTGCCGCACTCCAAAGTCACGGCCTCACGGCCAGCTTGATTTCGCCGCTGCGGCTCTTCATGCGCTCGAAGGCCTGCGGCAGGTCAGTCAAGCGAATCTCTTCGGTGACAAAGTCGTGCCCAACGATATCGCCGCGGCGGATGGCTTCAAGGGCTTCGCGGATGAAACGCGGCGTGTGATGAAAGGGCGAGATCAGCTTAATTTCGGAATAGTGAATCGCAGCAGGGTCGATCGAGACATTCGTGCCCGACGGCAGACCGCTGAAGAAATTCACAACGCCTCCGCGGCGAACCATGGCCAAAGCCTGCTGCCAGGTTGCGGGATTGCCGGCGGCTTCTACGACGGAGTCGGGGCCGCGCTCGTCATCGGTCAAGGATTTCACCGCAGCAACGACATCGGGTGTTTCGGTCACGTTGATGGTAGCGACCGCTCCGAGCCTGCGAGCTACGTCAAGCGGCGCGGAACGCCGCGCCAAAGCGATCACGCGCAAGCCGCGGCGCGAGAGCATGCGCACAAAGGTAAGACCGATGGGGCCGCAGCCAATGACTGCGGCGGTATCGCCGGTGCGGACCTCCATTTCGTGAATGCCACGGAGCACGCAGGCCAACGGTTCGACAAGAGCCGCGCTGCCGTCATCGACGGAGTGGGGCACTTCCAGCATGTTCTCCATCGCGATGCGTCCGGGGATGCGCATGTATTCGGCATAGGCGCCGTTGTTAAAGAGCAAATCTTCGCAAAGATTTTCCTGGCCGCGGCGGCAATGGTAGCAGCGCAAGCAGGGAGCGGAGTTGGCCGCGACGACACGCATGCCAATGCGCCAGCGCGCGTCCACGCGTTTGCCGACAGCGGCGATGTCGCCGACCACTTCATGACCAAAGACGGCGGGAGGCTGAATCATTTTGGCGTGGTAGCCCCGCTTCCAGACTTTCAGGTCGGTGCCGTCGGTCAGTGCGAGTCGGACGCGGAGGAGAACTTCATCGGCAGCGAGATGCGGCACATCGATCATCTCGATGCGGAGATCTTCGCTGCCATACAATACGGCCGCGGTCATCTTAGAAGGCACAGCCGCGCGCGCGACGGCAAATTTCTCTTCTTCTCCAACTTCCAGCTTCTTGGTCGTAGATGTTCTCATGCGTGAGTGATCAAAATCTTCAGCGATTCGGCCGTTGGCCGGGCCGCAAGGTCAAAGCTTCCTGGATTCTATCCAGAGAGAAGCGGTGCGTGACAATCTCCATTACCGGCAGTTTCTTCCCCAGCACCAGCTCCGCGGCTGACTCTTGGATGTCCACCGCCGCGCTATAGCTGCCCAGGATTTCCTTTTCGTCGATGCCCACGGCGGCGGCGGGAAACTCAATCTTCGTGACTGGGTCGTTTGCCGCGAAAAGCAAGACTCGCCCCCCAGGCCGCGCAGCTGCCAAAGCGTCATTTACCACCGATGGATGCGCGACCGCAACCAGGACTGCGTCCGCTCCCCGACCGTTCGTACGGACCCGCACTTCTTCTATAAGCTTACCACTGGTTGGGTCAAAGGACTCAAGCGCACCGAGTGAGAGGCTCTTTTCGCGACGTTGGAGAATTGGATCACTTGTATACAGCTTGGCGCCTTCGAGCTTGCTGACCATGAGCAACTGGAGGCCGATGGGGCCGCAGCCGAGGATCAGAACAGCTTCGCCCGGGGTGATGCGCGCTTTTTGGACGGCTTTGACAATGGTGTTGATGGGCTCGATGAAGGTGGCTTCTTCAAAAGTGACATTGTCTGGCAGGGCGACAATGCCGCGTTCGGCTACCCAGGGCATGGCTTTGACGTACTGAGCAAAGCCGCCGCCGTTGGGCGTAAAGCCTGCGGTCAGGCCTGTGGTCTTGTACTGCTTGCACTGGGAGAAGAGGCGCTTTTCGCAATAGAAGCATCGGCCACAGGGAGTGTGGTGGAAGCTCATCACGCGGTCGCCGGGAGTCCACTTGGTCACTCCGGGGCCTGTCGCGACGACTGTGCCTGCCAGCTCGTGGCCCAGAATTTGCGGCGGCTCGACATAGCGCTGGAAGATTTTCTTGATGTCCGTGCCGCAGATCCCGCAAGCAGCGACTTTGATGAGGACTTCGCCTTCACCAACTTCGGGGACGAGGACTTCCTCGACGTGCACGACACCTTTGTCGCGGTAGACGCCGGCCCGCATCGTTTTCGGGATGGGCCCCAGCGATTTCAAGGTCTCGTGAGCTGTGCCGATGCTACTCATGTGGCGGAGACCTCTTCGATTTTTGGATGCGGGATTTTCGCCCAGTTTTGGGAGATCGCGGAAATGTAGCGATCCAAAAAATCCGCGAGCGACTTGGCAGCGGCGCGGCTCTGGCGGCCGAACTGGATCAACATGGGGATGCGATACGGACTTAGGCCTACTTCCTTGAGTAGGCCGCCCATTTTCAAGTGGCCGCGAGAATCAAGGATGCGCGCGAAATCGACGGGCAGGTCTTCGTCCGCGGTGTCGCTAATCGCGCGAACGGCTACGCACGGTACGCCACGTTGCGTAGCGGCTGCGAGGATGTAGGCAGACTCCATTTCGACGATGCTTCCCGTCCGGCTTAGTTCTTCTTTCTCTACGGCCGTCTTCACGATTTTCTCAGAAGTCACGGAGACTTGGACAGGCTTTGCGCCGGAGGATGCAGCCAGGTCAACAAGGATACCGTCACTAGAGGCTTTGCTGTCTCGCTGCAACGCTTCCGAAACGTGAGAGACAACTACATCGCCTGGAAGCAAGGCCGCTTCGAGCGAACCGGCGAGTCCCGTGGAAATGCAAAGATCGTGAAGATCGATGGGAACTGATGACATCGCTCTGGCAGCGCTATCGCCGCCCATTCCCGTCAGCAGCACGGTAACTTCATCGAGACCAATGTTGGCCTTGAAGAGATCAAATTCGCGGCGGCGCTCCCAATTCTCAAACTCGTAAGGGACAAACGGGTGGCGAGCAGCCCATGGCGAGAATTCGGCTTTGATGGCGAACGTCACGAGAATACGCATAAGCCTGTAATTCTATGATGCCGGGCGAAAGCGCCGGGCTACAAATACCCAGCCGTCCTTCGAATGCCGCGCGCCGAAAGCAAAGGCTGAACCCTGTGCCACGAAATCTAGGCTGCGGCGCGAAGCATTCTCTTGAGGCGATGCGGTTTCACGTAGCCGTTGGCTTCGTACCATCGGACGGCACGCTTCAGAGCCTCTTCGACGGAACCCGGCTTAAAACCCAGTTCCCGCTGCGCTCTCGAGCAATCCACAAACATCATGTGCTGAGCGATCTTCACGCCCTCGACCGGAATTTGCGGCTCTTTTCCAATGAGCCGGGAAAACGCCGTGTTGATGTAGGCTACACCCAAAGCCAGGCCGTGAGGAATCTTGAGCGAGGGAGCCGCGAGGCCCGTGATCTTGGAGAGCAAATCCAGCATCGCTTTGAGCGTCAAGTTTTCCGCGCCGAGCAGGTAACGCTCGCCGACTTTGCCATGTTCCGCGACGAGCAGATGGCCTTCCGCGCATTCTTCCGCGCCGACGAAATTCAGGCCCGTTTCAACGTAGCCGGGCATTTTACCGTTCAAAAAGTCGAGAATGATTTTTCCCGTGGGAGTCGGCTTCCAATCTCCGGGACCGACAGGAGTGGTAGGCATGGCGACCACTACGGGCAGCCCTTCCTTCGCGGCGTTGAGCGCTTCACGCTCGGCCATCCATTTTGAGCGCTTGTAGTGGCCGACCATCTCTTCGAGCTTGGTGTCGGTGAACTCATTGGGAAGTTGCGGGCGGTCAACGGCAATCGTGGCTACCGTGCTGGTGTAAATGAATTTTTCGATTTTGGCGCGCTTCGCGGCCTCAAGGAGGTTTTTAGTGCCGCCGACATTCGAGTCGTAAATGTCGCGAGATTTTTTTGCCCACAGGCGGTAGTCGGCTGCGACATGAAATACGTACTGCACGCCAGCCAGGGCGCGATCGAGCGACGCGGCATCGCGCAGGTCTCCCGTAACGTATTCGAGGGAGAGGTCGCCGACGGCGCGGTTCGTGCTCGAAGGACGCATCAAGACGCGCACGTCCTCGCCGCGAGCGACGAGTTGGCGCGCCACATGGCTGCCCAGGAAGCCCGACGCTCCTGTAACTAGCGTGGTCATCCGGCTTCTGCACCTTCGCCCAAACTGTCTCTTTGCGACTCCGGCAGCGGAGAGCGTTCCCTCTCCGGGCAACTTCGCAACGCTGCGGGCGGCGCGACTACGTCCAGTAACGAGGAAAGAAGCGCCCACCGGCGGTTTAGCAAGCGGCGGCGCAGTCGGCCAGTTTCCGTCGCAAGTCCGGGAAAAAGCGGTGCATAAGTAATCATGAATCCATCCACATCGAGCTTGCAGACTTCGGCGTGGAGTTCCTCTAACTCACCGGATGCCATGTCTGGTCGCAAGACGAGACGAGCGCACGTGAAAAAACCGGCCAGACGCCCCATGCGAAGTGCTTCCAAGCCCGTGCGCAATTCTGCTGGACGAGCACCCCGCAGATCCCCCGAGGGATTGCGGCCGTCCAAGCGGATGACGAAATAAAAACGAGAAGACGGCTGAAACTCGTGAAGGCGGGGCTTGAGGGAGGCACCGGAGGTCTCGAGAAAGATGTGCCGCCCTGATGCCGCGATGGCGTTGGTGAAGCGAGCCACATGAGGATGCTCCAGCGGTTCGCTACCCGTGATCCAAATGATCGGGGAGCGATTTTGGGAGAGCCTCGCCGCGAGCGGCTGCGAAAAACCGTTTGCTGTTTCTTGGCCGCTAGCTGTTTGGGAAGCGAAGGCCGAATCTAGAACATCGTCTATCGAAAGCTGCAAGATAAGGGGATGATCACGCCTGGCGCCGATTGCGCGAGCGGCCAATGCGAGGATGAGATCCGCGGTGAGCCGCAGAGAAAACGTCATCGCGGGCTCTAGAACCCGCTCCGCAGCCGGAATTCGGCTGGCTGGAATTTCATCGCGCAGTATTCGTGCGGACCATCCACCTGATTACGGAATCGCGCCAGCGCGTAGAGCGGGAAAGAATTGCGGTAAAGGTGATACTTCAAGTAAAAGACGCCCGGAAAACCGGTGCCGGTAAAATCGGATTCGCTCCAGGAACCATCGGTATTTTGCTGGTGGACGAGATAAGCGACCGACCTCAGAATAGCGGGATCATCAGCCTGGGCGCCCGCGAGCAATCCGATGAGGCCCCAGGCCGTTTGTGATGCGGTGCTATTTCCCGTACCTTTGGTGGCGGGATCCGTGTAGCTCCACAGAGATTCCCCGAAGCTGCCGTCGGGTTTCTGCACAGCGCGGAGCCAGGTGACCGCGCGCTGGCAAAATTCTTTTGCCGTAAGCGAGACGGTCTCGAGGGCACGCAGCGCACCGCTCGTCCCGTATACGTAATTCACGCCCCAGCGGCCGAACCAGGAGCCGTCTTCGCACTGATCTTTCAACAAGAACTTCACCGCGCGCTGAACAGCGGGATGCTCCGCGGGCCAACCGAATCGGCCGAGGCACTCGAGAACGCGCGCCGTCACATCGGCGGTCGAAGGATCAATCATCGCGTTGTGGTCGGCGAAAGGAATATTACATAAAAGTTTGCGGTCGTTGTCGCGATCAAAGGCGCCCCAGCCGCCGTCCTTGTTTTGCATGCTCAGGAGCCATTGGATGCCGAGCCGGACTGATTTTTCCATGCGCTCGGAATCTGGATGCTGCACCCGCTGCAGCGCCATGAGGACGAAAGCGGTGTCGTCCACGTCAGGGAAGAAATCGTTGCGAAACTCGAAGGCCCAGCCACCAGGCTCGGCGTCTTTGTTCTTGAATTGCCAGTCGCCGGGACCAAGAACCTGTTTGGAGAGCATCCAATCCGCTGCTTTCACAAGGGCGGGATGATCGGCGGGAAGCCCGGCCTCTTCCAATGAGACCATGGCGATGCAGGTATCCCAAACCGGGGAAACGCACGGCTGCATGCGAATCGTGTCGCCCTCTTCAATCTCAAAGCGAGAGAATTCGCGAATTTCGCGGGCGGTGAGTGGATCATCGGGGCCGTGGCCGAGCGCCATCAACGCGAAGATCGAGTTCATCATGGCAGGGTAGATGGCAGCGAGACCTTCGCTGCGCTCGATGTGCGCGAGCATCCAGGCTTTGCATTCGCGGAGCGCGCGGTTGCGCAGCGGTTTCCAGGGAAGCTTCTCGTAAAGTTTCAGGCCGCGATCGATGGCCAGGAAAACGTTGCGCCACGAGATAAGCTGCTTGCTCCAGTCAAACGCCGCTGCTTTGTGCGAGATGTCCTTGAAGAGCTCGTCGACGCGAGCGCGTTCCGGTAGACGCCAGTCCGGCCGAAGGGCCGAAAGAATGGCCATGGGGATGACGATGCCGCGCGTCCAAGACGACATTTCATAAATGTTGAGATAGAACCAGTTCGGCAAGAGCAGTAACTCGGGCGGAATCGAAGGAACAAGCTCCCAGCCGACTGCGCCAATCAGCGCGAGATAAAAGCGCACATAAGAATTTGTGAGTTCGAGGCCGCCAAGCCGATGCACCGTTTCGCGCGCCTGCGTCATGTGGGGCGAATCGATATCGTCGCCCACCAGTTTTAGGGCGAAATACGCTTTGCAGGTTGCGTTGAGATCGGAAGGGCCGCCCGGGAAAATATTCCAGCCGCCATCGGGGAGTTGACGGCGGCGAACATAATTGGCGAGCTTAGCGATGCGCTCGGGATCGGCCTTACCGAGTACGTACAAGTAATAGATGTAATCGGATTCGAGAGTGGTATCGGCTTCGAGTTCGCCGAGCCAATACCCTTCCTCGGCTTGCAGAGAGAGAAGGTGGTTCGCGCCGTTCTCGATAGCCCGCTCGAGCGAGCCAGCCAAACCCTTCTCATGCCAAACGGGTGGTACGGCAGGAAGGGGCCTATCAAGTCCTATGCGTGTACCTGTCGCCAAAATACGTCCCCCAAAAGCAAAGTCTACTAAAAGGCAGGCGTATTAGATTCGCCCAAGATGGATGCAAATGGCCTAACTTCTGTATTCCTAGCTACTTCCCGCAACCCCGGCGCCAACGCCCTCTAAAGAACGAGTAATACGAGTACCACTGAATTATCGCCGCGTTGGGGCAATGGGTCAACTTCTAAGATGCGATGGCGTTACAGAATCGTTGTCAGAGGACGATACTTGGCGGCGCTTGCAACGCCCTTTCGATGAGGACGTGCAGCGGCTCGGGAAGAGGTTCACCCTCACGTTGGGAAACGGAAGGTTTGGTGCGAAGGAGCTTGGCGGGGAGTTTTAACCAGGAGGGGGCGGCTGCCGGAGAGTCCATCGAACCGCGAAGAACCAGTGCGTCGGCGCGGTCCAGCGCGACGCGGGCGGAGTCTTTGAAGTCTTCGCGGGCCGGATCGACGACCGCGAAATAGAGGGTGGGCTTCACAAATTGCAGGAGAGAATTGCTCTCGAGGATGAGCGAACGCGATTCGTTTTCGCTTTCTTCGGATACTGCTTTGAGAGTATCTCGCATCAATGGAAGGCCCTCGGCGAGAAAGCCTTGTTTCGTTCTGAGCCAGAAAGATTTCTTTGCGCCTGCTGCCAGAAATCGCGCGCTGTCCGTCCCGGATTGGGGATGCGCTTCCCATTCGATGGCGCACACGTGTTCGTCAGGAGCGCAGTCGCAATCGTGGCCGTTTTGCGCGCAGACGCCGTGGCCATATTGCGTGATCTTTCCCGCGATCCAATGTGCTTTCGGGAAGGCGCCAATGATGTCGCAGACAAGTTGCGTCTTCCCAATGCTGCGGGTGTGCCCGCCGACTACGACTACGCGCCATTGTGGGGATGCGCTCACGTCACTTCCCTCTTGGTTTGGCCTTCCAGTTTGGCTTCCAATTCTTGGATGCGCGCAGCGAGTTCCGGTAGACGCGCCTGCCAGGCGAATTGCTCTTTGAATTTCTCGAGAGGACGAGCGGGCGTTCCCCACACGGTTTGCCCTGTGCGGATGATCTTGCCACCGAGGACGCCGGACTGGCCGCCGATGATCGCCCCATCTTCGAGAAAACATTGTTCCCCAAAGCCGGCTTGGCCACCGACGACAACATGCCTGCCGAATTCGCAGGATCCGGAAAGGCCGACCTGCGCCGCCATAACGGTGTGCGCGCCAATGTGGCAGTTGTGGCCGATATGCACGAGATTATCGAGTTTAACGCCTTCAGCGATGCGCGTGTCGTCGAGCGAGCCGCGATCGATGGTCGTGTTTGCTCCGATTTCCACGTCGTCAGCGATTTCCACGATGCCCACTTGCGGAAATTTCCAGTAGCGGCCCTCCCCTTGCGCGTAGCCGAAGCCGTCCGCGCCGATGACCGCGCCGGAATGAATCTCCACGCGATGGCCGATGCGAACGCCGGCGTAGAGAGTTACGCGCGGATGAATGCGGCAATGGTCGCCAATCCAACAGCCCGCCCCGATCACGCTGTGCGCGCCGATTTGCGTGCCTTCGCCGATGTG
>Ga0187820_1000316_pt1 | contig 10698 bp, 9 predicted proteins | sample NC_wetland_sal_i_19_FD_132409 | JGI IMG/M metagenome (GOLD analysis project Ga0187820, IMG submission 132409) | Wetland sediment microbial communities from Neuse River Estuary, North Carolina, USA - SO4_5 | ecosystem: Environmental > Aquatic > Freshwater > Wetlands > Sediment | place: USA: North... | reverse complement strand
GTGAGTACGTTCACTGAACGTGATGGCGATTGGGGATTATTTGGTCGAGTTTGACGATGGCGTGGGGGTGATCCCCCTCAGGGAACTTGAACAAATGTTCCCTTGGGGGAGTCTCCCGGTTCCTACGCCCAGAGACCGAACCAGTGTGCCATGCCCTGTTGTCAGACCCCAAGTTTTTTCAACTGCTGCTGATCATCGATCAGGAATTAGCCGATCAGGCTCATGCCGCAGGTTGCCCCTGTGGCGGTGTCCTGCATCGCGCCAACTATCCCCGCAAACCCCGTGCCTGCCCGGCTGAGGTTCGCGCCGAATTCGAGTTTCGCTTCAGCTATTGCTGCGCTCGATGTCGTTGTCGCACCACCTCAAGGTCGGTACGCTTTCTTGGTCGACGTGTGTATTTGGCGTGGGCCGTCGTGCTGGCTTCGGTCCGGCCCTTGGGTCAGGTGACCACGGCGACCCGGCTGGCTGCTGAGTGGGCCATTCCGATGCGGACGCTTCAGCGCTGGCACCAGTGGTGGCAACGCCAGTTTCCGCTGACCCCGCTCTGGCAGGCGGACGCTGCCCGCTTCATGCCCCCGCCCGCGGCCGAGTTGTTTCCGGCCAGTTTGCTCGAACGCTTTACCGGTCAGGCCGATGAAGCCTTGAGGCGGTTCCTGATCTTCCTGTCGTCGATCACGGTCAGGCCGGTCCCCCTGAACGAGGGTCGCTAATCACCCGCAGAAGAGGCGGATAGTCAGCCTGATTGAGGCTTTGTAGCCTGCTCTCCCGGTTGTGGCGCCGTCGGTGCCCCCGTCTTGGGAGACCCCGCTTGAGTTCACATGTCGATCCCCTTCAACGCGATCGCTGGGCGCGTTTGCGCTTCTCGATCATTGGCCCCTTGCTGGCGGCGCCGCCGCCGAGTGGGGAATTGCAGGCCGCCCTGATCACGCTCGCCGCCAAGGCCTGGCGTCATCCAGCCACCGGCCTGGACATCCACTTCGCGGTCTCCACCCTGGAGCGCTGGTACTACACCGCCCGTTCGGCCGTCGATCCCGTGGCGATGCTCCGGAACCGGTTACGGGGCGACATCAACCGCTTCCCAAGCCTCTCCAGCACCGCCATCGACAGGTTGACGGCCCAGTATCGTGAACACCCGGGCTGGACCATGCAACTCCATTTCGACAACCTGCGCATCACGCTGGCGGGCCAGGGCGAACCGATCCCCTCCTATCCCACGGTACGGCGTTACTTCAAGGCGAACGGGATGCACCGCCAAGCCCGTCCCAAGCGGGCCACGGACGGCGCACTCCAGGCGCGGGACCGACTTGAACGGCTGGAAGTCCGGAGTTTCGAAGTCGACCATGTCTCGGCCCTCTGGCACCTTGACTTCCATCATGCCTCACGCAAGGTGCTTACCCGTGAGGGGGCCTGGGTCAAACCCATCCTGTTCGGCGTCATTGATGATCGCTCGCGGCTGGTCGGCCATCTGCAGTGGTATCTCGACGAAACCGCCGAGAGCCTGATTCATGGCCTGTCGCAGGCCTTCATGAAACGCGGTCTGCCGCGGGCCTTGATGACCGACAATGGCGCCGCCATGCTGGCCGAGGAAACGGTCACCGGCCTGGCCGCCCTGGGCATCGTGCATCAGACGACACTCCCATATTCGCCGTATCAAAATGCGAAGCAGGAGGTCTTCTGGGGTCGGGTCGAGGGCCGCCTGATGGCCATGCTGGAGGGGGAAGCGGCCCTCACCCTGGACCGGCTCAATCAGGCCACCCAAGCCTGGGTCGAGCAGGAGTACCACCGAACGGTCCACTCCGAGATCGGAGCCACGCCGCTGACGCGCTATCTGGCCGGACCCAATGTCCGCCGCGAGTGCCCGACGGCGGCTGACCTTGCGGCGGCCTTCCGGATCGAAGCGGTGCGCCGGCAACGGCGTTCCGATGGCACGATCAGCCTGGCCGGGGCGCGGTTCGAGATTCCTGCGGCGTACCACCATCTCGAACGGGTTCATCTGCGCTACGCCCGTTGGGACTTGAGCCGGGTCGATCTGGTCGAGGCCCGTACCGGTCAGATCCTGTGTCCACTTCGCCCCCTGGACAAGTCGGCCAATGCCGATGGCCAGCGCCGGGCGCGGACATCGGGCACCGCACAGGCCGATACCGTACCGACTTCCGGGCCGGCGCCCTTGTTGCGCCAGTTGATCGCCGAGTATGCCGCCACCGGCTTGCCGCCCGCCTATTTGCCCACCCCCGACAAGGACTTCGCATGAACCCGACCCTGCTGGCCCTGTACGGGCTGAAATGGAATCCCTTCTCGCCAGAACTGCCAACCGAGGCAGTGTATGTCCCACCCCGGATCGAGAACTTCTGCTGGCGCGTCGAACACGCGCTGATTCGGGAGGGCGGCTTTGCCATGATCCAGGGGGACCCCGGAACCGGCAAGAGCGTAACGTTGCGCCTGCTGGCGCAACGTCTGTCCCGATTGCCAGACATCACCGTGGGGGTGATCACCCATCCGCAGAGTTCCCTGGTCGATTTCTATCGGGAGTTGGGCGATGTCTTTGCCGTGCCGCTGAAACCGCATAACCGGTGGGGTGGGTTCAAAACCTTGAGGGAAACCTGGTTCGCCCATTTGGAAACCACCCGCCGGCGTCCGGTCCTGCTGATCGATGAGGCCCAGGAGATGGCGCCCTCAACGCTGTCGGAGTTGCGTCTCCTGGCCAGTGCGCGATTCGACTCGCAGTCGTTGTTATGTGTGGTGCTGGCCGGCGATGGGCGCCTGACCGAGAAGTTCAGGCGCGAGGAACTGGTGCCCTTGGGCTCGCGCATCCGCACCCGCCTGGCCATGGAGCATGCCACGCCAGACGAGTTGCTGACTTGCCTGAATCACCTGTTGGCCGAGGCCGGCAATGCCAGCCTGATGACGCCGTCACTGCGCCAGACGCTGTGTGATCATGCGGCGGGAAACTTCCGCATCCTGACCACCCTGGCGGCCGAACTCTTGTCGGTGGCGGCCCAGCGCGAATTGCCGTTGCTCGACGAGAAACTGTATCTGGAGGTCTTCGCGCCGCCCGAACGGATGGCGCCACGTCGCGTGGCGCCAGGCCGCTGATCCAGAGGAGATCATCATGCGCCCCGATTCACGCCCCGTCGACATCACACTCAATCTGCCCGTCTTGCCCGATGAGGCCGTCATCGAGATTCAGAACTTCCTGTTTGAAATCCTCGATCTGTTCGAAACCCACTACGGTCATCAGATCCAACGGTTCATGCGGGACAACTCGTACGATCACATGATCACCAAAACCCCGAACCTCCCTCTGGACGATCCGCCTTTCTGAGCCTGGATCATCATGAACAAACCCGCCGGCAACCGCCGGCGTTTCTATGTCCGGTCACTCTGTGTGTAACCATCACCAATCGTGAAAATCGGTCCATCAAATTGGCTGACCACACTCACCTGCAGGAGCTGAGGTGGCTATATGACCGCCGGGACTATGCCGAAGCCCAGCGGGACTTGGCGGCCTGGATCGGCAAGTGGTCGGGCAAGTACCCGAAGCTGGTGGACTGGGTCGAATCGAACATTGGCGAGACGCTGACTTTCTACCGGCTGCCCCGGCCACACCACAAGCATTTGAAGAGCACGAATATGCTGGAGCGACTGAACGAGGAGATCAAGCGACGAACCCTGGTCGTCCGGATCTTCCCGAATGCCGAGTCATGCCTGAGATTGATCCGGGCCTTGTGTGTCGAGAAGCATGAGACCTGGCTGGAGGATCACCGCTATTTGAACATGAGCCTGTTGGCCGAGCAGAAGAAGGAATTGTTGAGATTGGCCGCCTAAGCGGCCACCGGAGCAACCTCAGCCATGACAAACTGAATTTGCACACATTGACGTACACAACCCGGAACTGCTTTCAGATGGGCATGGCAGACATGCAGTAAGCCGCCCTTATCGGACGTGCCAATGGATTGGAGGAAAGACCGGGAACTTCTGGGGGGCGTAACTGAGATGTTGCCATCCCTTCAGTCAAAGGGAGCCGGAATGCCTAATCTAATAATTTCCAATAAATCAACCAACCTGCAGATAGCGTAGCAAAAACTGAGATCCATACCACCCACCAGAAACCATGAACGTCTTGGCTGAATGGGATGCCTCCAATGTTCATCCCGAATAGTGCTGCCAGAACCGTGATCGGGAGCGATACCACGGTGACGGATGTGAGTACGAATACACTGCGGTTGGTACGTTCGGCAACCCGCGCGGCGATGTTATCCTCAAGTATCTTGATACGCTCTTGAAGTACCGCCATATCCCTCAGGGCGACTGAAAAGTTCTCGGTTGAGAGATGTAGGCTTTGTATGTCCTCATTATCAATCCATTTTGGTGGGCGTGTAATTAACCGGAACAGTGAAGCTGGTTCTGGTGCCAGCAACCGCTGTAACCCAACTAGATCCCCCCGGATTCCGCCAAGGTCTTTATGCTTGGGAAGTTTGTTGGTGCGAAGACTATTTTCGATTTCATTGGCGATCTTGGCCACGCCCCTCAGTACTCCGAACATATCTTCAGACTGCCGCCGCAGGAGCCAGTTAAGGAGCGCTAAAGGGCTATGAAAAGGTTGGCCTTCTGATATTTTTTGACGCAGTAATTTAACTGACTTCAGTGGTTGATCCCATGCACTCAACAATGAGTGCTGCTTGACGTTCAGCCAGATCGTTGCGACCTCCGGTTGCGTGCGCCTCTCAAAGTCATATGTCACTTCATTGACAGTGGCAAACAGATTGAGTTGGGAATGAGCCATACGGGATGATCGTCTTTCCTTGTGCAGCGCTTCTGAAAAAGCAGTTGGCAAGTCCAGTAGCGTTAACCATTGTGTGCTAATCCCATGTGGGTTGTCGAAATGAAGCCATAAAAACGCACCGAATTTATCTTCTTTGCTCATCAGCCAGTTCGAAGCCGATTCACAATCGATCTCTATCCCTTGTCCTGTGTCCGAAAATAAATAGGCGTAGACAAGGACTGATGACCGAGTTGATGGATCTGCAACGGTATGTTCCTGCATTATCACTTCCATATCTGGTTGCCACGATCGTATATCTAGATGCCTTCAATACGGCATCTTTTTCAAGATGATTAACCCAACGGCACGTTGCACTACAACCCCTGGTGGAGTCTTTCTTTTAATTTGGACCAGCGCCGCTCCACCTGATTGCCTTTCGCAGCCAAAATTTAACGTCAATATCCTCGAAGTCGATCGTGATTAATTAGTGACTCGGCATTTTCAAGGGATCATTCATGCCCGCTCTCTATCATTATGGTCATCACCATAGGTTGCACCTAACCAGTAATTGTGTTGAGTGGCTAGTTGTCAGAAAATGCGTATTGCCCCTTGCCTGCCAACTTCGCTCTATACATGGCGGCGTCGGCTAGTTGTATGCAATGTTCCGCTGAGTCCGGACACTCCGATAAGAAAACAATGCCGATGCTGGTTCCGACTTGAGCCAACCCTTTGGCCAAGGGAATCGGTTCCTTGATCGCTTCGATGACACGGTTGGCCAGCATGATGCAGTTCTCTTTGATGTTTTCCTTGCCAGATGAAGTTAGGACTAAGAATTCATCACCACCTAATCGAACCGTCACATCGTCCGCACGGGTACAGGCGCGAAGGCGGGAGGCGACCTTGCGAAGAACCTCATCACCTGCCGCATGGCCCATGGTGTCATTGACGTTCTTGAATCCATCTAGGTCTAGATAGAGAAAGCCAGGCTCTCTTGCCGACGCTGTGAACTGGCGACCACTCTGGGCAAGGTATCCAAAAGGAAGGAGCGATTGGGCAATCCTGTCAATTCATCAAACAGTGCCATGTGGATGATGCGTTCCTCCAGTTTCTTGCGCTCACTGATGTCCCGGAACACGTTGACCGCTCCAGTGATTTGTTCGCCTTGTCTTATGGCTGAAACTGTTAATTCCACCGGAAAGGATGTGCCATCCTTACGCCAGTACACATCTTCCTTCAGCATGCGCCACTGTCCATCTCGCAGCGTCTCGAAAATGGGGCAACTTTCCATAGGGTAATCGCGGCCATCCGGGTAATGATGGTGGGTCAGTTCATGTAAAGACTGCCCGATGCCTTCATCCACAGCCCAGCCGAACATATTCCTGGCGGCGGGATTGATGAAAACCAGCTTCCCCTCACGGTCCACGCCGCAAATGCCCTCGCCCGCAGACGTCAGAAGCAGATTGCTTTGCTGTCTGGCCGCTTCGGCCTCATATCTGGATTGTTCCAGTTTGGCTGAATATTCTGCTTCTTGAGAGTGAAGATGCTGATGATAAATCTCACGCTGTTTCAAATTTCGGTAGATCAACATCGAAGAAACAAGGGACGCGAATACAAATAAACTGGCCAAGGCGACAAGATGTAGGGAGTCTGATTGCCACTCAGCCAGATAGTCTTGATCGGCTATACCGACAAGCAAAAACAATGGGACATCGTTCATTTTCCGGAATGAATAAATACGGGATACCCCGTCAATGCCACTTCGAGCATGGTAGGTAGCTAAGCTCCTGTCAGAGTTAAGGAGATCATGAAGTTGTCGGGAGGGCGTGCTCGCTCCCACTGATGCGCCATTTCTATCGGTGAGTGAGTAGCGAGCAATCAGACTGGACTTGTCCCATATGCCAATATTGCCGTTTGGCCCAAGGTTGATTTTGGAAAACTGGTTGATGAAATAATTTATTTCAACTGCAACGTGGACATCGCCGGCAAATGAGCCATCCGGGTTGTTGATTCGACGCGAAATCGTGATGATCGACTTCCCCGATGTACGTCCCAAGACTGGCTTTGACAATACCAGACCGGCCTCCGGATCATCTCTCATCTTAATAAATTGAGGACGGTCGGCAATACTGGCGTTGGGGATTTTTACATCCTTGACTGCAAATCGAATAATGCCCTGGGCATCAACGACGCGAAGGCCAAGTGCCTCGGGAAGATGCGCATCCTGACGGGTGATAAACGCTCTGATTTCCTGATCGTTGATGCCGCCCTGTTGTTTCTCCCGAACCACCTCATCCCTCAAGGTCAATAAAGTGATATCAATTTTGCTGAAAAATCCCGAGAGATTTTGCTCCAAGATTTTCGAGTAGTTTTCGGTCAGTAGGGTTGCTTGGGCAATTTCACGTTCACGGTTGTGTTGGATCACCAGCACGACAAGCCCGATCACCGCCAGATTGACTAGCACGGTAACAATCCATAACAGTCTAAAACCTTGTCTCTGACTCTCTAAGGTCGTGGACGCGCCCGTGTCGTTCATATGGACCCCTAAGCACTTCGAAAAACCCTGACCACGAATAGACTCGTTATTCTTCCTTTAAGCACCAACCAACCATATTCAGGATAGCAAACTCTGGATTGTTTAACATTGGCGTACCGGTGATCTTCTGCGAAGTTGGCTAACACCCTGAGGTGTCCACTGAGACAGGCTCGTCAGGCCAATGAAGAGGCACATGACACATGATCTAAAGAGTAACGGCAGGTCAGCATAAAGCCGCCTTTGTGCGCCAAGGTCTGTGTGTAACCGGATTGAGGCGTCAGTACTCGCCGGATTGCAAGCAGCCAATGACCGCGATTTCTCGATAAAGGACCGCTGTCCACAGCATTGCTGACTGAGCCAGGCGACCTCGCCAAGGTCTGCGGTGGCCGAGTAGTTCGCATACGCCATCAGGCAGCTTGTCTTAGGAACCGGCCCTACAGCCTACACGTGCTTCTCGGCCATTGCGGACCGATAGGTTGGCTCCGGTCAATGGCCGGTGTCGCTTAGGTTGCTGACCTTGGCGCTGCAACCAGGCTGAAGGTCTCCTTCAGTGGGCTGCATCGGTCCGGACCCGCCTCACTGCCGACATTCGACAGAACGATGGATAAATGTCAGGTCACAGATGTTCAGCCGACGTTCCAGAGGAATGTTCTTGCTCCATGCATTTATTGCGCCCTGGTCATCATCTTGCCCTCTTGGTCAGTGTGATAACAAGTTGTGGGTCAAATTTTCTATGCGTATTGATTTTGGTCATATGCGTGAGTCACATACATATGTATATATTTACCACCCGTAATCCTGAGCTGTTCCCTGGCGGGATATGCCACCAATGAGAGCGTGTAATGGCTCGACCCGACAACACGTTTGCCAGACGAACACTAACCCCTAATCTTGATGCTAAAGTTTATCCACGCTCTATAACTGGGCGGTTCAACATCTGGCGCCGGTTTTTTGTATGGCTGACCCAGATTGTATTTTTGGGTTTGTGTTGGGTGCCTTGGCATGGACGGCAAGCAGTCCTTTTTGATTTCGTAACACGCAAGATTTATCTGTTCGATCTGGTGTTATGGCCTCAGGACACGATCTACGTGGTTTTTTTTCTGATCCTGTGCGCACTCGCTCTATTTCTATTCACCGCAGTTGCTGGACGGGTCTGGTGCGGATATTCATGCCCGCAAACAGTCTATACAGAAATATTCCTATGGCTTGAACGGCTCGTTGAGGGTGAACGTCCGAAACGCATCAAGCTTGATGCAGCCCCTTGGTCTACCCGCAAACTAGTCATTAAAAGTGTTAAACATGGTCTGTGGGCGCTGGTTGCGCTCTGGACTGGCATCAGCTTTGTTGGCTATGTCGTGCCAATTCGAGAACTGATTGATTCCCTTATTCATTTATCCATCGGGCCTTGGACAACATTCTGGGGGCTCTTTTATGGCTTAGCTATCTATGGCAATGCAGGCTTTCTGCGGGAACAGATGTGCCGACAGATCTGCCCCTATGCACGTTTCCAATTTGCCATGTTTGACCAGGATACGCTGATCATTGCCTACGACAATATTCGTGGTGATCCGCGGGGGGCACGTTCTCGAAATTCAGATCATCAGGCACAGGGCCTAGGTGATTGCGTCGATTGCGGCATCTGTGTTCAGGTTTGCCCAACGGGCATCGATATCAGAAATGGATTGCAGAACGAGTGCATCGGCTGTGCTGCATGTATCGATGCCTGTGATCCTGTGATGGAAAAATTGGGCTATCCACGGGGCCTGATTCGCTATGCCACGGAAAATACCTCGTTAAATCCTACACGTAAGATCAAACTCTGGCATCTTGTACAACGCCCACGGGTAATAATCTACACAACTATTTTTATCGCAATTACCGCCGGTATGATTTGGTCTCTGGCGACGCGTGATCCACTCAAGGTTTACATAACAAGGGACCGGTCAATGTTGGCTCGAGAAGTTGACCACGGGGCAATCGAAAACACGTTTAACCTTCAAATAATAAACAAGGGCGAGCAATCCCATACATTCAAGATCACGGTTGATGGGCTGCCAGGCATTAGTATTACTGATAATGACCTCGTTACTGTACGAGGAGGTGAAATCGGTGCCTTGACTACAACGGTGCGAGTCGGTCCTGGAATAGGGAAACCAGGAGCAAATCAAATTAATCTTCACATCCAAGATCGAATGAATCCAGCTGACTCGGTAACTGAGCACACAAAGTTCTGGATCCTCTAATCACCGTAGAGAAGTTGATGTAATGCTGATCTTTGTCAATGCATTGTTACGATCGTACTGATATTTTCATATTCAGAGTGAATTGCCGTGGTCTGTGGAGGCTTCAATTATTTGTCATTACCGAGCCACCTGAATGCTTAGGAACCCAGAGCACAGCCGGTGATTGTTGCCAACAATACTTAGAGCAGATCAAAGGTGTTCGGCTTTCGTTTGGTTTAGGTGAATCTATTGAACGCAGCAAGTGATAGTGGAGCGAATAAAGATGGGACTCGACGCCATTTTCCAGTACATCTGGATTTCTTTCCAAGTCTTGCTGTTGGACGTCCTTTTGAGCGGATCCAGTGCAGCGGTGATTGCATCTGCTTGCCGGTTGTTGCCACATAATAAGCGGTACAAAATTATCCTATTGGGTGCTGTTGCCGTAATCCTCCTTCGGTCATTACTGACATTAATAACTAATCTGCTATTTGAAATTCCGCTGATTAAGATCCTCGGAGGAGTTGCACTATTAATGATTGCCGTCAATCTGATCGCCAAAGAGCCCCATGGGTCGAAGAACACATGCGGTAATAATCAGGCCGTTTTTTCTGCTGCGGTGACAGCTATTATTATCGCCGACTTGGCTATGAGCTTTGATAATGTAGTGGCCTTGGCCGCTGTATCAGATGGAAATATGGCATCTATGATTCTGGGGCTGCTTATGAGCATCCCACTGTTAATGTCAGGAAATGAAACTCTTTCCAAACTCACGAAAGATATGCCGGAGATTGTCACCTTAGGAGGTGCAATGCTTGGCTGGTTCGCAGGAAGACTGGCCATTTCAGATCACCAGATTATTAACTTGGTCGGGAAGCAATCGCCGGCACTCTTTGTATTTGTACCACTAATGGCTTCTGTTTTTGTGGTTGTGCAGGGACGAAAGCTTAAGGCTGAGCACCAAGTTATTAGCACAATCATTCAGCCTAATTTTAAATTCCGATCTCTGCCTTTTTGGGTTTTTCGCAAGCGACTGGCTCCACTTATGACGTTTTTGGAAGTCAGACCAAATACCTTTCAAGGGAACGTACTGAAAATTGATTCCTTTGAAATGGGCTCTGCAAGACACGATATCCGCAACAAGGACGTGATGCAGGAAAATCGTTTTTCAGGTTTGACGAGTG
>Ga0187820_1000315_pt1 | contig 10704 bp, 8 predicted proteins | sample NC_wetland_sal_i_19_FD_132409 | JGI IMG/M metagenome (GOLD analysis project Ga0187820, IMG submission 132409) | Wetland sediment microbial communities from Neuse River Estuary, North Carolina, USA - SO4_5 | ecosystem: Environmental > Aquatic > Freshwater > Wetlands > Sediment | place: USA: North... | reverse complement strand
TAACAGGTAGGGCGCTTTTCCTGCGAGGGTTAACGGACGGATTTCGTAGCAAAACCACAACTATGCGCTCGGCGGCGTGGGAATGCGCATGTGGCGGAAGAAAGTGTTGAAGGGGGGCTTCGTCATGGTGTTGGACTCTATGGGCCAGGATCGCGGCAATCCCCGGGTGGCGCTACATCTCGCGCATGGACGGTGCAATCTTGGGCAGATCGGGACGGGCACCGACGAGCCCGATGATTCCCTGGGTGGGGCTCAAGAGATAGTCGGAAGCGTTACGGGACAGCAGTACATCCATTGCGTTCATGCCGTTTGGGTCGCTAGGAAGGCCGTTCGCGCCTAAAAAGCACAAGTTCGCTGCAAGACGTTCGATTGCGGGCAGGAACCTGCGTAAAATAGAGGCGTACCCCAAACGCGGCCTTCTCTGCTGGTGTCCCCCAATCAAGAGGAAGTCCGATAAGGAGTGGCAAGTTTCCCGGGCATGCGCAATTTGAGCGAATCCGCCAAGGCTCTGCGAGAGTTGCTCTCGGAGCGCATTCTTGTGCTCGACGGAGCCATGGGAACGATGCTGCAACAGCGGCACTTAACCGCCGAGGATTTTGGCGGGGCGGCGTTGGAGGGTTGCAACGAGAATCTGGTGCGGACACGGCCGGACGTGGTGCTGGATATTCACCGGAAGTATTTCGAGGCGGGCTCGGACATTGTCGAGACGAACAGCTTCGGCGGAGCGCCGATTGTGCTGGCCGAGTATGGGCTAGCGACGGACGCACATTTCTTGAATAAGCGCTCGGCGGAATTGGCGAGGCAGGCGGCGGACGAATTTTCCAAGGCAGGGAGACCTAGATTCGTCGCGGGGTCGGTGGGGCCGACGACGAAAGCGATCACGGTGACGGGTGGCGTCACGTTTGAAGGATTGCGCGAGGCTTATTATGCGCAGGCGAAGGGATTGGTGGAAGGCGGAGTGGATTTGTTGCTGGTCGAGACTTGCCAGGACACGCGGAATATCAAGGCGGCGCTGCTGGCGATTCAGAGACTTTCAAAAGAAATTGGAATGCAGATTCCGGTGATCGTCTCCGTGACGATTGAGCCGATGGGAACCATGCTGGCGGGGCAAACCGTCGAAGCGCTGTGGGCATCGCTGCGGCACGCGAAACCGCTGGCGTTTGGGATGAACTGCGCGACGGGGCCGGAGTTCATGACGGATCACATCCGGACATTGAGCCAGCTCTCGAGTGAGTTTGTTTCGTGCTATCCGAACGCAGGACTTCCAGATGAGGAAGGCAAATACTTGGAGACGCCGACGTCGCTGGCGGCGCAACTCGAAAAATTTGTGGATCATGGCTGGCTGAATTTTGTGGGCGGCTGCTGCGGGACGACGGAGCAGCACATTCGGGCGATCGCGCAGATGGTGGAGGGCAAGAAACCGCGCGTGCGGCCGAGCGAATCGCACCGGGCGGTGTATTCCGGAATCGAGACGATTGAGGCGGAAGACAGTACGCGGCCGCTGCTGGTGGGCGAGCGGACGAACGTGATTGGCTCGAGGCTTTTCAAGAATTTGGTTGCGGAAGAGAAATGGGAAGAGGCCAGCGAGATTGCGCGGAGGCAGGTGAAGGGCGGGGCGCACATCGTGGATGTGTGCCTGCAGAGCACGGAGCGGGATGAGAAGAAGGATATCCCGCCTTTTTACGAGAAGCTGATTCGCAAAGTGAAAGCGCCCGTGATGGTCGACACGACCGACGCGACGGCGATTGAGCTGGCGCTGACCTATTGCCAGGGCAAAGCGATCATTAATTCGATCAATCTTGAAGACGGTGAAGAAAAGTTCGAGCGCGTCGTGCCCGTTGCGCATGATTTTGGCGCGGCGGTGGTTGTTGGATGCATCGATGAGGACAAGCTACAGGCACAGGCGTTTACGCGGGAGCGAAAACTGGCCGTTGCGCAACGCAGCTACAAACTGCTGACAGAGAAATATGGGTTGGGGCCTGAAGATATCATTTTCGATCCGCTGGTGTTTCCGTGCGCGACGGGCGACGAGAATTATATTGGCGGCGCGGTCGAGACAGTGGAAGGCATCCGATTGATCAAGCAGGCGCTGCCGGATGCGCGGACGATCTTGGGGATTTCAAACGTGTCTTTCGGATTGCCGGCGGGCGCGCGCGAAGTAGTGAACTCGGTGTTTCTGTACTACTGCACGAAAGCGGGACTGGACCTTGCAATCGTGAATACGGAGAAACTGGAGAGATTTGCATCGATTCCGCAACATGAAAGAGATCTCGCGGAGAATCTTCTGTTTTCGCATCCACCGAAGGACGTAGCCGCGGATCATTCTCAGGCGGAATTGCTGCGCAATGTTCCTCCGGATTGGCGGGAACAGAAGAAAGAGCAGCGCGCGGCGGTCAATCAGTATCACATCGCGGCCATCGCGGAGTATTTCCGGACGGCGAAGAAGAAAGAGAAAAAGCGCGCGGCGGATTTACCGCTGGACGAGCGCCTGGCGAATTACATCATCGAGGGAACGCGAGATGGATTGATCGCGGATTTGGAGCGCAAGCGGGCGGAAGGCGCCACACCACTGGAGATTATCAACGGACCTCTGATGGCGGGGATGGCGGAAGTGGGGCGGCTGTTTAATGCCAATGAATTGATTGTGGCCGAGGTGTTGCAGTCCGCGGAGGCCATGAAGGCTTCGGTGAATCATCTCGAACAATTCATGGAAAAGGCGGACACGGCGAAGCGCGGGAAGATCGTGCTCGCGACGGTGAAGGGCGACGTGCACGACATCGGAAAGAATCTTGTTGAGATTATTTTGAAGAACAACGGGTATGACGTGGTGAATCTGGGAATCAAAGTACCGCCGGAAGAGCTGATCAAGGCGTATCAGGCGCACCAACCCGATGCGATCGGGCTTTCCGGGTTGCTGGTGAAAAGCGCGCAGCAAATGGTGATCACGGCGAGCGATTTGCGGGAAGCGGGGATTGAGATACCGCTTTTGGTGGGCGGGGCGGCACTTTCCGCGAGATTTACGCAGACGAAGATTGCGCCAAGCTATGGCAAGGCGGTGTGCTATGCAAAGGATGCGATGACGGGGCTGCGGTTGATGAACCAGCTGATGGACCCGGCGACGCGGGAACAGGTTTTACTTGAGCACGCGGCGGCGGGGAATGGATTTGCCGTATCCACCACGGGCAAAGTTGCGGAGATTCCCAAAGTTACGCGCTCGCCGAAGGTGCGGACGGACTTGCCGATTCCGAAGGTGGCGTATCTGGATCGAAAAGTGCGGCTGATCCCGGATTTGCACGAGGTGTGGAGTTACATCAATCCGTTCATGTTGTATGGACGGCACATGGGGTTCCGCGGAGATTTTGGCAAGCGGTTCGCGGAGCGCGACGTGAAAGCTGTCGAACTCTTCGAAAGCATGGAAGAGGTGAAGCGTGAAGCGGCAGAGTTCATGAAACCGCGCGCGGTGTGGCAGTTTTTTGAAGCGGAGGCGGAAGGCGAGGCGATGCATCTGTTTGCACCGGGCGCGACGGAGCCGACGCATACATTCCGGTTCCCGAGACAACGGCTAGGCGACTTCTTGTGCTTGAGCGACTACGTACTGCCACAGCAGGATGGAAAACGCGATCATGTTGCCCTTTTCGTAGTGACGGCGGGCGAAGGCGTGCGCGAGCGTTCGGAAAAGGCGAAGAACGATGGGTACTACTTCAAGTCCCATGGAATGCAGGCACTTGCCATCGAATCGGCGGAGGCTTGCGCGGAATGGCTGCACCGGCGCATCCGCGAAGATTGGGGCTTTCCCGACCCGCCGGAGATGACAATGGCGCAGCGATTTACTTCGCGCTACCGCGGAAAGAGATACAGCTTTGGCTATCCCGCGTGTCCGAATCTTGATGACCAAGCCGGGATCTGGAAGCTGCTGCGGCCGGAAGAGATTGGCGTGCAGTTGACGGATGGTTTCATGATGGACCCGGAGGCCAGCGTGAGCGCCTTGGTGTTTCAGCATCCGGATTGCACATATTTTTCCGTGGGGGATACCCCGGACAGCTAAGCACAGTGGGCGGGCGCTTTTTATTTGGTGAACGACTGAAGTCAAGCAACTCCAATCCCTTGAAGAAGTTACATCTGAAATTCGCCGGTTCCAAATTCCACAAAAACTCCGGGCCAACATCCCCATTAGGGCAAGGTTCCCAACGGTTTGGATGAGAAAATAACGACCGACTTTGCATGGAAAGCGAAGAGGTGGCTCAAGATGGGCCCTCGGCCGACCGCGGGTTGTTCGGGAATTCAAACTGGTGCGAGGGATATAGGGAAGAAAGGGATAAATTATTGCCACTTTTGGAAGAAAACAGAGAAGGCGCGGAGAGTCTGTGTGGGGTCAAAGAGATTGCGACCAGGTATAACAGGCCTGTAATAAATGGCTTAGGCGAACGGATGATCGGCTGATAGAAGAGATTGATGGTAGAGAAGTTGCATCACAAGGTTAAGGCAACTGATCGAGACCAGTCCGAGCTGAAATGGATCGCAAACAGACCTGAGGCTGGAACAGACTCTGTGTCACGTTTATGGACTTAAAGAGCCCAATCTCCGCGCAGACCGGGATATCCGACTTCATCCTGGGGATCAGCCCTGCGATTCAACCCATTAATGCAGTGGTGGCGGATATTGCTCGCACAAACATACCGGTTCTGCTGAGCGGCGAAAGTGGCACTGGGAAGGAGGCCTATGCGCGGTTTATCTATAACCTCGCGGGAAATCCTTCGAAACTTTTCAAAAAGATCAACTGTGCAGCCTGGGGGGCGCAAGATTTCAGGGAACAGATTCCGGGGATCATCATAACCAGCGGGGAAAACGTGAAATCGAGCGGCACGACGGTGTTTCTCGACCAGATCGACGATATGGACGGCCAATGTCAGCGCGCACTGCTGCCATTATTGCCAGATGCTGAGACAAACTACGGCGACCCGAAGCCAACGATCCGACTGATAGCGGCAACTTCGCGTGACCTGGAACCGGAGATGGCGGCCGGCCGATTTCGCCGAGACTTATACTTCCGGATCAATGGGGTGTCTCTCCGGCTGCCACCCTTGCGAGAGCGGAAAGAGGACCTTCCCGCCCTGTTGGAGCATTTCCTGACAGACTGGGCCAAACAACTCGAGAAGGCGCGGCCTGAAACCAGCAGGGAGACGATCGAGTTCCTGCTCGCGCACAGCTGGCCTGGGAATATCCGGGAGCTACGAAACCTATCCAGGATGATGGTCGTACTCGGGAGTGCACAGTTGGCCATTCGCGAACTGCGGCGAACACCCGGCAATGAAATGCCGTTGAGTGGAGAGGTGAAGATACCCTCGCTGAAAATCGCGGCACGCACTGCTTCGCGCCATACCGAACGCGAGCTGATCTTAAAGACACTGGAGCGGACACGATGGAACCGGAAGCTCGCCGCACAGGAGCTACAAATCAGCTACAAATCGCTTCTGTACAAGCTGAAGAGGATCGAGACGTCTTACCCAGAGTCGGTTGAAAAAGTTTAGGGAGCAAAAAGCATGTATTCTCAATTCAGATCGTTAGTTTTCTTCGCATTGATCCTGTCCGCTGCGGCCACGCTCAGAGCGCAAAATCCCGATGAGCCGGCGAAAGCCAAAAAGGACGCAACAGCCTCCCCCGCGGCCGCACCAGCGGATGACTCCTACAAAATCGGGGACCAGGATGTGCTCAAAATCGACGTGTGGAAGGAACCCGATATCACCCGTCAGGTTACCGTGCGACCCGATGGAAAAATTTCTCTGCCGCTGCTGGACGACATTCAGGCAACGGGATACACGCCGTTGGAACTCGCAAAGATAATTCGCGAAGGCTTGAAAAAATTCATCAACGAGCCCGAGGTCACGGTCACTGTGACGGAGATCAATAGCCGCCGGATATACGTGACAGGCGAAGTGATGCACGCGGGCGCCATGACCCTTCTGCCGAACATGACGGTGCTGCAAGCGCTCTCAAGCAGCGGGGGGTTCACGCAGTTTGCTAATACGAAGAAAATTTACATCTTGAGAATGGAGAACGGGAAACAGATGAGAATCCCGGTGAATTACAGAGATGTGGTAAGCGGCCGGAAGCCGGAAGAAAACATTCTTCTGCAAGCCGGAGACACCATCGTGGTGCCATAACGAGGAATTATGATGAAACTCATCAAGAAAATCCTTCGGCTTGCGGCGGCACTTCTGCTTCTCGGCATGATCTCGTCGTTAGGCAGAGCTCAACAGCAGACTGAAGGGGACACGAACCCGAAGCCGGCAGCGCGGGCAAATCCCGTACTGATCAACAACATAAACACGGACGACCAGGCCTCGCAAACCACTTTGACGCCAGACCAGACATCCCTCACGGGGGCAGTAGTGCCAACCCTGGGAGCACCGGAGGTCCAGCACAGCTATTGGGTGCCTGGGCTATCGCTCCAGAACGTCTTTCAATCGCCGATCAATGGAACAGGAAGCTGGATTTCGAGCAGCTATCTGAACGGAGACTTGAGTCTAAGTTTATCTTCAGTTCATTCGCAGCTGGGAGTCGACTATACGGGCGGAGGGTATGTAACGAACTCGAGCACCATGCCCAGCGATTACTTCAATAATCTCTCGTTGTTTGAAAGCGTACATTGGGGCAGGTGGAAGCTTCTTTTCATGGACCAGTTCTCGTATCTTCCGCAAAGCTCGTTTGGCTTTGGAGGAACAAGCGGGATCGATGTCCCTGGAGTCGGCGGCAGCCTGGGGGCAGGGTTCCCCGGACTACAGGTGAGTTATACGCCCAACCAGAGCTTGTTTTCCTCCAACGGAACACGGGTTAACAACGCTGCCATAGCGCAGGCGGAATATGCATTGACGCCGCGTGCCTCGCTAACCGCCGTGGGATCGTATGGAATCCTTGACTTTTTGCAAGGAAATGCGATCAATACCGACGATGCGATCTTCAGTCTTGGATATGACTATCAAATCTCGCGCGCGGACACACTGGGGTTGCTGTATCGATTCATGGGTTACCGGTATGAGGGAAATCCGCAAGCGCTGAACGACCATTCGATCAACCTCGCATACGGGCGGAAAATCACAGGAAGGCTGGCATTTCAACTCTATGGAGGTCCGGAGGTTCGGACCTACCGTCAACCGATCTTGGGAGCCACTGAGACGGTTTCCTATTCGGCAGGCGGGTTGGTGACGTATTCGTACGAGCGGTCCAACCTTTCTTTTTCATACAACCATGGGCTCTCCGGAGGAAGCGGGGTTTTGATTGGGTCTGTGATGGATCAAGTGAATGCCAGATTTGCTTATCAATTGACGCGGATGTGGCAGGCCTCCACGATGGTCGGATATTCGAAGAATGGAACAGTGGGGGGTACGCCGTTGTACGGCAGCTCGCAAAGCTTTCATTCGGTGTTCAGTTCGGCAGGAATAAGCCGGCCGCTAGGCCGTACGGCGAACTTGTCGGTCAGCTATACTTTTAACTACCAGAATTTAAACCAGCCCGTGTGCCCGATGGGAGGCTGCGGTCAAAACTACACGCAACATCAAATCTGGATCGGATTTCAATGGCACGCGCGGCCCTATGTAATTCGCTGAAGAGAGCGGTGAACTGGAGAAGTGCGATAGGTATGCTGCCGGCCGATTCGATGCACGGGAAGATCATCACCGGTTGAGTCGCAAATTGCGCGAAAGAAGCGCTCTTGCGTGAGATAGCGAGAAGAAAAACGATATGTACCACGGATACTTCGAGCTGCGAGAAAGTCCATTTAACGCAAATCCCGATCCTCATTACCTCTACATGACGAAGGAGACGGAAGAGGCGATCGCGGGATTAGTATATGGGATCCAAGGCCGCAAGGGTTTCATCACCCTGATCGGCGAAGTCGGAACCGGCAAGACAACCCTGCTCAATCGGCTGCTGGAATGGTTGCGTGAACAGCAGGTCAGGACGTCATTTCTCTTCAACTCGCGGATCAATTCCAGCCAACTATTCGATTTCATACTGGCTGAATTCGAGATTCCCTGCGAAACGAAGAGCAAGAGCCAGCAATTGATGAAGCTGAATCATTGGCTGACGGAGCGGCACAGGGCTGGGGAAACCGCAGTCTTGATCATCGACGAAGCGCAGAACTTGACTTATCCAGTCCTGGAGGAAATTCGCCTGCTGACGAATCTGGAGACGTCGACGGCAAAACTGATACAGATCATTCTTGCGGGACAGTCGGAGCTCGACGAAAAACTAAAATTGCCGCAGCTTCGCCAGTTGCGCCAACGAATCACCGTGAGATGCAAGACTTCTCCGCTCACCCAGGAGCAGACGCACGAATATGTGGCCGAGAGATTGCGCATTGCGGGGGCAAATGGCACCCCGATCTTTAGCGGGCAATCCTTGGACGTCGTCCATAAGTATGCGAAGGGCATTCCGCGCGTGATAAATCTTCTTTGTGAACACGCGCTGATCACTGCCTATGCCGATCACCAGCGGCCAATTCCGCCAGACGTGATCGAAGAGATCGCGCACGAATTCCAATTGGACGAGGTCGAACCGACCGCGCCTCCAGGAAGCTTGGCCATCAGCCAGGACGTCTACAATTCCGAATCGTTCCTGCAAAATCTAGGTGAGGCGCTTTCACGATTCCGGACGAGTCCGTCTTCATCGAACCCACCCCGCAATCGAAAACCATAAATCAGCGCCACCGATTCCAATCGAATCGCTGACAGTTTCATGCAAAGAGATGCAGTCCGGGACTCCCGATGGAGTTCACCTACTCCCGTGCAGTGACGTCTTCTTGATGGCCATGGGCAGGTGATCCGAAACCGCAGTGCGACCATGCGTGAACTTCCGTTTATTCTGGGGAACACGTCCTGAAGGAAAACATCGAGCTGAAGGAACGCCCACGTGGGAGCAACAAAATGCATCGGACCTGAAGAAAGGCCTAGATGGGCAGCGTTGGCGAAGTGACCAGGTAAAAATGCTCGTGTGGGTATTTCCGATCGATGAGTGAAAGTTTCTGGCGCACTTGGGCATGCGTCCGCAGTAAACCGTAAAATGTGCGGAACGCCGTGATCGATGCGGAGGAAGATCGTCGATGCGTGCGCGTGTGGGAGAGCCCACAATGGCGAGCGAGCCGAGAAGTCCTAGCTGCGGTTGCCTACCAGAGTCGATGATTGCTAATGTGCCTGCCTGAATGCCGCTAGGATTCCTGTGTAATAGGCGGCACCACCCCGGCATACCTGGGTATAGCTGCCAGAAGAACTGACGGGCTCGGATTCCGAGACCAAGTAGCCCTGTCGCTGCAGATTGATGAACCCCGTATCGGCGATAAAGCCGGTTCCAGCGTTGGTGGCACAACCCAGAATCAGCATGTCGTCAGGATTAGTGGTTGTCAGCGGACCAACATTCAAGGTGGTCACTGTTTTCGAGCCAATGGAAGCAGTTGTAGGCGTGCCGTCAAGCGCATTCGTTGCCGCCATACCCGTCAGCTCGGTGCACTGCAAGTAGAGCGCCTGCGAAGCTCCATTAGAGGGCGTGGCCGTCGCGGTGATGGAACCGGTGGCAGAATTCGGCAGGTAAAACATCTGGGAAGAATGCGGACCGCCCGTTTCAAAAGCTTGCCCGCCTGCGGGAATCCATGCGCCGTTCACGTTGTCTGCAACCGCCATACTGACCGTACCGTCGGTGGGCCAGCGCACCACGGCGACAAGCAGGTCTCCAACCCTTACACTCTGCGGATAAGAGCAGCTAATAGAAGTGGCAGTGGTAGCGTTGTAGTTGCTCTGCAGCGGAAACGCAGCAGCGGTTGTTAGCTCAAAAGCAAAAACCCCGCTGAGGATGTTGTCCGAGGCGCTGCTTGTCAGCCCCGTGGAATAAGCCTGTGAAGCGGAAACGGTCTGATCCGCCATCACGATACCTTTCCCTAATTCGCGACTAGTGAAACCGTTGCCCGAAGTAAACGTATCGGCGGAATTGTTTCCGGCCGCAACTTGGATGATCAAGTCGTTGGCATTTGTAGTGGTGACCGTTGAAAGCGGCGTATTGGTAGATGTCTGGAAATTTGTCGCGCTGGCGTCATAATACACGGCATTTGCGCCAACGCCAGACCAGTCCCCCAGGACCATGCGGCTCTGGACTGTTGAGCCGAACGTCACGGTCACAGTCGGAGAGGAAGGGCAAGACTTTGAGCCCGCGACATAGAACAGTTGAGCTTGCGAATTATCTACGGAGTCCAACTGAGCCGGTGTCGCCACCCACGTATTGCTACAGTTGTCAGCCACGGAAGAAACGGAAGCTGTAGCTGAATTCCACCATACGTAAACGGCTAACAAATCCCCTTGTTGGGGTTGGGCGTTCCACCCCTGAGCGATGGTCGTGGCGACGCTGGAGGTCGCTTTAGATTCACCCCGAACAAAGAAGCCGCCTGTGGACGGAGAGGAAGTTGTCGGCGGTGCCACGATAAAGGTCACCGTGATGGTTGCCGGCGATCCCGTGGCACCTGAAGACGTTACGGTAATGTGACCAGTGTATGTTCCCGCAGTGAGGGATCCTAACGTCGCCGATATCTGCAAGCTCTGCGGCGCTGTACCGCTCGCCGGGCTGACACCCAGCCATGCGGAATCGCTTGTGGCCGTGAAATTCAGCGTGCCTGTCCCCGTGTTCGTCACATTAATCGAGCCCGGGGCCGGATTCGTTCCGCTG
>Ga0187820_1000314_pt1 | contig 10705 bp, 23 predicted proteins | sample NC_wetland_sal_i_19_FD_132409 | JGI IMG/M metagenome (GOLD analysis project Ga0187820, IMG submission 132409) | Wetland sediment microbial communities from Neuse River Estuary, North Carolina, USA - SO4_5 | ecosystem: Environmental > Aquatic > Freshwater > Wetlands > Sediment | place: USA: North... | reverse complement strand
TTCCCGGGCAAGCGCATGTCGGGTCATTTGGGTGCGGCCAAACGTACGATCCAGAATCTTGAGGTGGTGCGCGTCGATGTCGAGCGTCAACTGCTTCTGATCAAGGGTGCCGTGCCCGGCTCCAAAGGCGGCGACGTAGTCGTTGCCCCGGCTGTCAAGGGAGGTGCCTGATGGATCTCAAGCTGATTAACGATATGGGCCAGGACGCCGGTGCAGTCACTGCATCCGACACCCTGTTCGCCCGCGATTACAACGAGGCGCTGGTGCATCAGTTGGTGACCGCCTATATGGCCAATGGCCGCAGCGGTGATCGTGCCCAGTTGACCCGTTCCGAAGTGCGTCACTCTACCAAGAAGCCGTTCAAGCAGAAGGGTACGGGTAACGCGCGTGCCGGTATGACCTCCAGCCCGTTGTGGCGTGGCGGTGGTCGGGCCTTCCCGAACAAGCCGGACGAGAACTTCACCCAGAAGGTAAACCGCAAGATGTTCCGTGCCGGTATGGCTTCCATTTTGTCGCAGCTGGTGCGCGATGGTCGTTTGCGCGTGATCGATGGCATTGCCGTCGAGGCCCCGAAGACCAAGATGCTGGCCGGCAAGATCAAGAACATGGGTATCGACAACCGCGTGCTGATCATCACCCCAGAGGTGGATGACAATCTGTGGTTGTCGTCGCGCAACCTGGCTAATGTGCTGGTGCTTGAGCCCCGGCACGCCGATCCGGTCAGTCTGATCCGCTTTGATCAGGTGCTGATCACGCGCGAGGCGGTGAAGAGTTTTGAGGAGATGTACGCATGAACGCCATGAAATTCAGCGAGACGCGTCTGCTGCAAGTCATCCTTGCGCCGGTTATTTCCGAAAAAGCCACCATGATTGCGGACAAGAACGAGCAGGTCGTTTTCCGTGTCGCGCCCGACGCGACAAAGCCTGAAATCAAGGCTGCTGTCGAGCTCTTGTTCAAGGTCCAGGTCGAGAAGGTCAGTGTCGCCAATGTCAAGGGCAAAGTTAAGCGCACTGGTCGTTTCATGGGGCGTCGTGACAACTGGAGAAAGGCTTATGTCTGCCTGGCTCCGGGTCAGGAACTCAACTTCGTGGCGGGGGAATAAGCGATGGCTCTAGTTAAAGTCAAACCTACTTCCGCCGGTCGCCGTGCGGTTGTCAAGGTCGTAACGCCGGGCTTGCACAAAGGCAAGCCGCTGGCCGCGCTGACCGAAAAGCAGAACCGTGGTTCGGGTCGTAATAACAACGGCCATATCACCACCCGTCACAAGGGCGGTGGCCACAAGCAGCATTATCGTTTGATCGACTTCAAGCGGAACAAGGATGGCATTCCGGCCAAGGTTGAGCGTATCGAATACGATCCCAACCGCAGTGCCCATATCGCCCTGCTGTGTTATGCCGATGGCGAGCGCGCCTACATCATTGCCCCGCGTGGCGTCGAGGCTGGTGCTGCGCTGATGAATGGATCCGAGGCCCCGATCAAACCGGGCAACTGCCTGCCGCTCAGGAATATCCCGGTGGGTTCGACGGTGCACTGCATCGAAATGATGCCTGGCAAGGGTGCTCAGCTGGCCCGTTCGGCCGGCACATCGGTCCAATTGCTGGCCCGTGAAGGAAGCTACGCCCAGTTGCGTCTACGTTCTGGTGAAATTCGCAAGGTTCACATCGATTGCCGTGCCACGCTTGGCGAGGTGGGCAATTCGGAGCACAGCCTGCGCTCGATCGGCAAGGCCGGTGCAATGCGCTGGCGCGGTGTTCGACCCACTGTGCGTGGTGTGGTCATGAACCCGGTCGACCACCCGCATGGTGGTGGCGAAGGCAAGACAGGCGAGGGGCGTGTTCCAGTCTCGCCCTGGGGTCAGCCTACAAAGGGTTATCGTACCCGCAGCAACAAGCGTACGGACAATATGATTGTCCGTCGTCGGCAGAAATAAGAGGTAAGTCGATATGGCACGTTCAGTTAAAAAGGGTCCGTTCATCGACGGTCATCTGTTGAAGAAGGTGGAAGCCGCCCAGGCTGGTCAGGACAAGCGTCCGATTAAAACCTGGTCGCGTCGTTCCACTGTTCTGCCGGATTTTGTGGGGCTGACCATCGCCGTTCATAACGGCAAGCAGCATATCCCCGTGTATGTCACGGAAAACATGGTTGGACACAAGTTGGGCGAGTTCTCTTTGACTCGTACCTTCAAGGGTCACGCCGCCGACAAAAAAGCCAAGAGGTAGGAGCTGACATGGAAGTTTCCGCTATTTTGCGCGGTACCCGGATGTCTGCACAGAAGGCCCGTCTGGTGGCTGATCTGGTGCGTGGCAAACCTGTGGACAGCGCTCTCAATATCCTGACCTTCACCCCGCGCAAGGCAGCCGAAGTGATGCGCAAGGTTCTTGAATCCGCGATTGCCAACGCCGAGCATAATGAAGGTGCCGACATTGATGATCTGACGATCAAGCGCATCTTCGTCGATGAAGGCCCGACTCTGAAGCGCTTCACTGCACGCGCCAAAGGCCGTGGCAACCGTATCCACAAACCCACTTGTCACATCACTGTGACAGTTGGCGACTGAGGTAGAGTATGGGACAGAAAATACATCCGATTGGCTTCCGTCTGAGCGTCAACCGTAACTGGTCGTCCAAATGGTATGCCAATAGCAAGAACTTCGCCGGTACGCTTGCAGAAGACCTCAAGGTGCGCGAGTTCCTGAAGAAGAAGCTTGCGCATGCTTCCCTCAGCAAGATTCAGATTGAGCGTCCTGCCAAGAATGCCCGGATCACCCTGTTCTCGGCTCGTCCTGGCGTCGTGATCGGCAAAAAGGGTGAGGATATCGAGAACCTGCGCAAGCAGCTCGCATCCATGATGTCCGTTCCTGTGACGCTGAACATAGAAGAAGTGCGTAAACCTGAGCAGGATGCCCAGATCATTGCTGCTTCCATCGCTACCCAGCTGGAAAAGCGGATCATGTTCCGCCGTGCCATGAAACGCGCCATGCAAAGTGCAATGCGTTTTGGTGCGCAGGGTATCAAGATCATGAGCGCAGGTCGACTGAACGGTGCTGAAATTGCCCGGACCGAGTGGTACCGGGAAGGTCGTGTGCCGCTTCATACGCTGCGTGCCGATATCGATTACGGTTTTGCCGAAGCCAATACCACGTACGGCATCATCGGAATCAAGGTCTGGGTCTACAAGGGTGAAAACCTGGGTCGCGGCGACAAGCCGGTGGCCGCGCCCGAGCCTGAGCGCAAGGGTCGTCGACCCGCTGCACGGGCAGGAAAGGAGTAAGAAATGCTGCAGCCCAATCGTAGAAAATACCGCAAGGAACAGAAAGGCCGTAATACCGGCCTCGCGACCCGCGGCGCCAAGGTCAGCTTCGGTGAATATGGCCTGAAGGCCATCGGCCGTGGTCGTCTGACCGCCCGTCAGATCGAAGCGGCCCGTCGTGCCATGACCCGTCACATCAAGCGCGGTGGCCGGATCTGGATTCGCATCTTCCCGGACAAGCCGATCTCCCAGAAACCCGCTGAAGTGCGTATGGGTAACGGTAAGGGCAACCCCGAATACTGGGTGGCCGAGATTCAGCCTGGCAAGGTGTTGTATGAGATGGATGGTGTCGATGAAACGCTGGCTCGCGAGGCGTTCAAACTCGCTGCGGCCAAGCTGCCCATTCCCACCGCATTTGTCACCCGTCATTTTGTTGGGGCTTGATCATGAATGCTAATGAACTTCGCACCAAGGGTGTCGCCGAACTGCAGAACGAGCTCAAGGAGTTGTTGCGCGCCCAGTTCAGCTTGCGCATGCAGGTTGCAACCCAGCAAACGAACAAGACCCATGATCTTCAGCGTGTTCGTCGTGACATTGCCCGCGTTCGTACCGTGATGCACGAGACGAAGCTGAAGGCCGGAAACTGACAAGGTAGATGAAGATGGTCGAACAGGAAAAATCAAAGATTGCCCGCTCCCTGACCGGTACGGTCGTGAGCGACAAGATGAGCAAGACTGTAACCGTTCTGGTTGAGCGGCGCGTCAAGCACCCTTTGTACGGCAAGATCATTCGTATGTCGAAGAAGTATCACGCACACGACGAAGACAATGGCTGCCATGAAGGCGACACCGTTGTGATCGAGGAGTGTCGTCCGCTGTCCAGAACCAAGGCCTGGAAAGTGGTTCGCGTGGTCGAGCAGGCGAAAGTAATCTGATTTATTGCTTGCATTAATAGAAGGTCGTCGATAGAATTACGCCCTTTCCCCGCTCCAGCAATAGTTGGAGCTTAACCCTTCGGGATCCAAAACTGCCTGACTACGGTAGAACGTAGCAGGGTAAGTTGGAGTAGAGATCATGATTCAAATGCAGTCAGTGCTCGACGTGGCTGACAACACGGGTGCGCGTTCGGTTATGTGCATCAAGGTGTTGGGCGGCTCCAAGCGTCGATACGCCAGTGTTGGTGACATTATCAAGGTCAGCATCAAGGATGCTGCCCCCCGTGGTCGCGTCAAGAAGGGCGATGTATACAACGCCGTGGTGGTACGTACCGCCAAGGGTGTTCGTCGCCCGGATGGATCGCTTGTCAGGTTCGACGGCAATGCGGCCGTTCTGCTTAACAACAAGCTGGAGCCGATCGGCACCCGTATCTTTGGGCCGGTCACGCGGGAATTGCGTACGGAGCGATTTATGAAGATCGTCTCCCTGGCGCCTGAAGTTCTGTAAGGAGTCGGCTATGAACAAGATTCGCCGTGGCGATCAGGTCGTTGTTCTGACCGGTAAGGACAAGGGAAAGCGTGGCACCGTGCTGTCCGTGCTTGAGGGAAAGGTGGTTGTTGAGGGCGTCAACCGCGTCAAGCGGGCCGTCAAGCCGAACCCCATGCGTGGCACGACAGGCGGTTTTGTGGACAAGGATATGCCAGTCGATATCTCTAACATCGCCATTTTCAATCCGGCGAATGGCAAGGGTGATCGGGTGGGAATCAAGACGCTAGAGGACGGGCGCAAAGTGCGCTTCTTCAAGTCCAATGGCGAAGTGATGGATGCGTGAGGAAGTCATGGCCCGTCTGAAAGAGTTCTATAAGGAAACCGTGGTGCAGCAGATGATGCAGCAGTTCGGTTACAAGACCATCATGCAGGTTCCGCGTATCGAAAAGATCACGTTGAACATGGGTGTGGGTGAAGCGGTCGGCGACAAGAAGGTGCTCGATTTCGCTGTCGGCGACATGACCAAGATTGCCGGCCAGAAGCCGGTTGTCACCAAGGCCCGCAAGTCGATTGCCGGCTTCAAGATCCGTGATGGTTACCCGATTGGTTGCAAGGTAACGTTGCGCAAGGAACAGATGTTCGAGTTTCTCGATCGCCTCGTTTCGGTTGCCATCCCGCGTGTCCGTGACTTCCGCGGTATCGGCGGCAAAGGGTTTGATGGCCGTGGCAATTACAACATGGGCGTCAAAGAGCAGATCATGTTCCCCGAGATCGAATACGACAAAGTCGATGCGCTGCGCGGCATGAACATCACCATCACCACGACTGCGAAGACGGATGCAGAGGCCAAGGCCCTGCTGGCTGCCTTCAAGTTTCCGTTCAAGAATTGAGGTCGAAATGGCCAGAAAATCAGTGATCAACCGCGAAGAGAAGCGCCGCAACATGGTGAAGAAATTCGCTGCAAAGCGTGCTGAACTCAAGTCCGTGATCGAAGACCAGGGTCGTACCGATGAGGATCGGATGGCTGCTCGTCTCAAGATGCAGACCCTCCCGCGCGATTCCAGTCCCTCACGGACGCGCAATCGTTGCGCCCTGACTGGACGGCCGCGTGGTGTGTTTCGCAAGTTCGGCCTGTGCCGCAACAAGATCCGTGAACTCGCCATGCAAGGCGACATTCCCGGCGTCACCAAGGCTAGTTGGTAAGGAGCAAGACGATGAGCATGAGTGATCCCATCGCCGATATGCTGACCCGCATCCGCAACGCTCAGTTGATGGAAAAGATTTCGGTCCGCATGCCTTCCTCCAAGCTGAAGAAGGCAATCGCGCAAGTATTGAAGGATGAAGGCTATATCGATGACTTTGCAGTTCGTGATGTCAGCGGTTTGCCTGAATTGGAAGTGGCCCTCAAGTATTATGCCGGCCGCCCGGTCATCGAGAAGATCGAGCGCATCAGCAAGCCCGGTCTGCGTATTTACAAGGGTAGTGAGGGCTTGCCCAAGGTGATGAACGGCCTTGGTGTGGCGATTATTTCAACCTCCCGTGGTGTGATGACCGACCGCAAGGCGCGCTCACTCGGCGTGGGTGGTGAAGTGTTGTGTTTGGTGTCGTGAGGTAGAACATGTCCCGAGTTGCCAAGAATCCGATTCCTGTGCCGGCCGGGGTTGAGGTCAACCTCAGTGCCGCCACCATCACCATCAAGGGCCCGCAGGGTACGCTCACCCAATCGCTGACATCGCATGTCAGCGTGCAACATGCCGATGGCAAGTTGCAGGTGATTCCTACAAATGACGGTACTGCCGCCAATGCAATGTCGGGCACTACCCGTGCATTGCTGGCCAATATGGTCTACGGCGTATCCAAGGGCTTCGAACGAAAGCTTAACCTGGTTGGCGTGGGCTACCGTGCTCAGGCCCAGGGCAACAAGCTTTCGCTCAGTCTTGGTTTTTCGCATCCCGTCGAGCATCTCATGCCCGAAGGCGTGAAGGTCGAAACGCCGACGCAGACCGAGATCCTGATCAAAGGTGCCGACAAGCAAAAGGTTGGTCAAGTCGCTGCCGATGTGCGTGCTTACCGGTCTCCCGAGCCATACAAGGGCAAGGGTGTGCGTTATGCGGATGAAGTGGTTTCCCTCAAAGAAACCAAGAAGAAATAATCTGGAGTCACGAGCATGGACAAGAAGATCGGACGTCTGCGCAGGGCGCGCAAAACTCGCGCCAAGATCGCAGAGCTGGCTGTGGTACGTCTTTGTGTATATCGCAGCAACAGTCACATTTACGCTCAAGTCATCGATGCGAGCGGAGGCAAGGTTTTAGCCAGTGCCTCCACCCAGGAGCAAGAACTGCGTGGTCAAATCAAGAGCGGCGGCAATGCCGAAGCTGCAAAACTGGTGGGTCAGCGTATTGCCGAGAAAGCCAAGCAGGCTGGTATCGAGCGTGTGGCCTTTGATCGCAGTGGCTACATTTACCATGGTCGGGTCAAGGCCTTGGCCGAAGCAGCCCGTGAGCACGGCCTGCAATTCTGACGCGAGGTTTTGATAATGGCTAAGATGGAACAACAGCAAGAAGATCGCGGCGACGGTTTGCGCGAGACAATGATCTCGGTGAACCGGGTCACCAAGGTGGTTAAGGGTGGTCGGATCCTGGGTTTTGCGGCCCTCACCGTAGTGGGTGATGGTGATGGTGGCGTCGGCATGGGCAAGGGCAAGTCCCGCGAAGTTCCGGTTGCCGTGCAAAAAGCCATGGAAGAGGCGCGACGCCGCATGGTCAAGGTTTCCCTCAAGAACGGGACTTTACACCACGCCGTGATCGGCAAGCATGGCGCCTCCGTGGTGCTCATGCAGCCCGCATCCGAAGGTACCGGCATTATTGCTGGTGGCGCCATGCGTGCAGTGTTTGAAGTGATGGGCGTGACCAACGTGCTGGCCAAGTGTCTTGGATCGACCAATCCCTACAATGTGGTCAGGGCGACGCTGAATGGCCTGATCGAGATGAACACGCCGGCAGATGTGGCCGCCAAGCGTGGCAAATCCATTACCGAGATTCTGGAGTAAGCCATGGCTGCTGACAAAAAGATCAAGGTTACGCTTGTTAAAAGCACCATCGGAACCAACCAGAAGCATCGTGCATGTGTTCTGGGGCTGGGTCTGAAGCGTTTGAATCAATCGGTCATTCTCGAGGATACCCCCGCTGTTCGCGGCATGGTCACTCACGTGAATTTCCTGGTGAAATGTGAGGCTGCCTGAAATGCAACTAAACAATCTGAAGCCCGGTGAGGGAAGCAAGCACGCCCTGAAGCGACTTGGTCGGGGCATTGGCTCCGGCTTGGGCAAGACGGGTGGCCGTGGCCACAAGGGTCAAAAGTCTCGTGCGGGCGGATTCCACAAGGTCGGTTTTGAGGGCGGTCAGATGCCCATGCATCGCCGTCTGCCCAAGCGTGGTTTCATCTCCTTGAATCGTGCATTCAAGGCTGAAGTCCGTCTGGATGATTTGAATCTCCTGCCGGTAGATACCGTGGACCTGCTGGTGCTCAAGCAGGCTGGAATCGTGCCCCAGTTGGCCAAGACGGTTCGTGTGATTCTGGCCGGCAAGATTGAAAAATCTATCAAGCTGGTCGGCATCCCCGCCACCAAGGGCGCCAAGGCTGCAATCGAAGCCGCCGGCGGCAGTGTCGTCGAAGCTGAAGCCTGATAACGGAGACTCCACTTGGCCAACGCTGCGGCTAATCTTCTACAGATGTCTGGAAAAATGGGCGACCTCAAACAGCGCCTGATGTTCCTGCTGGGTGCGCTGATCGTGTATCGGATCGGTGCCCATATACCGGTGCCGGGTATAGACCCCATGGTTCTGGAGCAACTGTTCAAGAGTCAGCAGGGTGGCATCCTGGGCATGTTCAACATGTTCTCGGGTGGAGCCTTGAGGCGGTTCACCGTTTTCGCGCTCGGCATCATGCCCTACATCTCGGCCTCCATCATTCTGCAGCTTCTGACAGTGGTTTCGCCGCAAATGGAAGCCTTGAAGAAGGAAGGCGAAGCCGGACGTCGCAAGATTACTCAATATACCCGTTATGGAACCGTGTTCCTGGCGGCCTTCCAGGCATTGGGAATTGCAATTGCCCTTGAAGGACAGGCCGGACTGGTCCTTGATCCGGGCATCATGTTCAGGCTGACCACAGTAATAACCCTGGTGGCCGGGACCATGTTCCTGATGTGGCTGGGTGAACAGATCACCGAACGTGGCATCGGCAACGGTATATCGATCATCATCTTCGGTGGTATTGCAGCCGGGTTGCCGCAGGCAGTGGGTGGCACGCTTGAGTTGGCGCGTACCGGTGCTTTCTCGATCCCGTTGGTATTGCTTCTGTTCGTCGCGGCTTTGCTGGTCACCGCATTAGTGGTTTTCGTTGAACGCGGCCAGCGCAAGATTCTTGTGAATTATGCCAAACGCCAGGTTGGCAACAAGCTGTATGGAGGCCAGAGTTCGCATCTGCCGTTGAAGCTGAACATGGCCGGCGTGATTCCGCCCATCTTCGCCTCTTCTATCATTCTGTTCCCGGCGACGCTGGGTGGTTGGTTTGGCAGTAGAGACGGTATGCACTGGCTGAAGGATGTGGCATCCGCGCTTTCTCCGGGGCAGCCGATATACGTGATCATGTATACGGTCGCTATCGTATTCTTCTGTTTCTTCTACACGGCCCTGGTGTTCAATCCCAAGGAAACGGCAGACAACCTCAAGAAGAGCGGTGCATTCGTGCCGGGTATTCGACCGGGAGAGCAGACGTCCAAGTACATTGACAAGATCATGACCCGGCTGACTTTGATCGGGGCGATATACATCACCCTGGTCTGTCTGCTGCCTGAGTTCCTGATCGTAAACTGGAATGTACCGTTTTACTTCGGTGGAACCTCATTGCTGATTATCGTGGTGGTGACCATGGATTTCATGGCCCAAGTGCAGGCTTACATCATGACCCACCAGTACGAAGGACTTTTGAAGAAAGCTAACTTCAAAGGCGGGAATTTCCTAGCCCGCTAATCCCGGCTATGAGCAAGGAAGATGTGATTCAAATGCAGGGAGAGGTGCTTGAGAATCTCCCGAATGCCACTTTCCAGGTAAGGCTGGAAAATGGTCATGTGGTTCTGGGGCATATCTCCGGCAAGATGCGCATGCATTACATTCGCATCCTGCCAGGTGACAAAGTCACCGTGGAGTTGACACCCTATGATCTGAGTCGTGCGCGCATCGTATATCGCGCCAAGTAATTGTAGAAAAGGAACGGAACATGCGTGTTCAAGCCTCGGTTAAAAAGATTTGCCGTAAGTGCAAGATTGTTAAGCGCAAAGGTGTGGTTCGCGTCATTTGCAGTGAAGCGCGTCACAAGCAGCGTCAAGGCTGATGGATAACTTGCAAGAGCAAGCTATTCGTCGATATAATATTTAGTTTTCGTCCGCACGGAGTTATTCATGGCCCGTATTGCCGGGGTGAACATCCCGAATCACAAGCATGCCGAGATTGCGCTGACCGCCGTCTTCGGTATCGGACGCTCGCGTGCTCGTTTTATTTGCGAACAAGCTGGCGTTAATCCCGCCACCAAGATCAAAGACTTGAACGACGATGCTGTCGACAAGTTGCGCGATGGTGTTGGCAAGTTCACGGTGGAAGGCGATCTGCGTCGCGAAGTCACCATGAACATCAAGCGTCTGATGGATCTGGGCTGCTACCGCGGTGTCCGTCATCGCCGGGGTCTGCCCCTGCGCGGTCAACGCACCCGCACCAACGCACGTACCCGCAAGGGCCCGCGCAAGCAGATGCAAGTTAAGAAATAAGAGCAGGTAGAGCATATGGCTAAGGCAACCACCGCACGTGTGCGGAAAAAAGTTAAGAAGAACGTGGCGGATGCAATTGCGCATATTCACGCCTCTTTCAATAACACAATCGTCACCATTACGGACCGTCAGGGCAATGCACTGTCATGGTTCACTGCAGGTGCCGCCGGCTTCAAGGGTTCCCGCAAGAGCACCCCATTCGCGGCCCAGG
>Ga0187820_1000312_pt1 | contig 10731 bp, 7 predicted proteins | sample NC_wetland_sal_i_19_FD_132409 | JGI IMG/M metagenome (GOLD analysis project Ga0187820, IMG submission 132409) | Wetland sediment microbial communities from Neuse River Estuary, North Carolina, USA - SO4_5 | ecosystem: Environmental > Aquatic > Freshwater > Wetlands > Sediment | place: USA: North... | reverse complement strand
CCGATGATCCCGGCTCCGCCCGCATCTCCGGCGGTGAAGTTTTGTTGGTGATAGGCATGATCACTCTCTTAAGCGTCGTCGTCGCCGTTGATTACGCCAAGCGAGCCATGCCGGGCAAGCTTCCCGTGGAATTTTCGGGCGACGCTTATCCCTTCGATTTGGACGTCACTCCGCTAAGCGTCCCTGCGAATGCGCGCATCACCGTTCGCGGCGGCCGCGGCGAGATCACTGTCCGCGCCTCCGATACTCCCGAAATTCACGTCTCCGGCAAAAAAAATGTCCACGCCTGGAGCGAATCCGACGCCCAGCGCCGCGCGGGTCCTGTTTCCGTCGAGATCGTTCAGAATGGCGACGGCTATGAAATCCATCCCACGGGCTTGGGCGCGGGCGACGATCGCATCAGCATTGACATGGATATCCAAGTCCCGAAAAAATGCTCGCTCACCGTCCGCAACGAACAAGGCGACATCAATGTTTCCGACATGGCCATGCCCGTCTCCGTAACCAGCACCAGCGGCGACGTCGAAGTTCGCGACACCGGCAGCGACGTAACCATCGAAATGCATAAGGGTGACGTCAAAGTTTCCGACACCAAGGGCGATATCAAAATCTCAGGAAACGGCGGCGAAGTTGACGTCGCCACCGCTACGGGCAGTTTTACTCTCGACGGTGAATTTTACGGCCCGATTCGCGCAGATAAAGTCGCCAAGGGCCTTCGCTTCATCTCTCAACGCACCGATCTCACGCTCACTTCCCTCACCGGCCACATGGAAGCCAGCTCCGGCAATCTCGAGATCGCCGACGCGCCCGGAGACATCGTCTTGCGCACTAACCGCTATTCCGTAACCATCGAGAACGCCACGGGCAAAGTCAAAGTCGACAACCGCGATGGTGACGTCTCCCTGCGCTTTTCTTCCCCTCCCAAACAAGACATCGGTGTGACCAACACCAACGCCAGTATCTCCCTGACTCTTCCGGAATCCGCGAACTTCAGCATTCTTGCGGATTGCCATTCCTGCGATATCGATTCGGAATTCTCGGCGGACAGCTTGAAGAAAACCTCGGCCGACTCTGGTGATGCTCATCTGGAAGGAAGCTACGGCAAGCAGCGTGGGCCCAAAATCACGCTGAAAACCAGCTACGGCTCAATCGCTATCCGCAAGACAAGCTAGCCAACGTTCCTCCCGCATTTCGCATTTCGCATTTCGCATTTCGCATTTCGCATTTCGCTCTATCTTTCCGCCAATCGGCTCAAATCCTCAAAAAACGTCGGGTACGAAACTCCCGCACAATCCGCATCGCGAATCACGGTAGCGCCCTCTGCGGCAAGCCCCGCCACCGCGAACGCCATCGCAATCCGGTGATCTCCGTGCGGCTCGATCTCCGCGCCGTGCAGTTTTCCCGCTCGCCGCCCCTCCACTTTCAATCCATCGGGGCGCTCTTCAACCTTTGCCCCCATTCGCCGCAGATTTTCCACCAGCACCGCTATGCGGTCGCTCTCTTTCACGCGCAGCTCGGCGGCGTTTCGTATCTCGATGCCCTCTTCCGTGTACGGCCCCAGCGCAGCCAGCATCGGCAGCTCATCAATCACCAGCGGAATTTGTTCTCCTTCAATCACTCCGCCTTTGAGCGCGGCGCTTTTCACCGCGAGATCGCCAACGATTTCCCCGTGCGAACTCTTCAGCGAAAGCATCTGAATAGAAGCTCCCATTCCCGTGAACACATCCAGAATCGCCGTGCGCGTTGGATTCAGACCGATGTTATGGATCGAAATGCTGGAATCCGGAAGCAGCGATGCCGCGGCGATAAAAAATACCGCCGAAGAAAGATCGCCGGGCACGTCCAGCGATTTCGCCATCAGCTTCCTCGCCTCGTTTCCTCCGACGAGTCCGTGAATCTTCGTCGTGCGCCCCTGCCGTTCGATGGACGCGCCGAACTCCTCCAGTGCCAGCTCCGTATGGTCGCGCGTCCGAGCAGGCTCGGTAACGCTCGTCACTCCCTCCGCGAACATGCCCGCAAGCAGCACCGCCGACTTCACCTGCGCGCTGGCCATCGGCATCAGGTAGTCGATCGCATGCAGCCTCGCCGCCTTGATCTCCAGCGGCGCAAAATTATCATCCCGCGCGCGGATGTCCGCGCCCATCTCTCGCAGCGGCCCCACTACGCGCTTCATGGGCCGCTTCTGCAACGATCCGTCGCCAGAAAGTTTCGTGTCGAATTCCTGCCCCGCCAGAATTCCCGTGAGCAGCCGCATGGTCGTCCCGGAATTGCCCGCATCCAGCGCCCGCCAACTTTTTTTGAGCCCCCGCGCTCCGTGGCCCGTAATCCTAACCAAATCCTTCTCGACTTTCACGTCCGCGCCCAGCGCGCTCATGCACCCCAGCGTGCTATGGCAATCTGCGGCTGCCGCAAAATTTCTCAGCTCACTGGTGCCCTCCGCCAATGCCGCCAACATTGCGTAGCGATGCGAAATCGATTTGTCTCCCGGCGGCTGGACACCGCCCGCCAGATGTTTCGCAGGTTGCACTGTTTGCTTTTTCACGCGTCGATTTTAGCATGGCCCGCGAAATCGTTTCGTCGCCGCAAACTCTGATCCAAGACGGGCCTCTCTCTCCCTGTCCCTCCGGACAGTTTTGTGAAGGAACCACACCATGCGAGTGCTGAAATTCCGACAACGCTTTTTTCGTACTATTAAGTGAGGAGATTTTTCATGTCAGCCCGCAGAACGTTTTTTCATCTCGCCGCCAAAGCCGCCATGGTTTTCGCCGCCATCTTCGTCGTCACCGTCTTGCTGGCCGCCATGCCCGGCCACCATCCACCAGCCACGCAGACTCCCGATCCCCAGGAAACGGCAGCGCCTCAACCCAAAGCCATGCCCGGAATGGATATGGGCGAGGAAAAAGCCAGTGAGAAAGACGCGGTTGCCGACATGACTCCCGGCCACCACGACGCCCACAGTCTCCACATGTTCATGACTTCCATGCGTCCCCAACAAACAGGAGACATCGAGCGCGCCAACGAAGTCGTCGCTCAGCTTCGCGCCGGCATCGAAAAATACAAGGACTACCACGTCGCGCTAGACGACGGATTCAAAATCTTCCTGCCCAATATCCCGCAACCGGAATATCACTTCACGAACTATCGCAATGGTTTTCTGGAATCTTTCACTTTCGATCCCGCCCGCCCCACTTCCCTTCTCTATAAAAAAACCGCCACCGGCTATGAACTCGTCGGCGCCATGTACACGATGCCCAAGCGCGCCTCCGAAGATCAGCTCAACGCCCGTGTCCCCCTCAGCGTCGCCATGTGGCACCTGCACACCAATCTTTGCCTGCCTCCTCTAGGCCAGCTCCGCTCCGCCGACTGGACCAAGTTCGGCCTCAAAGGCTCCATCGCCACCGAAGACGCCTGCTCTGCCGCCGGCGGCCGCTTTCATCCCGTCGTCTTCGGCTGGATGGTCCACGTCTATCCCTACGAGCAGGGCCTCGACAACATCTTCGCCATGCACCATCACATGGATTGACCCGCCCGATCACCGCCGGTTGCTCAAACTTCAGTCTGTACTCTTCTCCCCCGTCCCATATCACCGGCCGCGCTGCGTCCGTCCTCCGCCTCTTTATTCTATATTTACTGTACAATATATATTAATCATTATCGAAAACCCGCTGCTCCCCTGCTCCGCGTCTACTCCGCCGTCTTCAATTTCAGCTTGCTCTTGTTCTCTTCCAAAAACGCCCGCAGCTCGCCCGCGACATCCAGCAGCCGTACCCACTGCTCGTAATACAGCGTCACCGGAAATCTCCCCAGTCCATAAACGCTCACTCCGCCCTTTTCTCCCACGCGAAATTCCAGACTCCCTTTTTTTCTCGACCCCGCTTGCTTTTCCAGCTCCGCAATCCGCGCGAGCAATTCTTCCTTGCTTGGTTCTGACATGATCTTGGCTCCCTTATTTGTTTCTCGAGGGACACTCCCGTCCCCGGTTTCCTCCTCGAATCCTAACAGGTTTGCTTTCCTCTCGTCTTGACCTCCCGTTTCCCCGCTTGCCCCAGTTCGTTGCTTCCTGATTACACAAAAAGAATCCGTCGTTGCTAGTCCCACTTTCTCGGTGTAGGATACCGCCCAAGCGGGTGTGCAGTCCGCATGCGAATCGGTTTCTAGATGGAATGTCGCTCGATCTCACCGCAGGCCACTGAGGTGTTTGCGCCATGGCTTTTCACTCACCCTTCTCTATCAGGCTTTTCCCTATTGCGATTCCACCTCTCACGGGTTCTGCGCCAGATGCCCATGCGCCGCCCGGGCCGTGACATTGGATTGGTCTCTCGGTCCACTCTTTGATGGAAGCTTTGGGGAAACGGATTTTGGCTCTTCTCTCACTACGTACCAGAAAGAGGAGTCATCGCTCTTGGGTGACTAGGTTTGAACGAATTCCTGAGGAGGAACTGATGAATTTGCGCCACGCAAGTAAAACCATTGGCCATGGGTTATTGGTGTTGCTGCTCTCGATGATGTTGCCGTTATTTGTTTCTGCCCAAAACAAGAAACCGCCAGCCCCAGCGCCAAAAGCCCCGGCACCGCACCCCAGCACGCCGCACGCGAACACGGCTCACACCAACACCGCCCACACAAATACTACGCACACGAATACCACCCACACCAACACCAACACGACGCACACAAATACGAACGCGGCTCACACCAACACCAACACCGCGCACACCAACACAGCTCATACGAACACCAATGCCGCCCACACCAACACTGGCCGCACCACGACGACTCGCACCACGACCACGACCCACACCACTACTACGACGCGTACGGCGAGCGGCGGTAGGAGCGTAACTCACGCCGATGGCAGCACCCACAGCTTCAACAGCCATGGCGCGAGAACCAGCGTCACCACACGCAGCGGCGCCTCCGGCCACTTCAATTCCAGCGGCCATGTCACCTCCATTCACGCCCACGGAATGACGATCAATCATGGCGCCCACGGGGAACGCCGATTTGAAACCAGAGGCAGAGACGGCGGCCGCTTGGTCGGTTATGGCCACGGCCGTGGATACGCTGAACACGGCTACATGCGCGGCGGCAGGCCCTACATGCGTCGCACCTATTTCTACGGCGGACGCCGGTATGCTTACGCCTATCGTGGCGCCTACTGGCATGGCGTCGCCTACTATGGCTACGTGCCACCGTATTATTACGGGCCGCGTTTTTATGGATGGGCCTACAACCCCTGGGCCGCGCCCATCGCTTGGGGTTGGGGATGGGGCGGAGCTCCCTGGTATGGATACTACGGCGCCTACTTTGCTCCCGCTCCGGTCTACGCCACTCCTTCCTTGTGGCTGGCTGACTATTTGATCGCCGCAAATCTCCAAGCCGCGTATGAAGCTCGTGCAGCGGCAGATGCCAGCGCCGCGGCAGCAGCGTCAGCTCAGGCTCAGGATTCCGGTCAGTCTGACCAGCCAGCCGCAGCAGCAAATAACGGACCTGTAACTCTAACTCCTGAAGTAAAACAAGCGATTGCCGACGAGGTGAAAGCGCAAATCGCCGCCGAGCAGGCGGAAGCTGCGAACCCCAATCCACCGGCGGCCAGCCCTTCCACCGATCAGGTGCCTGCAGCGCTCGATCCAGCGCATCGCACTTTCGTCGTTTCCGCGGTAATCAACCCAGAGATGCCAGACGGGACCGAATGTTCTTTGACGCCCGGCGACGTCTTGACCCGCATTCAAGACACTCCGGACGCGAACCAGAACGTTACCGTCCTCGTCAGCAGCAGTCAAAAGGGAGATTGCGCCTCAGGCGCGCAGGTTCCCGTGGCTGTTCAGGATCTACAGGACATGCAGAATGACTTCCGCGCCAAAATCGACGATGGCCTCAGCCAGATGGCCGCCAACCAGGGCAAGAATGGCATGCCAGCGGGTCCCGCGGCTGACAAGAAAGCCTCACCCGATGGCCAAGTGCAGGCGGATCTGACGGTCGGTGACGACCTGAAAGCTCAACAGCAAAACGCTGACCAGACTGAGCAAGATGTAAAGCAGGCTGCGTCGAGCACCAGCAGCGGTGGTGGTGGCGGCGGAAACGACTGACACTTCGGCCTGGCCACCCTCACAAAGGCGGGTTGGCATTGAGCAATGCAAATGCGGCTTCGGAAGCGCCAGTCGCCAGAGCTTCTGGCGCTTCCCCAAGCGCTCTTCTGTAGTTTGAGTTGTGCGAAGTAGTTCGCCATGTCGGCAAAAACTGTGCCGGGAAAGGTTGAGGAGGATTTTACAATGAACCGCAGCGTCGCGAAGGTAATCCGTTATAGCGTCGTAGCCGCCGCCCTTTTGTTCCCCGCATATTACGCGCTGGCACAGGACGCCGCTTCTTTGGAGACTCAGCTCACCGCCAAATACAAACTGGTGAAGCTCGGTGAAGATTCCACTGGAGTCGCGGTGATTGAGGCTGGAACTGTTCTCAATATAAAGAAAGGCGGAATTCTCAGTTATCCGACCTCCAACGCCAGGCCTTTCGCCTCCACGTACAAAGATGGAACCATGCACTCGCCGGCTGCAACGAAGATCCCGGGCTGGATACCGCATGCTTCCTCGGTACCAGGGCAAGTAAGCGATACAAAGTTTTTGACCGTTGGCGAAAAGGTTTATCCCACCAGAATTGAAATTCAGGAGAAGGACAGCAAAGTCGCGGTCTTCATCATCGAGTGCGATTCCTGCAATGGCGTGCAGGATCCCTCGTTCCGCCGCGCCCAGGTCGTTTTCCAGTTCCCCAAAGGCTATCTGGCTAACGCTGACGCTGGGCAAGTCTCCGATCTCATCGAACAAGTTCTTTCGGTCGACACCGGTGGCGACAGCTCTCAGCAACAACAAGGTCAGCAAGGCCAGGATGCCCAGCAGCAAGGTCAAGATGCGCAGGGACAGCCAGCGCAGCAACAGCAGGACGCAGCGCCGGCACAACCTGCGCAGCCCCCTCCCACGATCCAGTTGGGCCAGACCACAGACCAAGTCGTGGCCATCATGGGCCAGCCCGACAAAATCGTCGACTTGAAGACCAAACAGATCTACGTCTACAAAGATCTCAAGGTGACTTTTGTAAAGGGCAAAGTTTCCGACGTGGAATAATCAGCAAAAGAAGATCCGTAAAACGACCGGCCGGAACCGGGCTAGCCTTTCCAATTTACGTTATCTCTGGTTGGTCGGCATAAGCCACGATAGTCAAATAGTGTTCGTACAAGGGGCGCGACTTCAGCCACGTAGCTTACAGAAAAATAAAATCAAGAAAACGGCAGGAACGGCACACTGGCGATTCGGTAGGCCATTCTTAGGCTAAAGCACAGGGCATAGTATGCAGCGTATCTCAAGGCGCGCTGAAAACAGGGAAGTTGCTGAAAACATGCGCCGAAGAAAACCATGCAAATAAAGAAATGAGTCGTCTACCGTCCAAATTCCGGCCAAAAATCCAGCGGCGCACCCTGCTGTAATCGCGCCCTCATTTGTCCCCACCTACATGAATGTGCGTCTCCTGAATGCAGCCACTTCGGCCGCGTCAAGGTCAAACCATTCGCCATTTTTCCGCTTTGCTTCAAAACGACGGTGCCAGTAGGCTTCAATGCCTGCCGGATCATCTGTGCGGATGACATGAACCGTCTTGAGCTTTTCAGGAAGCTGGATGCCAAGTTCATACTCTCTTCGCCCTGTTGCGTTGCTTCTGCCAATCTTGAAAAACTTCCCAGACTTCATCAGGTAGACTGAGCCAATCTCAACATCGGCAGCGTCGGCAGCATCGGTAGCGTCATCCACGCGCGAAACGTAGCCCTTACATAGGAGCACAACATCTTCGTATCCTTGACGACTCTGGCAGTACTCCATCACATCCTTGACAAGCTCGGGCTTCGGGCCGTACTGCTCAAAGGTCTTCGAGTGTGGGAACGTGGAATCGCGTCTCCCTTTGAGCAGGAAATCACCCTTGACCGGAAGTTTTTTCAGCTCACGTGCTAGTTCAATGAATTTCTCGAAAATAAAAGACTCGTCATAGGCCGTGGTCATTTGGTTTGGAGTGCAGCCAGCTTCGCGCACGGCGTCGCTCCATCTCGCCCAATGTTTTCCTAGCCAATCTGGTTGCCTGATCCCGGTCTCTTTTGCAAACTTGCGCCAGCCCAACGGCGCACCCCCGTTGGCTTGTGCCGTTCTCTTTATCTCTTGCAGGATGTGATCTTTCTTCATCGGTCCCACAGTGATTAGAAGCTCGGTGAATACACTACATCGCGGTTGACGCGAATGCTAGAATTTGAATGTGCGCGCCCGGATGGCACAGGAGAGCAACAATGAACAAGCAAAAGTTGTCGAAAATGAAGTATGCGCGCGTGAAGGTTCGCCCGATGCCCCTGGATTCAAGCACTGGACAATGGCGGCGCGTCGATGACAAATGGATTGTCGTAAATGCGTCAAGAGAAGAACTCGAACTTCATAACCCTCGCACGCGCGATACGATCCCATTGGGCACTGACCATGTAGGAGAGTATATGAGCGACCCTGGTGGTAGCGAAGGGTTCCTCATTCTCAAGAGCCAGATATTTGTTTTCGCCCGCGCTCAGGCCATTGTTGAGCCGCTCCCTCAATAGCGGCTCTCCCACTTACTCTGTGGAGGCAGCCGGGGCGGGTGGGGCATCCTAAACTCGCCGAGACGCTTTTGACTTTGTTCTTTCTTGTCGGGGTGCACCACCCTTTCGTTTTTGGTTTTTGAAAGGGGGGGCTTTCTTTTCATCTTTCCTCTGCTTGGTCGTCGACTTTGCCCCCCTCCTTTCCATCTCGGGCCCCGAATTGACTCTGTGTGATCTGCCCCCTAGCTCCGCGCACAGCATCATACGGCACCAAACTTTCCTGAACTCATGACCTGTGCCTCTTTTCGTTCTTCGAGTTGCGGCTCGACGCTTACAACTGGTGGTTCCTCGGCCGCTACGCACTACTCACTACCCACTCCACGCTCCTCCTTGTACACTGTAGCTCCCCTCCGCTCTTGTGTTCGCCCCATCGCGGAGCTACCGCCCATGGCTGAAGAACACAAGTCCGCCTCCGCCGCGCGCCGCGCCGCCGACCCGAATCTCGACGCTCAAATCGACGCCTTGGTCGCCGGCCGCCACGCCGATCCCTTCGCGTTGCTCGGCCCGCACCCTGTTTCCATGCCCGAGGGCAACCGCTGGGTCATACGATTCTTCCGTCCCGGCGCCGCAGAGGCCAGCGTCCTCCTCAAAGGCGTTTCGGAACTTATCCCCGCGAATCGCGTCCGCCCCGAGGGCTTCTTTGAAGCCACGCTCCCCGAAACGTACCGCGACAAGCCCGATCCTTCCGCCTACCGCATCCGCTATCGCTCCGGCTACGGCGAAACCGCTGAAGCGTTGGACAGCTACGCCTTCCCCTATCTTCTGAGCGAGTTCGATCTTCATCTCATGGGCGAAGGCCGCCACTACGACACTTACGAAAAACTCGGCGCGCATCTCAAAACTCTGGAAGGCGTCCGCGGCGTCCATTTCGCGGTCTGGGCGCCCAGCGCACAGCGTGTCAGCATCGTCGGCGACTTCAACCGCTGGGATGGCCGTGTCGATCCGATGCGCGCCCGAGGCTCGTCCGGAATCTGGGAACTTTTCGTTCCCGAACTCGCCGAAGGCGCAATCTACAAGTACGAAATCATCGGCTCAAACGGCGGAATACTCCCGCTCAAAGCCGATCCCTACGCTTTCCGCGCGGAATTGCGCCCTAACACCGGATCGGTGGTCGTAAACCTGGACGCCTATGTATGGACTGACACAGCATGGATCAGCGCGCGTTCGAAGAAAAATTGGCTCGAATCGCCTATTTCCGTCTACGAAGTCCACCTGGGCTCCTGGCGCCGAGTTCCGGAACAGAATAATCGCTGGTTAACCTACCGTGAACTCGGCGATCAGCTTATTCCCTACGTGAAGGATCTCGGCTATACCCACATCGAGTTGCTTCCCATCATGGAGCATCCTTTCGACGGCTCGTGGGGCTATCAAACGATCGGCTATTTCGCCGCCACCAGCCGTTACGGCTCTCCCGCTGAATTCATGGAGTTTGTCGACCGCTGCCACCAGGCGGGCATCGGCGTATTTCTCGACTGGACTCCCGCGCACTTTCCGCGCGACACGTTCGGCCTCTCGCAGTTCGATGGCACGCATCTTTACGAGCATGCAGACCCGCGCCAGGGCACCCATCCTGATTGGGGCACGCTCGTTTACAACTACGGGCGTAACGAAGTCCAAAACTATCTCATCTCCAACGCTTTATTCTGGCTGGACAAATATCACATTGACGGGTTGCGCGTGGACGCCGTCGCTTCCATGCTCTATCTCGACTATTCCCGCAAGGAAGGCGAGTGGATCCCCAACGAGTACGGCGGCCGCGAAAATCTACATGCGATCGCTTTCATCAAGCGCATGAATGAAGTCGCGCATGGCCGCTTCCCTGGCATTCTCACCATCGCCGACGAGTCCACGTCCTGGCCCAGTGTCTCCCGGCCCACCTATCTCGGCGGACTCGGCTTCAGCCTGAAATGGAACATGGGCTGGATGAACGATACGCTCAGCTATTTCTCGAAGAACCCGATTCACCGCAAATACGAGCACAACAAGATGACGTTCTCGATGCTCTATGCCTTCACCGAGAATATCATGCTGCCCTTTTCCCACGACGAAGTCGTTCACGGAAAAAACCCGCTGCT
>Ga0187820_1000311_pt1 | contig 10744 bp, 8 predicted proteins | sample NC_wetland_sal_i_19_FD_132409 | JGI IMG/M metagenome (GOLD analysis project Ga0187820, IMG submission 132409) | Wetland sediment microbial communities from Neuse River Estuary, North Carolina, USA - SO4_5 | ecosystem: Environmental > Aquatic > Freshwater > Wetlands > Sediment | place: USA: North... | reverse complement strand
GTAGCGGAGAAGCATAGAGTGCGGTCTGAACTCCGGTGTTGTACGAATCGAGGCGCCGGCCCGTGGTGAGCCGGATCGGATATTGCTCATCAAGCTGATCGACGGGCGGTTCGAACTCCACCGCACTGAACGGCGCGCGAGGGCCAAGCACTGGTCTTTGCCACAAGCGGCTATGGAGAAACATCTCGCCCGGATGGGATTCGTCAAAACAGGGCCATTGAATTCCACCGAGTTCCTCGAGGCGCGAGTAACTCATTCCGGCGTGCATGGGGCTTAAAGATCGAAGCTCGTTCCAGATCTGCTCGGGTTCTGGCTTGCCCCAATCGTGACCTAGCCGCCGCGCGAGTTCGAAGAGAATTTCCGTATCATCGCGCACGCCCGAAGGAAGAGCCACGGCTCTGCGTATACGTTGGACTCGGCGCTCGCTGCTCGTGACTGTCCCTTCACTCTCGCACCAACCGGCCGCCCCAGGCAGGACTACGTCGGCAAGTTCGGCTGTATGCGTATAGAAGAGATCCTGCACGACTAGGAATTTCAGATCGCTGAGAAGTTTGAGGGCTCGGTGACGATCAGCTTCTGAATCCGCCGGGTTTTCTCCCAGGACATAGAGCGCGGTCAACTCGCCGCGCTCCATCGCCTGCAACATATCGCTCACATGCCAGCCGCGCTTGGTGGGAATCTTGCAGCCCCAAGCTTTCTCGAACTTCCCGCGCAGTTCGTCGTTTTCGACATGCTGGAAGCCGGGCAGGCGGTCGGGAATGGCTCCCATATCTCCGCCGCCCTGGACATTGTTCTGTCCGCGCAGAGGATTTATGCCGCTGCCGTAGCGGCCAACGTGACCCGTCAGAAGCGCCAAGTTTATTAGCGCAAGAACATTGTCCACTGCGTTGTGATGCTCGGTGATGCCTAGGGTCCAGCAGAGTTCAGCGCGCGGGGCTTTGGCGTACGCGTGGGCCACCTGGCGTATTGCTTGGGCGGGAACACCAGTTTCGCGTTCGGCACGTTCCAGTGTGTATTTCTCCACGCATGCCTTGTATGTTTCGAACTCGCTGGTCGCACTTTCGATGAACTCCTTATTCGCGAGGCCGGCGGCAATGATTTCGCGGCCCATGGCATTGGCCAGCGAAATGTCCGAGCCCACATCCAGACCCATCCACACATCGGCCCATTGAGCAGAGCTGGTGCGTCGTGGATCGATCACGAAAAGCTTGGCGCCGTGGCGAACACCCTTCAAAACGTGATGGAAAAAAATGGGATGAGTTTCCCGCGCGTTTGAGCCCCAGAGGAGAATGACGTCTGTCTCTTCGACTTCGCGGTAGGAACTGGTTCCCCCTCCCGCGCCGAAAACCGCCGCCAGACCGGCGACGCTCGGAGCGTGTCAAGTACGGTTGCAACTATCGATGTTATTGCAACCGATGACCGAGCGAACCAACTTTTGCGCCATGTAGTTGAGTTCGTTGGTGGTCTTGGAGCAGCTGAACATGCCAAAGGTGCGAGGTCCATGCACGCCGACTTCGCGGCGAATACCATCCGCGACGCGATCGAGAGCTTCTTCCCACGTTGCCTGACGGTGCTTTCCGTTTTCGCGGATCAAGGGGCTAGTCAGCCGTTCGCTTGGAGCTTGTCTCAAAGTTTCACCTCGCCTGGACCAAACACAGCCAATGCGGCCATGGCCGCATCATCCGCGCCGCTCAAAATCCCGAACGTCTCTAAAGCTGTATACGAATGTTAACGCCAATCCAGGACTCATTCCAGCGTGAGCAAGCTCAGTTGTGATCCAGGTCACGATTTGGGGTGACAGGAGTCATACCGACCGGCTATCGCGAAAGAAGAACATAAGTGCTGAGCAATGTGACCAGGCGCACCGGAGGTCCATCATGAAAAAAGGAGGAGCGGAACGGCACTCAAGAGTTGGGGAGAAGTTAAACATTGTGACCCTCGATGCTGCCGAGCAGCGGCAACGGATACACCGGGCCATTGCGCATCGCGCTTACGGAATCTTTGATGATAGCGGCTCTATGGGGCGCGAACAGGAAGACTGGCGACAGGCCGAATCGGCGGTACCGCGGCCGCTTTGCCTTAGCCATATGAGCCTTGACGACAGTCTTTGGCCAAGCATAGGCGCCGCCCATTTTTAAGACGGCACCATCAACATTTGGGTCGCGCCTCACCTGCTTACGATTTGCGGCAAGCCACGAGCGAAGAAACAAGCGGCTGCACCGGCGGCGAGCAGTTCACATGCGCGAGAGGAAATAATGTTTCGCGAAGTTCGGCTGTCCATGGAGGTTGATCCTTCGAAGGTCACAGCAAGGTTTAATAGCCAGTTTATTGAAATTCTTTTGCGAAAAGTACAGGCGAAGCAGGAGCAGGCGGTTAAAGCCGAGACTGCATGACGGTGAAGGAGAATTTCTAGTGGATGGCGCGGGCTGTGGAAGAGAGGCGGCAGATGTCAACGATGACGAATCAGGTCGGCGCAGAGAGAGTCCTGGCAGGACCGATTGTTGTTCCTTCGCCGAGGCCCGAAAAAAATATCCGTCCGAAGTGGTTCAAGGGGGCACTTGCCGCAGGATTTGCCCTTCTCTTGGCAGGAGGAAGTTTTCTCTGGCGGGCGCACGCACAAAACACGATTCGCTATGAGACCGTGGCCGTAGAGCGCGGCTCGATCCAGGCCAAAGTCACCGCGACTGGCACTCTTAACGCTGTCGTCGATGTGCTCGTTAGCAGCCAAGTCTCCGGGAATATTAAAGCTCTGTATGCGGATTGGAATAGTAAGGTCAAGAAAGACCAACTCGTTGCTCTAATCGACCCTGAGATCTTTCAATCACAAGTGGATCAAGCCAGCGCGACATTACGCTCCGCCGACGCGGCCACCATCACCGCGCAAGCGCAGCTCGAAAAGTCGAAGGCGGATTTGAGTGCGGCGAATGCGAGCGAGAAGAATGCCGAGGCGATGGCCGCGAAAGACCTTGCCAACGAAACAAATGCGAAAGCCCAGTGGGAGAGAGCGGACGAGTTATTCCGAGAGCAGGTCACAGACCAGCAGGATACCGACACGGCCAAGGCGACCTACGACGCTTCCCTGGCGCAAGTCACCGCCGATCAAGCCCAGATCGATGCCACAAAGCAAAACATCAAGTCCGCTCAAGCCTCCGTAAAAGTAGCGCAGAGTCAATTGGCGACAGCGGCGGCTCAGGAACGCCAAGCGCAAGCAGCCCTTCAGCAGGCACAGATAAATCTCGACCACACCCGAATCATGTCGCCGGTCGATGGAACCGTCGTGGCGCGCCGCATGGACGTTGGTCAGACCGTGGCCTCGACTCTCAACCCTCCGACGATTTTCGAGATCGTGCAGGATTTGACCAAGATGCAGGTCGATACGAATGTGGACGAATCCGATGTCGGCAATGTCGTGGCGGGCCAGAAGGCCACTTTCAACGTGGATTCCTACCCGGACACGACTTTCGATGGGGTCGTCGCCGACGTACGTAAGGCTCCCATCGTCACGCAGAACGTCGTCACTTACGACGTGGTGATCACCGTCGACAATTCCGGGCTGAAATTGTTTCCTGGAATGACGGCAAACGTCACGATCTTGACGGCAAAACTGGATAACGTACTCAAGGTCCCGAACTCCGTACTTCGTTTCCGACCCTCGGCGGCCGTGGCGAAGAAGGCCGGACTGGGGTCCGTGCAAGCGGATAAACAGCAGGTCTACCTGATTGCGAACGGAAAGTTCAGCGCCGTACCCGTCAAGGTCGGCCTCTCTGACGGCAAATATACGGCTGTCAGCTCGAGCCAACTTCAGCCAGGCGCACTGCTTGTGGTGAGAGCAACGCTTGGGTCGTCCTCAAGCAACGCTCCACCAGCGGGATCGGTGCCTAGCGGCCCGAGGATATGAGAAGTCCATGACACCGCTCATTGACGTCCGAGAGCTTACCAAGACTTACCAGCTCGGAGAGCTAAAAGTGAATGCTCTGCGCGGCATCACACTAAAGATGGAACGCGGAGCGTTTGTGGCTGTGATGGGACAGTCCGGTTCTGGCAAGTCAACCCTCCTGAATCTCCTGGGTTGTTTGGACACACCGACGCGCGGCCGTTATTTGCTCGATGGGATTCCGGTAGAAGCCCTAGACCGCGACCAACTCGCCGAAATACGCAACCAGAAGATCGGCTTCGTTTTTCAGAATTTTAATCTGCTTCCGCGCATGACCGCGCTTGAGAATGTGGAGTTGCCACTGCTCTACACAAGTTCTCCAACATCAGATATGGATGCGATGGCGAAGCGCGCTCTTGTTTCTGTCGGTCTGGAAGGCCGAGAGAATAACTTACCGACGCAGCTCTCCGGCGGCCAACAGCAGAGGGTCGCCATCGCTCGCGCGTTGATCAACAAGCCCGAGATCGTCCTTGCGGACGAGCCGACTGGCCAGCTTGATTCCCGCACGGGTGCCGAGATCATGGATGTCTTCCAGCGTCTGAACCAGGAACAAGGCATAACGATCGTGGTGGTAACGCATTCTGATGAAGTCGCGAAGTGCGCAAATCGCATCATCACCTTTCGCGATGGCCTGGTGATCAGTGACGAAGAAGTTTCGCGGCCCCATGTGGCGACCCCTGAACTGATCGGGCATGGCGCTCCGGTCGAGGTGCACCCATGAAACGCCTTCTCTGGTCCATGCGCATCGCTTTACGCGCGCTAAAGGCCAATAAGCTCCGCTCCGCACTGACGATGTTGGGGATCGTCATCGGAGTCGCCGCGGTGATTGCGACGGCGGCGATTGGTTCGGGCGCCAAACAGCGCATTCAGGAGCAGATTGCCAGTATCGGCAGCAACGTCATCATCATCCTCCCGGGAAGCCTCACGAGTTCCGGGCTGAGAATGGGCACCGGAAACGCCGTCACCCTCAGCGAGTCGGATGCGCGAGAACTCTCCTCTCAGTGTCCGGACATTGCACTTGCGGTTCCCACCGTTCGTGGAGGAGCGCAGGTGGTCTATGGAAACGCTAATTGGGCGACGATCATCTCTGGAACAACTCCAGGGTACCTGCAGATACGTGAGCTTTCGGTCGCAGATGGCGCTCCGTTTACGCAACAGGATGTCGATGGCACAAACAAAGTCGCCCTGCTCGGCAAGACGGTAGTGGCTAACTTGTTTGGAGATCTGGACCCAGTCGGTCAGTCCATCCGTATAAAGAACGTGCCTTTCCTAGTTGTCGGCGTGCTGAGTCCTAAAGGCCAATCGCCCACGGGGCAGGATCAAGATGACATCATTCTGCTTCCGATCTCGACAGCGAAGCGCAAGGTGATCGGCATCAAGTCGGCGAATGCGGATGCCGTCGATTCCATCACGATCGAAGCCAAAAGTGGCGATCAGATTCAGGCCGCGCAAGACGAAGCCAGAGCGCTGCTCCGGCAGCGGCATCACTTGCAGGCGCAAGAAGATGACGATTTTTCGATTCGCAACATGCAGGAGATCTTCGCCGCACAAGCGGAATCCTCACACATCATGTCCTTGATGCTCGCCGCGGTGGCTTCCGTGTCGCTCGTTGTGGGTGGAATCGGCATCATGAACATTATGCTGGTGTCAGTCCGGGAGCGGACGCGGGAGATTGGGCTGCGCCAAGCCGTAGGCGCCAAGACGCGCGACATCCTCACTCAGTTTCTGGTAGAAGCGGTGGCCCTTTCCATTGCAGGTGGACTTGTCGGAATTGTTCTTGGGATAGGCGCGTCGACCGTTATCTCACGCGTCGCCCACTGGAACACGGTGATAGGCCTCAGTGCGGTGCTGCTTGCCGTCTTGTTCTCCGCCCTGGTTGGAGTGAGCTTTGGATACTACCCGGCACGAAGAGCTGCGTATTTGGATCCGATCGAGGCTTTAAGATCCGAGTAGAGCGCGTGAGATGAGATTTGGGTGACCAATCGATGAAACAAATTGCCGTAGTAACAAGCGGCGGCGACGCGCCAGGCATCAACGCAGCAATTCGGGCGGTAGTACGCACCGGAGTTGATCGAGGTTGGAAGGTCTTTGGCGTCCGCCACGGTTATGCTGGCCTTATGAATGACGATTTCGTGCCTTTGGGATCTCGCGACGTGAGCGGAATCATTCAACGCGGCGGCACGATCCTTGGCAGTACGCGCTGTCCAGCGTTCAAAACTGAGGAAGCGCAGGTTAAGGCAATCCGGTTCCTTCGCCAGCGGGCGATCGATGCGCTGATCATTATCGGGGGCGATGGCTCGCAAGCTGGCGCGTTCGCGCTGTCTCAGAGGGGGCTTCCAGTAGTTGGCGTGGCATCAACGATTGACAATGACTTGTACGGCACTGAAATGAGTATTGGAGTCGACACTGCGCTAAACGTTGCGCTAGAAGCTATCGATCGCATCAAGGTGACGGCGTCCTCGCACGAACGCGCCTTCCTTGTAGAAGTCATGGGTCGAAATTGCGGCTATCTTGCATTGATCTCCGGCATCGCGGGCGGAGCAGAGTGCATTGTGCTTCCAGAGGTCGAAACGGACCCGGAGGCCGTAGCCTGCGAACTTCGCCAATCGTATGAGCGCGGTAAGACACACGCAACTGTCGTCGTTGCAGAAGGTGCGAAATACAATGCCGAAGGGTTATCGAATTATTTCCAAGAGCACCGTGAGCGAATTGGCTTCGACTTGCGAGTGATAAAGTTAGGTCATGTGCAACGCGGTGGCACGCCAGGTGTCTTTGACAGGTTGCTGGCTACGCGGTTCGGCGCGGCTGCCACGGATCATGTTGCCCGCGGGGAGTGTGGTGTCCTCGTCGGACTTATCAAAGGCGAGATCGCGGCCACTCCTTTGGCCGATATCGTTGGCAAGAGGAAAGAACTCGATCTAAGTCTGCTGAAACTGGCAAACGTCCTCGCTCAATAGAGATCTGGTAACCAACCATTTGATACTGCATTCCAGTGTGTGATGCGAGTCACATTCCCCAGTGATTTGCCGCATGTTCAATCTCTCTGTATAGACGCTAGAGTGTTGAATAGGTTCTTGGGCATTACAAGGAATTCACCTCCATGACGGAATCCATGGCTTCCAAGAAGGTCATTCTTGATGGAAACGAGGCGGTCGCCTCTGTCGCTTATCGTCTGAATGAAGTCATCGCCATCTACCCGATTACCCCAGCCTCGCCCATGGGTGAGTGGGCGGACCAGTGGTCCCATGAGGAGCGCCGGAACATCTGGGGCGTGGTGCCTCGTGTCGTGGAGTTGCAGAGTGAAGCGGGCGCGGCGGGCGCACTGCATGGCGCGATCCAAACGGGAGCATTGGGCACAACCTTTACGGCGTCCCAGGGCCTCCTCTTGATGATTCCCAACATGTACAAGATTGCTGGCGAGTTGACGCCCACCGTGATCCACGTTGCCTCGCGTTCCATCGCCACTCACGCCCTCTCGATATTTGGCGACCACAGCGATGTGATGGCCGTCCGTCCCACTGGGTTTGCGCTTCTCGCGTCTAATTCCGTTCAGGAAGCCCAGGACATGGCGCTGATCGCGCACGCCGCGACGCTCGAATCCCGAATTCCATTCCTCCACTTTTTTGACGGGTTCCGGACCTCGCACGAGATCGCCAAGATCACTCCGCTGTCAGACGCCGACTTGCATTCGATGATGGATGACGCGCGCATCCGGGAACACCGCGATCGCGCCCTGACACCCGACCGCCCCGTTTTGCGCGGCACAGCACAAAACCCGGACGTTTTCTTCCAGGCGCGCGAGGCCGCAAATCCTTTCTACTTCGCATGCCCGACCATCGTTCAGCAGGTGATGGACCGGTTCGCCGAACGGACTGGCCGTTCTTATCAGCTCTTCGAATACATGGGCGCGCCGGACGCCGAGCGGGTCATCGTCTTGATGGGCTCTGCGGCCAGCGCGGTGGAAGAGACCCTCGAAATTCTGCGGGCCAGCGGCGAAAAGGTCGGGCTCCTCAAAGTGCGCCTGCTCCGGCCGTTCGCCCTGGAAGCATTTCTTTCCGCTCTGCCTGCCAGCACGAGCGCAATTGCTGTGCTGGACCGTACTAAAGAACCGGGGGCAATCGGCGAACCCCTCTACACCGATGTTGTCACGGCTGTCGGTGAGGCTTTTTGCCAGGGGGCTGACACTCCGAAACGACTCCTGGCGCGGCCGCGGATTGTCGGCGGCCGGTATGGCCTTTCGTCCAAGGAATTCACGCCAGCTATGGCAAAAGCTGTCTTCGACGAACTGAAGAAGGCAAATCCGCGTAATCATTTCACAATCGGAATCAAGGACGATGTCTCCTTCACCAGCCTCGATTACGATCCGGGATTCTCCGCCGAAAATCCCCAGGGCACGCGGGCCATCTTTTATGGCCTAGGTTCGGATGGAACCGTTGGTGCTAACAAAAACTCCATCAAGATTATTGGCGAAGAAACGTCTTCTTTTGTACAGGGCTATTTCGTTTACGATTCCAAGAAAGCAGGCTCCATCACTGTTTCGCATCTTCGTTTTGGCCCTGAGCCTATCCGATCTTCTTACCTCATCAGCAAGGCGAATTTCGTCGCTTGCCACCAATTCAATTTTCTCGAGCGAATGGATGTGCTGGAAACCGCGGAACCAGACGGGGTTTTCCTGCTCAACTCGCCTTTTGACGCGGATACCGTTTGGCAGCACCTTCCGCTGCGCACACAAGAACAGATCATCTGCAAGCGCTTGAAATTCTTTGTGGTGGATGGATATGCCGTTGCTCGCGAGACCGGAATGGGTTCGCGCATGAACACCATCATGCAAACCTGTTTCTTCGCGATCAGCGGCGTCCTTCCGCGCGACGAAGCCATCGCTGCCATCAAAACCTCCATCCAGAAATCCTATGGAAAGATGGGCGAAGCAGTCGTGCAAAAGAATTTTGCCGCTGTGGAAGCAACACTGGCCAGTCTGCACCAAGTGCTTGTCCCAGACCAAGCTTCGAGCACCTTTAATATTCTGCCGCCGGTTTCCTCGCGAGCGCCTTCCTTCGTCCGCGACGTTCTTGGTGCCATGATCTCAGGACATGGCGATAGCCTGCCCGTTAGTGCTCTGGCACCGGCCGGCACTTTTCCGACAGGAACTTCCAAATGGGAAAAGCGCAACATCGACCAAGAGATTCCCGTTTGGGACGAGTTTCTTTGCATTCAGTGCGGCAAGTGTGTTCTCGTGTGCCCGCACTCCGTCATTCGCGCAAAGGTCTATGATTCGTCGCTGCTTGGCGGTGCTCCGACTACTTTCAAGTCAGCCAAGCCTCGATGGCGTGAATTTGAAACGCTGAAGTACACGCTGCAGGTTTCTCCGGAGGATTGCACAGGATGCCGGCTCTGCGTGGAAGCATGCCCGGTAAAGAGCAAGACGGAGACAAAGCACAAAGCTATCAACATGGCACCTCAGGCGCCGCTCAGAGAAAAGGAAACCGCAAACTGGGAGTACTTCTTGTCTATTCCAGAATTGGATCGCGGAGTTCTCTCGCACACGCAAGTGAAGGACGTCCAGCTGCTCGAGCCGCTTTTTGAGTTCTCAGGGGCTTGCGCAGGCTGCGGAGAGACTCCGTACATCAAGTTGCTTACCCAGCTCTTTGGCGATCGGGCAGTCATTGCAAATGCGACGGGATGCTCCTCAATCTATGGCGGCAATTTACCAACCACGCCGTACGCGAAGAATTTGGCGGGACGTGGCCCTGCTTGGTCGAATTCTCTCTTTGAGGATAACGCGGAATTTGGACTCGGCATGCGTCTGGCTCTCGATAAGCAAGCCGACTATGCCCGATCGCTTGTATCGCGCCTCTCCGCACATATAGGTACGGCGTTGAGCCGAGGAATCACATCGGCCGATCAGTCTACGGAAGCAGGTATCGCGGCACAAAGAGAACGAGTAAACGCCGTGAAGCGGATACTTGCGGATACAACTTCGACAGAGGCGCGAGATCTCCTGGCAGTCTGTGATTCGCTCATCAAAAAAAGCCTCTGGATTGTCGGCGGCGATGGTTGGGCTTACGACATCGGATTCGGCGGACTGGATCACGTACTTAGCTCGGGTGCCAACGTCAACATTTTGGTGCTCGACACCGAAGTGTACTCAAACACAGGTGGGCAGATGTCCAAGGCCACTCCGCGCGGAGCCGTCGCCAAATACGCTGCGGCGGGTAAATCAACCGCCAAGAAGGACCTCGCACTCGAAGCGATCAGCTACGGCGACGTTTACGTTGCGCGGGTCGCCATGGGCGGCAACGATACGCAAACGCTCAAGGCATTTCAGGAAGCGGAGTCTTTCGATGGCCCTTCCCTCATCATCGCTTACAGTCATTGCATTGAGCACGGCTACGATATGGCGTTCGGCATGAAGCAGCAGAAGGCCGCGGTCCTCTCGGGCTATTGGCCACTGATGCGCTACGATCCCCGCGCGCGGCAGCAAGGCAAAAACCCTTTCCAGCTCGATTCCAAGGCGCCGACTATACCCCTTCGGGACTACATCTACGCGGAAGCGCGGTACTCGATGCTTGCCCGTAGTTATCCAGACACAGCGCGAACGCTTTTGCGTTTGGCCGAGGACGACGTCCGTCGGCGATGGGAAATCTACGAAGATCGAGCCGCCATGCACGGCGGTGAACTCCAAGTCGGACAGACCTCCCAAGAATTGCAACCGGTTGGGTCAGGGAGAGTAGCGTCGGACGGGGAGAACTGATGGACCTTACCACTACATATCTTGGATTCACGCTCAAGAATCCGATCGTCGCGTCTTCG
>Ga0187820_1000310_pt1 | contig 10750 bp, 7 predicted proteins | sample NC_wetland_sal_i_19_FD_132409 | JGI IMG/M metagenome (GOLD analysis project Ga0187820, IMG submission 132409) | Wetland sediment microbial communities from Neuse River Estuary, North Carolina, USA - SO4_5 | ecosystem: Environmental > Aquatic > Freshwater > Wetlands > Sediment | place: USA: North... | reverse complement strand
CCTTTGGCGCCGGTTCAGTTCATGGTTGCTCACGACCTTCCGTCGTACACGGGCAGAAAGCGAAATGGACGCGGAACTCCGCTTCCACATCGAAGCGTACTCGGAAGATTTAGTGTGCAGCGGCGTATCGCGGCAGGAAGCGTTAAGGCGCGCCCGCATTGAGATTGGCGGAATCGAGCGCGTCAAAGAAGAAGGAAGGGAAGCGCGCGGCGGGAGATTCATCGAAACGTTGCTCCAGGATCTGCGTTACGGCGCGCGCATGCTCCGCAAGAATCCCGGGTTCACCGTTGTCGCTGTTCTCACGCTCGCGCTCGGCATCGGCGCCAACACTGCGATCTTCAGCCTCGTCGACGGCATTCTCTTGCGCCCCCTCCCCCTTGCGGCGCCGCAAAATCTCGTCAGCATCACCGGCACTTACCCCAAAGGGGCATTCGTGGCGTTACGCGAGCAGGCGCATTCGCTCGATGCGGCCGCGTATTTTGAAGGCCACGAGTTCAACCTCACCGGCCGCGGCGATCCGCTTCGTCTTTCGGGGGTTCTCGTCTCCGCAGAATTTTTCTCCGTCTTGGGCGCGCGTCCCGAGCTCGGTCGCCCTTTCTACCCCGGCGAAGACCAAGCCGGCGACGACAATTACGTCATTCTGAGCCACGCCCTCTGGCAGCAACATTTCAACAGGGATCGTTCCATCCTTGGCCATGCCATCGACCTCGAAGGCGTCAGCCGGCAGGTCGTCGGCGTGATGCCCGCCGATTTCAATTTTCCGTCCGCGAAAACTCAGGTTTGGATTCCTCTGCACAACGATCCCCGCGACACCGTCGCTTATTGGGCCGGCGATTTTATGCCCATCATCGGCCGCCTTCGTCCCGGCTCGACCACCGCCCAAGCTCGCGCCGAGATTCGCATGTTTCAGTCGCGCGTTTTCAAACCGTTTCCCTGGCCCATGCCCGCCGATTGGAACGCCGACATCAGCGTCGTTGCTTTGCACAAAGGCATGGTCGCGGACGTGCGCGGCCGCCTCTTCCTTCTTCTCGGAGCGGTTAGTTTGATTCTCCTGATTGCCTGCGTAAACGTCGCCAATCTCACGCTCTCGCGTGCAGCGACTCGCGAAAAAGAAATCGCCCTCCGCACAGCCATGGGCGCCGAGCGCGGCCGCGTAATCCGTCAACTCCTTACAGAAAGCGTTTTGTTGGCATTTCTTGGCGGGACGCTCGGAATCGTTTTTGCCGCCGAAGGATTGCAATTGCTCAAAGCCGCGCTTCCCGCGGACACGCCTCGTCTCTCCGATGCACACATCGACTGGCGCGTCCTCGCGTTCACCGCCGGCCTCGCCATCCTCACCGGCCTTCTCTTTGGCCTCGCTCCCGCGCTCCATTCCTCGCGCGCCGCCCTCGCCGAGTCGCTCAAGTCCGCCAGCCGCGGCGCATCCGCTTCCGTCTCTCAAAATCTGCGCAGCGGATTAGCCATCGCCGAAGTCGCTCTCGCTGTCCTTCTCGTAATCGCGGCCGGTTTGCTTATTCGCAGTTTCGTGGCGCTCTCCTACGTCGACCCGGGTTTCCGCCCCGAACGAATCCTCACGGCCCGCGTCACGCCCAACCAAGAATTTTGCGGCGATCCCGCCCGATGCATTAGCTTCTACCATCAGCTCCTCGATCGCCTCGAGGCAGTTCCGGGCGTTCACTCCGCCGCTTTCGTCAACACGCTTCCTCTCGGCGGCCGTGTTGCAAAACGCTCTCTTGAAATCGAAAATGAACCCGTCTCTCCAGGCGAAGTCATGCCTCTTTTCTGGATGAACGTCGTCACTCCGGATTATCTTCGCGTCATGAGCATCGCAGTGCTTGGCGGCCGCGGCTTCACGTCAGCCGACAATTCCGGCGATCCTCCCGTCGCTCTTGTCAGCGCGTCCACCGCTCGCCGCTTTTGGCCTGGCCGCAGCCCCATCGGTTCGCCTGTCCGCCTCAGCGGCGACAAAGATTGGCGCACCGTCGTCGGCGTCGTCTCCGACGTTCGTGCCTACGACTTGCAAAAAAACATTCCTGATTGGATCAACGGAACCATCTATTTGCCCTATACGTTAGACGCCACGCTCGAGGGCGGCCGTGTCCCTTCCGATATGACCGTCGTCGTTCAATCCAGTCTGGACGAACTGCAAATCCAAAATGCCCTGCGCCGCACCATCGCCAGTCTTAATCCCGAAGTTCCAGCGAGCGAAGTTAAGCCCATGCAAGCGGTTGTCTCTGAATCCGTCTCCACTCCCGCATCGACGACCGAGCTATTTGTCGCATTTGCTGGCCTCGCTCTCGTTCTCGGCCTCATCGGCATCTACGGCGTGCTTTCTTTTCTCGTTTCCCGGCGCACGCGAGAAATCGGCATTCGCGTCGCTCTCGGAGCGCAGCGCCGCGATGTTCTTTGGCTCATCATGAAGGAAGGGGCCAAATTCTCTCTCATTGGCATCAGCCTTGGTTTGGTTTCCGCGCTCGGAGTGACGCGCCTTCTCGCCAGCGAACTTTACGGCGTCAGTCCCGCCGACCCCGTCACCTTCCTCGCCGCCGCCATTCTCATGACCGTCGTCACGCTCCTGGCCTGCTATATCCCCACTCGCCGCGCCATGCGTGTCGACCCGCTCATCGCTTTGCGCCAGGACTAATTCCCGCGACACCGCTAATACAGTTTAATCGCCAAATCCATGGGTCCATCTCCAACTGGAATCATCGTCAGCAAACTGTTCGTTCTCACGCGAATCACGGCCACATCTCCGGAACCCTGGTCCACGGCAATCAGCAAGTTTTCTTTGGGGTCGAAACGCAACTCTCCCGGCGACTGCCCCGCCGGAATCGGAAACTCTTTTCCGGTGCCGGGGTCGCGAATGATCCGTCGATTGGCGATGTCAACGGGAATTAGGTGCCCCGCCGCGCTGTCCGAGACATACATCGTGCTCCCATCAGCGCTCAAAATGCCTCGCGTCGGTGCCGATCCCAGCACCATGTAGTCGCCCACTTCATGCGTCCACGTGTCGATCGCCTGCAATCCGTGCGCTTCCGGAGAAATCACATAAAGCTCGCCGCCGTCCGGCTTGAGCAGCATGTCCGATGGTTTCCCCGCCAGCTCGAGGTTCGCCACCAGAACGCTTCTCTCCAAATCAACCACAGAAAGCTCGGCCACGCTCCGGCTCATTACAAACGCCAGGCTGCTGTCCGGAAGAATCGCAACTGCTTCCGGCTGATTGACGACACGAACCGTGCTGCGCAGCGCAAGTGTCGCCGCGTCGTGGATCCCCAGCGTCCCGTCGCGCCGATTCGCCACGAGCACGCTTTTTCCGTCCGGCGTAACGCGCGCCAGCACAGGCTCGCCGCCCGTCCGCGCGCGGCCCAGAATGCTGTGCGACTGGCAATCAATGGCCAGTAGCGTGTCCGATGCCGCCGATGTCGTGTACAACCGGTTTCCATCCGCCGAAAAATCAATTGCGAAGGGAAGTGGTCCGACCGGAATGCGCGCGGTGACTTGATTCATGCGAGTGTTGAGCACCCACACGAATCCGCCTGCGCTGCTTACGCCCCAAATTTCCGCGCGCGTCGGATGCTCTCGCATCCCGGATATGCCTTTGCCGACGAAAATCCGCGCGGCAGCCGCCAGCTTCACCAGATCGATATCCGTAATGTTTCCATCCGCCGTCGACACATACGCACACAATCGCAACCCGGGCCGCAGGAAAGATGGCTGGTGCTCCCGCAAAACCTCCACAATTCCCGCAATCAGCAGGATGCCCAGCAGGAAAAATACACGGAAGTTACGCGGCCGGTTCATAACGCGGTTGAATTGTTGCATGTTGACTGCGGAATTAGCCAGAACCCTGCGAATGGATCGGAAGGAAGCAAGCTGAACGCGTGAATAGTCGCGACGGTGCCCTCAATTCACTTCGCGCCGCAGAACCGCCGCAATTTGCCGAACCTCTTTCACCAACTCCGTGAACTCCTCCGGCAAAATCGATTGCATCCCGTCGGAAAGCGCCTTGTCCGGCTCGTGGTGTACTTCGACCAGCAACCCGTCCGCGCCCACCGCGATCGCCGCGCGCGACAGCGGCAAAACTTTATGCCGTTTCCCCGTCCCGTGCGAGGGATCGACCAGAATTGGCAAATGGCTCCTCTTTTTCACCGCTGGCACCACCGCCAAATCCAGCGTGTTTCGCGAAAAATCCGAAAATGTGCGCACGCCGCGCTCGCACAGCATCACGTTGTAATTTCCCTCGGACAAAATATATTCCGCCGCCATCAAAAACTCATCCAGCGTCGCCGCCATCCCTCGCTTCAAAAGCACTGGTTTCTTCGCCCGCCCCGCCCGCTTCAAGAGCGAAAAATTCTGCATGTTCCGCGCGCCAATCTGAATCACGTCGGCATATTCCTCGACCAAATCCAGACTCTCGTTGTCGATCGCCTCGGTGATAATCCCGAATCCGTATGTCTCGCGCACCTTTGCCAGAATCTTCAGTCCCGGCAAGCCCAGTCCCTGAAAACTGTACGGCGAAGTCCTCGGTTTATAAGCCCCGCCGCGAAACAGCCGCGCCCCGCTTTTCTTCACGCGCTCCGCGATCGCGAAACACTGCTCTTCCGTCTCCACCGCACACGGCCCCGCCACCAGTGCAATCTTTTTGCCTCCGACGAACACATCGCCCATCGGTGTCGGTATCCGCAGTACGCTGTCCTCTTCCTTCGCGTCCCGGCTCACCAGCTTGTACGGTTTGCTGACCGGAATGCACTCGATCACCCCCGGCAGCGATTCCAGCACGCCCAGATCAATCGCTCCGCTATTCCCGGTAATCCCAATCGCCGTCCGAATCGATCCCGGAATCGGGTGCGCCTTCAGCCCCAAGCTTTCAATGCGCTCGCACACCCCTCGAATCTGCTCCTCCGTGGCGTGCGATTGCATGACAACCAGCATCGGCTGCTCCTCTGTATTCTTCCTGGGCCCTTTGCAATTCACTAGTCTACGGTATGCTTGCACGGCCCCGCAAACCGCTCTCCATTCCCGACCGTCCCGCAGCGCAAGCCGATTTGCCGCGTGTGCTAGAATACCTAGTTTAAGGCTAGGCAGATTTTTTCCATGAGTACGCCAGAGCAACCACTCACGCCCGTCTCCGAGTTCGACCCGGAAGACGAGTACCGCCCGGAACCGGAGCCAGAGCCGCTGCCACCCACCTGGATGGACGGCAGCCTGCGCATCGGCATCCACGCCTCCATCGCCGGAAGCTATCTCAACGCGCTCGAATCCGCCCGAAAACTAGGCTGCAACGCCCTCCAAATTTTCTCCGCGAGCCCGCGCATGTGGCAGGTCGGCTCAGCACGCATCCCCGAAGCAGACGCTGCCGCCTTTCGCGCCCGCCGCGCCGAACTCGGCCTCGGCCCGCTCGTCATTCACGCAAACTATCTGATCAATCTGGCCGCGGTTCAGCCCATGCTGCAAACCCGCTCGATCCAAGCGTTTCAGGACGAGCTTATACGCGGCGTGGCGCTAGGGGCGGATTTTCTGGTCGTGCATCCCGGCTCGCGCGGCGATGCCTCGCCCGAGCAAGCCGTCCGCACTGTCATCGAATCCGTCAAGCAAAGCTCCAAGCGCGTTCCCCTGGGCAATCTGCGCATCCTCATCGAAAACACGGCAGGGATGGGAAGCGCCGTCGCCTCCCGCCTTGAGGAACTTGCGGAAATCCTAGCTGGCCTAACGAATGTCCCCGCTGCCGCGTGTCTCGACACTGCCCATCTTTTCGCCGCAGGCTACGACATCAAGACCGAAACTGGCCTGGCCTCCACCATCGATGCGATCGATTCCACCATCGGCCTCGATCGCGTCCCCGTCTTTCACGCTAACGATTCGAAAATTCCGCTAGGCGGCCGCGTCGACCGCCACGAAAACATTGGCGAAGGCAAAATCGGTGCCGAAGCGTTTCATCGCATCCTTACACATCCGCGCCTCGGCGCCACACCTCCCGGAGGTCTGATCGGGCGCGCTTTCCTGCTCGAAACGCCGATCGACAATCCCGGCGATGACCGCCGCAACGTCGCCAAGCTTTGGGAACTAGCGGGCTTGAGCAGCCAAGCGCCGCCAGCCGAGAAGGGTTTCTCGATGCTCACCGCGGCCATCAAGAAAATTCAGGCGAAAACGGCAAAAGCCGAAAAGGCCGCCGCAAAGAAGACGAAAGTAGCCATTAAAGCAAATGCGTCAGCTGGCAAATCCAAAAAATCGCGCAAGTCCAAGAGGGGATAGCGGGGCGTGGCGGAATACAACCCACAGGAAATCGAAGCCAGGTGGCAAAAACGCTGGGCCGAAGCCCGCGTGTTTGAATCCGAAGCCGATCCTTCAAAGCCAAAGTATTACACGCTGGAAATGCTGCCCTATCCTTCGGGCACCATGCACATGGGCCACATGCGCAATTACGCCATCGGCGATGTCGTCGCCCGCGTCAAGCGCATGCGCGGCTTCAACGTCATCCATCCCATGGGCTGGGACGCTTTCGGTCTCCCCGCAGAAAACGCCGCCATCAAGAACAACACGCATCCCCGCATCTGGACCAACAACAACATCGCCGAATTCCAGCGCACTCTGCGCCGCTTCGGTTTCAGCTACGACTGGCGCCGCGAAATTTCCACCTGCGAGCCCGAATATTACCGCTGGAACCAGTGGTTTTTCCTGCGCATGCTCGAGCGCGGCCTCGCCTATCGCAAAAAGAGCCGCGTAAATTGGTGCCCGAAGTGTTGCACCGTCCTCGCCAACGAGCAGGTCGTAAACGGCGGCTATTGCTGGCGCCACGAAGACACCCTCGTCGAATCCCGCGAACTCGAGCAGTGGTTCCTCAAAACGACCGCTTACGCCGACCAGCTCGTCGATGACCTCAAGCAACTCGAAGGGACTTGGCCCGAGCGCGTCATCACCATGCAGCGCAACTGGATTGGCCGCTCGCAGGGCGCGCGGGTGAGGTTCGCCGTCGACGATCTGCAAGACGCCCCGCCGATTGAAATTTTCACCACGCGCATCGACACCATCTACGGCGCGACCGCGCTCATCCTCGCCCCAACCCACCCTGCCGTCGAGAAACTCCTCAGCTGGGCCACGCCGGACAGCATCGAATGGACCAGGCTCGCAAAGATGCGCCAGTCCTCTGTAAAAACCGAAGACCTGGCGACGATGGAGAAAGAAGGATTTTTCACCGGCCGCTACGCCTCAAATCCTTTCAACCGGGAGAAAATACCAATCTGGGTCGGCAACTTCGTTCTCATGGAATATGGCACCGGAGCGATCATGGCTGTCCCCGCGCACGACCAGCGCGACTTCGAATTCTGCCGCAAGTACAGTCTTCCCGTCCGTATCGTCGTCCAGCCTCGCGACGGCGAACCGCTCGTCGAAGAAAAAATGTCCGCAGCTTTCGACGACAACCAAAACGGCAAGCTCGTCAACTCCGGCGCCTTCAATGGCCTTTCCGTCGAGCAAGCCATCGCGAAAATGACTGCTTTCGCCGAGAAAAAAGGCTTCGGCCGCGGCGAAGTCGTCTTCCGTCTCCGCGACTGGGGAATTTCCCGTCAGCGCTATTGGGGCACGCCCATTCCCGTCGTCTACTGCCCAGACCATGGCCTGCAACCCGTCCGCGACAAGGATCTACCGGTCCTGCTGCCGCCGAATCCCAAGCTCACAGGCGAAGGCGAGTCCCCGCTTGCATCGACTCCGGAATTTGTGAACGCAACGTGCCCCAAATGCGGCGGTCCCGCGCGCCGCGAAACCGACACGATGGACACTTTCGTCGACTCCTCCTGGTATTTCTACCGTTATTGCGACCCGCACAATAGCGAAGCTCCTTTCGATTCCGCAAAAGTCGGCTACTGGTTTCCCATCGACCAGTACATCGGCGGCATCACCCATGCCATCCTGCACCTCTTGTACTCGCGCTTCTGGTGCAAGGTCATGCGCGATCTCGGCCTTGTCAAACACAACGAGCCCATCGCTCGCCTTTTCACCCAAGGCATGGTGCAAAAGGGTGGTGTGGCCATGTCTAAATCGCGCGGCAACGTCGTTGGCGCCATCGACATGGCTGAGAAATACGGCGCCGACACGGGCCGCCTCTACACCCTCTTCGCCGCCCCTCCCGAAAAAGACCTCGAATGGAGCGAAGAAAGCATCGAAGGCTCTTGGCGCTTCCTAAACCGCGTCTTCCGTCTCGTCGACAAGCACGCCGCAGCCATCCGCGAAACCAAGAACTGGAATTTCGATTCAAAGGGAATGTCTGACAAGGAACGCGACTTGATTCGTGTCACCTATCAGACCATGCTCCGTGTCACGCAAGACTTCGAGAAGCGCTGGCACTTCAATTCCGCCATCGCTCAAATCATGGAGCTGACCAACGAAATTTATCTGGCCGAGCCGCTCGAAAACGGCGTTCGCCCGGAAATACGCAAGGAAGTCCTGCAAATCCTCACGCTGCTCCTCGCCCCCATGACCCCGCACATCGCCGAAGAAATGTGGGAAATGCTCGGCAATCAGAACGGGCTCTGGAACGCCGCCTGGCCGGTCCTGATCGACGAGCAACTAGAACTCGCAAAGGACAACGAGGTCGAAATCCCCGTCCAGGTAAACGGCCGCGTGCGCACCACCCTAAAAGTCCCCGCAGACGCAGGCGAATCCGACGTTGTCGCCAAAGCCAATTCCGATCCCGCCGTAGCCCGTCACATCGATGGCAAACGCATCGTAAAGATAATCTTCGTCCCCAACAAACTCCTCAACCTGGTGGTCAAATGAGCAAGCGCCGGTGGCACAGCCAATCCTGGCTGTGCTCTTCTCTGTGTTTCGCTTGCACAGCTTGGATTTTTATCCAGGCAGCATTGGGGAAATTGGACCTTTAGTTCTGGTCTGCTCAGCATCGATACGAAAGAGGCAGCCAATGGCAACAGGAGCCGCAATGACGGAGCAACAAAAGCCGAAATCCGAGCTAGGTGGCATAGTCGTCCTCGATTTTGGCGGCCAGTACACACAACTCATAGCCCGCCGCATCCGCGAACAGCAAGTCTTCTCCGCCATCCTCCCGTGCACTGCCAAGATCGAAGAAATCCGCGCATACGCCGCTGCAGGGCTGGTGCTCTCCGGCGGTCCCAGCTCTGTCTATGATTCCGACGCCCCCAAATGCGACCCCGCCATCCTCGCGCTGGGTATTCCCATCCTGGGCATCTGCTACGGGATGCAGTGGATCACGCATAACCTTGGCGGCAAAGTCGAAAAAGCCGACCGCCGCGAGTACGGTCGCGCCCAACTGAAAGTCGATGGTGTCAGCGCAACAAACGAATCAGAACTCTTCGCCGGCGTGCCCCACTCCCTCCGCATCTGGAACAGCCACGGCGACCACGTCCGCGAAGTTCCACCCGGTTTTCACGCCACCGGCCACACCGACAACGCCATCGCCTCGCTCGAAGATCCTCACCGTAAAATTTACGCCGTGCAATTTCACGTCGAAGTGAATCACACGGAACGCGGCACCGAACTCCTCCGCAATTTCCTCTTCCGCGTTTGCAAAGCCGAGCCGAAATGGAGCGGCTCCGCCTTCATCGAAGAAACCACCGAGTCCATTCGAAAAAAGGTCGGCCAGGGCCGCGCCATCTGCGCCCTTAGCGGCGGAGTCGATTCCACGGTCGCCGCCGTCCTCGTCCACCGCGCCATGGGCGACCGCCTCACCAACATCTTCGTCAACACGGGCATGCTCCGCAAAGACGAATTTGCCGACACCCTCGAAATGCTCCGCGACCGTCTCGGCCTTCGCGTCATCGGCGTCGACGCCTCCGACCGCTTCCTGGCCAAGCTCGTCGGCGTCACTGACCCCGAACAAAAGCGCAAAATCATCGGCAGGGAATTCATCGCCGTCTTCGCCGAAGAAGCCCAAAAACTCCAAACCTGCGAAGCCCATGGCCAAATCGGCTGGCTTGTCCAGGGGACCCTCTATCCCGATGTAATCGAATCCGTCTCCGTCAAAGGCCCCTCCGCCACCATCAAAACCCACCACAACGTCGGCGGCCTGCCCGAAAACATGCCCTTTGCCCTTATCGAACCCCTTCGCGACCTCTTCAAGGACGAAGTCCGCCGTATCGGCAAGGACCTAGGCCTTCCGGAGGAGATTCTTCTGAAACATCCGTTTCCGGGTCCCGGATTGGCTGTAAGGCTCCTCGGAGAAATCACCCGCGAGCACCTTCACACCCTGCAGGAAGCCGACGCCGTAGTAGTTGAGGAGATACGTCGCGCCGGCCTCTATAGTAAAGTTTGGCAAGCCTTCGCGGTTCTGCTTCCTATTCGCAGCGTCGGCGTCATGGGGGATTACCGCACCTACGGCCTGACCGTCGCTGTCCGCGTCGTCGAATCCGACGATGCCATGACCGCCGACTGGGTACGCCTGCCCGGCGAAGTTCTCGAGCGCATTTCAACCCGCATCGTAAACGAAGTTCGCGGCGTCACCCGCGTCGTTTACGACATCAGCTCAAAACCGCCAAGCACGATAGAATGGGAATGAAGCAAGGATGGGAACAAGCAGAGCCGTGGAAGGGAATTAATCTAAGCCCCGAGCCGACCGTAATTCTGCCGTACGGCGAACTCCAAAGAGTAAAGGCCGCGCAGGGACCGGACGCGGCCTATCCAGGAGTTCTGATGATTTGACTGCACGCTCTATTGAAATCGTCGCAGAACTACCGATTTGCCATCTTCTGCGCCATGTACAGAATGAGCTTGCGGTCCCCTT
>Ga0187820_1000308_pt1 | contig 10782 bp, 8 predicted proteins | sample NC_wetland_sal_i_19_FD_132409 | JGI IMG/M metagenome (GOLD analysis project Ga0187820, IMG submission 132409) | Wetland sediment microbial communities from Neuse River Estuary, North Carolina, USA - SO4_5 | ecosystem: Environmental > Aquatic > Freshwater > Wetlands > Sediment | place: USA: North... | reverse complement strand
TCCGGGCATCCATTCCGTCATCTCCAACAACATCATCACCGGGGAAGTCGACCAAAGCTCGAATCACACCGACGGCAACGGCATCATTCTCGATCTCGGCGGCAATACGCCTCCGGCTCTCATCGTCAACAACGTCGTCTACGGCAATGGGGGCCGCTGCATCGAGCCCAATCAGGTCCAGAACTTCTATATCATCAACAACACCTGTTTCGAAAATGCCCTGGATCCCTCCGAACCCAATTTCCCCGAGTTCGCAGTCAACGGCACCTCCAACGGCTACTTGGTCAATAACATCGCCTATGCCCTTAGTCCTAGCAACCCCACGTTCGCCCAGTACGGCTCTGTCTCCAATACCAACTACTCCGCCAACTTGTACTTCACTGGCGCCCCCAACTTCAACGCAACTGGATTCATGAATGCCAACCCGTTGTTTCTTAGCGCGCCGAGTTTGGCCATGGGCGGCTTTGTGTCATCGCTACTGCCTTCGCTGCTGGGAAGCGACTTGACGCTGACACCGCTGCTCAGCCCGGCCCTCGGCAAAGGGATTGACCCCAGCACCATCTCCGGCTTATCCGCTTCCATCGTCAGCGACCTGAAAACCTACATCTACACCGACATCAACGGGAAAGGCCGCCCGCAAGGCGGCAATGTCGACCTCGGCGCTTACCAGCAGTAAATTGGGACGGGCGGAACCTGCTTAACAAGACTAGGGTACTACCCAAAAGAGAGAAGACGTTCAGGATTGCCGCACAAGGGAGGGAAATACTTACTTAGCTATGGGCGCGCCGTTCCGAGCCTTCTTGGTCAAGTCACGGAGGATCTCTGGAATTTTCTCGAACTCGGCGGACTTATCAAGAAAATAATTCGCGCCTGCAGCGATGCACTCCTCACGGTATTGGGGATAAGGATAATTCGTGCAGATCAGCACCCACACGGAAGGATGGGTCTGGCGAATGGTACGCAAGACTTCCAAACCGCTGCCTCCGGGCATTTGGAGATCCAGGATGACGGCATCCGGGTTCTTTTTCACAATCGAATGAATAGCCTCAGGAGCGTCCTTGGCTTTTCCCACTAGCTGAACGCCAGGTACCTCGCGCAGCAAATCGGCCAGACGTTCGACAACTACTCGCGAATCATCGGCGATGAGAACTCTCATCTTCCTTCTCCTCGAGAAACGTCCGCCCATGAATAGATAATGACGAATTCATTTGGAAATACATCCGGTGAACAGTGGAATCTGATGTAGGACAAAGTGAAGTGGTCCGGACCGTATTCGTCCCACAATAGGGGAACAGGGTTGGGAGGCAGCTTTGAAGGAATCCTCCTTAACTATGCGGAGCTCCCGCCGGCATCTAGTCGACAAGTTGTGCTCGTAAGGCATAGCGAATCATCTCGGCAGTCGTCTTGAATCCTGTTTTTTCCAGAATGCGCGCGCGATAAGTACTGACAGTTTTCACGCTGAGCCCGATCTCATCGCCGATTTGTTTGACGGTTTTGCCTGAAGCAATCATTCGCAGCACCTGAAATTCACGATCGGACAAGAGCTCGTGAACAGGCACGTCCGCGCCGCTACGCAAGTCGTAGGCCAAGCTCTCGGCGAGTGTCGAGCTGACGTAGCGGCCACCAGCAACGATTTTACGCACCGCCAACTTCATTTCTTCCGGCACGCTCTCTTTCGTCAGGTAGCCCGATGCGCCCGCTCTGAGCGCTCGCCGGGCGTATTGCTCTTCGGGATGCATACTCAAGAGAAGGATAGGCATTTTGGGACGCAAACGTTTCAAATCGCTTAAAATATCCAGCCCGCTCTTTCCCGGCATGCTTATGTCCAGGATCACGATATCCCAATCGTGAGCGCGCGCATGCTCCAGCGTTTCCTGCGCTGATTTCGCTTCGCCGAAAGCTACTCTAGGGAAAGCTTCACCTATTGTTTCCTTGAGCCCGCGTCGAAAGACAGCATGGTCATCCGCAATCAAAACTCTCATCTCGAGTCCTGTTCGGGCTGGGTCGAGGGTGGCAGGGGAATCCGCAGAGTCATTGTCGTTCCGGTGCCTGGAGTACTTTCTACTTGGAGCTCGCCGTTCAGCAGGAGCGCGCGCTCTTGCATCCCCACCAGCCCGAGAGACTTGCGCGCCTTTGCTTCCTCGGGATCGAAGCCTTTGCCGTTGTCGCGAACCTCGAAGATCAGCTGATTTGCTTCTCGTGCCAACGTGGCTTCGACGCGCGAAGCCAGGGCATGGCGCGCGACGTTGGTAAGTGACTCTTGAAAGATGCGGAAGATGGCAGTGGAACGCTGGGCATCAAGGACCAGTGGCTCCTTGGGTAGACTCACGCGGCAGCGTATTTTGGTGCGGCCTTCAAATTCCTGGGCTTGCCATTCCAAAGCGGCGGTCAAACCCAAATCGTCTAGCGTCCTAGGCCGAAGATCGGAGGCGATTCTTCGCAGCGTGACGATCATCCCGTCCACCAATTGGATAGCTGAGTCGACTTTTGCCCGCAGGCGAGTTTGCTTCTTGGTCGCCTTGTGACCGATAAGTGCCAGGTCCATCTTGATGGCCGTGCAAGACTGGCCGAGTTCATCGTGAATTTCTCGGGCGATTGAGGTGCGTTCCTCTTCGCGCACGCTCTGAAGACGGGCCGCGAGCGCGCGAAGCTGATCGAGCGACGCGCGCAATTGCTCCTCGGCCTTAACGCGTTCGGCGATTTCTGTTCGTAGTTCTTCATTCACCCCTGCCAGGATCGTGGCTCGCTGCTCCACGCGGAGTTCCAGCAGCTCTTTTGCCTTTGCAAGCGCTTCCTCCTTGCCGTGCCTTTCGGTCATATCGCGCGTGACTTTGGCGAATCCCTGCAACGTTCCCTTGGAATTGCGCAATGCTGTGACTACAACGTTGGCCCAGAAACGCGAACCGTCTTTGCGGATTCTCCATCCCTCGTCCTCGACCTGGCCGCTTTCAGCCGCCTGAGCCAGGATCCGCTCTGGCTTGCCAGTTGCAATATCTTCCGGCGGATAAAAGGCGGAAAAGTGTTTTCCGAGAATTTCTTCGGCGCGGTAGCCTTTCAATCGCTCCGCGCCATCATTCCAAGTGACCACATCGCCTTTCGGATCCAAATTGAAAATGGCATATTCCCGCACGCTTTGAACAAGCAACCGGAGGCGCTCTTCGCTTTCGCGTATCGTCTGCTCCGCTTGTCTGCGGTTCGTCACGTTCTCGAAGGCAACGCCCAGGAAGTTGCCCGGCAGAGGAAAGATTTGAACGGAGTAAATGCCCTGGCGAATCCGTTCATCGCCGTAGGAGATGTCCCCCAGGTTTCTCGGTTCGCCGGTTCGCAGCGACTCAAGGCACACACGCGGAAACCGCGTCTTCAAAAGCTTTGGGAATTCAGCCAGGGTTCTTCCCTGCAGGGCTTCGGGCGTTGCCCCCGTTTGGAGTGTCGCGGCAGGGTTAACGTCAATGATTCTATATGTCTTGACGTCTTGTGGGTTCCAAAGCTGTAATACCACCATTCCGAGAGGGAGCCCTCTAAGAATCTCCTGATACAAAGGGAGAGTTGCTTCCTGCTGTTGTGTACGCGCCGACTTTGTTGCCGGGGCCCCGGATCCGGCAGTCTTATGTGCGGTCATTGTGCCCCTGTGCATACGCTGAAGCGAATTTGCGCCGCTGGGCCGTCGGGCAAACTCTGGAAAAAGGTCGCTGCTATCCCTCAGATTCTAATCACGCTACAGTTTTTTCCTCTAATTCATCGGCAATGTCAGATCAAAAAGAACAGGTGGAAACTGCCCCTTTGTAGGACGCAGCGCACACTTCTGAAACACAAGGTCTGACGTTAGAATCATTTCCTTGCCGACATCTTCAAGATTCCCTCTCCCTTACTCTTTTGCCCGTGGGCGGAATGTAAAAGAGTGCGTAGCACTCTCGCCGGGGCTGCCGAACTTCCTTAGCTCAGCAAGTCTTATTAACCGGGGACCCTCTCCCTCCGATTCTCCGCTTCTCTAACCAGCCCAGCGACCCGGCGATTCAAAAGCCCGCACAAAACTAATTTGGAGGTGTAGGGGTGCGATTTCTCGAGTACCTGTTTGCGTTTTTGTGTCCGGAGCGGCGGCAATTCTGCATCGCTCGAGTGAACGTTAAGGCTGTGACTCCCACAGCGAAATATCTAAGTCGGATCGCTGGCGTCCTTGCAGGGCTGGCTTTCTTAATGGCCTGTGCAGGAAATCTGAGAGCGCAGACGCCGGTGACAATCTGGCCTGCCACGGCGACGCCCGCCGTGCCTGACGTCGGCTCGGATTCGCCCGTTGAGCTAGGAGTCCGTTTTTACTCTGATACAGCTGGCTACATCATAGGAATTCGCTTTTACAAGAGCGCCGCCAATACTGGGACGCACGTCGGCAATCTGTGGAGCAGCAACGGCACTTTGCTGGCTACGGCTACGTTCACTTCGGAGAGCGCTTCGGGCTGGCAGCAAGTCAATTTCTCCAAACCTGTAGCCGTCGCCGCTAACACGGCATACCTCGCTTCTTACCATTCCACGATCGGTCACTACAGCGTCAACGGGGGCTACTTCGCATCATCGAGCTACAATAATGCACCCCTGCACACCTATGCGAATGCGAGTTCAACTCCCGAAGGGCCGTACACTTACGGCAGCACGAGTGCCTTTCCAACGAGCACCTACAACTCCGGGAATTACTGGGTGGATGTCGTCTTCACCCCAACCATTTCGACGCAGTACTCGATTTGGCCCAGCACAGCGACACCGGCCACGCCCGACGTCGGTTCCGATTCGCCTGTCGAGCTAGGGGTCCGCTTTTATTCCGACACGGCCGGCTACATTACCGGCATTCGCTTTTACAAGAGCGCGGCCAATACCGGCACGCACATTGGCAATCTCTGGAGCAGCGCCGGCAAGCTGTTGGCTACCGCAACCTTTACTTCCGAGACTGCTTCCGGTTGGCAACAAGTCACTTTCTCCAAGCCTGTAGCGATTGCGGCGAACACTGCCTACATCGCCTCGTACCATTCCTCGATCGGGCATTACAGCGTCAACGGCGGATACTTTGCATCGTCCGGATTCAATAATCCCCCGCTGCATACCTACGCGAACACATCTTCAACCCCCGAAGGACCCTACACGTACGGGAGCACGAGCGCTTTTCCAACCAGCACCTACAACTCTGGCAATTACTGGGTCGATGTCACGTTTACAGAGGCGGTGAACGGTGGAGGGGGCGGCGGCGCATTGGCCGTTAGCACAACCTCTTTGCCGAACGCCACCATGTCAGTCGCTTATAGCCATGCGCTGGCTGCCAGCGGCGGAACTTCGCCGTATTCGTGGTCGCTCTCGAGCGGGTCGCTCCCGACGGGTCTGACTCTGTCTTCTGCGGGAGCTATTTCCGGAACTCCTTCGGTGGCCGGTTCTTTCTCCTTTACTGTTTCCGTCAAGGACTCCACCGGGGCTTCCGCTTCGGCCAGCCTCAGCATCACTGTTGGCACTGCGGCCCCTCCTTCCATCTCGATCTCTTCGCCCTCTAACGGCTCCACCGTTTCTGGCTCCATCTCCGTTTCCGGCACCGCTTCCGATGGCCTAACTATCTCCTCCGTCCAGGTTTCCGTCGATGGCGGAACTTTCTCTAACGCTTCCGGAACCACCTCCTGGTCCTTCCCTCTCAACACCAACTCGCTTTCGAATGGGGCTCACACGCTTGTCGCAAAAGTCTCTGATTCCGGAGGAAATTCTGCCTCCAGCTCCCTCGTGGACATCACCGTCAACAATGCTTCCACCTCCACCGACTGCACTCTCTATGCTTCGCCGTCTGGCGGCGGCAACGGAACAAGTTCTTCCTCGCCGCTGACATTTTCCGCGGCTGCCTCGGCAACGCAACCCGGCTCCGTCGTCTGTCTCCTTGGCGGAACTTACAATCTCAGCTCCACCTTCGTTCCTCCCAACAGCGGGTCGCCCGCTTCCTGGATCGTCTATAAAAACTACGACTCGACTCCCGTTAACTTCGTCTGGACTGGCGCCGCCGATGCGGAACCCATGTTCAAGGTCGGCAACGGCTCCTTCCCCTCCGGCCCTGCTTATATCCAATTCCAGGGTCTCAACTTAAATGGCAGCGGCACCGCTGCGGATGGCTTTTTCTGCCGTGGCGGCCACCACGCCCGTTTCATCGGAAACTCCATCTCCGACACCGGCGGCTCAGGCATCGGCTCCATCAACTGCGACTATCTCGTGGCCGATCACAACTTAATCTCCCACAACGGCTACATCCCCTCTTCCACGTCCGTCCCCCAGGACTACAGTTGGACCAGCGCCATCTCCTATAACACCAGCGAATTCTTCGACAACTACACTGGCATCCATTCCGTCATCTCCAATAACATCATCACCGGGGAAGTCGACCAAAGCTCGAACCACACCGACGGCAACGGCATCATTCTCGATCTCGGCGGCAATACGCCTCCGGCTCTCATCGTCAACAACGTCGTCTACGGCAATGGGGGCCGCTGCATCGAGCCCAACCAGGTCCAGAACTTCTACGTCATCAACAACACTTGCTTCAAGAACGCTCTCGACCCCTCCGAACCCAATTTCCCCGAGTTCGCCGTCAACGGCTCCAGCAACGGGTACATGGTCAACAACATCGCCTTAACCATCAGCAGCGGCAATCCGGGTTACGCACAATATAATTCGGTGTCCGGCGTGGGCTATTACGCGAACATGTACGACGTGGGTGCGCCCAACTTCAGCGCTTCCGGATTCATGAATGCCAACCCATTGTTCCTCACCCCCCCGAGTCTGGCGATGGGCGGTTACACATCGTCGCTGGCTCCTTCCTTGCTGGGGACCGGTCTGACGCTACTTCCGATCAGTCCGGCCTACGGGAAGGGCATCGATCCCAGCACCATCTCCGGCTTATCTGCCTCCATTGTAAGCGACCTGAAAACCTACATCTACACCGACATCAACGGGAAAGCCCGCCCGCAAGGCGCCGGTTCCGACCTCGGAGCCTATCAACACTAGGCTCTCACCCTGAACGCGTTCGCGCGTTGGGGACAGCTCGCAATTCGGGCGAGCGGGGCCAGTCTTCCTCTTGACTGACGCCGCCCGTCCCCAATCCAAAGCGATAAATTCGAGGCTTGCGCGGCCCAATCCCGATGAAAGCATGAGACTCGAGTTCCGCGGCTTTGCCCGGCAATTTATCCAAGGAGACGATATGGCAATAGAAGGAAGCACGAAGGCTCTTCGCCCCCTTTGTTATATGCATCACGTTGAGATGAAGCCTGTTCAGCTTAAGGAGGTCACACACTCTTTCATTACCCTCTCCCTCGAGTACCTATGCCCCGTTTCAGGTTGCGCGATCAGGTACACGGGCAATGCGGGCTACTTCGCGGGCGAAGTGAAAGAACAAGAGAAGCAAACCGGAGTACTTCGCGTGAGCTGTCCTCTTGATGGACGACCCATGTATTTGGCGGCAGTTCATCCTGAGCACACAGCACTTCGCTTGTGGAGATGCGCGAAACCGACCTGCCCTGGAGAAAACACGATCGAAGAATTCGTATTTGACACCAAAGACCCTTTCATCCAGCAACTTCTTCGAGCGGACTGAGAGAAAACGCTGGCGCAAACACTGCGGGAGGAATCGGTGATGGATCTCCGTTCGTGCGTTCCGGGACAGCTCTCAATCCAGACGGGGGGCGTTCGCAAATAAGCTGGCACCGCCCGAGGAATGCTCGCCAGGTTCCATGTTAGCTCCAAAACTTTCGGGCGGAAGCGGCTTCATCAAGAATCCTCGTAGGAAGCCCTCGGACATTGTGAACCAGCTGAACGCCGCGACAAATGCGGCACGGATGCTTCGCTTTCTAATGGCAGTGCAAACGATAATCGCAAGAAATGCGAGAACCCAAAGGCCAAGCGGGATGAACATCCGTGTGATCAGGCTCATGAAAAGAGCGCCAAGCCCCGACGCCACCAGCAACGCGGCCGCGGGTTCCCACCAGCGTTCCTTGAGCCAATGCCAAAACAATTTCGTGCCCAGGTGATAGCGAGCGGCTTGCCCCATTCCGAGATGGAAGCGCCGACGCCGCCGACTGAGGACTGTTGACAAGGCAACGGGCGCGTCGTTGAAGTGGTACGCCATGGGATTGCAAAGTTCGAGGATGCGGTATCCCCCGTGACGAATGCGAAGGCCAAGCTCGGGCTCTTCTTCGGAGCTCAGGTATGGGTTAAACGTTCCAACCTGCTCCAAGACCGCGCGCCTGTACAATGCGGCGCCGCCGCCCCCATAGTTGCACCAGAGCACTTCTTTCGGGGGAGCTGTCTGGGTTTTCAGGACCGATGCTGCACGAACCTGAGCGACCGCCGACGTTGGGAGATTAATCACGTTCCCCGTCACTGCTCCGAGGTCGGGCGTTTCGCCCATTGTCCGCAGCGCTTCGGGAAGCCAGCCCGCGATCAGTTGCGTGTCGCCGTCGAGAAACAAGACGTACTTACCCAGCGTCTGTTTGTAGCCGACGTAGCGTCCGATTGCCGGAGAAAGACGTTGGCCGGGTCTCAAACGGACGATGCTTACCGGATAGCGCTCTGCCAACTCGACTGTTTCATCGGTTGAAGCTGAATCGACGAGCACGATCTCGACCGAGGGAACACACAAGGTTCCCCTCACGACCGATTCGATGAGTCTGGAGATGTTCCAGGCCTGATTCCTGGTGATCAGCACGACCGACAATTCCGTCAAAGGCCTATCTCCTCGTGTCCGCCGGAAGGAGAGCCGGACCACACATAGAAAAAGCGTGTTCGGAGTTCGCGAATCCCGCCACAAGCCGCAGCAGCCAGAGCAAGAAGCGCGGCGGCATAGATCAAAGTGGCCAAGACCGCCCTTAATATGCTGGCCTGATCGGCGGCGAGAAAGAGATAGGTGGCCATGCACGCGGCGGCGACGATTGGCCTCCAGGTGACTTTGGCGAGCGGGATGCCCGAAAGCAGTCGCGACACGGGAACGTAGTGCTGGATGGCGGCGGCGAGCCTCGTGAGGAAGAGGGTCATGGCGGCGCCGAGCAGGCCGAAGCGTTCGATCAGAAGGGCGCCCGCCACCAAAGTGATAAACACGTCCACGATGACAATGCGCAGGGTGACTTTTTCGCGGTGAGTGGCCAAGAGGACTTGGCCGAGGACATACGAGAAAACCTGAAAGATCAGGATCCAAGCCATGATGCGCAAGGCCGGTACCGCCTGAAGAAAGTCGCGATTCTTGTACAGGAGGGAGAGCCCCCAGGGGCCAAGAAAAAAGACGGCGGCGGCGGCGGGAAGAGCCAAGGCCAAGAGGAATTCGAGGATTTGGTCCGTAATGCGCTTGAGATCCTGAAGCCCAGGGCCGACTTTGCGACACATGACGGGGAAAATACTCTGGGCAATGCTTTGGTAGACGAGAGAAAGAGGCACGAGCAATTGCGCGGCGGCGGCGTAGAGTCCCACTTCGGTTTCGGTGGCGAGTTTCGAGAGAAGAATGATGTTGAGGCTGCTCTCTATGGCGATAACCTTGTCGATGGCCAAGAATGTGATCGAAGAGCGAAGGGTGATCCAGCAGAAGCGCAGGCTGACGGGGGCGCGCTGCGCCGGAAAGCGGCTGAGGACGAGCCAGACCTCGGCGATAGCGATGGCGAAGAAAGCCGCCAGGAGGACTAGGATAACGGTGTAGAGGCCCCTGCCTCTGACGAGAAGCAGGTACGCGCCGGCCATTTTGGCGAGATTCGCGGGCACATTGACCCAAGCGATGTAGCGCATTTTTTCCCAGGCTTGAAAGATGCCCTCGCAGATGGAGGAAATCGCAAAGGGGAAAAGTCCCAGCGAGAGCAGAAGCACGATCCAATTGGTGGCGGGAGAGTAGTGCATGAGGCGAACGAAAACGTAGAGCGCGGCGAGAGAAACGGACGAAGAAGCCGCGACGATTGCGCAGCCGTTGTTGAAATACATCCTGGTTAGAGAGCGGTCTTTGGCGACCTGCCGGATGGTGAGGATTTTGAGGCCCGCCACGGCCGAGACCTGAAACATGTAGAAGAGCGAGAACGCGAGGGCCAACTGGCCAAACTCGAACGCGCCGAGATGACGAGCGACCATGGCGTACACCACAAAACTCGCGGCGCGATTCAGGACGTCGCTGGAGAGAATCGAAAGCGCGTTACCGCCTACGCTGCGAAGATTCAAGCTCATGAGAGGGGTCAGCCCTTCCGGCGAAGCCAAAAACTTTTTGGCTGGACGCTGCTCTGTTTATACGAGGGAATGGATTGAGCCAAAAGGTCGGGGTGCTTGAGATGCATGTAATTTCCCGCCCAGAGGACTTCAAACTCGGAGTTAAATGCGAGGAAGGCTTGGAGGAGATATTGCTCGTTCCAGAAGCGGTGATGGTGGAAGATCCAATCCTTCGGATATTCAGCGGGAAAGAAAATGTCGTGACAATGGATCAGGACTCCCGGATTCAGCCGAGGAAGGATTTCGAGGCACTCGAAGCGAACATCGCTGCCAATGGAGAGAACGTGGCTTGAATCAATGAAAAGGACATCGTTGCGCTGGAGATTTTGGAATGTGCTTAGGGGAACATCCTGGACTTTTGCCGACAGGACCGCGAGGCCGTTGCAGTCTTTGCCCAGGAATTCCGCGGGAAACGGATCGATGACCCAGTGCTCGCAGGCGTAGGAACTGTCGAGTGCCCGGTTGTCGCCGATAGCGTCTTCAACGAGCAGAGTGGAAAAACCGCTGCCGATTTCGAAGAATCGCCGGGGCTTGAATTTC
>Ga0187820_1000307_pt1 | contig 10788 bp, 9 predicted proteins | sample NC_wetland_sal_i_19_FD_132409 | JGI IMG/M metagenome (GOLD analysis project Ga0187820, IMG submission 132409) | Wetland sediment microbial communities from Neuse River Estuary, North Carolina, USA - SO4_5 | ecosystem: Environmental > Aquatic > Freshwater > Wetlands > Sediment | place: USA: North... | reverse complement strand
TCCCGAGCGCAACTTCACCCTCGAAAATGTCCAGGATTACATCATCCAGCACGCCGTCCGCCCCGAAACGCTCGACAAGTACTGCTTCTTCTCCAAAGGAAATTACACGCGCAATCTTATTTTCAAGAACGATCTTTTCGAGTGCATGACCATCTGCTGGGAAATCGGCCAGAACAGCCGCATTCACAATCATCGCGATCAAAACTGCTGGATGTCCGCGCCCATCGGCCGCCTGAAAATCCAGAATTTCCGCGTCGAGCACAAAGATGCAAGCTGCGGCACCTGCAAAATCATCCCCACGGAAATCTACGAGATGGACGCCGCGCATCCCGTCCACGTCAATCCCCTCGAGCCCGTCCACCAAGTCCTGAACTTGCCGGAATTCAAGCAGCGCGCCGTCAGCATCCACGTCTACTCGAAGCCGTTCGACAGTTGCGAAATTTACCAGCGTGAAAAAGGCACATACGGCGACGTCCCCCTTCACTACACCAGCGAGTACGGCAAGCTCCGCCCCGACGAAAAGTTGTTGTAGGGTCATCCTTCCGAGGATGACCGCTCTTTGTTTTTCGTTTTCCTGTTCGATGTGTGACAATTAGATATGGCTACTGCCACGGAAACGCGTGACATTCAGAAGCACGTTCTCGGCAACGGTCTTGTGGTCATCACCGAGACCATGACTCACGTGCGCTCCGTCTCCGTCGGCGTGTGGGTTCGCAATGGCTCGCGCCGCGAAGTCCCTGAAGAAAACGGCCTCGCCCATTTCATCGAGCACATGGTGTTCAAAGGCACCGAGCACCGCTCTGCCGAAGCGATCGCCCGCGAAATGGATTCCGTCGGCGGCATGCTCGACGCTTTCACCTCGAAAGAGCAAATCTGCTTCAACGCCAAAGTCCTCGACGACCATCTCCCCATCGCCTTTGACGTCATCGCCGATCTCGTTCTTCGCCCCAAGTTTGATTCCGACGACGTGCGAAAAGAGCGCCAGGTCGTTCTCGAAGAAATTAAGATGGATTTGGACAATCCCGAATATCTCCTTCACGATATTTTTACGCGCGGCTTCTGGCCCGAGCATCCTCTCGGCCGGCCCATTCTCGGCACTCCGGAAACCGTTCGCGCCTTCAATCGCGAGCATCTCGTCGAGCGATTCCATGATTGGTTCGCGCCGGATCATCTCGTCATCACTGCCGCTGGCAACGTCACGCACGAAAAGGTTTTGGATCTCGTCCAGCGTGAGTTCGGCGATCTCCGCCCCGCCCGCACGCTGGAAGATCACACCGCTCCCGTCACCAAAGCGCCCATCCATCTCGAACCCAAGCGCGACCTCGAGCAGGTCCATGTCTGCATCGGTGTCCCCTCGCTTCCCCTCGGCCACGAGGCGCGCTTCGCCGCCGCGGTTCTCAATAATCTTCTCGGCGGCGGCATGTCTTCGCGCCTCTTCCAGAACATCCGCGAAAAAGAAGGCCTCGCCTACGCCGTCTTCAGCGAGCTCACTCCTTATTCCGACGCTGGCATGTTCACGGTCTACGCTGGGACGGCGAAAGAAACCGTCGGCCAGGTGATCGACCTCACTATCAAGGAATTTCGCGCCATGAAGGAATCGCCCGTCAGCGACGAAGAGCTAACCCGCGCCAAGAATCATCTCAAAGGCTCGCTCATGCTCTCGCTCGAATCCACCAGCTCGCGCATGTCGAATCTCGCCCGCCAGGAACTCTATTTCGGCCGCTTCTATTCCCTCGACGAAATCCTGGCCTCCATCGAAACCGTCACCCTCGCCGAAGTCCAGTCCTTAGCCCACGATTTCTTCCGCCCGGAACAAATCGCCGTCACCGTCCTAGGTCCTCTGAACGGCTTCACCCTCGATCGTTCGCGCCTAGTTTGTTAGGGGCGCGTCAGCAAGCAGCTAGGCAACCGCGCTTTTCGCGTTGACGCGCGAGGATCGCTCTGCCATCATTCTGAAAATTCGTTTATGTAGGTGGCGGGCTGTAGCTCGGCAGTTTTTCCTGGCGGTAACGAGGAGCAACCGATCGGCTTGCGGGTATCCATACTGGCGTCAGGCAGCTCGGGCAACATCACCCTGCTCGAGACGCAGCGCACCCGACTCCTCGTGGATTGCGGCCTCGGCAAACGCGAAACGCTTGCGCGGCTCGCGGCCATCGAACTGAGCGTCGACCGCATCGACGGCATCCTCATCACCCACGAACATACGGATCACTGCAACGGGCTGCCGCAAATGCTCGGCCTTTGGAAAGCTCCGCTCTACGTCACCGAACCTACGATGGACGCGCTTCGCCGCACGCTTCCGGACACGCTCGGTAAGCGGCTCTGCGCGCTTGAAACCATTCAAGCGGGCCAGCACTTTACGATCGGCGATATCGATGTTCATGCTTTCCAAATCCCGCACGATGCCGCCGATCCCATCGGCTTTACCTTTCGCACCAACGGCACGAAGATGGCGCTCGTTACCGACCTCGGCTATATGCCAGAACTTGTGAAAGTTCATCTCCGCGATGCCGATTGTCTTATGCTCGAATCGAATCACGATCTGGACATGCTCAAGGTCGGCCCGTATCCATGGGTCGTCAAGCAGCGCGTGCTCAGCCGCACCGGGCATCTCTCGAATCATGCCGTCAGCGAATATCTTTGCGACCCGGAAGGCTTCGACGCGCGCGCGCGCTATCTCGTCCTCGCGCATCTTTCGCAAGAGAACAATAATCCTGATCTCGCGCGCCTTTCCGCCGAAGAAGCCCTCAATCGCCGCCCCGCCGAGTGCGCGTTTCAGGGCGAACTGCTGATCGCTTCGCAGGAAAAGCCACTAAAGCCGCTCGAACTTTAGCGCTTCACCTGAATCAGCGCACACGCCTGTTATTCCGCGGGCAGCCAGGAATCTGTTTTTGGTGGCACAGGCAATCTTGCCTGTGCGGTGTTGGAGCTCCCATAATATGGAACACAGCCAAGATTGGCTGTGCCACCTTCGAGCAACACAACCATTATCCGAAATTCCACTCGCTTTTTCTTTTGGGCTCTTCTAGACTTATCTTGTTCTTGGTAGAGGAGCGGAGGCCATGAGTAGCCCGGCGAGCAGTTCCGATCAGCTTCGGACGCCGCGGCAAAAGGGGCCAGATTTTTGTACTCCGCCGAAATCGCAGCGGTAGCTGTTGCCGCGGCGGTTGGGGAACAGGTCTAAGGCCTGTCCACTGTCATCCGATTAGATGGCCGCATTATTTGCAGCCAGAGCTAAAGCCGGATGGAGCGCTATCGAGAGGCAGCAGCCCCGAGCATTTTCCTCGTGGTTCCTTCCTTTCGCGTCGCTCCTTTCAGAAAATTTCGAGCCGAATGGATCTTTTCGAACTTACACGCGCGCTCGTCGATATCGAATCGACGACCAACCACGAGAAAAATGTGGGCGACTTTTTGTTCGCCCAGTTGTCTATTCTCGCGGCGCGCACTTCCGGCCGGCTCGAACGCATGGCGGTCGAGCCGAACCGCGACAACATTTTCGCCGCGTGGGGCGAGCCTATCGTCGTCCTTTCCACGCACATGGACACCGTCCCGCCGTTTTTTCCATCACTCGAAGACGCCGAATGTGTCTGGGGTCGTGGTTCGTGCGACGCCAAGGGCATCATCGCGGCGATGATTGCCGCCGTGGAGAGACTTCTCGACTCCGGCGTCAAGAATTTCGGCCTGCTCTTCGTCGTAGGCGAGGAACGCAACAGCGCAGGCGCGAAAGTCGCCGCCGTAAATCCGCGCGGCGCGCGTTTTCTGATCAACGGCGAACCCACTGAAAATCAGCTCGCTCTCGGCTCGAAGGGAGCGCTGCGTTTCGAGGTCACTGCGCACGGCAAACTCGCGCACTCCGCTTATCCGGAGCTGGGTTACTCCGCCATCCATGCGCTGCTCGATGTATTGCGCGCGATTCGCTCGATCGAGCTGCCGGCGGACGCGCTACTCAGGCAGAGCACGCTCAATATCGGCGTCATCGCCGGCGGCCGTGCTCCAAACGTCGTCGCCGACCATGCGCAAGCCGAAATCATGTTCCGGACTGTGGGCGATCCGGCGGAGATTCGCCAAGCTGTCCTTGCAGCCGCTGCAGGACGCGCGGAAGCCCGCGAGGTCTTGCATACGCCGGCTCTTCGTCTCGCGGGCTTCGACGGCCTTCCCACCACTGTCGTCGCGTTCACCACCGACATTCCTACATTCAACGGCGTATGGGGCCAGCCGTTTTTGATCGGACCAGGCAGCATTCATTTGGCGCATACAGCGGAAGAGCGCATTCCGAAGAAACAATTGTCCGAAGCAGTGGATATTTACGCGCGCATGGTCCGGCAGCTTCTCGCTACGGGAGCCGCAGCGGCATGAGCCAAGGCCTTGCCATCATCGGCTATGGAAAAATGGGCAAGCTCATCGAGAGGCTCGCGCCGGAGTATGGTTTCGATGCGCGCGCGAAATTTTGCAGCAGCGATAACTCCGGCGCGCGGGGCCTATCGCATGAAACGCTGCGCGGCATCGACGTTGCCGTCGAATTCACGACGCCTGAAGCGGCGCCGGAAAATATTCGCCGCCTCGCCGTGCTTGGAATCAATTCCGTCGTCGGCACCACCGGCTGGTTCCACCAGCTTCCCGCTGCGCGCGAAGCCATCGTTCACGCGAAGACTGGCCTCGTTTGGGCCGCGAACTTTTCCGTAGGGATGAATATTTTCTTCGAAGCCGTTGCACACGCCACGACGCTCTTTGCGAAGCATCCGGAGTACGAAGCGTGGGGATGGGAAATCCATCATTCGGCGAAGAAAGATGCGCCGAGTGGCACGCTGAAAAAACTTGCGGAAGAAATGCACGCCGCGGGTTACACGCGGCCGGTGAGTCTCAGCTCGAATCGCGCCGGCGCCATCCCAGGCACGCACGAAATCGGTTTCGATTCCGCCGCGGACACCATCACGCTGCGGCACACCGCGCGCAGCCGCGAAGGATTTGCACGGGGCGCGCTGCAGGCGGCGCGCTGGGTCGTGGGCAAGAAAGGCTTTTTTGAGTTTAAGGAAATCCTGGGAGGGCTGAGCTCAGAAGACGCTCCTCGAGGAACGGAAACCTCGTTCCAGAAAGTTTGAGTTTCGGCAGTGAGCAGTATCACGTTTAGAAAAGAAGGAGAAACACCATGTTTACCGGTACAGGCACGGCGCTTGTCACTCCGTTTCAGCAGGATGGTTCGCTCGATGAACCGACGCTGCGGTCGCTAATCAAGCGGCAGATCGACGCGGGGATCGATTTTTTGGTGCCGTGCGGGACGACGGGCGAAAGCCCGACGTTGACGCATGAGGAGCATCTGCGCGTCGTCGAAATCGCCGTGGAGCTGGCGAAGGGACGCGTGCCTGTTCTCGCTGGCGCAGGTGGTTACAATACCGCCGAAGTGATTGCCTTGGCGCGCGAGCTTGCGGAGATCGGCGCCGACGGAATTCTTTCCGTTACACCGTATTATAACAAACCGACACAGGAAGGGCTCTATCAACACTACAAGGCGATTGCTGAGGCCGTCGCGCTCCCCATTGTTGTGTATAGCGTGCAAGGCCGCACCGGCGTGAACGTCGAGCCGGCCACGGTGCGACGGCTTTCCGCTATTGAAAACATCGTTGGGATTAAAGAGGCTTCCGGCAACGTTTCGCAGATGGCCGCGATTCTCAATCTGGTGCCCGAAGATTTCATCGTGCTCAGCGGCGACGATGCGATTACGCTGCCCGTCATTTCGCTTGGCGGGCGCGGCGTGATTTCCGTCGTGTCCAACGAAATTCCCGCCCAAATGACGCAGCTCACGCATCTCGCGTTGGACGGCCACTTCGAGACGGCGCGCAGAATTCAACGGCGCGTGCATCCGCTGATGGAGGTAAACTTCGTCGAGTCGAATCCGATTCCGGTGAAAGCGGCCATGGCGCGGATGGGTTTGCTCGAACCAGTCTGGCGGCTGCCGCTCGTTGCGCCGAAAACGGAAAACGAAGCGCGCATTCATGCCGTGTTGGAGTCGCTCGATCTCTTGAATTCGACGGCGCAATCGCGCGCGACGGCCCACGCCGCCGCATGAAACAGTTCATGCTGCCAGAGCAAATTGAAAAGCTGTTTGACGGGCCTCCGGCTCAATACAACGAAACGCATTTCGAGCTCTTCCGCGAATTCAAGAGCGCGCTGAACCGCGGCGAAGCGCGCGCAGCGGAGCCGGACGCCAGTTCGCCTACGGGCTGGCGCGTCAACGCCTGGGTGAAGAAAGGAATCCTGCTCGGCTTCCGGATGGGTGCGGTCATCGACATGTCCATCGATCGCGCGCGCCAGCCGTTCATCGACAAATCCACGTATCCCGTCCGCACGGTTACTCCCGCCGACGGCATTCGCATCGTGCCCGGCGGCTCGAGCATTCGCGACGGCTCGTTCATCGGGCGCGGTGTCGTGTGCATGCCGCCGATGTTCGTCAACGTGGGCGCGTATGTTGGGGACGGCGCGATGATCGATTCGCACGCGCTGGTTGGCAGCTGCGCGCAAATCGGACGCAATTGCCACATTTCCGCCGGATCGCAAATTGGCGGCGTGCTCGAACCGGTGGGCGCGATGCCGGTGATCATCGAAGACGATGTTTTGGTGGGAGGAAATTCCGGAGTCTACGAAGGCACGGTCGTGAAGCAGCGGGCTGTTCTGGGTACCGGGACGATTCTGAATCGTTCCATTTCCGTATATGATCTAGTGCGCGACGCGATTTACACTGCCAGCGAAACTTCGCCGCTCGTCATTCCCGCCGAGGCCATCGTTGTACCCGGCTCGCGGGCCGTTTCACACCCCGTCGGCGCAAAACACGGTCTCAGCCTGCAATGCGCGGTCATCGTAAAGTACCGCGACGCCAAAACCGACTCCCGCATCCAGCTCGAAGATCTCCTGCGCTAGCCCGTCCTCAGCGCCCGATAGGGCCAGCGTTCCGAGGATGGCCGCTTTTGCCGCCGCGAGGATGACAGGAAAGAGAGAGATACCGCCCCCTGGCCGCGGCGAGCTCTCTGCGGCTTTAGAGGGTTTACCCGATGGACTTTTCGGGTATTCATCGGATTGCCAACGCCCCTTCGTGGCGCGATTGTCGGGGTAGAAGGAGAGTCAGGGATGGGCTCGATCCAGAGATCGAGGAATCCGGCTGCGATGTCTTTCTTGCCCGCCTCGGAGAGGGCTGCGGTACCGAGGAGTTGCCCCGACTGTCAGAGTGACCAAGTGCGCAGATCGAAAACGAGAGGAATTGCGGAGTCCTTCCTGGCCAGGCTACTGATTCGACCGTATCGATGCGAAGAATGCGACTGTCGTTTTTTCCGCTGGTCCATTCGAACCAAATCTAAAGCAACCCGGCCGACAAGGAGAACCAATGTTCCGGACTGCAACCTACTCATACCTCGCGGGGCATCCGAGGATGGACACGCACCGCATGCTCACATGGATTGAAGAGCCGAGTTTTCAAGGTTTCGGCTGCTCAGAATGCGCATGGACGTTTAATCCTTCGGGGCCACCGTTCGGCAATTCGATCCAGGAAATGAAGGTTTACTACGAAGAGCGCCGTGACAAGGAGTTTGCAGCCCATCATTGCGTTGAACACCCGAGAGCAAAGACGACGGAAATCCAAATAAGCCGCGCAAGGCCCCTGCGCGCGGCCCGGATGCAGCGCGAGGCTTCTACCGAGTAATCTTACTCACGCCTGGATGGGCAGAGCGGCCTCGAGGCGAGGCAAGAGGGCACGGAGAAGAAGCAAGCCACTCGAATTAAACCGCGAATCCTCGTTGGCGCGAGAGCAACTGGCCAAAAGAAGCGAGAGCCCGGAGGGCGTTCGATTGGCCCCGCCAGAACATGGCTTGCTTGAGCACCTCGCGGTTGCGGTTTGTTTTTGCCACTTCAATAAGTTTTGGCACGCGCTCGTCTTTCGGCATTTGCCTCCATTACCCACAATGGATAGGTTCCAACGACAATGCTCGCGTTGGGTGATGCGGGAGCCGTTTTTGTTTCCGACAATTTGACGGGTGCAAATTGCTCGTCGTACTCACGCCGCCAGAAATGATAGGCTTCAGATTGTCGTGGGCCGCTGGACTCCCTTTCGCGTACTGACGGGAATGGCGTTCCTGGTGGGACTGGCTGGCGGCATGGTTTGTGCGCAGGAGCCGCCGGCTCCTCCTCAGCAGACGCCCGATACGTCTGCGCCTTTGCCGGCGGAAACTTCGAACAACGTGCCGGCGCAATGCGTTCAGCCGGCACCCATGGTGCAGCTAGGAGACTACGACGGGCCTTTGAAGAAGCTCGTGGGGACATTCGCGCGGCCACTGGAACGCAAGGCTGTGCCGTCATCGCACTATAAGCCCGGCCTGAAATTGTGCAGTCTCAAGCTGAAAGATAAATTCGCTCTGTTCGTCCAGGATTCCCTTGACCCCGTGACCTTTCTCGGCGCCGGTTTCGACGCGGGAATTGACCAAGCCGAAAACTCAGACCCCAGCTACGGACAGGGGGCTCAGGGGTACGGCAGGCGCTTTGGCGCGGAATTTGCTGGCCAGGTTTCTTCCAGATTTTTGAAGGAATTTGCTTATCCCGCGATGTTCTCGGAGGATCCGCGCTACTACCGTCTGGGGTCCGGCCCCGCCGGGAAGCGTTTGTTCCACGCGTTGGAACACGTGGTCGTTGCTCAACGCGACGATACCAAACGCATGTTCAATTTTTCCGAATGGCTGGGGACGGCGAGCACGGTCGCGCTGAGCAACACATACCACCCGGACTACCAACGCGGTTTCGCTCCAGCCGCCGAGCGAGTTGGCTACAATTTCCTTCAAGACATGGGGTTCGATGTGCTCCGCGAATTCTGGCCGGAGATTGCCCGCAAATTCAAGCTGCCCTTCCGCGGAGAACCCGACCTGGTGAGCCACGACTCGAATCCTGCCACCAAATGAGCCATCGCGGCTCTTCAGTCAGCCTCGCGAACCGAATGTCAGCGACTCCCAGCATCGAATGGCCGGGATAACTGCGTGAAGCATCGCGCTGTGGCAAGGGCTGATTCTCCGGCTGCAATTTTGGAGCAGCATCCTTTTCAACGCGACAGGACCTGCTCGAAAAACTCGAGTGCACGGGGGTCGTTCGATTGGCCCAGCCAGAACATGGCTTGCTTGCGCACTTCGGGGTTGCGGTTTGTTTTTGCCACTTCGATAAGTTTTGGCACGCCCTCGTCTTTCGGCATCTGGCTGAGCGCGAAGACGGCTTTCTTTTTCACTTCGGTGTCGGGATCGTTTTCGATTGCGCCTGTGATCGCGCCCATGGCTTTTTGCCCGGCTTTTTGCGCCAGCCAGAAGAGCGCTTGTCCGCGGACGTGCGCGCTCTCGTCGTCATGCGCCATGCGGATCATTTCCGTCAGAGCTTCCGGCTCGTGGCTCACGGAAAGCGCGAAGGCCACTTGCGAGCGTACCTCAGGGCTAGGGTCGCTCTTTGCCATTTTTTGCAGCAGCAGCTCGCCGGTTTTTCCACGCGACGCGCCCAGCCAGAAGGAGGCATGTTTGCGCAACTGCTCCGGCTGATCCGCCGCTACGAATGATTCGAATGCGCGGTCGGCAGCCGGATCGGCGTGCAGTGCAATGGCCGTCAATGCGCCCTGGCCAACTTCATGCTCGCCATGTCCTTCGAACGTAGCTGTGTGCACGAAATCCACGAGGAGCGCCACACTCTCGGTGGGCTTCACGCCGGTCAGCCAGATAAACGGCAGCCCGCCCACGTCCAGCGTGCAGTCTTCCGAGGCTTCGCGAATCTTGGTCACTTGCTTGCCTTCCAAACGGAAGAGGACCACGAGTTGGCGCGAACCTTCCAGTTCCACGGTTCCATTTTTTGCCGCGTTTCCAGAACTCGTGCTCGTTACGCCATTTTCTTTTTCGAGCCGGCACGTTCCGCAGCCGCCGTATCCATCATTGAAATTGCCGCAGCATACCGTGCGGTCGCCCGTGATTTGCGGAACGCTGTAGCCGGCCCATTCCGGTTTGTTGGCCTGCGCCTCGATGCCGTGAAGAGTTGCGGCAAGCGTCCCGCTCACGGCACGCGTCTCCGACTTCGCGTTTACGACGTTAACCGGTTGCTCCGATTGTCCCGCCTTCGCTCGCCACGTCGCGAAAAGTGCCATCGCCAACATCGCCAGAACGATTGGAATCCTCCGCCGCGTTTTCATATCTCCCTCACAATTGTTTTCGCTTCGTCAAGTCACCAGTCGCTTTTTCCATTACTTCTGCAAAATCTCCATCAAGTAATCGTTGCCCTCTTTCGAATTCATCAGCGCGAGCTTGGACACGGCCATTTTCTTCAACTCTGGATCCTTTTCGCCCCGCGCAATCGTCACCAGCGCGTGCGCATTTCCTTGAATGAACAGGGCATTGAGCACGGCTTCCTTGTTCTCGCGGTCGGTCTCCTTGGCGTAAATCGCCAGCAGCGCCTGGCGTGAATCTTCCGACCCGATCAGCCCAAGATTGCGGATCGCTGCGCGGCGCACTTCAGTATCTTTTTCTCCCTGCGCGGCTTCCGACAAAAATTTGGCATCGCCGGATAGGAAAAACGCCTGCAGGATGTCCTTTTTCACTTCCGTCGAAGTTTCCATCTGATAGAGCTGGTGCAATTCATCCGGCGCGTGCATGATGCCCAGCTGCTTGATCGCGTCGGCGCGCAACGACGCATCTTTTTCGCCCTTCGCCGCTGCCAGCAGATGTTCTTTGTCGCCGCCAATCATGTAGCTCTTCAGAATGGCGCGCTTAATGGCCGGGTCGGTCGTGGACG
>Ga0187820_1000306_pt1 | contig 10792 bp, 7 predicted proteins | sample NC_wetland_sal_i_19_FD_132409 | JGI IMG/M metagenome (GOLD analysis project Ga0187820, IMG submission 132409) | Wetland sediment microbial communities from Neuse River Estuary, North Carolina, USA - SO4_5 | ecosystem: Environmental > Aquatic > Freshwater > Wetlands > Sediment | place: USA: North... | reverse complement strand
CTCCGCGCTATACGCGATGCTCACGCCGGCGAGAAACAGCACTGTCATCGCGCCCCAGACGGCCCATCCATGCGCCTGCGATTTCGTCATTCGGCCTAGCGTGTAGGTTAGGCCGGAAGGAATCGCGAAAATAAGGAGCATCTCAAAGAAGTTCGAGAAGGGTGTCGGGTTTTCGTAGGGATGAGCGCTATTTGCGTTGAAAAAGCCGCCACCGTTCGTGCCAAACATTTTGATGGCTTCTTGAGACGCCGTCGGGCCGAGCGCGATCACTTGTTGCGTCACGGTTTGAGAAACCGTTTTGCCGTCCGGCCCCTGTGTTTGCACAATTTGCGGCTCGACGAGCTGCGCGGTCACATAAGGCTTCAAATTCTGAATCACGCCCTGAGAAATCAGCACCATCGAACCCACCAGGCAGACCGGAAGCAGAATCCAAAGAAAACAGCGCGTCAAATCGACCCAGAAGTTGCCGATGGTTTTCGATTCGTGCCGCGAGACGCCGCGAATCACGGCGATCGCCAGCGCAATCCCCACGGCTGCCGATGCGAAGTTGTGATAAGCCAAGCCGGCCATCTGGGTGAGATAGCTCATCGTCACTTCCGGCGTGTAAGCCTGCCAATTCGTATTCGTGGTGAAGGAGACCGCCGTATTCCACGCGAGATCCGGGGCCACATTTCCAAGTTTCTGGGGATTCCAGGGCAGCCATAGTTGCAGCCGTTCAAAAAGATAAAGCAAGATGAGCGAAACGCCGCTGAAAACCAGCATCGTCGTGCCGTACTCCGTCCAGCGCATCTCTTTGTTTTCATCCACGCCGCAGAGGCGGTAGATCAGCCGTTCCACTGGACGCAAGAGAGGATCGAGGATGGTTTTCTCGCGTTCAAAAACGCGCGTCAGAAAAATCCCCACGGGCTTTGTGATTAGAAACAATACCAGCACATAAAGACCGATTTGGAACCAGCCATTCGCGGTCATCGCTAGAAATTCTCCGGTTTGAGCAGCGCGTAAACGAGATAGCCAAAGAGAAGCAGGCTGATGAGAATAAGGATAATGTTTTCAACCATGGGAAAAGGTCCGCCTTACTTCAGCCGATCGCACCCTCGCAAATAACCAATCGCGACTAGGAAAAAGCCGATCGTCATCAAAGTGAATATCAGGTCTCTCACACGACGCTCCGTTTCAATCTCTTGTCCGCTCGATCACATGGAGGCAATAGGGTGCTGCGAATCCCAATTGCTCAAGCCGTGGTTCTCCTGGACGCACGACTATTGCCCTGCTTTGCCGAGCTTCATTCTCCCAGAATATGTGACGACTCAACATTCTAATGCGAGAGCCTTAGAAAAAGATGAAACGAATCTAAAGATTTTGTGAGGAGGAAAGCCTGGCAGTCGCGGGTAATGGCTCCCTCGCCGCTGCCTGTGAGCCCGCGGCCAATAAGCGATTTCCCGCTAAGATGTTGCATTCGTCTGAAGCTCCGCAGCGAGAAGCGGAAATCTCCACTGCCCGTAATGCGCAGAAGCGGTGCCGCCTTTGTCCGGCCGACTCAAATAATCCGCGAGCACGAACCGTCGCCAACCGGTCCCCTGTCAGGAGGGACGAGCTTCGTTAAATCGGCAGGCGCAACTTCGCTTCGCAGCCACGCCCGTCACGTCGGTTTTGCAAGGTCAGAGTTCCACCGTGGGCTTCTGCGATCTGCCGGCTGAGGACCAGACCGATACCGGAGCCGCCCGGCTTGGTTGTGAAGAAAGGGACAAATAAGTTCGCGGTGTTGGAAATTCCCGGGCCTTCATCCAGAACCGAAACTTCCAGATAAGAGCTGTAGCGCGACCACGTGACTTTCACGCCGCCTCCCGTTTCGTGCGCCGCATCAGCTGCGTTATGAACGAGATTTATCAGCAGCTGTTCGAGCTGATCTGCATCGGCGGATATCACGAGCGGGGGCCCTTTCTCCAGGCGAACTTTGGCTCGTGCCTCGAGCTTGGCGACGCGCGTGATCCACTCCGTTACATTCACAGGCGCAAGCGTTGGCTGTGGAAGCCGCGCCAGTCGCGCATACGCCGCCATAAACCGCCCCAGCGCTTCCGTGCGCGACCGGATAATTCCCAACCCGTGGCGCATATCTTCCAAAATGGAGGCAGCTGCGCCGCCTTGCAACTCTGGAATGGAGGAAGTGCTCGCCAGTCCACTCTCCAGGCTCTGGGCCACAGATTGAATCGGCGCCAGCGAATTGTTCAGTTCGTGGCCGAGAACACGGATGAGCCGTTGCCAGGCTTGCCGTTCTTCATCGCGAAGCGCGCGGCTGAGATCGCTGAGCACAACCAGGTCATGCGGCAGCCCGCCCTGACGGAAAGAGCCGCGGCGCATCCCCCAGCGGCCGGTTCCGCCGGGAAAACTCAATTCCATCGTGTGCGCGGGTTCGCCATCGAGACACGCCTCAAGGCCGAGCTCTGCGGCGGTAAACCCCAGAAGGCGTTCGCTGGTCCTGGCGAGAAGCCTCTCGCCGGCACGATTAACGAGGCGCAACTGCCGATGATTGTCGAACGTAAAAATCGCCACGTCGATCTCTTCCATCACCGCGCGCAGCAGCCCCGTGGCTTCCATCGCGCCCAATCGCTGCGAACGGAGCGTCTCGCTCAGGGCGTTGACCTCCAGCATAACTTCACCGAGCGCGTCGTCCGAGCGCGCTTCGCGTGCGCGAAAGGAAAAATCTTCCTCGCGCATCGCGGAGAGCAGATTCGAAAGTGTTTGCAGGGAAAAAACGACCCGCTGCCGCAAAGAGAGCGCGAACCCCAACCACAGGCTCACGATGAGAAAGGTGAGCGTCCACGCGGTACGCGAAGAATACGCGCCATTCCACAGTAGAATCAGCGCGATCAACGAACCGGGCAGTCCCGCCGCCAGCGCCAACAGCTGTATGCGACGCTCGTACGAGAGGCGTTTCATTCCAAGCCGTGTTTTTGCAGCCGCCGGTACATTGCGCTGCGGCTGAGTCCCAGCGCCTTGGCTGCCTGGCTGACGTTTCCGTCATGGCGCGCGAGAGTGCGTTGTATGAGATGGCGTTCGACTTCATCCAGGCTCATTTCCTCGAGCCGCACGGGGCCTCCCGCGGCGCCGGTGCGCAGGCCGAGGTCGGCGGAGCGTACCAGCTGGCCTTGCGCGAGGAGCACGCCGCGCTCGACCGCGTGATCCAATTCACGCACATTCCCCGGCCAGGGATGCTCGAGCAAAAGTTGCGTCGCTCCAGGATCGAAACCCGAAATGTTTTTGCGATAGCGCTGCGCATAACCGCGCAGAAAGTGGTGCGCCAGCAATGGAATATCCTCGCGACGTTCGCGCAGCGGCGGAAGATGGATTTCGATCGTGTTCAGGCGAAAGAGGAGGTCTTCGCGGAATCGCCCGGCGGCGGCCTCCGAATTCACGTCGGCGTTGGTGGCCGCCAAGACGCGCACGTTAACGCGCCGCGTCGAAGAAGAACCGACACGTTCGAGTTCGCCGGTTTCCAGGACTCGCAAGAGTTTGGCCTGCAAATTCAGAGGCACGTTGGCGATTTCGTCCAGAAAAAGCGTGCTGCCCTCGGCCAGCTCAAATCGTCCGACGCGATCGTTACGCGCATCGGTGAAGGCGCCTTTCACGTGGCCGAAGAGCTCGCTCTCGAACAACCCCTCGGAAAGCCCGCCGGCGTTGACCGTGACCATCGGTTTCCCCGCGCGCTGCGAAAGCGCGTGCAAGGTTTGCGCCACAACTTCCTTTCCAGTGCCGTGCTCGCCAGTGATGAGCACGCTCGCGTCGGACGGGCCAACGCGTCCGATCAAGTCGAGCACGGATTGCATCGCGCCGGCTTCTGCAATGAGCGTCGGACGCGATTCAGCGCGCAGCAGACGATTTTCCGCCTCGAGCCGGGAAGCCTGGCGCAGCGCATTGCGCAGATCGATTTGCGTGCGCAGGATGGTCAGCAGCCGCGCGTTATCCCACGGCTTTTGAATGAAATCGCGCGCACCTCGCCGCATAGCTTCCACAGCAACTTCTACGCTGCTCCAGGCGGTCATCACAATTACGGGCAGTGTCGAATCCGCGGCCTGGATGCGACTTAGCAAGTCGAGCCCCTCCTGCCCGGAAGTCGTGTCCCGTGCATAGTTTAGGTCCATGAGCACGGCGTCAAATTCGCGCGATTCGATGGCCGCGAGCGCCTCCGCGGGAGAGGCCGCGGATTGCGTCTCGTAGCTTTCGCGCTTGAGCAAGAGCCGCAGAGCGTCGCGGATGTCCGCCTGATCGTCGGCCACCAGGACGCGATAAGGATGAATGGTAGGATTTTTCATTCGCCTCGGAAGATTAATTCAACCTGAGCTCGTACTTAGCCAGACAGCTTAATAAACCCTTTGCACTCTAGCTAATCCATGACTGGAGCGCTGCACTCAAGATCTCCTCAACGGCTACACAATCACAGTTAAACCAATAAAATCACTAACTTAGGCTGCGCAACGCTGTCCAGCCCGTTCGCGGACGGCAGCCAAACGGCATCAAAAGCAAATTCGCCGCTTAATTCCTACTCAATAGAATCAATGATTTAGCCGGGTCGCAGCTTAATTTTCCAAGCCTCTTCAGGCCGCGTCGAAGAGCCTCATGCCGCTCATCAGCCGACCCTGGCTGCCGTGCTACTCTCGCTGACTATCCAGCCGTCCTTGAGCTGCACGATGCGATGGCCATAGCCCGCGTTCTTCTCCGAGTGGGTCACCTGGATGATGCTCGTGCCGGCTTCGTTCAGCCTTCGGAAAAGCTCCATGATTTCTTCACCTTGCGCGGAATGCAGGTTGCCGGTGGGCTCGTCCGCCAGGATTAGCTTGGGACTTTGCACCACGGCCCGGGCCACTCCCACGAGCTGTTGCTGTCCGCCAGAGAGTTGGCTAGGGAATAAGTCCTTCTTGCCGACGATGTTGAAGCGGTCGAGGATGTCGCAAACGAGGCTAACACGCTCTTTGTGGGGCACATTTTTGTAGGAGAGGGGAATTTCTAGGTTTTCGAATACCGTCAAGTTGTCGATCAGATGATAGCTCTGGAAAACAAAGCCGATATTGGCTTTATGAAGCTCATTGCGCTTTTTGACGTTCAGCCGGTGTACGGGCTCGCCGTTGAAGTAGTATTCGCCGGTCCACGCGCTATCGAGCATGCCAATGATGCTGAGCAGGGTCGACTTTCCCGCCCCGGAGGGTCCCATGAAGGTAACAAATTCGCCCGGCTGAATATCCAGCGAGACGCGGCGCAAGACGAAGAACTTGCTCCCGCCCGCTTCGTATACTTTCTCCATGTTCCGCAACTGAATCAGAGGCTCCACGCTCGCTCCTTGGGCGCCATCTAGATGACGCGGGAAAACATCTTCCGTTTCGAGATTATCACACCTAAATCCAGGCGGGGCGCGCCCAGGGGGAGCGGCTTAGTCTCACCGAGTCCCGGACACATCGACTGTCCCGGCCGTGAAATCCGGCACCCAGCTTAACTTCATTCATAGCGCAGGGCGGCGAGAGGGTCCAGGCGCACGGCGCGGCGCGCGGGGAGATAGCAGGCTATGGTCGCAACGCCAGCAAGGATTAAGGGCAATCCTCCAAAAGCGATCGGATCGGCAACTTTTACTCCAAAGAGCAGACCGGAAAGGGCATACGCGAGCCCCAAAGCCAGCGGCAGGCCGATGGCCATGCCCGCTAGCGTCAGGAACAAACCGTTTCTCAGAATGAGTTTTTGGACATCCTTCGCCGTGGCGCCCATAGCCATGCGCACGCCAATCTCGTGCGTGCGCTCGCCGACGGAATAGGACATCACGCCATAAATACCGACAGAGGCGAGAATCAGCGCGATCACGCCGAGAATAGCCATCATGGCGGCAACATAGGCAATGCCGACAATCGAGTTGGAAATGACCTTACTAAACGGATTCACGTCGAAGAGCGGAAGGTCCGGATCCACTGCAGCGACTTCGCTGCGCGCGGCCGGAATAAAACTCATCGGATCGCCATCCGTGCGCAAGACTATCGAGGTCCAAAACGGCGGGGCCTGACGGTAGGTACGATAGATGGTCGGCCAGACCTTCTTGTCAAACCAGGTGTAGTGGACATCGTCGACGACGCCCACGATGGTCATCCACGGAGTCTCCAAGTCATCCTTTCCGATTTTGATTTTCTTTCCGATGGGGTTTTCTCCGGGAAAGTAGCGGGCCGCGAGAATTGCGCTGATATCGACGACTGGAAGTGTGCCGTCCGCGTCCGAATTGCTCAGTTCGCGGCCGCTACGCAAACCGATATTCAGCAAGCGAAAATAATCTGGGCTCACGGTCTCGACAATCGAGCTGAAGATTTCGCCCCGCTCTTGCGGCGCACGTCCCTCGATTGCGAAGGGGTTCAGGTCTGTGCCACCGCCATTAGCATACGGCACATACGTAGCGAGCGCGGCGGATTGAACATGCGGGATAGCAGCAAGGCGCTGAAGAGTTTGACCGAAAAATGCCGCACGGCCGGGCTTCTGTGCATACTGATTATCCGGCAGGCTCAAGGTGAAAGTCAGAACCGATTCAGGCCGAAAGTTTTGGTTCACGTTGAGCAGAGCGTGAAAACCTTTCACCAGCAACCCTGCGCCTACCAACAGCACGAGAGCAAGCGCGATCTCGGCAACGACCAGCAGGCTCCGCAGCCGGTGGCGCGAGGGTCCGGTGCTGGCTCCCCGGCCGCTCTCTTTTAGCGTTTCACTAATGTTTGTTTGCGAATGGAGCCAGGATGGTGCAATTCCGGAAATAATTCCGCTGACAATGGCGATGCCCAGGGTGAATAAGAATGCTCCAGTATCGAGGCTTATCGTGTTCCAGCCGGCGATGAATCGTGCTACCTCCGGGGGCATGTGCCTCAAGATCAAATAAATTCCCCACTGCGCGAAGAGTAAGCCGAGTGCAGCTCCACCCAACGAGAGCAGGACGCTCTCTGTAAGCAATTGGCGGACAATGCGGCTCCGGCTCGCGCCCATCGCGGTGCGCACGGCCAACTCCTTATGCCGACCCGAGACGCGCGCAAATTGCACGTTGGCCACATCCGCGCAGGCAATCAACAAAACGAAGCCGACAGCGCCCAGAAGCAAAAATGTGAACTGCCGCGTGAGATCACCTGTGGCAAATTCGCTAATCGGCATGACCCGCAAATCCCAACCCTTGTAAATATCGGGATGAGCTTCGGACTGACGCGCCGCAATAGTACGCAGCTCAGCGGAAGCTTGCTGAACAGAAATGCCTGCCTTTAGCTTTGCAAGGGGCCACAAGTAACGGGAAGTGCGTTCGGCGCGGCCCTTCACATCGAATGACAACGGAATCCACGCCTCCGCCGGCTTCGGATAGTCGAAACCTTTGGGCATCACTCCGACAATTAGGAAGGTCCGGCCATAAACTTTGACGGTCTTGCCTAGGATGTTCGGATTAGAAGCGTAACGACGTTCCCAGAGGCCATAACTGAGCATGATTTCTTGATCTTTGCCGATCCGCTCCTCTTCGGGAAGGAACGTGCGGCCAAGCTTTGGATGAACGCCGAGCAAGCTGAAAAAATTCGCGCTCACACGGAACCCTTGAACCTTTTCAGGCTGTCCGTCACTGGCCAGATTGAGAGCGTCCCATTCGTACGCTCCCATTTTTTCAAAGAAGCGCGCCTGGTTTTGCCACTCAAAATAGGTCGCGGGCGCGACCGAATTGATATCAAAGCTTTGGCCTGGCCGCGCGTAGACGAGGGCGACATAACGGTCGGCGTTTTCAAAGGGAACCGGATGCAGGAGAAAAGCTTCCGCCAGGCTGAAAATCGCTGCATTTGCTCCGATGCCGAGCGCCAGCGCCACGACGCACAGCAATGTGGTGAGCCGGTGCTTCACGAGCATCCGGACACCATAGCGGATGTCCTGCCAAATCGTGCCCATAAAGCGCCCTCTTGCCGAACGCCCTTACGCGGTTACGCCGGCTTCTTTCGTTTCCTCGACGATGCGGCCGTCAAAGAGGTGAATGGTGCGTTCGGCGAAATTCGCATAGCGCTGGTCGTGGGTCACCATGCAGACTGTCGCGCCGTTGCGGTGCAAGTCGCGCAAGAGTTCCATGACGGCTTCGCCGTTCTTTGAGTCCAAGTTTCCAGTCGGCTCATCAGCCATCAGGATGAGCGGATCGCCGACTAGTGCGCGTGCGACGGCGACGCGCTGTTGCTGACCGCCGGAGAGCTGCGAGGGATAATGCCGCAGGCGGTGCGCCATGCCCACGCGCTCGAGAGCGCTCTGCACCTTTTGTTTGCGTTCCGCCGAGCTCGTGCCGCGATAGGTCAGAGGCAGCTCGACGTTTTCGTAAACGGTGAGATCGCCGATCAAATTGAACGCCTGGAAAATGAAACCAATCTCGCGATTGCGGATGCGAGTGCGCTCACTGATGGTGAGCTTCGCGACGGGCTGGCCGTTGAGCATGTAGATTCCGTCGGTCGGCGAATCGAGCAGCCCGAGAATCGAGAGCAGCGTCGACTTGCCGCAGCCCGAAGGCCCGGCGATCGAGATGTATTGTCCCTTTTTGATTTCCAAGTGGATTTCGGAAAGCGCGTGAGTCTCCACTTCGTCCGTGTAGAAGACTTTCTTGACGCCTTCCATTTTGATGAGAGTGCTGTTGTCGGTCATTTCTTCTCCTTAACGAATTTTTGTCCGGAAACTCAGCTTCCAAATCCTTTTTTCGCTTGTCGATAGCCCATTTGCATGCCTACAAACTCGTGCAATCATTCATACCGCAGCGCCACCAGCGGATCGACGCGCGTCGCGCGCCGAGCCGGAATAAAGCACGCGGCAAGCGCGATCAATGCAATCAACCCCAGACCAACGGCGTAAACGGCCGGGTCGCCCGCATGAACGCCATACAACAGCGATTCGCTGAAGCGCGCCAAGCCGAAGGCGGCAGGTAAGCCTACACCCACGCCGATTAAAACCATCGTTCCCACTTCTCTCAAAACTAGCAAGCGCACATCGCCTGCTACCGCGCCCAGCGCCATGCGTATGCCAATTTCTCTCGTGCGTTGCACGACCACATACGCAAGCACGCCGTAGATCCCCAGCGCCGCCAGAAGCGCCGCAAGCGCGGCGAAGGCCGCCGAAAGTACAGCAACCATCCGCGCCGAAAACAAGTCTTCATCGAGTACGCGTTCCATTGTCTTGAGATCGTAGACCGGCAGGTTCGGGTCCATCTGCCGCACTTCGCTCTGCAGCGCTGTTCCCAGCTGTACGGGGTCCTGAGTCGTCCGTACGTAAAAGGTCATTCCCGTCACTTTTGGCCTTTGCGAGTACGGAATATAGACGTACGGATAAATCGCGCTGCTCACGTGGTCCTGCTTGACGTCCTTTACGATTCCCACAATTTCAATATCCGGCTTCACTTTGCTGCCGCCACCAAAAGCAAAATGCATGCCGAGAGCATTTCGACCAGGAAAGAACCGCTTGACCATCGCTTCGCTCGCAATGGCTACTTTCGGAGCTGTCGTACCATCCGCCTCCGTAAATTCGCGCCCGGAGATCAATGGAATCCCCAGCGTGGAGAAATATCCCGGACTCACCGCGATGTGATCCACATCTTGCTGATCCTCGGGAAGTTGCGCCTGTATCCCTCCTTCGGCAGTGATGTTGCTCCCTTCGTCGTCTCCGGAGAGTGTGGCAACATCCCCTGTTCCGACGGACCGAACTCCGGGCAGCCCGGCAATTCGCGCGCGCAATTGGTCGATCAGCGCAATCGACCGTGGCGTGTCATATCCATTAAGAGCAGGTTCGATGGAAAACGCAATCACGTTGTCCAGCTTCAAGCCCAAATCTTGCTTTTGCAAGTTCCACAGCGAACGCATGAAAAGTCCCGCACCGGCGAGGAGCAGCATGGTGAACGCGACCTGCCCAGCAACGAGCACTTTTCGGAAGCCCACATGCGAGACGCTGGCGGAAGAAGTCGAACCCTGGTCCTTGATGACATCGGAAACCCCGAGCCGCGTCATCCGCCACGCCGGAATTAATCCGAAGAAAATTCCGGAGAACAATGTGGCTCCAACCGCAAACGCTAGAACGGCTGGGTCCAGGTTTTCCGTCAGGCCATGAATTCCCGCGTTCGCAACCACAATGGGAGTCAGGATTCTCATTAACCAAACGCCAAGCAGTATCCCCACCGCGCCGCCAGCTAATGCGCACAATAGGTTTTCGGCGAGTAATTGGCGAATCATCCGTCCGCGGCTCGCTCCCATCGCCGTGCGGATCGCAAATTCGCGCTGCCTGGAGGCGCCGCGCGCCAGCAGCAAATTCGCCACGTTCGTGCAAGCAATCAACAGCACAAGCGCCACCATGACAAAAAGTGTGATGAGCTGCCCGCCAGAATCCCGCTGCAGCACTGTCCGTCCGCGGGCTCCCGAGGAGAGCAAAATCTTCTTGTCCAAGAATTGCTGCCGTTTTTTTTCGTTCCAGCCGGATTTGATGAGCGGCAACTGCTCCTGAAGCAGCGGCTGGTACGCGATATTGATCCCCGCTTGGGCCTGTTTCTCGGAAACTCCCGGTTTGCGCCGCGCTAGAACGTTCATCCAATAATCGTTCCAGCCGTCCAGCGTATCCGCGTTCAGCGTCATTTGCGGCGTCATCATCATGGGCACGAAGACGTCCGGCGTTTTGCCCACTTGGACGCCGGAAAATCCCGGCTGCGAAACGCCCACCACGGTCATTTCGACGTTGTTGATCAGCAGAACTTTGTTCAGGATGCTGGGGTCGCTCCCGAAGTGGCGCTCCCAATAGGAGT
>Ga0187820_1000305_pt1 | contig 10828 bp, 15 predicted proteins | sample NC_wetland_sal_i_19_FD_132409 | JGI IMG/M metagenome (GOLD analysis project Ga0187820, IMG submission 132409) | Wetland sediment microbial communities from Neuse River Estuary, North Carolina, USA - SO4_5 | ecosystem: Environmental > Aquatic > Freshwater > Wetlands > Sediment | place: USA: North... | reverse complement strand
CCGCGTGCACTTGGTCAATCCCAACAGTGGTCACGTCGCTGGCGCTGACGGTGGCGGCGCTGGCGAAGGCGCTGCCATGTGGAAGTCCCAATGACGTTCACGAAGTTCATGCAATGGCGGGAAACAGCGCAATGACTGACGGGTTGATCCTGCAAATTCGCGACAAAAAACAGGCGGTCTGTTCTTCGACAGACCCAGCGGTGGGAAGCAGTGGCGCGCAGGCATCTGACCGTCAAAATAACTGAACCAGATCGAAACGCCCGAGCAGATTCAATTATGGAGTGGCAACCGATAGCCACCGCGCCGTTCGACCGAGATCTGGAACTGGCTGTCATCAATTACAACGGCACACATACGTTCGTGTTTCCATGCCGCCGCATTCTCGGCGGGTGGATGAAGGCGGAAACCAACACACCGATTATTGTGTACCCGACGCATTGGCGAGAATGGCAGAACCCACGCTAATCCGTCTGCCTTTTCTTTTTAGCCTGATTATTCTCTAGTGCTGCCAACTTGGCTTCTTGTTCAGCGAGAAACGGTGCTGTTTTCAGATCAAAAATATGTCGCTTTAGTGGGGACGCGATCGTCCCTACAGCAAATGTAATTATCTTCGTCGGTCATCACGCACGCACCAGGTGACCGCATAACTGCGCCGCTTCCACCCACATTGCAGTCTCCGGCATGATCGACGCGGATGGGTGCACGACCATCTGGTTTGGGTGGAACCGATGTCGGGCATAGCAATTCCTTCGATCGAAGACGAAAGGACATCCTGAGCGTTCAGGTAAAAGACGCGAAGAAACTGGGGAATCACAATGGTAAGAATGGTGCACCTAGGCCTCGCCTCGCCTGCGTCGCGATGTTCCTGACGTACATGCCGTGGAATGCAAAGAGCGACGAGGTTCTCTCCCCAGCAGCGCAGCGGGGATTCATTATTCTTAAGACCAACTGCTCGCGTTGTCATGCGATCGGCAAAATCGGTGAGAGTCCACTGAAGATCGCACCACCTTTCCGCACTCTCCACGAGCGCTATCCTGTTGAGGACCTAGAAAAGCCGCTTGCGGAGGGGATCATCACCGGCCATCCAACGATGCCCGAGTTCCGGTTCAGGTCGGCGACATCATCGCGTACCTGAAATCACTCGAACACTAACCACAAGTCAGGGCCCGGACACGCTTGTCCAAAGGTACCTTCAGAACCGTTGGCTCCAAGGATGGTTGGATGGTCTAGCTTCGGGATGCGTCTTCAAGAAATGATGCAGGACATGTAACAAAATCAACACTTTCTCTTTATTTCCACTGATGAGCTGGGCTTGCCGAATGTCATCGACAATCATGTCCCGGACTTTTTCGCTCCCGTGCTCCTGAGACAAGAGGTATTCAGCGAGTGCAGTTGCAGCAATTTCAGGGAGGTGTTCGTGCTCAGCGATCGCGAGTACCTCTTCTTCGGTCAACCCGCATAACCCAATGCAATCCTCAAGCGTAATCATTTTTTCCTTCGATCGCATTGTCGGCACTGATCACATTTTTGAACAGGGACGCCGCCGCCTTTTTGATTTGGATCAAACCAGCGCCGCATCTAATCCGTTCAACGATTTTTTCCGAATGCGCTGTTTGCAGCGACCGAGTCGGGCTGAGCGCCAGTTGGCGGGCCGGATCATGGACGTTTATCTGACGGTACGCTCTGAATGAGCTGCGTTGGTGCAGCGATGGGGCGTCAACGAAATTTCGAGTATATTGATAACACCGCTCGCCGGCGCGGGGTTAATGATTAAGTGCCCATAACAACGAGAAGCAAGTTCCCAGAGACGATTTTGCGGTTTGGTTCATTATTGCGATGTTTGTGACGCGGCCCCACGATCAAGCCTGACCGAGGAAGACAATGTTCGAGTTCACCTACTTGTTTGCCCTTATCCTGGCATCGGCTCTATCGCGACGAGCCGGGCCAGCGCACTGCCTGTTTTACGAACCTTGCGCCAGCGCCGTGTCAACTGCTCGGCCGCGAAAACCGCGATCGGGAGGTCGCCGCGGTCGCGGACAAGATCATCCTGCGGGTTCGTCCATTGCCCGACCTCTAGCCATGCCGCAACGTCAAGGGTGAGTTTGCGGAAGCGCGTGCATCCTGCGCGTCTTTTGGGCCGCGTCCCACCTTTCCGCGATCTCGGCGAAAGTGATGGCATGCCGCGCGCGTAGTCCGGAAACCAAGCTTCGGAGCCTTCGGAAATCCCCGTCCAGTGTCAGGCTCCGTAGCTCGTTTGTTGCCTGCGCTCGCTCGCTGCCGAACCTTTCCTGGCTAGCCTAAATCGGACGAGTTCCCAAATTGCGAGGTGAAACCCCAAATTGCAAGCAACGCAGCAACGATCAAGCCGACCCATGATACCGCCATAGACACCTCGTATGGCCCAATCTTCACCGTCCACCGATTAATTAACCTCACGAGGTGCGCGAGCGCCACCAACGTAAAAATCAGCGCCGAAACTGCTGGATAATAGTCCGACATTTTGCTTCTCCTCCGGCACTTAGCTTTCTGGCGGTACTAACCGAGTTCTAGCTCTGCAATGTGGCTTTGCAGCCAACAGGCCCCGATGGCAAGCTTCGCATCATCGATTAGGCCCCTCGCGAGTCGGTCGAAGAGATCGTTCACACCGATTCGGACCACTTTGATATCTTCATCAGCGAGACCGCCATCCTTGCCAGGTCTTTCTGATTCACTAACCTTGGCAAAGTAAAGAAAAATGCGTTCGGAGGAACCGCCCGGTGAAGAGAAGAATTTACAGATCAATAGCGGGTCGTTTATTTTGTAACCGGTCTCTTCAAGCGTTTCGCGGATCACGGCATCCTTGGCGGTTTCGTTTTCGTTGATCATTCCCGCCACCACTTCGGTAATCCAGCCATTTGTGGTGGCGGGATCATCGCGACGACGTCCGATCAGACTTGGAACCCTAAATTGTTCAACCAAGACGACCGAACATGTATCGACGTTGAATAACAAAGCCGCGACTGCATCGCCACGCTCGAACACCAGCCGTCGCTGGTCAGGACTCATTTTTCCGTCAAACCGCTGATGAGCGACAATCACTTCGTTGACCTTAAAGGAATCATTCAACAGCGCCTTTTGACTGAGGATTTCAACGCGACGACGGCTCTTCATTGATTGCCCGTTACAGCTATTGATGGAAAGAGAGTCCTACCCAGCGCGCTTGAAACAAAAGATCCGATCGGAAGCTGCACCAATTGTTAGGCTTGGCCTCCGACGCAGCGAGCGAGCTCTTACAGCGTTCTGGCACCTTGTGCCATCATAGCGCGCGCCCGAGCGGGCCGAGAGCCAGGTGATTGTTTACAGCACGGACACCGGGCGTCGCTTCAGCGGCGACACGAAAGGCGTCCCTCTCGGTTTCCGAGTTGGCGACACCCCACAGACTGACGACACCGTTGGCAACCGTGACATTCAACAAATGCGTATCCGCCCATGGCTGCCCCTTGAGATGTGACAGCAATTCTTCGCGAATCTTCGAGTCGGAGAGAGAAATCTCCGGCCCTCTCAGTATGGTCGCTAACGCTTGAACCAAATTCGCTCGGCTCACAATCCCGACCAGTCGACCGTCCCGTATTATAGGGACGCGTTTAATTGAATTCCTCTCCAGCAAGACTGCGATCTCATCGAGTGGCGTCTCCGGCGTTGCTGTAAAGACATCCCGCGTCATGACATCTGCAGCCCTACGGGCGTGGGCTTTGATGTAACCAAAAGAAATCGAGGCATCTCCTCTGACGAGCCGAGGCCACCAACGGTATCGCCGCTCGGTGCCTATCTCTGCACGATGCATCAGATCGCCTTCGCTGATAATACCGACCAGTTTGCCGTCATCGTCTACCACCGGAACGGCGCTGATGTGTCTGTCCACAAGCGTTTTGGCGATCTCTTTAACGGTGGAACCGGGCTTCACCGTTATGACCGGAGATACCATTACATCCCGGGCTTTCATGGGTTCCCCTCTCAATATTTGCCCCCAAGCCCTCTTCGTGCGGTCACCGGCGGCGTCCTCCACTTCGATCACATCATGACGTATTTATTAGCATTCTTTCGTCAACCGACAGAAATGTATTGGGCGTCAATGCCGTGGCAAGCATCACATCATTGATATCCTGGTGGGCATGCCACAGTTCATCGGGAGCTTGGGCGCGAGGCAGCCAGGCGGTGATTATCTCTTCCGCAAGAGACTGGTATTGCAAAGGCCGCCCTTTGGGGAAACGACGGTTTTTACTGGGCTCGAGAATTGTTGGCACTGCCTTAAGACCAATTGCCAGGCCAAGCTCGCGAAAGGCAAGGCGGTGCGAAGCAGGTCGCGTTAGAAACCGACTAGCAAAGAACGCCCTAATGCTGTCTTCGCAGGCATTTGTGATTTCTTCAAAAAGATAATGATCGCCAGGCCAGTGGGGTAATTGGGAAAGCCGGCAGGCATCAAAAAGTAGGCCGCCTATTCCCAAGGGGTCGCTTGTGCCCCAATTCTTGCTTCGACATAAGCTCGATATTGAGGTGATGGCTCTGGTCAAATCGCCGGCATTGGTTTTGACACGCATTTTAGAAATTACATTTTGCACTTCCCGGAAAGTAAGGAAACCATCCAAAGCGTCATGCAGTCCCATGGCGAAAGTAAGCGACCGGGAGAGATCAGTGCTCATCTTCCAGTAAATGCCAACTACATTGCCCGATGCAGACCGGTGGGTGAATCTCTGAAAAGCAGCCTCTGCCAACTCAACGGCTTGTTCAGCGTACACGGGCCGGCCATCGAGTACGGCCGCTCGGCAGAGGGCATGCATCCATTTCGTCAGGTAGTGAAAGTACTGACCGTCTCTATCCCACTCCAGTTGTTCGTCAATTGGCTCGCCGACCTGACGTTCCTTTAACGGCTTGCCGATTCTCAAACCGCTGATGGTTGGATGTTGTTTCCCAGGCTCCTCGTCCAGTCCACTGATCCAGCCATTGCGCGGATCGTCGGCTCGATATCGTCCGAGCACGTGATGTACTTGATCGATCAGATCCGTTGCGTGTCGCAAATAGAGCTCCTCGCCGGTCCGTGCGAACAACTCAAGGAAGTTGCATACCGCAAATGCATCGGTCCAAAGGTAGCGCTGTCCCTTTGGTGAGGCGGGAAATAGGCCGGTTCGTCTCGCGAATTCCGACATCAGTTGAGCCGCTCTAGCGGTCGCACTATCGGATGTCATTTCGGTTTTCCCAGGGACATTCCCAATCTCTGACATCAGTTCAAGATCCGGTCGTTCCCAAAGCATCTGCATTATGCAAACGCACTACTCGAGATCAGTTCTGCCCGCTGCCTGCCGGAGTGCCATCATGACTAAGCCCTCAAGTCCACTCATATTGACTGAACAAGGCGTATCACTCATGCTCATCATCGATGACTTGATGTGTATTCCTAATGGCCAGGCTCAAAATTGATCTAGCGCAAGCGCTCCGTGTGCGCTTAGGTGGGTTCGCCGAAGATTTGCGGTGGTCAGGATACAACAATCGAGCGACCGTTCAGCCCGAGGACAACAGCTCTAAATGCGAGCAGACCTAGGTTGAAATAAATGCGGCTTGTACTGACATTGCTGAGTTTTATGTTAGCCTCCGTTGGTTTCACATGGGGCCAGGCGGGCAGCACGCAGAATGCCGAAGATGTGCAAAAGGGCCACGATTTGGCAAGCGGTATCTGCGCGATTTGTCATGTCGCGGCGCCTGACCAGCCTCATCCTCCCATTATGAGACCTCCGGCACCGTCATTCGCATCGATCGTTCAACAAAAAACTTTTGACGAAAATTCACTGACACATTTCTTGAAGACGACACATTGGGGTCTCGACAATCCAAAGGGAATGCCAAACCCCGACTTGATGGATTACCAGATCAAGGAAATCGTTGCCTATTTTTTGAGCCTCTATAAGTAGGGGCCTCGGCGGTGACACTGTCACGAACCACCGCTGGCTTGACCTCTGACATAGGCGAAATGCTCGGGCTCCTGCATTTGGGGAAGGAACTCGACAACAGCACGGAAGGAACTCGGATCGTCGCCCCAGAGGTGCTCACCAAGAAACACAACTACCCATACCGTTCGCCCGCGGAAGCATTTGAGGTTCAGTTCCGTGTTTATCCGCGAATGAGCAGTACCGGCCTACTGGCCACCCGAGCGACACCTTCGGCTACGCTGCCAAGCAAGAAGCGGCGTATCCCTTGACGTCCATAAGTGCCAATGACGATGAGATCCGCCCGCCATCGTTTCGCTTCGTCTTCAATAGCGTCGTAAATGTGCTGCCCGATCGTGTTGATAGGGATCGCAACTGCATCGAATTCAATTTCAGAACCACGTGCGACAGTCGAACAAGCGGTTATTACTTTTTCACCTGCCGCTTGTAGCGCTTTTTCGTACTCGACGGCGAATGGTGCTCCTAGATCGCTATAGATCAGGGTCAGATCGACAATGTAAATAATCCGCAGTGATGCTTGTTGATCCTTTGCGAGCTCAATTGCTTCTCTAAGGGCCGAACTCGATGTCTCACTTCCATCGACTGCAACGAGAATGCGATTATACATATCAGTGCTCCTGAGAAGCCTGGTCCCCGACGGCAAGGAGGGAGTTAGGCATCTGTCTGTGCATTGCGGTCTCGTCGCTAATCTTGTTCCGGCCAGGTTGCGTCATCAATACGTCGGAAGATGATTTTTGGAAGGACAGGTTGATCGCCGCTTAACCGCGCTTTCGATTGTCCGCCGCGCAGAGGATTAGCTTCGTTTTCTTTAATTCGACTGCCGCGGCGGGGGCGCAACGCTTCGAGGATCTCGAACAAGCCGAACGCCAAAAGGCCTGGAGCCGCAATTGAGAGCAGCACTCCGCCATGCGCCTGCTCCTACATTGCGCGCAGCACGCCAGCCAAACTAACCGCTTTCCGCGAATTGGAATCATAGGCGGCAATCGTCAGGAAACACCCAATTGCGATGAAAACGACGGCGCGGGTAAGAGTTCCGAACGAGCCGAGCGCATCCGCCCAAATGCGTTTGGTCGACCCCGCTTGGCGCCGATGCCGATAGGGTGCGCCAACGGCCTTCGCCGCAAGCCCAATTGCGACAGCAGCGAACCCGACCCCGATCAGCGCGATGATGCCGCGGCCGAGCGGTTGCGCCATCACCCATGCCGTCCACTCACGCTCGATTGATCCTCGCCCATCCGCCGTTCTGCAAAGGTGATGCGCGCGCTTGCCGCGGCGAGCGCGACGTAAAATACGCCGCTACCTGTCAGCACGGCCCTACGCATCAAGCCGTAGAGGCTATTGCCAATCCGTTCGATGTCAAAAACGGCCTGGATGAAGCGCCAGCCGGCAAAACATGCCAGTCCTGTGGCGAGGAGCCATAAAAAATAACCGCCGAAAGGCTTTTGAAAGAGTAACTCTAGCGCGTCCCCGGGCACCCTGGGGATGAGTGCCAAGTCCGCTGGCGGCGAGCAGAGCGAAGGCGCCAACGATCAGGAAGATGATTCCTCGCGCCACGTAGCCTATCCGCATCATCCAGACGATCGGCTGGCTTGCAACAAACGTGACTATTGTGCGGCCGACTGCCGCGCGCTTATCCACGACCGAAAGTCCTTTTTGCGGGCTCAGTTCCGTGGGCCGCTTTGCTCTCGAACCTCTTTGGTGGGAGATCGATATTTCACATTATTCTATCGCTTGGCTGCATAACTGCGAATCAGTTTGAGAAGAGACACGGCACCGGGCTAGTCAAGAGCAGGTGTCGCGTGACCCCGCCGAAAATCCATTCGCTGAGTCTTGTGCGGCCATACGCCCCGGCAACGATCATATTGCTCTCATGATTGCGGGCCAGCTCACCCAAAATATCTCCTTCGTTTTCGTCGGCAACGGTCGCGATCTGCCCGTTTACGGATATGTCGTGATGCCCAAGATATTCCACCAAATCTGCGATTTGCGCATCAGCTCTTTGCGAAACCGCGGGATTAGCCATCGCAACACACACGCTTTGGGCCTGCTTTAGAAACGGCAGCGCATCGCGAACCGCACGTCTGGCTTCGCGAGTGTCCTTCCAGGCGATCAGCACATTTGAAGGCTGAAACCGACGCATTCCGCGCGGAATGACCAGCACAGGCCGGCCGGCCGCAAGGATCACCGACCCGGGATCGTAAGTGTGCAATTCATCGCCCGGTGATAGCCGTTGGCCGATGACCAGAAGATCTGCTGCGCGAGCTTGTGCCGATATGAATTCGTTGGGAATACTAGTGGAAGAGCGCCACCCTGTGCCGTGTGGAGTCTCTCCTGCAATTTGCTGGAAGGTTGCCTTCAACTGGTCGAGTCGTTCCAGTATCTTTTTTTGCGCGTTCTCGGTCCTGTAGTCCATACCCGATAACCGGGGATCATCGGGCCCGCGCAGCGCCCAGCCGGCCACACCAATCAGGAATGAGCCGAATCGGTTTGCGATGCCAGCCGCTATATGAATACGGTCTTGGCTGTCCTCGTCGAAATCGACGTTCACCATGATTGTGCCGAAAGCCATGTCTCTGCTCCTCAGCGCTTACGATGCCTGATGGTCTAAGACGTCTCGTTGATCCTAATCAATCTCAAGGACGTAATTGGCTGGCACAGATGAATCGATGACTCAAGGACTGCTTTGCTAATGAGCGACGAATCACTGCTGTAAATAGAGGTCGCTGCTATGCCCGCGGCGCGAATTATGCGGCTCGCTCGAATATACCTGACTTATACCCTTTGAATGCGGAGTTTATGGCTTGGCCGTCGCCGGCGACAACTTCGCTGTGGCTAGGAGGGGTATTGGCAAAACCTTCGTATGTGTGCGTACTTGATCGCGTTTGTATTTATCATTAGCATTGTGTCTGGGAAAAGGGGTGTGGGACATGAATAAAGATTCTGAGAAGGTGCGCCGCAGGGCCGAGGAGGCCAACACTGTACAATTGAATGATCCTCCTCGGTGGAGTCCGTGGAATTTTCAGAACACTACGCGGGATTGGCACAAAGATATCTACGACGAAACGCACGCAAGCGAGCACGAAGCCGACACAGCAAAACGATAATCGGCTGATTCAATCGGACTCGAGCGATTTCAGTGATTGCACGTTCGTTCTTCACTGTGGTTGGGTCGTGTCTGTTGTCGGCCTGCGCTACCCCACACTGGGTGAAGCCCGGGGCGGCAGAAGGCGATCTTGCGCAAGAGCGACAGATTTGCATGCCGATGCTTCAAGAACCTCCACCCTTAGGAATGACAAACCAGAAGATGTATGAGCAGTGCATGAACGCGCACGGTTGGAAGTTGCAGCAGTGACGGGAATGGTTACACCGTGTCCGACTTAAAATGATTGCTAGCGGGTGGCCGAACTAGACTACCGGTGCGGACATTGAATGGTCACCTCAGCAGAATTGGTCAGTCAAGCTTGAAAACGACGACTATTACGGCTTCGGTCAGGGTAGCTGAATTTTCTACGCTTGCTGACGACCTGAACGATATCGATCCCAATTCCCAAGACGGCCGGGAGATCGGTTCGATAATCGATAAGCTTGATCGGCTCTGTGGGGATTAGCCGCCCGACTTTCATTCGTCCTGACGACGCAGCCACATCAAAACCGCAATCGCATAAAGTATCCCAAAACGATGAGCATTTCCGCTGCGGTCATCGTGCCCCTACCGGGCAACGACGCCCGACAGATCAAGACCGACCGGCACACCCGGCTCCAGCCCGTTGCCAAGCCGCGATCATTGATAGAATAGATGCAGCCATTCAGTCGCTTACCCCCACCCGCCAGCGCCGAAAAATATATTTAGTCGGGTCGGTTGCTGTTCTGTGAAGCAATCAGAGCGTAGGCCAACCTTGGGGCCGCCATCGAAGCGGTAGCGACAGAAGGCGGCGGGATTAGGCTGGGCCGCCATCACAGAGCGACGATATGTGACCGAGGTAACAGCTTTGGCTGCGCCAAAGCCAGCAGCAAGAAGAGCACCAGAGTGCGGAAGCACGGGAACGTTTTGCCTGAAAGCCAGCGGAAGAGGAACGTTTGTTTATGTTCATCAAGCGCTGTTTAAATCGTAGCTGAAAGCGCGGAGGGTCGCGTTCGAGTCCGCTCGGTTCTTCCAGATGGTGGGCAGATCAGCCAATCGACAATATCAGGCCAAATCTCGCGCAGGACCCGCCTGCTCATGAACAAGCCTAGATGGCGACAGTCCGCCGTCAGCTTGTGGAGGTGGCGCGGTGGCGTGCCCACCAGTCGCTCAACGGCGAACAGCTGCGGCGGCGCAACCAATTCCGCAAGCAGGAAAATGGGCACCTTGACGCTTGAAAGATCGATTCGCTTTCCCAACGCTCTAAACATCCCGGCGGCGATTTCATTTCGCTTATAAAGCTTCTCCACGATTTCAAGAAAATACGTCCCTGGCAGATCGACAGTCCACGCATACCAGTCACGAAACGCCGATTCGAGACGAGTAAACGCTGGCGAACCGGGCGCTTCTTCCCTTTCTAGCAAGCGTTTAATGTCTTCGGTTTCGGCCGACGCGGGTCCCCACAGCTTCAGCATGTTCCATCCCAACACTAGGCCATCGCCGAGCCGGACCACCTCGTGGAAGATCTCCAGTGCAGTACTATCGGCGAGCGCCGATAGCAAAGACGGCTCAGCCTTGGTGTCCACCGGCGCCCCAGCAAGCACCAGTTTGCGGACTTTGCCGGGAAAACGCGCGGCATAGACGAGCGCCATCCATCCGCCCTGGCACAAGCCTACCAGGTCGACTGGGCCGCCAATCTCGTCGACGAGCACATTGAGATCGGCAAGAT
>Ga0187820_1000304_pt1 | contig 10830 bp, 11 predicted proteins | sample NC_wetland_sal_i_19_FD_132409 | JGI IMG/M metagenome (GOLD analysis project Ga0187820, IMG submission 132409) | Wetland sediment microbial communities from Neuse River Estuary, North Carolina, USA - SO4_5 | ecosystem: Environmental > Aquatic > Freshwater > Wetlands > Sediment | place: USA: North... | reverse complement strand
TTGAAGCGATGATGCCAGCTTCTAAGTTGGCGGGGGAATTTGCTAAGTCGCATGGCCACTGCGTCGATGAAGTCATGACAACAGGTGCTGTGACTGCACCGGAAGATGCGTCCCTATCAGAAATTGCGACGTTGCTCGAGCGTCATCGCATTAAGAGAATCCCAATCGTAAGCGAGGGGAAGCTTATTGGCATCGTGAGCCGATCCAATCTCATTCAAGCACTGGCATCCTCACGCCCTCAGATCGACGCTGGTGCTGCCTCGGATCGCAAGATTCGGCTCGATCTGCTCGATCGGCTGCAACACCAAAAATGGACCCACTTCGGTGAAATCAACGTGATCGTTAAAGACGGTATTGTTCATCTGTGGGGCCTTGTTGGTTCGGCGGCGGAACGCAAGGCATTGCTGGCTTTGGCCGAAGAGACACCCGGTGCCGTCAAGGTCGTGGATGAGATGATCCCTGGTTACCTGATCAAGGAAAGAGCCTGGTCCAACGTCAAGATGTACGCGCTGGCGTAAAACCGGTTCTTCTTTCCGGTGGGTTAGTTCGATCCACTCAGGTGGATTTTCCCTTAGTCCTCGGAAGGCCTGTAGGCGAATAGGTATGCTAGGGTACCTCTATGCCGTTCGACCTTCGCCATCCCACCGCTCCCCACGAGAAACTCAAGCTACCAGAGTGGTACATCTCGAATCTTATGATGGATCGAGCACTCGATGCTATTTGCCGACGCGTAAAAAAAATCGATCGTAAACACGATGTTCCCTATCTTGCAGGCTACAGTCTCGACGGCAACACGATCTATATCGATCGCCACATGCCCCGAACGTTTAAATACAAACGTCGTATTATCAATATTGATCGATTTCTACTGTTGCATGAGGCGGTAGAGAAAGCCCTTATAGATCAGCTCGGATTGCATTATCTGCACGCCCATCAGATCGCTACTCGCGCGGAAGAGGCAGCTGTTCGCGCTGCAGGCATTGATTGGCGCGAGTACGACCGCTTTGTGCAAAAAAAGGTCAAATGCATTGGCGACGAGCGCCTACGTAAGATTCCCAACGACCTTGATACCAAGCCCTATCGCGACGAACACGACAAGGACTTGTTAAGACGAATGCTCGATTGCCTCGAGAAGCATCAAGTACCCCACGGATTTCGAAGGCAGCAACTGAAAGATACCGTTAGTGAGCTCCGTCAATATTTTCGAAAGCGACACAAGTTGAGTGTGCATTCCCAAGTCGTCAAAAAAAGCGCGGGGCGTACCAAAAGACGCGAGTCTAACTCAGCCCAGCATTAGAGGGAACGCTCTTCGTGGGTCGAGCAATCGGATTGTGCAGGCTTCTAGTTAGTGCTCTAGCGTTTTCAGGTAGGCAATGATGTCCCCAACTTGACCCGGATCGAACCGAAACTCCGGCATAGTTGGATGGCCGGTGATGATCCCCTCCGCGAGCGGTTCTTCGAGGTCCTCAACGGGATAGCGCTCATGGAGAGTGCGGAAGGGTGGCGCGATCTTGAGTGGACTCTCACCGATTTTGCCGATCGCATGGCAGCGGGAGCAGTTTGTCTTAAGAATAACGAACCCCCGCTGCGCTGCCGGGGAAAGCACTTCGTCCCCCTTTGCCTCCGAAAGCGCGAACGCCGCGAGTATGGTCATGGCGCCCACAACGCAAGTAAGGTTGATGCATTGTTGCGTACTTATCATTGCCAGTTCCCAATCTTTTCCCTGATTTCTTCCGTAGCGCGCACGTCCCCTCAAGGTGCCGTCCGCTGCTTTGTCTCGTCTTCGGTTGAAAGAAATGCCATGCCCGACATCGGTTCCACCCAAACCAGATGGTCGTGCACCTTCTTGACGCCGGCGACATTCTCCGCCGCGACGACAAGCCCTCGGCGCTCGCGATCGTCGGTGATGACGCCATGCAACTCAGCAACCCCGTCCTTCACCAACACGCTGACGCGTGGTGCCCAACCTTGTTTCGCAAACGCTGCTAGAATGTTGGCGCGGATTGCCGAATCCCGACTGGTGGGAGCGGGCAAATCGTGGGCAAAACTGGCAAGCGCGTGCAGCAGGTTGGCGCGGCTGACGATGCCGACCACGCGACCGCCACGGGTCACGGGAAGCCGCTTGATGTGGTAGCGCTCCATGATCTCGACCACCCGCTCAAGCGAATCATCGTCACGAACGGTCCGGGGGTCGGGGGTCATGACGTCTTCGACCTTTCTGCCCGACGTGCGCACGTATTCTTCTGCGAGTTTGCCGGGGCCAACAATGAATTCGAGCCATTTCGGCCGACGCCGCTGCGTGCCCAGTTCGCCGCGCCGGAGAAAATCGGCTTCCGTCACAATCCCGACCAGTTCACCTTCCTTATCGACGACCGGCAAACCGCTGATGCGGTTCTGCAGCATCAAGCTCGCGGCTTTGACGATCGGCTCGTCGGTCCCGATGGAAATGACATTGATCGTCATGATGTCTTTGACTTGCATAATCCTCTCCCACGCGCCCTCCCTTCTAGCGCTTCGTGCGAGTACTTCCAACGTTGACCTAGTGGCGCTTCACCGCGGCCCAGGCGTTCCTGCGCGTGGAAGAAGGCAATCTGAGCGGCCAAAAGATGTACACAATTGGGCTTTGCCGACTTAAATCCCCCGTTTCGGCGATTTAGACGCAAAATACGCGCTGGACCCACCGCTGTAGTTGATCCACATCAAATTGTTCCCAAACCAAACCACATATGAATTTTGTAACCTTAATACGACGAGTGCAACTGTTATGACCAAGCCGATTAGCGACAAAGCCGAAGTCGCGGTTGAATATCCAGATAAGCTGTATATTGGAACGTTTGCGCATACCGCGCGGTTCGAGGCTCACCTCGACCAGACAGGGATAGCGCTGAGCCTTGAAATTCCAGGACCAGAAGAGCAGCGAAAATCAGTTCGCATGCACTTCCATTATGCACTGTTTGCCGAAATTTTGCGAGACTTGGCAAAAACGGTTGCAGCTTTGCCGCCGGAAGATATCTTGCATCGCGAGGGGTTACGCGATTCAGCCAAGGCGCTTTATCTAGCGCTTGAAAATCGCTCGCCGGTATAGCAACGGTCATTGAGCGAATCGGTCGGCGCCCGTTAGCCGGTTCCGGCGAATTCGTCAGTTGCAACGCAGAAGCCGATCGGGGGCCTAAGTTCCGCGGCTGCAAACCCAAACCTGGCTTGATGTGGATCAAGCGCCCGTGCCACGGGCATCGTCATTATGGCAAGGTCGGACCGGGCCAAAACTCAAACACTGAGCGAGAAACCTGGGAAGATGGACCAAGACGACAAGTTTATCGAGACGACGCTGTCGAGGGAAGGCGAGCACCAGGACTCGCTTTCCTCGCAGACGCGCAATCTGGTGCCGACGCACCCGTCAACCGGCCTGCCAGTGCCCGTTCCACGGCGCGTGCGCAGCACCAAATGGCGGCTTCGCACTATCCTTTTGCTGGTCGTCATTCTCGCCGGCGCTGGCGGCACCTACTATTGGTGGCAGAAGCTGCACCCGCCGTTGCCGCTTGGCATTGCGTTCGGCAACGGGCGGCTCGAGGCACATGAAATCAACATCGACACAAAATATGCAGCCCGCATCAGTGAAATAATGGTGGACGAGGGCGATCTGGTCAAAGCTGGCCAGGTGCTGGCCCGCATGGATACACGCGATCTGCAAGCGTCGCTTAAACGAGCACAAGCTTCTGTGCAGCAAGCACAGCGTGCTGTCGACGAGGCAAATGCCAAGGTGAACCAGCAGAATGCGCAGGTCATTCTAGCGAAACAAGAAATGGACCGTGCCCTCTATACGGTGCAGAGGGGCATCGAAACCAAGGAGCTTTTGGATCAACGCAAGCAACAGCTTGACAGCGCCAACGCCGCATTAATAGCGGCCAAAGCGCGGGTAACGGAAGCCGAGCACGCGTTCGAAGCCGCGACGCACGACGTAGAACTTTATACTGTGCAGATCGACGACAACACCTTGGTTGCGCCGCGTGACGGTCGCATCCAGTATCGCATTGCCAATATAGGCGAAGTGCTACCCGCAGGTGGACATGTTTTTGCGATGCTTGATACTTCGGACGTCTACATGGACGTCTTTTTGCCGACCGAACAAGCGGGCAAGGTGAGATACGGAGCCGAGGCACGGATCGTGCTGGATGCTTATCCGCATGTCGCGATTCCAGCCAAAGTGTCATTTGTTTCCAGCCAGGCTCAGTTCACTCCGAAGCCGGTCGAAACGCAGAGCGAACGCGATAAGTTAATGTTCCGAATTCGCGTTCAAATCGATCCTGAACGTCTGCGCACACGGGCGGAGGTTGTTCGCAGTGGCTTGCCTGGCGTCGCTTACGTAAAGACCAATCCGGCTGTGGCGTGGCCTGCTTCGTTGCAAAGGCTGCCGCCGTAATGGCCGAAGATGCCAGGCCAGTCGCGCGCCTGGTTGGCGTCACGCAGCACTACGGACGCGCGGCTCCGCTTGACTCCGTTACTCTTGACATACCGTCTCGTTGCACGGTCGGGTTGATCGGACCTGATGGTGTCGGGAAATCGACGCTGCTCAGCATTATCGCCGGGGCGCGCCACATTCAATCTGGTCAAGTTACCGTTCTCGGCGGCGACATAGCCGATGCCGCGCACCGCGACGCAGCCTGTGCGTGCCATAGGGACTCGGAAAGAACCTTTATCCGATCTCAGCGTCAAGGAAAACATCGAATTCTTTAGCCGCCTTTTCGGGCAATCGCGCGGCGAACGTCAGGGCCGCATTGCGGAACTACTAAAGAGCACGGATCTTAAAGCTTTCTCCGATCGTCCGGCGAAAAAGCTCTCAGGCGGAATGCGACAAAAGCTAGGCCTTTGTTGCTCCCTTATTCACGAACCCGATTTTTTGATTCTCGACGAACCAACCACCGGCGTCGATCCATTGTCGCGTCGGCAGTTTTGGGAGCTCATAGACCGAATCAAGGCGCGGCGTGAAAAAATGAGTATCGTAGTTGCAACCGCGTATATGGAGGAAGCGGAGCGCTTCGACTTTTTGATCGCAATGGACGCTGGTCGAGTAATTGCAACAGGCGCGCCGGCCGATCTCAAAAAGCAGACGAACGCTGACTCTGTGGAAGACGTATTTGTGGCACTGCTTCCCGAGCAACGTCGAGCAGGGCGGGAAAAACTGACAGTACCGCCACGCAGCTTGGTTCGTCGGCTCGAACGGTTCCGGCAAGACCACCACCATGAAGATGCTGACCGGACTGCTGCCGCCGAGCGACGGCGAGGCATTGCTATTCGGTAAACCGCTTGAAGCCCGTGATATGGCGGTGCGGCTTCGCGTCGGTTACATGTCGCAATCGTTCTCACTCTATAGCGAACTGACGGTCCGGCAGAACCTTGAGCTTCATGCGAGACTGTTTCACATCCCGATACAGAAGGCCAGGGCGCGGCTCGCCAACTTGATCGACCAGTTCGCGCTTTCGGACTATCTCGATCAGCGTGCTTCGGATTTGCCGTTGGGAATTCGCCAGCGGCTGTCATTGGCGGTCGCGATCGTCCGCGAGCCGGAAATATTGATCCTCGACGAGCCGACGTCAGGTGTCGACCCCTTGGCGCGCGACCAATTCTGGGAATTGCTGGTCGATTTATCGCGCAATAAAGGCGTAACGATATTCGTATCCACACACTTTATGAACGAGGCCGAACGGCGTGACCGCATATCGTTGATGGATTCGGGTCGAGTTCTTGCCACGCAGACGCCCGCAAATCTTATCAAATCACGCGGCGTCGAAACATTGGAAGACACCTTCATTGACTACCTTGAACATGCTGCTCGTTCGTCGCGAGTCGATTCACCCAATCAATCGCCCGCAACGGCGATAGGTATTCGAGTGCCGCATCCCGGCAATCGCGCATTCAGCCTGCAGCGACTTTTTGCCTATACCATCCGCGAGACGCTCGAGCTTACGCGCGACCCATCGGCGTTGCGATTTACCTATTTTTTGCCTGTGCTATTGGGATTTTCCTCGCCACGATCGCGCGTTCCATGGCGCAGCTCGGTCTATTGTACATGTTGGTGTATATGCCCATGAATCTGCTTTCCGGCAGTAATACGCCCCTTGAGAGCATGCCACCGTGGCTCGCTACTACCATGCAAGCCTCGCCATCCACACACTTCGTGGCTTTCGCTCAGGCCATCCTTTATCGCGGGGCGGGCATCAACGTCGTCTGGCCGCAATTTATCATTGTCGGGGCGATTGGCGGATTGTTTCTCACTTTTGCCGTGTTACGCTTTCGCAAAAGTACGGCATGGGCTGCATGATGGCGCTCTGGCCCTACAGCGGTAGTTTCACGACCGCGATGGACGAATCCTCCGGGTCAGAGCTGATCTGAAAGCCGAGCTCGCGGCACATCTGTATCATCGTCGTATTCACCTGCAGCACCTGGCCGCGAATGTCCCTCAATCCCTCGGCGCGCGCATATTCGATCATCAAATCCATCAGCAGCCAGCCAAGACCGTGGCCCTTCAAATCGGAGCGGATGAGGATCGCATATTCGCCGCTTTCATAGGCGGAGTCGGCGTGGAGGCGCACGACACCGAGCATCTCGCCGTTTGCCTCGTCGACCGCGATGAAGGCCATGGCGCGTGCATAGTCGATTTGGGTAAATCGCGCGATAAACACATGGCTGAATTCCCTGATCGGAGCGAAAAAGCGAAGCCGGAAATCTTCCGGCGTTACGGCTTTGAGGAACTTGGGATACAGGACTTCGTCCTCCGGACGCAAAGGCCGCACGAAAATCTTCATTCCATCCTGCAAGGCGAGATGCCGTTCCCAAATCTTTGGATAGGGTCGTATGGCGAAGCGAGGATGGCCCGACGGCCCGCGACGGGCTCGCTTCACGGCGGCGACCAAGATTCTTGCGTCGACCGCGATGACCCCGGTCTCGTCTGCCAGTACTGGGTTTAGATCGATCTCGCGGATTTCTGGGAAATCGGCTGCAAGTTGCGAAAGCTTGACCAGGAGCAACGCGATGGCCGCTTCGTCGGCCGCGGGGACATTGCGATAGGCCTTAAGAATACGCGAGACGCGAGTACGCGCGATGAGGTCCCGTGCCAGCGCGAGGTCGAGTGGAGGTAGCGCCAGCGCTTTGTCGCTGATTACTTCCACCGCGGTACCGCCTTGGCCGAAGACGATGACCGGGCCGAAAGTCGGATCGTCGGCGAGCCCGACAATAAGTTCGCGTGCTTTCGGGCGAATGATCATCGGAAACACCGCCACGCCCGTGATCCGGGCGAGGGGCTTCGCGGCTCGGGCGCGGGTGAGAATTTCTGCCGCAGCCTGGCGCACAGCTTGCTCACCGGTCAGAGCCAACCGTACGCCGCCGATGTCCGATTTGTGCACGATGTCGGGTGACACGATTTTCAGGACGACTGCATCACCCTCGGCGAGATGCGGCTTCGCCGCAGCGACGGCTTCGTCCGGATCGCGCGCGAGGCTAGCCGGGGTAACGGCGATGCCATAAGCCGACAAGGCCTTGCTGATATCAAATGGATCAAGCCATACCGATCCGCTGTTGCGCAATGCCGCATCGACGATCGACTGAACCGCCGAAACGTTCGGTTCAAAATCCTGCGGTAGACTTGGCGGTGTCGCCATCAGCTGCTCGCGGGACTCCCTGTATCGCACGAGATGCATGAAGCCAGCTACCGCATGGGATTCCGTCGGGTAGTCGGGAATGCCGGCGCTAGCGAAGGCCTCGGACGCGCGATCGCCACCGCCGATCCAGACGGCGAAAACAGGTTTCCCCGGAACACGCCTCTTGCGATCCTGCTCGGTCACGTTGATGACCGATTTTGCAGCGTCGGTGGCAGACGCCAAAGCGGTTGGAACGTTCATCACCAGGACAGCGGAGTTTGCGTCGTCGTCGAGCAGGCACTGGAGAGCGACACTGTACCTCTTGTGATCGGCGTCGCCGGCGATATCGACCGGATTGCCGCGCGACCAAATCGGCGGCAGCGCCGCATCGAGCTTTTTGATCGTCTCGGACGAAATGCCGGCTAGTTCGCCGCCGAGATCAGTAAGTCGGTCGACGGCGAGGACGCCAATGCCGCCGCCGTTGGTCAATATCGCCAGCCGGTTGCCGGCAAGCGTCGTCAAGCGTCCCAGCGTTTCCGCGGCAGCAAACAGCTCATCAAGGTCCGACACGCGGAGAAAACCCGCACGACGGAATGCTGCGTCGTAGACAGCATCCGAACCGGCAAGCGCCCCGGTATGCGTCATGGCCGCCTTGGCGCCGGCCGCGTGGCGACCCGATTTGATGACGAGCACAGGTTTGGCCCGTGCGGCGGCGCGCGCCGCCGACATGAACTTGCGTGCGTCCTTGATCGACTCGATGTAAAGAAGGATCGCGCGGGTAGCGCTATCCAAGGCGAAATGATCGAGTAGATCGGCAAAATCGACGTCGATGCTGTCACCGATCGAAATAACCCCAGAAAAACCAATGCCGCGCAGCGCGGCCCATTCGATCAGCCCGGTCGCGATCGCGCCCGATTGCGAAATCAGACTGAGGTCACCGGGCTGTGGCATCGAGGCTGCAAAGCTGGCATTGAGCTTGTCGCGCGGCGCCAGCACGCCGAGGCAATTAGGACCAACAAGCCGCATTCCGACCCGCCGCGCAGCTTTCTCGCATTGGTCGGCGAGCGATCCCGCTCCGTGACCGAGACCGGCGGTCAAAATGATGCTTGCAGCGGCGCCTTTTGCCGCCGCGGCGTCTACGACGGATGGGACGTCGGGAGGCGGGACGCCTATAACCACAATATCGGGCGCATTAGGGAGTGCATCGAACGATTTGACGGCGGCAACGCCTTCGATGTTGTCGTAGTGCGGATTGACCAGATGGATCTGACCGGCGAAGCCACCGCGCCGCAGGTTTTTCAGGACCGCTCGGCCCGGGGACGTCTCGCGCGGGCTCCCACCAACAACGGCGACGGATCGCGGCGCAAACAGCCTGTCGAGACGATAAGTTGACATTCGCCTTACGGCCTTCGGCAATTCGTTCTACACTCGCGACCGGCTCTTCCGCCTTAAATGTGTTCTCTGACGTTCTCAAGACAGAATATCTAGTAATCGAACCCGGCTAACCGCTGACCTTCGAAACGCCAGTAGGATACGGAGCGAGCGATGCCGATCAATTACACCGTGTTGGCGAGATGGCAAGACCTACAACAACTTTATAATTCGGACTCCAGCTCCACATGATAACGTCTAAAGAATCCTCCCTTTCGAACCAAGCACAACGGCAATCGGCTTCGTATCGTTTAGCTGAGCTTGATCAGGATTTTCTTCTCAGCAGTCCTATGAGGGGGGTGCGACTCCAGCTTGAATATGCTAAAGTTGAGGAGAGCCTCCATTCTTGGTCGGTTCGATCGACCGTAGTCGTATTCGGCGGGTCTCGTATAAGGGCCGAAGGGCCGCCCCATCACAGGAAGTGGTACGAACAAGCACGCACCTTTGGCCGTATCGTTTCGCAACGGGGCGGCGCAATTTGTGCAACTGGCGCGCCACGCGATAATGTGATCGCGACAGGAGGCGGTCCTGGCTTGATGGAAGCAGCAAATCGAGGCGCCGCGGATGCGGGAGCGCCTTCAATCGGGTTCAACATCGCGCTGGCCCACGCGCAAGAACCCAATCCCTATTCCACTCCCGAACTAACCTTTCGTTTTCAATATTTTGCAGTCAGAAAATTGCACCTCGCTCTGCGAGCGAACGCGCTCGTCATCTTTCCGGGCGGATTTGGTACGCTTGATGAGATGTTCGAACTTTTGACGCTCAAGCAGACTAGAAAGACTACCTCGATACCGATTGTGCTTTTCGACAAGAACTACTGGCGCTCAATCGTCAACTTTGACGGTTTGGTCCGGGAGGGAACGATTGCCGAAGACGATCTTGCCCTGTTCGATTTTGCCGATGACCCGGAAGATGCTTGGCGCCGGCTTGACGGATACATGAGGAGGGAGCCGACGGGCCGTTGATCAATATTCCCGTGCAGCTGGTGGCGACCAATCGGAGAAGTCGCACCGATCAGACCTAGCGGAGGGAGCCGATGAAAGCTCGTGACGTCATGACCACGCCAGTAGTCACAGTGAGGCCAACTGCGTCGGTTAAAGAGGTCGCACGGCTTTTTCTCGAACGACGGATCAGCGCGGTGCCGGTCGTTGACGATCAAGATAAGATTGTCGGCATAGTAAGCGAGGGTGACCTCGTCCATCGCTCTGAAATCTCGACTGAGTGGCGACGGCCATGGTGGTTAGCTCTGATGGCGGGGGATGAGGCTCTGGTTGCGGAATATATCAAAGCACATGCCAACCGGGTCAACGATATCATGTCTCGGAACGTCATTACCGCAGCACCAGATACTCCGCTGTATGAAATTGCGGAAATGCTGGAGAAAAACCGGATTAAGCGTCTGCCGATTGTCCGCGATCGGCAAGTCATCGGAATCGTTAGCCGGGCGAACCTCGTGCAGGCGATAGCAACCAGCGGCAGTAAACTGGATATGACGCTATCCGATGCCACGATTCGTGAAAACCTTCTCATGCATCTGAGCGAGCAGAGCTGGGCACACGTGAGGCCTCTCAATGTGACTGTTAACTGTGGAGTAGTCGGCCTGTGGGGATACGTAGAATCGGACGCCGAACGAAAAGCTATTCGTGTCGCCGCAGAGTCGATGCCGGGGGTGCGAGGCGTAAACGATCACATGACCGCGCAGCCGGAGTGATGCGTTTAACCTGGAATGAACATCCGCACTGCGGCGAATCCCATGACAGCTGCG
>Ga0187820_1000303_pt1 | contig 10854 bp, 7 predicted proteins | sample NC_wetland_sal_i_19_FD_132409 | JGI IMG/M metagenome (GOLD analysis project Ga0187820, IMG submission 132409) | Wetland sediment microbial communities from Neuse River Estuary, North Carolina, USA - SO4_5 | ecosystem: Environmental > Aquatic > Freshwater > Wetlands > Sediment | place: USA: North... | reverse complement strand
TTCGCCTCTGCCGTGTTTAAGTCGGCCCGAGCCTGGTCGAGCTGCTGATTAACTTCTGGCGTTTCAATCTCGGCGAGCAGCTGATTGGCTTTCACGCGCGCGCCGATATCCACGTACCATTTTTTCAAGTAGCCGTTAGTGCGCGCGTAAATCGGTGAATCAGTGAAGGCCTGGACGTTTCCTGGCAGCACGATCTCGGTTTGGGGCGCGCCGAGCTGGGGATGAGCCACGGAAACCGTCGGAATCGCCAAATCATTCGTTGCAGCCTTGAGAGCGGCTCTCGCTTTCACGCGTGGCAAGACGCCCCCGATTACAATTCCGGCGACGATCAAAAGCGCAACCAAGAACACCAATCCGCCATGCTTCACCGGCGAGGCAGGCGCCGGCTGTGGCGAGCCAGTGGCACTTGAGAGTCTGGTTTGCCCGCTATCCGACATGGTTTTTGAGGGCCATGAGCATATCAATTGATAGACGACAGTTGGCTTGCATCCGTTTCCTTATGAAGTAGAGGAGCGACCCTGGTGCCACGAATGTACCACCGTGAATACGACGGGGACAAAAAAGAGCGTTGCCACGGTGGCCAGCAGAAGGCCCCCGATCACAGCGCGGCCGAGCGGCGCGTTTTGCTCTCCACCTTCTCCGAGACCCAATGACATCGGGAGCATGCCGATGATCATCGCTAGCGCCGTCATCAAAACGGGACGGAACCGCGTGAAACCAGCCTCGAGCGCCGCTTCCGCAGGAGTCTTTCCCGTCTCCAACTTCTCCTTGGAGAAGCTCACCACCAGAATGCTGTTCGCCGTCGCCACGCCCATGCACATGATCGCGCCCGTCAGCGCGGGGACGCTGATTGTCGTATGCGTGATGAAGAGAAACCAGACGATTCCTGCGAGCGCCGCTGGGAGGGCCATCAGGATGATGAAGGGGTCGAGCCACGATTGGAAATTGACGACGATCAGCAAGTAGACGAGCACGATGGAAAACCCGAGCCCCGCGAGCAGCCCAGCGAAGGACGAGTTCATCGTGTCGATCTGCCCGCGAACTAAAATTCGCGATCCGGGAGGCAAGTCCTTCTGGGTCTGATTGATGATGGGCTGGATGTCTCGCGCGACGCCGCCCAAATCACGGCCGTCCACCGCTCCGAAAATATCGATGGCCGATTCGATGTCGTAGTGCGTCACGACCCCCATCTCAGCACCCCGGCTGAAGGAAGCCAAGCCAGCTAGGATTTGAGGCGGCGCGTTGCTGCCGCCGGCGTTGGCAACGGGTATGTTCTCCAAATCCTGAAGAGAATTCACGCGGTACTGCGGCGTTTGAGTGGTGATGCTGTAACTGACGCCGGTACGCGGGTCAAGCCAGAACGATGGCGCGGTCTGGAAGCTGCCGCTGAGCGCGATGAGCAGATTCTGCGCGACGTCGCGCTGTGTGTAGCCCACTTGATCAGCCTTGGTACGGTCCACATCGATATGCAGCTTGGGATAATTGAATGGCTGCTGGATGCGCAGATCCACCATGCCCGGAACAAACTTCAGGCGGTTCATCAGATTTTCAGCGAAGTAGCGGTTTCCAACGAGGTTGCGACCGACAATCTTAATATCGATCGGCGCCGGCAGGCCGAAGTTGAGAATCTGCGTCACGATGTCCACGGGCAAATTGTAGAAAGTGATTCCTGGGAAATCGTGTGCGAGCTTGCTGCGTAGATCCCGAACATAGTCGTCGGTCGGATGGTGATTGTGCGCCAGTTCGACCTGGATATCGGCATCGGCCGGACCGATCGGCGCCGATGTGCTGTAGGAAAGATTCAAGTTGCTGTATGGCAAGCCGATGTTGTCGAGAATCGTGGTGAGCTCTGAGGGTGGAATTTCCTTGCGGATCTCGTTCTCAACGCGGTCGCACAGGGCTGCGACATCCTCAATCCTCGTGCCGGTCGGAGCGCGAAGGTGCATGACGAACGCGCCGCTATCGACGCTGGGGAAAAAATCCTCTCCCACGAGCGGAAGCAGGGCGAATGAAAGGCCGCAGGCGGCAAAAAAGCATGTGACGAAGGCCCTGCGATGGTGGATAGCCGCCTCCAGCAAGCGGTGATAACGCTCGCGGAAGCGCTCGAAGCCAGTTTCAAATTGCGCCTGCATCCGCACGAACGGATTGTGAGAGCGCTCGGTCCGTTCGCGGCGTTCCTCTTCGGTCTGCTCGCTCAGTAGATAGCGCGCCATGGTGGGCACCAGAGTGCGCGAGAGCGCGTACGACGCCAGCATCGCGAAGATGACCGCTTCGGCGAGTGGAACGAACAGATACTTCGGAATTCCCGTCAGGAAGAACATGGGCACGAAAACGATACAAATGGCAAGCGTCGAGACGAGCGCGGGCATTGCGATCTGTTCGGAACCATCGAGGATGGCCTGGATCAGCTCCTTGCCCTGGTCGAGATTTCGATTGATGTTTTCGATAACGACGGTGGCATCGTCCACCAAGATGCCTACAGCTAGCGCGAGCCCTCCGAGTGTCATGATGTTGATGGTCTGCCCGAGCGCGCTCAGCACAATCAGAGACGTCAGTATCGAGAGCGGAATCGAAACGGCAATAATCATCGTGCTGCGCCAACTACCGAGAAACACGAGGATCATCAATCCGGTCAGGCACGCCGCGATAGCGCCCTCGCGTACAACGCCGGTAATCGAGGCTTTGACGAAAATGGACTGGTCGGCAAGCGTGTGAATGTCCACGTGCTGGGGAAGCGAAGCCTCAACCGTGGGGATCTTGTCTCGGACACCTGCGATGACGTCCAACGTCGAAGCATCGCCCAGCTTCAGAATTGACATCAGAGAGGCGCGCGCGCCATTGACCCGAACAATGTTGGTCTGCGGCGTAAAGCCGTCGCGGACATAGCCTACGTCCCGAACGTAAACGGTCGAGCCGTTAACGGTCTTGATCGGCAGATCGTTCAACTCGTTGACGGTCTGCGGCGAGCCGTTCATGTCCACTTGATATTCGTAGGAGCCGATCTTGGCTGTGCCCGCCGGAAGAATCAGGTTTTGAGCGTTGATCGTGTTGACCACGTCGAGCGGCGAGACTCCCTTAGCCTGCATCGCAGTGGTATTGAGATCGACCATGATCGTGCGCTGCTTCCCGCCATAAGGGTACGGGATGGCAACGCCGGGAACATTGATCAGTCCCGTTCGAATGAAATTCTGGCCGATGTCAGCGAGTTGTTGTTCGTTGAGGTTGGGAGCGGAGAGGCCAAGCTGCAGGATCGGCACGGACGAAGCGTTGTAGGTGATGATGAATGGCGGCGTAATGCCGGGGGGCAACTGTTTCACCGTGCTCTGGCTGATGGCGGTGATCTGCGCGATGGCGCCGGCGAGATTCGTATGCGGGTGCAAATAGACTTTGACGAGGCCGATGCCGTTGAGCGATTGCGACTCGATATGCTCGATGTCGTTGACGGTCGTGGTCAGCGAACGTTCGTAGTTGTAGACCACGCGGCCTGACATTTCCTCGGGCGAGAGACCGGTGTATTGCCAGGCGACGGTGACGACCGGGATGTCGATGTTCGGAAAGATGTCAACCGGCGTGCGAACGATCGAGACGACCCCAAGGATCAGGATCAGAATGGAAACGACGACGAATGTGTAAGGCCGCCGCAGCGCCAGCCGAACAATCCACATCTGCAAATGCTCCTGGGACTCTCGAAGAGAAGGGCCGCGCCTCGGAAGCGGGGCATGGCCCACGGAACTGCTTGATTATCTCACTGTCGCGTCAACGCTGAAACTCAGCAGGGCAGTTGTCACAAGACCGGCGGCGGAACCCGAAGCTAGCGTCGTCTACGATGCAAAATTGACCGCCTGGATGACGCAAGAAATTAGACGGTCCGCAGTCGCCGACGGATTCACATGATTGGCCCGCGAATCAATCCGGCGCGGGTCGCGACGGCGGGCGCTCGCGCACCTGTTGACGAATCGCCCGGCACTCGCCAGAATTGTGAGTCGGAGTGGACGGCGCCCGGTCTGAAGGAGGAGCAAGTGACGGGGACCGTGATGAATATGCTGCTGCTGTGCCTCCTCGTTCTGGGTTCCGTCTTGTTGATATTTGGTCCCTTGACGGCCCTCGCCGTGATGTTCTGGCACTGGCGCAAGGAGTTGCGTGATAGCAGCCGGCTGCGCCAGGCGAGATCGACTCAAGTCAGGTAATCCGACCGCTGATCATTTCGCGCCAGCTTGTGACCCACGAATCAGAATCAAGCAGCTGAACTCGACGCATACCCGCGTGAGAAATTCGTTGCACAATTCAGGCATAGCGCGTTTGTTGGCGCGAAGCTGAGTTGCAAAACGTACAGTACTTGTCCTGAGAAAACAGGGAATCGATCGCTGGCACTAGGATTGCTTGAGCATTTACCGGGCTAGAGTCAGAACTTTGGGGGCGAGTTGGGCAAAGAATTCAGGGCCATTGGTTGGGCGCACGTAGTTGCGTTTCTTCTCGCCCTTGTCGCTGTACTGGTTAACGTCCACGGACACTCCAGCATCGCGAAACGCTCACCGGTCGTAGGTCAGCCCCCGCACGTACGCTTCTCGTCGAGCGAATCATCCGGTGCAAAGCTGGTCTCGCGCCGCCTCTATCCGTATTCGGTAATCCCGGGAGGCGTGGAGAGTGGGCCGGAGCTGAAAAGCGCGATCTTGCGCGATGCGGTCGCCGCGAACCACTATGCAGACTTCGATGTGACCAAGGCGCGCGTTGTACGTCTCGATCGCGACCAGCTCGCCTACGTGTCGTACCGGATGGGCGACAAGATTTTCTGGACCAGCAAAAAAGTGAAGCTGCCGAAGGGTGAGACGGTCCTTACGGACGGCCCGCACGAAGCGAGGACTCGCTGCGGCAATCGCGTGTCCGAGACACCGGGCCAACCGGTGTCGCCGGGCGAGCCGCCGCCTCAAGCACTTCAGCCGTCGCAGCCACCTCAGCAGGTGAGCATCCTGTTGCCACCGTTGATCGAATTTCCGCCGTCATCGCCGCCCAATTTTCCGCCGGGCCCGCCGCCCGCGCCTCCCGAGGCACCGCCGGGAGGAGGCATAATTCCGCCGCCGTATTTTCCGCCGGTTGGGGGAGGAGGGTCTCCACCTCCGTCTACTCCCTCTACACCGCCAGTAGTCCTTCCTCCTGTTTCAGTTCCGGAGCCCGGAACTTTCGGAATGCTTGCTCTGGGGATCACGACGGCTCTCGCCGCAAGTTGGTTTGCAGATATCCGACGCCGACGCAGCGCTTAGGATCTCGCCTATTTCTGAGTGGAAGTAAGGCCTTCCTGTGCGGCTTCCAGGATTCGAATGGTGGGGGCAAGATCGTGCCGCTCGAAGGAGCGCGCGATCGCTTTTCCGATTTCGTCGTAGCGCCCCGTGGCCAGCGCGACCACGCTCGGCCCCGCGCCGCTCAGTGCAATTCCTAGCATTCCAGGCATGCGCGGAAGCGCGAGCGCCTCGCCGAGCCCGGGAATCAATGGCTGCCGCGCTGCTTGATGCAACCGGTCCTGCATCGCGTCCCATAGCAGGTCGTAGCGGCGGTCTTCGAGGGCTGCCACGAAGAGCGCGGAACGCTGGAGATTGAAGACCGCGTCGCCGCGGGAGACGGTTGCCGGTAATACAGCACGCGATTTCTTCGTTTCAAGCTTCACATTCGGCGTGACGATCACCATGCGAATCACTTTCGGCCAATGTTTGCAGACCGCACCGACGGTACCGTCGCTACGGGTAAACGTCACGACCAGTCTGCCGAACAGCGCCGCCGCGACGTTGTCGGGATGGCCCTCCATTTCGGCCGCATAGTCGAGAACGGTGTCTTTGGGGATTGCGCGCCCAGTCACTGCGAAACCGAGCGCCAGACCTGCGACTGTGGCGGCCGCGCTGCTGCCAAGCCCGCCAGCGACGGGGATTTCATTTCGTACGGCGAGGCGCACACGCGGTAGCTCGAAGCCTTCGCGCTCGGCCGTGTGGCGCATCGCGCGGAAGATCAGGTTTTGATCGGGCGAGCTGGGAAGTTCAGACGTGCCGCGGACGCCGCGACTTCGCGCGAGTGTACGCCCCTCGGGTCTGGAAAGGATCGTTGCCCGCACCCTGAGGTACATTTCGAGCGCGAGCCCGAGGCAGTCGAAGCCGGCGCCCATGTTTGCAGTGGATGCGGGAACGCGGACTTCAAACGAAATTTGGCGGGAAGCGCTCATGGAATCGGATGGTTTCGCCGAGCGGACCTGCCGGGCTACCCGAAGGCCGCGCTCTGGACGCCGCTGATTATCTTGGTCGCTCCAGGCTTGCGAGAATAGCAGTTTTGTTGACTGCTACGCGCTGCGGAGCATTTTGAAACGCTCCGGCAATCGGTTTCGGCGGCGCCGAGGCATCCACTGCACCGGCAGCAGAAGTTAACGTTCCCTCGTGGTAGCGAATCATGTAGTCCGGGTCTTTTAGCGCATGGCCCGTCAGCACAGCGACAACGTCATCCTTGCGCCCGATGTGTCCCGCCGCGACCAATTTCTTGATGCCCGCAACGGTCGTCGCCGAGGCCGGCTCGCAACCGATGCTGTCGCGGCCGATCATGGCTTTGGCGTCGGCAATTTCCTGCTCGCTCACCGTGATGATCTTTCCGCCCGAACGCAGAACCGCGCGCAGGGCCTTCTTCCATGATACCGGAGCGCCGATCTTTATCGCGGTTGCAAGCGTCTGCGGATTTGCGACGGGTTCGAGTTTTTCGGGAAGGTGCTCCAAGTCAGTTCGTTGTTTCGGGCCCAGATTTGCGAACAGGTGTGCGAGCGGCGCGGCACCTTCCGCCTGAATCACGCTCAGTTTGGGAAGCCGGCTGATCAAGCCGAGATCGAGAAGCTCTTGGAAACCTTTGCCGAGCGCGGTGCTATTGCCCATGTTTCCGCCCGGGACGACGATATGGTGTGGAACCTGCCAGAGGCATTGTTCGATTAACTCGAACGCGACAGTCTTTTGCCCTTCGATGCGAAAGGGGTTGATGGAATTCGCGACGTAGATCGAAGGATCGTCGCCGAGTTCCTGCACCAGGCGCATGCAGGCGTCGAAGTTGCCGTCGATTTCGAGGACCAGCGCGCCGTAATCGAGGCTCTGCGCGAGCTTGGAAGGCGAAACCTGGCCTCGCGGCAAAAGGATCGCAGCTTGCAGCCCGGCCCGCGCGGCGTACGCGGCGAGGCTCGCCGCCGTGTTTCCCGTGCTCGCGCAGATGGCTGTGCGCGCTCCGGAAATGAGAGCCTGCGTCATCGCCGTGGCCATGCCCGTGTCCTTGAACGAGCCGGTCGGGTTGTAGCCCTGATGCTTCAGGCGCAGATCGGAGAGGCCACAATACTTCGCCGAGCGCGGGGCGTGGAAGAGAGGAGTGTTGCCTTCAAAGAGCGTGACAAGCGGCGCATCATCCTCAAACGGAAGCATCGCGTGATAGCGCCATACTCCGCTCGAATCGCGCGGCAATTTTGAATTCGCGCTCGCGGCCCAGGAGCGGCGCAGCGCATCCGGATTTTTCGGGCGCGCAAGCCGGCAATCGATTTCGAGCGTTTCGCCGCAGCGCGGGCACAGGTAGATGCGTTCTTGAAGGCTGTATGTGGCGCCGCAGGCGCGATTGATGCAGCGCTGCGCGCCGGGTTCGGCGATCTTCTTTACCGCCCGAACGGGCCTTCCGCGCATGTCAGGAAACCTTCACAACGGATTCGCGTGAGACCGGGGCGCCCAGACCAAATTCGCGATGGGCGGCTTCGACCGCCGCCTTCATATCTTTCTCGGACACGACGAAGGAGATGTTGCTTTCCGACGAACCCTGCGCAATGGCGATCAGGTTCACGTTTTCGCGGGCGACGGAGCTGAACGTCCGTGCCGCGACTCCCGGAGTGCCGCGCATGTTTTCACCGACGACGGCGACGATGGCGATGTTCGGATCGAGCGTGATGTGTTCGACCTTTTCATGCGCCACGTCTTGCGCGAACTCTTTCCGCAGCGCCGCTGCCGTGCGCTTGGCGTCAGGCGCCGCGACGATGAAGCAGATATCGTTTTGCGATGACGACTGTGAAATGAGCAGCACGTTGGCCTTTAATTCCGCCGTGGTCGAGAACGTGCGTCCGACGACATCCGGCAAACCTACGATCCCGGGCCCCCCGATGGTGATCAGCGCCACGTCGCGAATGGCCGTCAATGCCTTCACACCACCGCCGTTGCTGCGGCCTTTCGGCGTGATTTTTGTTCCGGCGTGCTCCGGCGCGAAGCTGTTGCGAATCCACACGGGAATGCCGGCCTGTTCGACTGCTCGCAGCGTCTTCGGATGCAGCACCTTCGCGCCGAAATAGGCCAGCTCGGTTGCTTCGCGGTAGGAGATTTCGGGAATCGTTCGCGCTTCCTTGACGAGGCGCGGATCGGCGGTCAGAACGCCGTCCACGTCGGTCCAGATGACGATTTCGTCTGCATCCAGTGCGGCGCCCAGGATCGTGGCCGAATAGTCCGAGCCGCCGCGGCCGAGTGTCGTCAGAACGCCGCTTTCGGTCGCGCCGATGAAACCGGTCGCGACGGGCGTGATTCCGCGTTCTAGGAGCGGACGAAGCCGCGCCTGCGAGCGCTCACGCGTGCGCTCCCGGATGGGGTCGGCGCCTCCGTGATAGGAATCGGTGACGATCAACTCGGTGGCTTCGACCGGCTCACTCGGCACGCCAAGCTCCTGGAGCGCGCCGGCAACCATCGGAGCCGAAAGCCGCTCGCCGAGGCTTGAAATCGTATCGAGAGTGCGGGGCGTCAGCTCGTGAAGCAGCGCCGTACCTTTGCAGAGTTGCTCGCCTTCGCCGAAGATTTTGCTCAGAGACGCCGAAAGCCACGTGCGCTTTTCATCGTCGCGAATCAACGAGCCGAGCGCAGTGTCGTGCTGCTTGCGCAGCGCTTCGAAAATTCTGTGCGCGTGTTCCCCGTCGCCCGCTTCGGCGCGCTTCGCGGCCTCGATCAGACGGTTGGTCACACCGCTCATCGCCGAGACGACGGCGACGACGGGACCCTCTTTCGCGGCATCCTTCAAAATCTGCGCGACGCGCGCGATACACGCAGCATCGCCCACAGACGTGCCGCCGAACTTCATCACTCGCAATTTCTTTTTCATTTGTCAGGAGGATCCGGCGCCAAGCGATTCGAAGTGGCCTGGAGTACGAAGTAATCCGGCTTTCGGGACGGCCGCGCCTCGAAAAACTATACACTATCGGGCCCTTTTCGCGCGATGGGCGGGGAATGCACCTGTTGCGGGAGACAAACGGGAAGCGCCAACCCGGCGGCCGCCCGGAGGTTCGAAATTACCGGGCGGCGAGAGCTGCGATCAAAGCAGGCGCTTGGGGAGTGCCAAGGCCAGTGACGAAGTCGTAGCCGGCTGTGGCAGTGCAAAGTGCGCCGCAAGTGCCGTTGGTTCCTGACGTAACCGGATGGAAGTCGGACGCCATCGCTGATTTTGCGATGGAATAGAGATTGGTGTCTGCGCTCGGAAGATTTGCTTTGCGCGTTGCCACTCGAGTCGAGTTCGTGATGGCGATGAGCGCGGCCCACTGTGGGGTGCCGGCGCTCGTGCCGCCGACCTGGAACCATCCGCTGGCCCCGTTGATTCCGAAGGAGTCGTATATGGCGACGCCCGTACCCGGGTCGCCGTTATAGGAAACGTCCGGCGCGCCGCGATAGCCCTTCGCATCGTCGGGAATGGCAAACTGCGATTGGAACAGAGGCTCGCGCTCAATCTTGCTCAATCCGCCGCCGCTGCCGCTCCACGCTGTTTCGCTCTGGTAATTTCCGCTCGAATTTAGGTGAAGCGATGTGCCGCCGACTCCCACCACGTCCGGCGAAGCGGCCGGATACACCACCCCGGTACCGCTGTCACCGGCGGCTGCGAAGTATGTGACCCCGCTCGCCGTGAAGTGATTGTCGTAGCTATTTTCGCCGGAAAATTCCGCCACGGTCCAGCTCATCGAGACGGCCGAAGCGCCGTTGCGCACTGCGACGTCCACACCTGCGAGGAGGTTGGTCAAACTATTCGTGGGCGTCTCGACAAGGACGATCGTTGCTTTCGGCGCGATGGCATGCGCCCATTCAACATCAAGCGCGATTTCTAATGCCCAGTTCGCGTTCGTCGCGGGCTTGGTGCCGGAATATACTTTTCGGAAACAGCCGTTGGCGCTCGTACAGGCCGGAAGTCCAAACTTCGCGTCGAAGACGGCAAGGTCAGCCTAGGCATTGGGGTCATCGTAAGCGTCCACGATGCCGATCACCTGCCCGGCGCCCTGGTTGGCCACCTGGTCAAAGCCGTACGCGTGGCGAATCTGCGCTGGAGTGAAAGCAGTGGATGGAGGAGTGGACAGGCTGCTGCCAGCGGCGGTATGGATCGCGTGGTAGGGCCGCATGAACGTAATTGGGTTTTCATCTTCTCCGGTCGCCCGGGGTAGAACGGTGAACACGCGCTGCGCAAGGACGGGCTCGGTCAACACGAGCGCGGCGATCAGAAGCGTCAAGGTGCGTGCGGACTTGCGGAATCCCTCAGTGACCATGTCGTTTCCCCTCAGCTTTGCTTGTCTCGGCTGGGCAGCCGCTACCGACAACAAGAGGGTACCGACAGGGTCGATATACCAGCGATAGAGCAAGACTCACAATCGATTGGTACCAAAGTTCAGGCGGCGACCTGTCTTCGAGTACAGGTCGAGCGACATAAGAATCCTATTTTCAGAGAGTTTCAAGGGGGGTCGAGGTGTCGGGAAATCGCCGGTAAACTATGGCCTGCCCAGGCCAGTCTTATCGCCCGCGAGCTTGCCGGTGTAGATAGCCATTCCAACAGCAGCATCCATTCCGGCTCTTT
>Ga0187820_1000302_pt1 | contig 10862 bp, 11 predicted proteins | sample NC_wetland_sal_i_19_FD_132409 | JGI IMG/M metagenome (GOLD analysis project Ga0187820, IMG submission 132409) | Wetland sediment microbial communities from Neuse River Estuary, North Carolina, USA - SO4_5 | ecosystem: Environmental > Aquatic > Freshwater > Wetlands > Sediment | place: USA: North... | reverse complement strand
AGGGAGGGACGCTGATCAAATTTCATCACACGGCGCTGGGATTGATTATTGACGAGCACAGGAAGGGCGTGACGACGGGATGGGGATCGATTCACGAGCGGGTGCGGAAAGCGGCGGAAGCGCGCGGGTCGTTTGCTGCGGGAGGCGGGAAGAAGCAGTAGGACGGCGGGGGATCGCTTTTCAAGCGCGTTCCGTGCGATGAGGTTTATTTCAGAAAAGAGGAGAAAGAAATGTCAATTGCACAAGCATTTCTCGCGGAGTTCGAAGTACAGGCGCCTATCACGCGGAGATTTCTGGAAAGGCTGCCGGAGGATAAATTGACCTGGAAGCCGCACGAAAAATCGATGACCGCGGGACAGCTCGCCTTCCATCTGGCCTCCGTGCCGGGCGGAATCGTTCGGTTCGTGCAAAACAATCCGGCGCAGGTTCCGGAATCTTTCAACTTTCCGCAACCAGCGAGCCGAGAAGAGATTCTCAAGGTTCTTGACGAAAACGTCGCGGTGGTGCGGAGTTTATTGCCGAAGTTTGATGACGCGGCGATGAGGGAAACGTGGCGTATGGTTGCAGGCGGACGGGATATCCTGGCGCAGCCACGCGAGGACTTCGTGCGCGACGTCATGTTCAGCCACTGGTATCAACATCGCGGGCAATTCAGCGTGTACCTGCGGATGCTCGATGTGGCAGTTCCGGCGAGCTGGGGACCGAGCGCGGACGAACCGCCGCTCTTCGCGCAGAAGGCCAAATCGGCCTAGCGGCCGTTCAGGAGGAATTATGCGCCCAGCGTGCGTGGCGACGACGGCAATGCTGATCGCGTCGGCAGTTTCAAGCGGGGGATTGGCGGCCGCAGTGGTGACCAAGCTCCGCGCGAAAGCGATGGCGCGGAAGAAATCCGATTTTTAAGCGCCGATGGAGGAGCGGAGGGCGTTCGCGAGCGATTGGGAGAAGCGCTGGACGTCGGCGTCGTGTTCGGCTTCGACCATGACACGGGCGAGCTGCTCCGTGCCGGAGTAGCGCAGGACGACGCGGCCATTTTCGCCGAGAGCGGATTGGGCTTCGGCGAGGGCGCGAGAGACTTCGGGGAGAGATTCGAGCGGGGGCTTGGATTTTACTTTGACGTTGACGATGATTTGCGGGAAGTCCTTAAGGCCTTCGACCAGGGATTCGATCTTGCCGTACATGGAAACTAGCGATGCGATTTTTATGGCGGTGAGAAGACCGTCGCCGGCGGGGCTGTCTTCGAGGAAAATGACGTGGCCGGATTGCTCGCCGCCGATGACGTTGCCACTTCGCAGCATTTCTTCGAGAACGTAGCGGTCGCCGACGGAGGCGCGGGCGAGCGTGATGCCTTCGCGGGCGAGGACGCGCTCGAGGCCGAGATTGGACATGGAAGTGGCGACGACGCGATCGCCCTTGAGTTTGTTTTGGGATTTGAGATGGCGAGCGACGGCGAGGAGAACGCCATCGCCGTTGACGATTTTGCCCGTTTCGCAGACGAATAGAGCGCGATCGGCATCGCCGTCGAAGGCGACACCGAGCTGGGCGCGCTCGGAGACCATGCGCTTTTGCAAACCTTCGAGATGAAGCGAACCGCAGGCGGCGTTGATGTTGCGGCCGTCGGGGGAAACACCCATGGAGACGACTTCAGCGCCAAGCGAGCGGAAGAGCTCGGGGCCAAGTTTGTAAGCAGCGCCATTGGCGCAGTCGAGAACGATGCGGAAGCCGGAAAGTTTGGCGCCGGGAAGGACACGGCTGCGCAGGAAATCGAGATACTCGGCGTCGAGAGAAGCGTCCGCGAGGAGTAGAGGAGGATTTTTGGGGGGCGCATCGGAACGATGCTTGAAGATGTCGACTTCGAGCTGCTCTTCGACGGAATCCGGGAACTTCATGCCCGCGTGGGAGAAGAGCTTTACGCCGTTGTCTTGATAAGGATTGTGAGACGCGGAAATGACCACACCGGCTTGAAAATCATTTTGGCGAACGAGGCAAGCGACGCCGGGGGTAGTTATGACGCCGGCGAAAGCGACCGTGGCCCCAGCGTGCTGGAGCCCCGCGGCGAGTAGCGCGGCGATGTGCGGGCCTGATTCGCGAGTATCCATGCCAATGAGGGCGTGAGCGGCGGAGTGCTCGCGGTGGAGATAGGCAGCGAGAGAACGGCCGGTAGCAAAGAGAGTGGCGTCGTCGAGCGGCGGGGTGCCGGGGACGCCGCGAATGCCGTCGGTGCCGAAAAGCTCTTTGGGCATGAGAGGCTCACGTTCAATTCCTGAACGACTGAGGATAAGAAAGTCTAGCACACGGCCGGGAGGCCACCTGGCTGAGAAGCTGCAAGGATTCGCTTGGGTAAATAGCGAACTGAGGGGCAGTAAATCTGAAGCCGGCGGCCCAGGGCCGATTTGAAATGCGCAACGTGAATGAGCGAAGACATCCCCAATTTGGGCGAGTGTGCTAACGTGATGGGACCGGAGTGCCTCGTGTCCGAGACCGAAACACCACTGTCCACAGTTCGAATCGCAGGATCAACCTTCAGCTTGCGTGTGCTTGCCGCGGCAATCATCCTGCTGTTCTTCTACTACGCAGCCGGAGTCGTAATCACAGTGCTGCTATCCATTTTGCTGGCTTATTTTCTGGACCCCGCAGTGGAGTTTCTCGAAAGACTACGCGTGCCGCGGACTGTGGGCGCAATGGTGATGGTGCTCTTGCTGATCGCGGTGCTCGTTGCGGTTGGCTATGGGCTGGCAACACGAGCGGAAGATTTTGCGGCGAACTGGCCGAAATACAGCGCACTTGTGAGACAAGCAGCAGGGGAAGTGGAAGGCAGAATTAGCGGGCTGGAAAAGCAAGTTACGCCGATAGAACCAGGAGGCAGCGCCCCACAACAGGGCGGAGAACGGCCAGAGGCAGCTGCCGTGCGCTCGATGTTATTCCGTGGAATTGGATCTCTCTATGCGCTGTTTTTGGAAATTACGTTTGTACCGTTCCTGGTGTTTTTTATGCTGGCGGGAAAACGGGAGGTTTGGCACGGGACGCTGCAACTGTTTCCAGCGTCGCAACGAACACGCGTGAAAGAGACGCTGGAGGATTTGCGAGATGTTCTGCGGGACTACCTAGCGGGAATGACGCTGCTGACTTTGATGGTGATACTGGCGAGCAGCTTGTTTTTCTGGTTCCTGGGTCTGGACTTTCCGATGATCACGGGAATCGCCTCGGGTCTTTTAAATATGGTGCCGTACATCGGCGCGGTGCTGGCTTGGCTGCCGGCGTTTATCATTGCGCTGGCAAAATGGAGAACCTTTGGGGAGTTCGCGCTGATCGCCGGAGGATTGATGAGCATTCACGTGCTGGCGCTGAATTTAGTGGCGCCGCAACTTGTGGGAAGGCGCGTGCGTCTGAATGCCGTGGCGATTACGATTTCACTGCTCTTCTGGGGCTGGGTGTGGGGCGGGATGGGATTGATATTGGCGATTCCGATTACTGCGGCGTTGCGAGTAATTTGCGACCACACGGAGTCGTGGCGGCCGATTGGGCGGTGGTTGAGCGCTTGAGGACGTGACAAGTGACTGGCAGAAACCCTCTCTTGCGAGGGTTGGCGTGACCGCTTAAGTAGACCGCGTTTTTTCCTTGTGCTTCGAAAGCTTGCGACTATTCTTAGATTCGGATTGGGCTGCGCAGACCGTTCCATCGGAGAATTCCATGAGGCGAGTGGCGTTTTACTTCGTAGCGCTTGGATTATATGCGGGATTCGCGGTCGTTCCTTCGGGGCTCGCTTGGGGCTGCAAGGGGCACCAGACCGTGGCGCTGATCGCGGAGAAGCATTTAACGCCGGAAACGCGGCAATGGGTGTTGAAACTGTTGAGCGAGAGTCCGATCGACCCCAAGTTGAAGCGTTATTGCGGAGAAGCGTCCCGCGACTTAATGGCAGACGCCTCGACTTGGGCAGACGACGTGCGCGGAGAACGAAAGAACGGGGCGTGGCACTACATCGACATACCCCGAGGGTCGGAGCGCAGCCCGCTTGAGCGGTATTGCGGACAAGGCGGATGCGTGACGAAAGCGATCAGCGAGCAACTGGCCATTTTGAAGGATAAGAATGCCGACGCGGCGAAGCGCGGCGACGCATTGCGTTACGTGATCCATTTCGTTGGAGACCTGCACCAACCGCTGCACACCATCACGAACGCCGACGAAGGCGGAAATTGTGTGCCGTTAAAATACTTGCGCCGGAACGCGCACCAGCACAATCATTCCTACTCGCCAAACCTACACGGCATTTGGGATTCCGCGATTCCCGAGAGAGACGCGGAAGGCGCGGATCCTGAGGAATACGCGGAAACTCTCGACGCGCTGTTCGCGGCGGACATCGAGGGCTGGCAAAAAGCTGGGATTCACGCCGATGATTGGGTGTGGGAAGGCTACGATTTCGCACAAAGCGTGGTCTATGGAGATCTGACGCCAAAGATTGCCATTGAGCCGAACGTCGCCGTACACAGCTGCTCGGACGATAACAACATCGGCGATCGCATGCTGCAACTCAACATAGTGGCGGGCGAGGCGTACCAGGAAGAGGCGGCTCCAGTGGCCGAAAAGCGCATTGCCGAGGCTGGTGTGCGGCTGGCGATGATTCTCAACGAAGCGGCGAAGGCGATGCAGTGGCCGAATTCGGCGGGGGTAAGGCGCCGGGGACGGTTGCGGCAACGCCGAGTGATTTTATGTAGCTAACAAGCTGCCAGCGCTGCGGTTCAGGCAGTTTGGACCAAACCGGCATGCCCCGCCAGACGACACCATTGCTCAAAATCCAGAAAATTGTCCCTGGCTCGGCATTCTGAACCTCTTCGGCACGAAGGCTGGGGCCCTTTCTTCCGCCCTCGGCTAAATTGCCGTGGCATTCGGTGCAGTGTTGTTCGAAGAGATTCCTGCCGGCGGCAACGGCATCGGGATCTTTTTCCAGGGGGTTGCGTCTGGCACGCGCTTTTTGAGGAGCTTTGGAGAGTTCGGCGTAGACCAGTGCGTCCTTGTCGTATTTGTAAGCCGGAGGCTTTTCGTGTTGCGCGAGAGCTAAAGAAGCGCAAAGAAGGGCTGCGGCGACCGCAAGAGCCGCGACGTATTCTCTCATCGCTGGCCTCCGAACAGGCGGCTGACCATCGAACCGAAGCCGGTGATTTCTCGCGAAACGCCCCAGCGCAGAAGGAAGCGATGGCTGTTGTCGTTCAAACCGAAACCGGCGGAGAGGCGCAGCGTCCAGTCCGAAGGCAGGTTCCAAGCCACGACGGGAGCCAGGTAGTGAGAGGTATCGTGCAAGCCAAAGCTGTATGGGTCACCCAAGCCACCGTACATTTCGGCGCCGACAACAAAGTTTTGGCGACAAAAAGAGCAGCGCTTTGCAGAAGCCTTGAGGGCCAGCGGTCTGCTCGCGCCGACGGCATAGCCAAATTCCCAGGGGTTATTCGAGAGATTTTTGGCGGCGAGTGTATTCTCCGTGAAGTTCCAGCCTTTGTGTGTGCCGGATAGGAGCAACTTGAATTCGAGCTCGTGGTTGTGGTCCTGGCGGAGCACGACATTGGGAGAGGCATAATCTGATTCCACGTCGTGGCCTTCCACTTCCTTGAGGATCTTGTCCGCGCCACGGATGTTCTCGTACTCGACGTAGACAACTGGATTGATGAAATGCTCGCGTTTCAAGATGCGAAAGCGGTTTTCCCATCTGAAGCCTGTGAAGACGCTGGAATCTCCGAATGTAGATTGGCCGTCCAAGTAGAACTCGGTGGTCCACCAAGCGGTGGCGCCGTACTCGAACTCCATCCAGTAGGCGTGGAAGGCATTGCCACCGCGCTGGGTGCCAAACGTGGAGAAGTATTCGATTTCGAGGTTTCCAGGCTCTTCAAGATAGTGGTCGTAGGTAACGATATAGGGGCTTTCCTGGGCGTGAGCGGAGCGCGGAAGAAAAGCCACGAGAGCAGAAAGAAAGAGAACCGAGAAAAAGAGTCGAGAAGAGAAAATGGCCACAAGATCTCCTTGCAAATGGTTTGCAACAGGATATAAGACTAATCTAGTCCGATATCAGATGCAAATGTCTTTCAACTGAGTCCGCCGCTCTTTTTGCACCGCACCGCTCAATGATTTCCCCCGCCCATCGGGAGAGTGTGCAATTCAATACAACAGCTCGCCGTGAGCTTGCGTCGCTTAGGCAGGCTGGTAAACTCTAACCTGCGTTGGATGTGGATTCTTCTCGGTTTGCAGAATAACTCGCAGGTTCGTCCTCTCGCCTGCGGGAAACCTGGACTCACAACTCGAACGACCCCCTTTCGGAAAGTACATCAGGTATTCATGCTGCCCAGCCCGCGGTGCGAACAGGTGCTTACGGCCATTTTGGAGTCGGCCGAAGATGCGATTGTCGGAATTGCGCTCGATGGCTCGATTGAATTGTGGAGCCGAGGGGCGGCGTGTCTATACGGCTACACCGCGGACGAGGTTATACGAGGATCGCTGACGCAGCTGCTGCCGATTTCCCAGGCTTCTTACTCCAAGACAGTTCTGGAAGCAGCTCGCGACGGAAAAATGACGGGAAGCGAAACTGTGGAGAGACTGCACAAGACTGGTTCAAGGCTGTGTGTGGCCCTGAAGCGCAGACTAATGAGGGATGAACGGGGTGTGGTGACCGGGATTCTGGAGAGCGGCCGGGCCCTGCGCCTGAAGGCGGAAGATACGCCGTCCGAGACGCAGCTGCGGCTCCTTGTGGAGCAAATGCCGGTGCTTCTCTGGACGACAGATCAGAGTTTGCGGATCACGTCGAACTGGGGCTCTGGCTTAGAGCACTCCGAAATGAATGCCGGGGGTCTGGTAGGGCGGACAGTATCTGAATACTTGAATTGCGATGATACGAATACGACGCCAATGGGACACCATGATGCGGCATTGCGAGGCGAGTCAGTGCGCTTCGAGTACGAACGGAAAGATCGCGTACTGGAAATTCAGTTACAACCACTGCGCGCGCCGTCGGGGGAAATCATCGGGTGCATTGGCGTGGGCCTGGATATCACTAAGCGAAAGAGGACGGAGGAGCAGGTCCGCTACGAGGCGACGCACGATGCGCTCACCGGACTGGCTAACTACCGCGAATTCATGGACACGCTCGTGCGTGAATTGCGCCGTGCCGAGCGGAGCCGTCATTCGTTTACCGTACTGCTCCTGGACCTGGACGACCTGAAACTGGTCAATGACAGGCAAGGGCATCTGGCGGGAAACACGGCGCTAAACCGGCTAGCCAAGGTCATGAAGGAGCAATGCCGCGTGACGGACCTGGCGGCACGATACGGCGGCGACGAATTTGCGGTGCTGTTAATTGATTCCGATCAACAAATGGCAGAACATATGGCGCAACGAATTGAGGCCTGCATGCGCGACGACGGGGAAGATCCGCCCATTAGCGTAAGCATTGGCATGGCGGTGTATCCCGGAGATGGACGAACAACGCAAGAACTACTTCAGGCCGCCGACCGACAACTCTATGGCCGGAAGAAAACTGGACGAATCCGGAATGTGGCCGTCGGGTAGGCCAAATCGGAATGGCACAGTTGGGTTGAGACAGCAGGACCTGACTGGCGATTCGTGACCCGACAAGGTCGGGGCAAGCTGGTGACTGACGTGGACACCTCCACCAGATGCTGCCGACCTTCGAATTCCATTTACAATTGAGGGCGATTGCGCCGGACCAGCATCGCGTGAGCGCGAAGCGATGGGCGGAATTGTGGCCGGTAATCATCCGCTGAAGAGGGGACACCATGAAGAACAGGGAACTAATATTGGCGTTGCTCGACGAAGGGTATGAAAAGAAGACCTGGCACGGACCCAATCTGAGGCAAGCGATTCGCGGAATGAGCGCCAGACAGGCGGCTTGGCGTCCCAGAGCGGGGCGGCACAATATTTGGGAAGAGACTCTGCACGCCGCGTATTGGAAATACGTGGTGCGCAGACAGATCGAGGGAGGAAAAAGGGGATCGTTTGCGCTGACGGGGAGCAATTTCTTTCGCCGCCCAGAAAAGTGGAAGGCCAACGAATCGGCGTGGCGGGCAGACAAGAAATTACTCGAGCGAGAGCACCGGGCATTACGCGCCTCGGTCGCAAAGGTTTTGGACACGTCCAGAGGCGCGAAGTTTCTTCCTCAAATCTACGGAGTAGCTTTTCACGATATCTATCATGGAGGACAGATTCGCCTCATGCGGCGGTTGATGGAGCGCTAAAGCAAAGCGCGGGCGGGAGACAGCTTAGAAGGGCTGCTGCCGAATTTTGCGAACGAGTTCAGCGGGATCGGACGAGTCCTGGAAAAGGCGGATAGCGGCAATGCCAGCGGCGCCGACGGAAAAACAAGAAGCCGCATTTTCCAGGAAAATTCCGCCGATGGCGAGAACGGGAATGCTTACGGAGCCGCAGACTTTGGCAAGATGGCCGAGTCCCTGGGGCGCACCATAGGAGGCTTTTGAGGGTGTGGCGAAGACCGGGCCGAAGAAAATGTAGTCGGCACCAGCGGAAGCGGCGTACTTTGCCGCTTCGAGCGAATGGCAAGAGACACCAATAAGAAAATCACGCGGCAGAGTTTGCACGGCTTGAGAGGCCAGCAGACGCTTCGCTTCTTCGGGCGGCAGAGAGTTTTCCCCTAAGTGGACGCCGCCAGCACGCTCGGCGAGCGCCACATCGAGGCGGTCATTTACCAAAACACGAGCCGGAACGCGTGGCGCGTCTTTTTCGCGAAGCGCATGGTTCGAAATGCGGTCGAGTGCATCGCGTGCGAGCGCGGCTGAATCCTTCCCCGGGAGATCCTTCTCGCGAAGCTGAATCCAATCGATGCCAGCTGCGGCTACCCGCTCAATCTTTTCGAGAAGCGGCTGAATCAAGTCAGTTTGTGGCGCACCTTGCAGACTTCGCCGGTCGGTAACGTAGCAAAGGAGCGGCGTCTCTCCCGGGCGAGCCGTGGAACCATGCGCCGAACTATTGAGGAGGGACACGTGAAGGTCCAGGACGAGAACCGATGAAGCTCAGAGCCAGAATGATGTCCAGAACCCCGAGACCGCTGACTGCACCACGAAACGAGGGGTGAAGCAGCACGGGAATGAGCGAAGGAAAGTGGAGAAGAAAGAAGTTTTGCTCCCAGAAGTCGGACCAGGGAAGGTAGAGGAGCAAGGCTCCCATTTCGAAGCAAACGACGACCAGCAGTGCGCGGAAGACGCGGTTCATGGGTAAGAGGGAGCCCCTGTTTTAGTGAATGCCAGAACTCAGCGGATGGGCTTCTGGAGAGCGGCGATGCGATCAGCGACGTCGCGATAGTCGATGTTCATCGCGTAGACCTGGGAAAAACTCTTCAGGGCTGCGTCCGGCTCACCCGCGGATTCCTGGGCAACGCCCAAATCATACCGCAATGCGAGGATGCTTTCCGGTTCAATGCCCGGGATGCGCAGAGCGCGTTCGTACCAGATGGCAGCGATGCCCGGTTGGCCTTTTTCCATGAAGGCGAGACCAAGAAGAGTGCAGCATTGCATACCGTAGCGGAAAGGCTTGCCATTGTCCGTGGCCTTGGCGACTTTTTGGAATTCGCTGATGGCTTCATCAACGAGGCCCATTTCGCGGAACGCAATGCCGAGATTGTAATGAGTCTCGAGATCTTCGTCCTCGGCGCCCATCTCGCCCAGCTCGGCGCGAAAATCGTCAAATACCTCTTTGAGCGGGCTCTGTTCGGCCAGCGAGGCAGGCTTCTCTTCCACTTTGGGAGGCAACACAGGGGACGCAGGGACTTGTGAATGGGAAGGTGTGAGAGCGTCGAGGCCCAGGTCGTCAATTTCCTTTGCCAGGTCCGCAAGAAACTGGTCGGAAGCAAAGCCGCCCGCGGCCGGGACGGCAGCCGAATCAGCGGCCGCAGGTGCAGGTTCGGGTTCGGGCTCGCGTACAACAATAGGCTTATCAGGCGGCTTCTGGTCGTACGCGGGAACCAGTGGTTCTTGCTCCAGGACAAGCTCGAAATCCTGCTCGAGTTCAAATTCGTGCTCGGGCGCTGCAGGTGGTTTCTCTTGGGCTGACGGTTTTTTCGGAGCCGCGGGAGTGCGCGTTTGCTCAACCGGCGCGGGGGTGGTCTCTGGCGCGATTGCTGGAGGAAGCTCGGAGGAATTGTGCGCGAAAGCGTTTGGCTGCTCCTGGGGGGAAGTGGGAGCGTCCATGGGAAGCTCGAATTCCGTGAGTTTGGGTGAGTCAGATTCTCCAGAGGCCACAGGTTCTTCCGAAATCGAAAACTCTTCGGCGGCCACGGGCTCTGCGGCAACTTCGGGAGGAGAAGGAGGTGCAGGCGTCGCGGGTCTTGCCGGAGGCGGTTTTATGGCAGGCTCAGCGGGATGAGTATCTTCGAGCATCGAAGCCCACTCATCGGACAGATCCACTTCCTCTTTAACGCCGGAAGCCTCGGAAGAAACAGCGGCTTCGACAGCCCCGGCCACAGGTGCTTCGGCAGGCACTGGTTCCCCAAACTCGGGCACCGGTTCCTCAGCGGCGGTCGGGGGTTCGGGGGCTACGTCTATCACCGGGATTTCCGGAATAGTCGCGGCAGGCGGTTCCTGCGGAACAGGAGCAGTGCTGGCAGCCAATTCCGCATCGGTAAGACCGGCGGCACGCTGAAATCGGCGGCGAAGTTCGCCAAAACGCTCGGCGCTGCGCTGATCGTTGCGCTCGGTATGAATTAGCTCAAGTTGAGCAGCGAGCTCGGCAGTGCGGCGGTCGTCGCCAGCACCGAGTACAAAATCGAGAAGTTTTTCGAGAGTTGGAGTGTGGCGAGGAGCGCGGCGCAAAATAGCTTCGAGCAGGCCGATGGCTTTTTGAGTGAGACCGTAGCT
>Ga0187820_1000301_pt1 | contig 10876 bp, 7 predicted proteins | sample NC_wetland_sal_i_19_FD_132409 | JGI IMG/M metagenome (GOLD analysis project Ga0187820, IMG submission 132409) | Wetland sediment microbial communities from Neuse River Estuary, North Carolina, USA - SO4_5 | ecosystem: Environmental > Aquatic > Freshwater > Wetlands > Sediment | place: USA: North... | reverse complement strand
GGTGGCCACCACCCAGGCGGCACTGGGCCGGGCCCTGCTCGATCTGACCCGCGAGGCACCGGAGGCGGCCGGGCGGGTGGTGACGGTCAGCCCGGACGTCAGCTCCAGCACCAACCTCGGCGGATGGGTGAACAAGGTCGGCGTGTGGTCGGCCAGCGAGCGGACCGACTGGTTCGCCGACGACGCCGAGACGATCCTGCACTGGCGGGAAAAGCCGACCGGGCAGCACATCGAGCTCGGCATCGCCGAGACCAACCTGGTCGGGCTGATCTCCGAACTGGGCGCGACCTGGAGCCGGTGGGGCCAGCCGCTGCTGCCGATCGGGGTGCTCTACGACCCGTTCGTGGAGCGGGCGCTCGAGCCGTGGTCGTTCGGCATCTACGCGGGCGGCCAGTCGATCCTGGTCGGCACGCCGTCCGGCGTCAGCCTGGCGCCCGAGGGCGGTGCGCACCAGTCCGTCACCACCCCGTCCATCGGGATCGAGCAGCCGGGCTGCGTCAGCTACGAGCCAGCCTTCGCCCTGGATACTGAGTGGTGCCTGCTGGCCAGCCTGGCCCGGCTCGGTCGCCCCGACGGCAGTTCGGCCTACCTGCGCTTGTCCACCCGCCCGGTCAGCCAGAAGCTGGCCGGCGTGCCCGCCGACCCCGCGGCCAGGGAACGCCGCCGCCGCCAGGTGGTGGCGGGTGCCTATCCGCTGCTGCGCACGGCCGGCGGGCCGCGCCTGACCATCGCGGCCATGGGCGCGGTCGTGCCGGAGGCGCTGGCCGCCGCGGAACGGCTGGCCGAGCTCGGCACACCCGCCGACGTGGTCTGCGTGACCAGCCCGGGCCTGCTGTTCCGGGCCCTGCGGGCCCGGCAGGGTCATGACGCGACCGGGGAGACCTGGATCCTGGACCAGGCGTTTCCCGCCGCCCGGGCTGCTCCGCTGGTCACCGTCCTGGACGGGCACCCGCACACGCTGGCCTTCCTGGCCACCATCAACCACGTGCCGCATGCCGCCCTCGGCGTGGCCCAGTTCGGCCAGTCCGGGTCGCTCGAGGACCTGTACCGGTACAACGGCCTGGACACCGACGCCATCATCCGTGCCGCCCTCGACCTGATCCCGTAGCGAGCTAGGCTGTCGGTGGGCCATCCAGACCGGGAGGCGAGATGGTGACACCGGCACCAGACCACGGTCGGCTGCGGGCCTCGCACGCCGACCGCGAGCAGGTGGTCGACCTGCTCAAGGCCGCGTTCGTCCAGGGTCGGCTGACCCAGGATGAGCTAGACGGCCGGATAGGCCAGGCGCTGGCCGCCCGGACCTACGCCGAGCTGGCCACGGCGACCGGCGACCTCCCCACCGAGCCGGAGCGGGCCCCGACCGCAGCCCCGGCCCCCGCGGCCGCCCGAGCCAGGACTCAGAACCGGTCGGCGAACAGGGCGGTCAAGTCCGGCGTGGGCGCGATCGGCGCCGTCATCGTGGTCCTAAGCGGTACTGTGCTGGTCCTCGGCCAGCCCGCGACAGCGATCCTGGTGGCCCTCTTCATGATGGTCCTGGCCGCCGTCGCCACCGCCTTCGTGTCCGCGCTCATCGCCGTGGCCCTGAAGGTCGAGACACGTCGCCAGGACCGCTCCCGCAGGCGACTCCCGCCCGGGACCGCATCCGGCGCGGGCGGTCAGGCGGCCGCGCCTGCGTCCTCCGCCGATCTGGCGCGCCGGCCCCGACGGCGCTCGCCCGGGTCGCTCGCCGTCGGGCCCGCCTCCTAGCCGGGATGGTGCGATACCTCGCGGCGGCCGAACGGACCGGCGACTGGCTGCTGGCCACGGCGCAGCAGAGCCCGCAGGGCTGGTTCTGGCCGATTCAGCCCGGGGTCTGCGCCGAGGTCGGGCCCGGCCTCGGCTGGGGCACGGCCAGCCCGGTCATGTTCTTCGTGGAGGCGTTCCGGACCACCGGTGACGAGCGCTGGCTGTCCGCCGCCCAGGGCGGCCTGCGATGGATGGATGCCCATCTCGAGGAGTCTGCCGGAGGCTGGGCGGGATGCGGGCTGCTCACCGGGATCGGCGGCTGGGCGGTCGTCCTGCGCGAACTGGCCGACGCGGCCGACGACGACCACGCCGACCGCCTGGCCCGGCGGGTCCTGGAAACGGTTGCCGCGCACGCGTCGGTCACCGATGACGGGGTGCACTGGCACGACCTCACGGAAATGGTGTGGGGCACGGCCGGCATCGGCTGCCTCATGCTGGCGCTGGGCGCCGATTACCTCGGCCCAGCCGCCGTGGACCTGGCCGTGCGCGCGGGCGACTGGCTGCTGACCCAGGCCGAGGCCGCGCCGGCCGGGATCCGGTGGTCCCTGGGCCGGGCGCACGAGGCCAGACACCCCGACGACCGGCGCCGCTTCCCGAACTTCGCGCACGGGGCAGCCGGCATCGGATTCTTCCTGGCCCGGCTGGCCCAGGTCACCGGCGAGCGGCGGTTCCTCGACGCCAGCCTGGCCGCGACCGAATGGATCATGACCACCGTCCGCACCGATCAGGACACCTGCGCGGCGTTTCATCACGATCCCGGCGGCACCGAGCTGTTCACCCTGGGCTGGTGCCACGGGCCGCCCGGGCTCGGCTGGCTGTTCCGGCAGCTGGAACTGACCACCGGCGACGCCAGTTGGCGGACCTGGCTGCGCCGCGCCGCCCGTACCGACCTGGTCAGCGGCATCCCGGCCCGCCGGGAACCCGGGTTCTGGGATAACGTCGCCCGGTGCTGCGGCTCGGCGGGCGTGGCCGAGTTCTTCCTCGACCTGCACCGCCTGACCGGCGACCCCGGTGACCTGGCCTTCGCCGTCACCCTGGTGGACGACATCCTCGACCGCGCCATCCTGGACACCGAGGGCATGCGCTGGTCGAACTATGAGTTCCGGCTGCCGCAGCCCGATCTCCCGGCCGAGACGACCTATATGCAGGGAGCACCCGGCATCGGCTCCACGCTGCTGCGCCTGCACCGCCACCTGGCCGGGGACCCGTGGACCGTGCGCTGGCCGCACGCCCCGACGTGGACTTCGCCCCGATAGGCGGCGGGGCGTCGTTGAACCCTTTCGGCGGCCGCTCCGTGAAGGTAGAGATAGGGGAGGCGAGTGCGCCGGATGAGCACAGAGCTGGAGCTGACCAGCTGGCGACGCATGGTCGGTGAACTGTATGCCGCGGTGCGCGCCGAGGACGACCCGCAGCGAGGGCACGCACTGTGGCGGCACGGGCGAGATGAGCTGTTCCGGTCTCATCCGCAGAGCCCGCTGCTGCCTGGCGACCCGCTGCGCGCGACCGGCCTGCCGTACTGGCCCTACGATCCGCGGCTGCGTTTCGACGTGGCCTTGCTCCCGGCCGACCCCGCAGCCGACGGGGACGTGTCGCTGTCCCTGCCGACCAGTGATGGCGTGATCCCGATGACCCGGCTGGGCCGGGTGCACCTGCCCGCGCCGGTCGATGCGGACATCGACGTGTGGTGGCTGCGGCAGTACGCAGGCGGCTTGTTTCTGCCGCTGCGCGACGGCACAGCCGGTGACTCGAGTTACGGCGGGGGCCGGTACGCGCTCGATACCGCCAAGGGCGCCGACCTGGGCGGGCGAGCCGGACGGCTGATCATCGACCTGAACTTCCTCTACCACCCGTCGTGCCGGTACAACGACGCCTGGGTCTGCCCGCTAGCTCCGCCGGGAAACACCACTACCACCCAGGTCAACGCAGGCGAGCGCCTTTCGGGCCCAGCCTGGTTAGGATGTACCCCACCAAATCAGGACAGAGCCACCGTGCTCCCCTAGCACCAAGGAAGAAGATCGTGCGGACGCAGGGTCTTGTCCACCGTCACCAGCCCGCGGAACCCGCGCCGGCCTCCGCCGCCCGCGGGGCGCACCTCGTGCCGCCGCCGCGGAATGGCCTGCACCGGCTCCGCCCGATGGTGCCCGATATCGCCTGGGCCCTGTTCGTCGGCCTCAATCTGGTCGCCATGCGCCTGTTCGACAACTGGGCGACGGTGCCGTTCCTGGCCATCTGGGTCAGCCTGACCGTGGTCTACGGATTCCGGCTGTGGCGCCTGCAGCCCACGATCCTGACCTGGGCCGCGGTGACGCTGGCCACCGGGGGCATCATCTTCGTGCAGGTCCTCAAGGGCCAGCAGGATGCCGACTACCTGGCCGAAGTCCCCCTGATCGCGCTGATGTTCCTGGTCATGGTGTGGCACGGCCGCCGGCGCCTGGCCGCCACCCAGGAACGACTGACCGCCATGGAGCAGGTGCAGCGGATCTCCCAGGAGAACCTGCGCCTGCTGGAGCAGCAGCGCCAGTTCCTGCAGGATGCCTCGCACGAGCTGGGCACCCCGATCACCGTGGCCCTCGGCCACGCGGAGCTGATCGAGCGGGCCGCCACCGACCAGGGGGTGGCCGCGGACGCCCGGGTGGTCACCGGTGAACTGGCCCGGCTGCGCCGCCTGACGAACCGGCTGCTGCTGCTGGCCTCGGCCGGGACCCCGGACTTCCTGCACCTGGCCCCGGTATCGGCCGATTCCCTGGTCCTCGATGCCCTGGAACGCTGGGGCAACATCCCCCGCCGCTGGCGGCTGGGGGAGGTCGCCGAGACGACCGTGCTCGCCGACAGCGACCGGCTCGTCGCCGCGCTGGACGCGCTGCTGGAGAACGCCGTGGCGCACACCGCGCCGGGCGACACCATCGAGGTCAGCGTCCACCTCGAGGGCGGGAACACGGTCCTGGCCGTGACCGACTCGGGCTGCGGCATCCCGCCCACCGAACTCGACCGCATCTTCCGCCGGTTCACCCGCGCCCAGCCGTTCCGCAACCGCGAGGCCGGCGGGTTCGGGCTCGGCCTGCCTATCGTGCAGGCCATCGCCGAAGCCCACCACGGCTCGGTCCGGGTGCACAGCGCCAGCGGCGAAGGGGCGACGTTCGAAATGGTCATCCCGGCCGTCCCCGACGCCTTGGCCAGCTGAGGCCGCTGCCCCTGATCCCGCCGTAGCTTTATTTATTCTGAACGGGCCGTGGTTCCAGCGCTGTCGGTCGACCGCTAGATCGTGCCGGAGCAGTGCCGACCGCAATCGTGCGGCCAGACCTGCCAGGTGGGCTGATATCCTGAGCTCGTCACGCGATGAGGCTCGCGTACCGCCGGGCCGGATAATCCGGGCGGCTGATGGCCTCTACCTAATTCGGCGTCATCAATGCTGCGAGCAGGTGGAGGCCCTGATGTTGGTCTGCGTCCTTGAACAGGTGCCGCAGCGGGCTGCGGAGGCCGGGAGGGACCAGCAATGAGCCTCAGTGCATGGGAACAGCAGGTCCTCGACTCGATCCGGGATGGATTTGCCGCATCCGACCCGCGGCTGACCTCGCTGCTGAGCACGTTCTCTCAACTGGCCTCTGAGGAGGAGATGCCGGTACGCGAGCAGATCCGTGGTGGTTCGCGACGGGCGCTCCGGCGTTTGCCGCATAGCCAGCACGGCCGCCCGACCGGTGGGAGGCGACACTCGCGCCGTTCCCCGCAGCAGCTGGGTCTGCAGCGGGGTGCGTGGCTCCTGTGGTTCGTGGTGACTGTAGCGATGATCGTTGTGGCGGTAATCGTGACCCGCGGTACCAGCCCAGGTAGATGCACGGGAACCTGGGTGACCCTCTGCGCCGGTTCGACCCATCCGACGAAGCCGAAACCAATTCCGCACGGACAGTCCGCAATCCAGGTCCCTGGTCTACTCGGATGATGACCAAGGGTTAGGGCTTGATCCGGCTTCGCCCGGCGTGGCCGCTAGAATCAGATCACGGCGATGGAGCTCGCCGAACTCGCCCTAGTGGCTGATGGCTCGGCCACCTGCACCATACCGACGCCGTGCGCTACCGCCAGGAGGTCTTCCGCGACCTGGACCACCCTGTCTTGTTCGACGAGGTCCAGCGCTTCGCCGGGCTCATGCAGGAGGTACGTGCCCACCTGCGTCAGCTGGCGAAGACGCAGCACCGCTACCAGCGGGAGGGCTGGTTCCTGGACGCGGCGGCCATCGGCGGGTCGGCCGTCAGCACGAACACGGCCGCGTCCATCGACTCCAGCGCCTCGTACGCGGCCTGCGTGTCCCACTCGAACACCGACCCGGTGCCCGGCGTGTCGACGAGCTCGACCCCGCCCTCGAGCACCGGCGCGGTCACGTACGCGGTCACGCCCGCGATCCGCCGCCGGTTGCCGGGATTCCCGCGCTCGGTGACCAGATCAGGCAGCGCGGCCAACGGGTACTTCTCCTCGTGCCCGTCGAGGAACCGCACGTCCGCGCACTCGTCGGTGCCGTATCGCACGGTCGTCGTGACCGCCGTCAGCGGAGTCACCCCCGATGGCAGCAGATCACGACCCAGCAGCGCGTTGACCAGGGTGCTCTTGCCTCGCTTGGCCTCACCGGCGACCAAGACGCGCAGCCGCTCCGCATCCAGCCGGTCCAGCAGCGCGGTCAACTGCTCCCGGTCCCGCTGCGTCCCCCATGCGGTCAGCTCAGCAAGCGCGCTGACCAGTGCGCTTTCGCTGCTCGGCATCGGCGCCATCCTCCTACCCAGGAGCTCACGCCAGGGCACTGACCGTCGCGATGACGGCGATCAGCGCGATGAGCATGTAGAGCAAGTAGGCGTCCAGCCGACCCGACTGCAGGCGCTTGGCCGCCGTCACGATCGCCATGAAGCACCCGAACGCAGGCCGGTAGACGTAAGTCTCGACCACCTCCATGACGTCGGAGGCGTACCGCAGATGCGCGGCGGCCTCTTCCCAGCCCGGATCGGCCCGGTCCGGAGGACCGGACCCGTCGTCGCTGACGTCGTCCTCCATCATGACCTCGCGCACCTCGGCGCGGGTGTGCAGGACGCCGGCCAGCACCCGGCGGGTGGGGTTGGCGTAGCCGAACGCGGTGTAGGAGTCGGCGCCCTCGACGCCGATCGTCGCCGAGCGCCAGGCCGGGACCCGGCGCACCCGCAGCAACCGCCGGCCCGATACCGCCCAGGCGAACAGCGTGGTCAGCAGCAGCATCAGCGGCATCTCGACCCACAGCCAGGATGGCGACAGGATGGAGAACCCGGCGAACACCGGCTGCAGGATCCACGGCGACTTCAGCGCGCCCAGCGTCAGCGAGGCCGGGACGACCGGCGACAGCCCGGCCGCGATCACCCGGATTTCCAGCGGGGTGATCGCCGCGGTCACCAGGCAGCCGAGGGCCAGCACCACCACCGCGGCCCGGCCGGCCGCGCCGTACTCGCCCCGACCCGGCTCGGAGTCGGTGCCACGGCCCAGGACGATCAGTCCGACGAGGCGGACGAAGGTGACGCCGGCGAAGCCGACGGTGAGGGCGACCGCGGCGCCGGCCAGGGCGAGCACCAGGCGATACCCGAGGCCGGGCACCCGGAACTGCTGCATGAGGGATTCCAGCAGAAACCACTCGGACACGAAACCGATCGTGGGCGGCAGCCCGGCCAGGGTCACCGAGCCGATGGCCAGCCCGAACCCGCTCCACCGGGTCTGCCGCGCCCGCCCGCGCAGGTCCTCGAGGTCGTCGGCGCCGCTGGCGGCCTCGATCCCGGCGGACGAGGTAAACAGCAGGGACTTCGCCACCGTGTGCGCGACCACCTGCAGCGTGGCGGCCAGCAGGCCGGCGGCCACCAAGCGCCGATCGCCGACCGCTGCCCCGGTCAGCGCGACGCCGAAGCCGGTGACGATGAGCCCGGTGTTCTCGATGCTGGAGTAGGCAATCACCCGGGACAGCCGGTTCTGCACCGCCGCGTGGGCGATGCCGAGCAGGGCGCTCAGCGCGCCCAGCACCAGCAGTACCCCGGTCAGCCAGCCAGGGGCCCGGCCCGCCAGCGCGAGCGTGCGCCACATGCCGTAAAACGCCACGTTGACGCAGACGCCGGCCATGATCGCGCGGGCCGGGCCAGGAGCGGCGGCGTAACCGCGCGGCAGCCAGACCTGGAACGGCACCAGGCCGGCCTTGACGGCGAATCCGCCGAGGAGCAGCACCTCGGCAGTGGTTCGAACCGCGCCACCCGGGACGTGGGTGAACGAGGCCAACATGATCGAGTGTGACCTGGTGGCCAGGAGCAGCAGGCCAGCCAGCAGCGCGGCCCCGCTGACCTTGCCGAACGCGAACGTAACCTGGGCCGCGGCGCCCCGGCCCGGCTTGTTCCGCTCGGAGCCCGCGAGCAGGTAGAAGGCGAGGGTCAGCGTCTCCCAGCCGAACAGCGCGGTGAACGCGTCCTGCGCGGTCATGACCACCGCGACCGCCCCGAGCGCCAGGGCATAGCTCGCGCCCAGCCGGTGCCGGGCGGACCGGGCCCGGACCGACCAGCTGGCGAACGCGACCGAGACGGGCACGGCCACGCCGAACGTCAGCGCGAGGAACATCCCGGACAGCCGGTCGGCCGCCAGTGCGGCCGCCTGCTGGCCGGGCACCGGATCGCCGAGCCAGCCGGCCACATCGAGCTGGACCTCCCGGCCCGCCAGGGCGAACCCGCCCAGCACGGCCAGGCACGCCGAGCCCGCCGCGCCGGCCAGGTACAACGGCCAGGACCGCAGGAACCGGCCGCCGAGGAAGTCGGCCGCGGCGGCCAGGGCCAGCAGGATCAGCCCCGCGGCGAACAGGCCGCTCACCGTACCCCCTTCCCGCCGTAGGCCAGCTGGCCGACGGCGATGAGCAGGGCATTGAGGATGCTGAACGGACTCGGCGGGGAGCCGGGCAGGAATACGTCCACGGGTACCGTGGCGGCGACGCCCGCGGTGACAGTCTCGCTCTGGCTCATCAGCCCGCCGCTGACCGCGTCGGTGCCCACCGCGATGACGACCTTCGGGTCGGGCATCCCGTCATAGGTAGCGCGCAGCGGGCCGGACATGCCGCGGGCGCCGGCCCCGGTAACCAGCAGCACGTCGGCGTGCCGCGGGCTGGCGGTAAAGAACACGCCCAGCCGGCCGATGTCGTAGACCGGGCCGAGCAGGGCCTGGATCTCCCACTCCTCGCTCCCGTCGGACCCGGCGTCCACGTGCCGGACGTGCACGCTGCGGCGCAGCGCGGTGGTCCGCTCCCGCAGCCGGGCCCGGGCCGCCGCCACCGTCTCATCGGTCTCGGGAACCTCGGGGACGATCAGCGCTGGCCTGCTTAGCGCCGCCGCGGCGGGCCCGGTGGCGCCCTGGGACCAGGCGAACAGGTCGGGCCGCTCGGCCACGCATCGTCCGCACAGGATGCACGCACCCTGGTCGAGGCGGACCCGGCCGTCCGGCCCGGTCGTGATCGCCCTGGTCGGGCACAGCGCCCGGATCGCATCCGGGTCAGCGCTCGCCGCGCCGCGGACGATCGCCGGTCCGCGCCAGGAGTCCGCGTACGCGTCCGGCCGCCGCGGCCACCGGGTGGTCACCAACCCGTCGCGCAGGCCACGGAGCACCCAGATGCTCATTGCGCTACCCCCGCGACGGACAGGCCGAAGCTGGCCTCGATGAACGGGAAGTCGGTCAGGATGTCTCCGCTGAACACCTCGTGCATCAGCACCAGGTTGTGGAACGACGCCGACCGGGGGTGACAGTGGACGATCCTGCCCTCGTGTAGCAACACGTCGTACAGGACCTCACCCTGCGGGGCCTCGGCCCAGCCGACCGCGCGACCACTGGTCGGCTCGCAGGCGACCCGGGGCAGATCGGTGGCCCGTTCAGCCGAAAGATCGTCGGCGGCCCGCCGGATCAGGCCGAAAGCTTGGTCCACCTCGTCCCACCGGACCCGCAGCCGGGCCAGCGCGTCACCGGCGGCGTGCGCGGGAGCAGGCGGCACGGCCAGCGACGGGTATCCGTCGTATGGGCGGCTGAGCCGCGCATCGTCGGCGAACCCGGCCGCCTTCCCGATCGGGCCGAGCGCGCCGTGCTGGCGGGCGCGCGCCGGCGTCAGCGGGCCGGTACCGCGCAGCCGGTCCAGGAACGAGGAGGTAGCCATCAGCGCGGCGGCGTCGGCGGTGACCGCCTGGCCGAGCCGGTCGGCCTCGGCGAGGATCTGCGCGGGCGGCAGCAGCGGCAGCGCGCCGACCCCGCCGGGTACCACGACGCCGCGGCCGAACCGGCTGCCACACAGCGCGCTGACCAACCGCAGCACCCGCTCCTTGTGTAGCGCGAACCGGGCGGTAGCGACCGCGAGCCCAGCCGCGTCGGCCAGCCGGACCGCGACGTCGAGGTGGCCCGCGATCCGCTCGAGCTCGGCGTGCAGTACCCGCACCAGGCCCGCGGCCGGAGGTATCTGGCAGTCGGCGATCTTCTCGACGGCATGGCAGAACGCCAGGGCGTGGGCGACCGAGGCGATGCCCTCGGTGCGTTCGGCCAGCAATACGGCGTCGGCCGTGCTCATCCCGGCGAACCTGTCCTCCACGCCGCGGTACTTGTAGAACACCCGCATGTTCAGGTGCGGGATGGCCTCGCCCGGCGTTTCGACCAGGTACTCGATCGATTCCATCACCCCGGAGCGGACCGGGCCGTGCGGGATCGTGAAGATCCCGTAGCCCTCGACATGCCGCGGCAGGGCGTGCTCCTCGGGCGAGCCGGGCCGGATGAGCGGGGCCAGCCGCGGATGCCCGTCCGGGATTACGCCGAAGCGGTCGTGGATCACCCGCTCGTACCAGAACGCGGCGCCTAGCCGCGGGGTGAGCGCGGGATAGCTCACCGCGCCGGGCGGCAGTGGCGCGTCGAGTGTGTCGATGCCCCCACGAATAGCTCCGCGCACCTCCCCTCCCCCCTTCACTGCGAGGTGCGCGGACAAGACCAGCGGGCCGCCCTCGGGTTTGGTGGCGAACAGGCCGGCGAATCGGTCCCCTCGGTTGACCCGTGAGCAGAGTTCGTCCCACAGTGCGGTGACGCCGGGCTGGGT
>Ga0187820_1000300_pt1 | contig 10893 bp, 10 predicted proteins | sample NC_wetland_sal_i_19_FD_132409 | JGI IMG/M metagenome (GOLD analysis project Ga0187820, IMG submission 132409) | Wetland sediment microbial communities from Neuse River Estuary, North Carolina, USA - SO4_5 | ecosystem: Environmental > Aquatic > Freshwater > Wetlands > Sediment | place: USA: North... | reverse complement strand
GAGCGATTCTTCGCTTCGCTCAGAATGACAATATTAGAAGTCAGCGCTAAATCACACGGGCTTCGAATTTCAATTTCTCGACCAGCTTGGTGGCGACTTCTTTGGGCGTGCCCGTTAGGAATTCGGTTTTTTTGGTTTTTGTAGGAACGTAGATTTTTTCGATTTTTTGCGTGGGCTCGTGCTGAATGCCGAGAGATTCGCGGGTGATGCTGGCGATTTCTTTTTTCTTGGCGGCCATGATGCCTTTTAGCGTGGCGTAGCGGACTTTGTTGATGCCGGACTGGATGGAAAGAACGGCGGGCAGCGGGCACTCGATGTGCTGGAACCAGCCGGCTTCGAGTTCGCGCTTGAGTTTCATTTTGTCGCCGGCGACTTCGATGGCCATGATTATGGTGGCGTGAGGACGATCGAGGAGCGCGGCGAGGAGGACGCCGGTCTGGCCGAAGCCATGGTCGTCGCTTTGGAGGCCGGTTAGGACGAGGCCGGCATTCTCTTTGGCGATGGCGGCGGCGAGGGCTTTTGCGGAACCTAGCGGATCGAGCTGCGCAAAATTATCGTCGGCGATGTGGATGCCGCGGTCGGCGCCTTTTGCGAGGGCTTCCTTGATGGTTTGTTTTACGCGTTCGGGGCCCATGGAGAGTGCGATGACTTCGCCGCCGTGCTTTTCCTTGAGGCGGAGGGCTTCTTCGAGGGCGTAGCTGTCGGGTTCGTTCATTTCGAAGCCGATGTCGGATTCCTTGATCCAGTTACCGGCGATGGAAAGAGGAGCGTCTTTCGCGGGGACCTGTTTGATGCACACGATGATTTTCACGAGGTTTTTCCTTGCAAGACAGTCACGGAACTTTGTGGAATCATTATACCTGCTTACGATTGTTAGTTACTAACGCTGTCGAATTGGGCCAGTCTAGGGTACGCCGGCAGCCGGTCTAAAGACCGGCCTCTACAACTTCCTCGGGCTTGCTGGCTCGGCGATCAGGGTTCCACATTGCTGCAATGGACACAGACTGAAGTCTGTGCTACCCGGACCAGCGCTTGAAAATCAGGGCGGCGTTGGTGCCGCCGAAGCCGAAGGAATTCGAGAGAGCGTAGTCTACCGTTGCCTTGCGGGCGACGTTGGGAACATAGTCGAGGTCGCACTCGGGGTCGGGAACTTCCAGATTGATCGTGGGCGGCAGAATCTGATCGCGAAGCGCGAGGACGCTGATGCCGGCTTCGAGGCCGCCGGCGCCGCCAAGGAGATGGCCCGTCATGGATTTCGTCGAGCTGACCGGGACGTTTTTGGCGTTCTCGCCAAAAACCCTTTTGAGGGCGCGCGTTTCGATTACGTCGCCGAGCGGAGTGGAAGTGCCGTGGGCGTTTACATAGCCGATGTCTTCTGGCTTGAGCTTGGCGTCTTTAATGGCTGCTTTCATCACACGGTAGGCGCCGTCACCGTCGGCAGCGGGCTGGGTGATGTGGTAAGCATCGCCGGACATGCCGTAGCCAACGATTTCGGCGAGGATGGGGGCGTTGCGTTTTTGCGCGTGCTCGAGGGATTCGAGGATGAGAATTCCAGCGCCTTCGCCGACGACGAAGCCGTCGCGGCCGGAGTCGAACGGGCGGCTGGCGTGAGCGGGATCGTCATTGCGAGTGGAAAGAGCTTTCATCGCAGCAAATCCGCCGATGCCCATCGGAGTGATGGTGGCTTCCGTGCCGCCACAGATCATCATTTCAGCGGCGCCGCGCTCGATGATTTTGAAGGAATCACCGATGGCGTGGGCGGAGGCGGAGCAGGCAGTGGCAGTGGCGGAATTTGGTCCCTTAGCCCCGTAACGAATGGAAATATGGCCGGAGGCGAGATTGACGATGGCAGACGGAATGAAAAAGGGAGAGATTCGGCTTGGGCCGCCCTCGACCAATTTCCTGTGCTCGCGCTCGATGATATCGAAACCGCCGATGCCGGAGGAAACGTAGACGCCGACTTCGTCGAGGTTCGAGTCCTCGGGCTTCCAGTTGGCGGATTTAACGGCGAAGTCCGCTCCGGCAAGAGCCACCTGGATGAAGCGGCCCATTTTTTTCAGTTCTTTTTTTTCAATCCACCGGAAAGGATCGAAGTTCTTAATTTCGCCGGCGATTTTGCAGTCGAAGCCGGTGGTATCAAATTGCGTTACCGTGCCGACACCGCTCTGGCCAGCGACGAGGTTCTTCCACGATTCCTCCGTGCCGATTCCCAGCGCGCAGACAAGTCCAACACCCGTAACGACTACCCGGTGAGTCAACTCTGTAATGCTCCCTGTTGAGGTGATAATTTCGTGGCTTACTTTCCCTTGGCGTGTTTGTCGATGTACTCGACGGCGTCTTTCACCGTGGTCATCTTTTCGGCGTCCTCGTCGGGAACTTCGATACCAAAGGCTTCCTCGAACGCCATGACCAATTCGACCTGATCGAGGGAATCCGCCCCGAGGTCGTCCACGAAGGACGCTGTCGGCGTCACTTCGGCTTCATCGACGCCGAGTTGCTCGACGATAATTTGTTTAACGCGCTCTTCCACACTGGCCATTCCGTGTCCTCCGCGATTTGCTATCGCTTATTGTGCATCGACGTACACTAACAGTTTATCGGCCCCAATGCCGTGCTACGGACTCGAAAATCGTCAATCAGGCAACCTGCCCATTCTAGGCAACCCTCTGCGCAAGGTCAACTTTAACGGCAGTATCAGGCCCTAGCGACGAATAACAAGTCTTCCTGATCCTGCGTTTCGTGCAAAAAGGCTCTCCCGAAACGATTTGGCTCAAGAACCATGACTCCACCGCCAAACTCTTCCATATACCAGTCCAAGGCTGGATCGCCCGTGATCCGGTCGACTACAAATTCGATCTCCCCCGGCTCCCCATGAAACTTTACTCGATCGCCCCGTCGGATCTCTTCGCCCGTCTGGTAAACGAATGGCATGGACGTTAAGCAAGATACAGGCCGCCGTTGACGTCGAGGACGTGGCCGGTGATGTAGGCGGCTTCGTCGCTCGCTAGGAAAACGATGGCGCTGGCTACGTCGCGGGCTGAGCCCATGCGCCCTAGCGGGATGCGCGTTTTCAGCGAGGCTCTTACATCCTCGGAGAGGACGTCGGTCATGGGGGTGGCGATGAAGCCGGGGGCGAGAGCGTTTACGGTGATGTTGCGCGAGGCGATTTCGATGGCGATGGCTTTGGTGAGGCCGACGAGGCCGGCTTTGGCGGCGACGTAGTTGGCTTGGCCGGCGTTGCCCATTTCGGCGACGACGCTCGAGATGTTGATGATGCGGCCGGCGCGGGCGCGCATCATCGTCGCGAGGGCTTGCTGGATACAGAGGTGCGCGCCGGTCAGGTTGGTGCGAATGACGGCGTCCCAGTCGTCCTGCTTCATGCGGAGGGCGAGTCCATCGCGAGTGATGGCGGCGTTGTTGACGAGAATATCGAGGCGGGCGAATTTTTCCAGCGTTTGCTTGAAGCCGGATTTGATTTGCTCGGGTTCGGCTACGTCCATTTTGATGGCGATAGCTTCGCCGCCGGCGTTTACGATTTCGTTGACGAGAGCGGCGAGTTTTTCTTCGTTGCGGGCGGCGGCGGCGACCTTAGCACCGGCTTCGGCTAGAGCGAGCGCGGTTTCGCGGCCGATGCCTTGGCTTGCGCCGGTCACCAAGGCTACTTTGTCTTTCAGGCTGAACATCTTAATTTCCCCTGTGCCTGCCTGTCGTTGATGATCTTAACCAGCCCCGTAGTCAAAAAGATCGCGTTCTGCACTACTTCGTCAAAAGGCGCCGGTCTAAAGACCGGCCACTACAACGGCAGCGACTTAGGCCGCGTCGGAACGGGCGCCGGCAATTTTTTCTACCGTGGCGGCTAAACTTTTCTCGTCTTCGACGTTGAGCGTAGCCACGGAGCGCTCGATCTGGCGCAAAAGGCCAGTCAGGACACGGCCGGGCCCTACTTCCACGAAAGTGTTCACGCCTTCGTCGATCAGGAGAAGGACGGATTCTTGCCAGCGGACGGGCATGGTGACCTGGCGGATCAGGGCTTCGCGGGCTTCGTCGCCAGTGGTGATAGTGTCGGCATCGACGTTGGTCACCAGAGGGACGGATAAATTCGAGAAGGCCGTATTCTTTAAATCTTCGGCGAGTCGCTCTTGAGCGGGCATCATGAGCGCGGAGTGGAAGGGCGCGGAGACTGCCAGGATCACGGCGCGTTTGGCGCCTAGCTGCGAAGCGATTTCGACGGCACGTTTTACGGCGGCGGCATGCCCAGAGATGACAGTTTGCTCAGGCGAGTTAAGATTTGCAGCGGAGCAGATTTCGCCCTGGGCGGCGCGCTTGCAGGCATCGGCCACGACCGCGGGCGACAAACCCATAATGGCGGCCATCGCGCCTACGCCAGCGGGAACAGCTTCCTGCATGTACGTGCCTCGTTTACGAACGAGCCGGACGGCGTCGCAGAATTTCAGAGCACCGGCGGCTACGAGGGCGGAGTATTCGCCGAGGCTATGACCGGCGACAAAATCGGGAGTGAGGCCGCGTTCGGCGAGGACGCGAGAGACGGCCACTGAGCAGGTAAGAATCGCGGGCTGGGTGTTAGCGGTTAGCTTGAGCTCGTCTTCGGTGCCTTCAAAGCAAATTTTGGAGATGGAGAAACCGAGAGCCCGATCGGCTTCTTCGAAAACGGCGCGCGCCGCCGGATATTTGTCGGCGAGTTCCTTGCCCATGCCGGGGTACTGCGACGCTTGACCCGGAAATACAAATGCGACTTTGCCCATCGTCAATTCCTCTCTTTAGCCGTCATGCAAGAACGCTCGCGGCCGAGAGCTCCTGTTCGATTTTTTCGTTGATGCGCGCGCGGGACAAGCCCGCTGCCACGCGGATGGCGTTTTTGATGGCCTTTGCGTTGGAGCGGCCATGGCCGATCACGCAAACGCCGCGAACTCCCAAAAGGGGAGCGCCGCCATATTCCGTGTAGTCGATCGTTTTCTTCAAACCCCTCAAAGCGCCGCGTGAAAAAAGAAAACCAACCTGCGAAGCGAGCGAGCTTTGGATGGACTTCTTCAGCAAGCCGAAAATCTGGACGGCGAGGCCTTCGCAGATTTTCAGGGCGATATTGCCGACGAAACCATCGCTGACAATCACGTCGACGTTGCCAGAGAAAAGATCTCCGCCTTCGACGTTACCGACAAAATGGACTGGAAGCTTTTTCAAACGCGTATAAACCTCGCGGGTCAATTCGTTGCCCTTGATTTCTTCCTCGCCGACGGACAACAGGCCGACGCGAGGGCGGCGGTTGCCGAAGGTCGCACGATAGTAAATTTCGCCCATCACAGCGAATTGCACCAAATGCTCGGGCTTGGAATCGACGTTTGCGCCGACGTCCAGAAGCACGGAAACGCCGCCTTTGGCGTTCGGGAAGGGCGCAGCGAGCGCCACCCGATCGACCGACTCCAGAGTGCCGAGTAAAAATCTTGCCACCGTCATAACCGCGCCCGTGTTTCCAGCGCTGACCAGGCCATCGGCCTTGGCTTCACGGACGAGACGCGCCGCAACGTGGACGGAACTGTCTTTCTTCCGGCGAAACGCCTGGGCCGGGTGATCTTCCATGCTGATCACTTCGCTCGCCGGGACAATCTCGATGGGCAGGTTCGGCGCCGCGTGCTTGGCAAGTTCCGCGCGAACGACGTTTGGCTGACCGACGAGCATCACGCGCACGCCCAATTCGCGGGCGGCCAGTACACTGCCCTCAACCTCGGGGCGGGGAGCGTTGTCACCGCCCATGGCGTCAACAGCGATTGTGATCATCGAATTTTATCTGACCGCCAGTTCCTGGATGGGACCCGGAAGAAAAAAGCGGCGTCAGGCCGACTTGTCTTGCACAGCGCGGCCTTTATAGTAGCCGCAATGGGGACAAGCCTGGTGCGGCTGCTTAGTTTCATGGCAGTTCGGGCATTCGCCGAGAGGCGGCTTCTCAAGAAAATCGTGGGCTCGCCTGGTGCTCGTCCGTCGCTTCGAATGCCGTCTTTTTGGGTTAGGCATAGCAATACTCCTCGTTCCCGCCCCTGCGGGCGGATTGTATGGGCTTTCGGCCCTGGAAACTATTGTTTTTTCAGCCAGTCCTGCTTCAGGCGCGCGAGGGGAGCTAACCGCGGATCCGTCGAGTGGGTCTCGCAGCGGCACTCCTCGTGATTGAGGTTAGCACCACAATTCGGGCACAAACCGCGGCAGTCACTCTGACAGATGACCTTTAGAGGCAGAGCCAAGAGAACTTGTTCTCTGAGGACATCGGCCAGAAAAAGACCATCTCCTTCGTAAAAACCAATCTCGGTGTCGTCATCCTTGAGCCGGTCTTCCTTCGGCTTAGCGCCCTTTGGCAACGGCGCATAGAATAGATCAAAGGAACGGTTCACGTCTTCGATGACCGGTTCGAGACAGCGGGCGCAGGCCATCTCAATCTTCGTTTCGAGCTGTCCCCCAATGCGAATCTGACCCTCGAGCAGTTCGGCCGTCGCGGTGACTTCGAGTGGGGCGACCTGCTTGATTTCTGACGAATGATAATCGATGCTGGCCGGGGCGTAGCTCTTCCGAATGCGCAACTTCCGAACAGCGAGTTCTTTAACATCAAGGAACACGTCTTGAATGCCTCCGGCGCTAACGCTCATGCTTTATCATTATTCCGTCGCGGGGGCGGCAAGTCAAGGAATGGAGCCGTTTTGTGACGAAATTGCGCCCAGGATGGTACGAGGTGGCTCTAGTACTTGGAGCAGGTATCAAACGGCAGCGGTGCGCGATTGGGGCTGCAAGCCGGTGGCTTGGGCTCGCACGATCGTCCAGCCTTCGGGTTTCTGCGTAAGAATGACGGTCATTCGCACACAGGCAGGATTTGGCTTTTCGAGCCTCTCGGAGGATACCCAAGCGAGGGTGGCCATTACAGCTTTATTGCCCACGAACTGAACGTCTTCGATTTTCCCCACAGTCTTAAGCCATCCTGGCGTGGCGAAGATGAGTTTTGCGCCTTCGAGGATGGCGGCGGGACCAATCCAAAGCCCGCCCTGGGGATCGACAAATTGGCCGTCAGGAGAAAACATTCGCGCAAAATCAGAGGCTTGACCGTTCTCCCAAGCGTCGGCAAGCTGCCGCATGGAAGGAACTTCGTCCGAAACTTGCTTTTCTGGTTCGATCGGAGGGCGCGCGAGCTCCTCGCGGAGCCACGCGAGGGTCAAGCCGCGTTCGGTTAGGAGACGTGCGGCAAAGCAGCCTTCTTCGCGCATGATTCCGAGGAGTAGTTGCTCCGTGCCGACGTGCTTGATTCCGAGGCGTTGGGACTCTACCGCTGCCATACTCAGGATGTGCTTGGATTCGGCACTGAGAGGCACTTCCACGGAAGTGGAGATGCGCTCGCCGCGCGTGATTTGGGATTCGATTTCATCGCGGAGGGCTTGCGCGCCGCCTTTGTTGTTAAGAAGCTTGCGAGCCAGCGGATGATCCTCTCGAAACAATCCAAGCAGCAAGTGTTCCGTTTCAATGTACGGACTTCCGTACTGGCTGGCTTCGTAGCGGGCGAAGAAGATTACACGGCGGGCTTTCTCTGTGTATCGTTCAAACATCGGTTGTTCTCAAATCTCCGAGGGGCTGCCGGCGCAGCTCATTCTTGGGCGTTCACGGCGGGAGAGAGCTGCAGAGGAGAGGATACCACCAGAAAAATTGGGTGAAAATGTCGACGAAAGCGATTGCCATCCCAGCATGCGAGCCTACTGACGGCTCGACCTAGACAAATCGGCATGGAGACGGTTCCAACCGGTAGCCCTGCATCGCTGAACGGACTGAGCCTCGTTGAAGATTTGTCGGTTCCGGGATGAGAGTGCCTGCGATACGCCTGATAGAAGAAGAACGGCTGGAAAAGAAACTTTCCGAGGCTAATGCGGGGTGGTACGAGTGCTATAATTACTCCGCCGCAGAGAGTCCCACCCTCCTCCGACTCCGTTCGCAGAGTCCTTGACCTGCGGAGGACCGCAAATGCGTACGACAACGAAAATGGCTCTGCCGCTGGCGCTTAGCGTGGCCGCGATTTCGCTGCTCTTTGCGGGATACCAGGTCCGGACGGAGAAAAGGAATCTGGAGCACGATCTCGTCCACAGAACGGAGACTCTGGGCGAGAGCCTGCAGGAAACCGTAGAACATCTGTTGGAGCAGGACTCGACCCGGGCGCTGAAGCGCTTCGTGGAAAGATACGGGCAACGCGAACACTTGAAGGGATTAGCGGTTTACGATGAAAACGGGAAGGCGCGGGCAATCACCGAGGGCCTCCCTCCGTTGCTAGACTCCCGCCCGCAAATTGTTTCCAAGACACCGAGTAGTTCGGCCAGCCAAGGCGAATACCTCCGCGCGGGTGATTTGCATCTCTACGTCTACGAGCTTCCACTGGAACGAGATGGAATATCGGCGGGAACGATTGCGATTTATTACGACACCAGCTATATCGATTCGCGGCTATCGTACACGCTGCGAGATTCGCTGCTGAACGCCCTGGTGCAAACGGTCCTGATTACGGGACTTGCGCTGCTGCTGGTCCGTTGGAATTTGACGGCGCCTCTGAATCGCACCGCGAAGTGGCTGCGAACGCTGCGGACAGGCTCACAAACGATTCCACCCGTTCCTCCGCAGGGGGAGATCTTCGATCAGTTGCATCTGGAAGTGACGCACCTTGCGCAAGACCTGAACGCGGCGAGAGCCACCGCGGAACAGGAAGCGCGGCTGCGGGATACGCACTCCTCGCTATGGACCGCGGAGAGGCTGCGGGTGAGCTTGCGAAATAAATTGAAAGACAAGCCGCTGTTCGTGGTCTCTAACCGCGAGCCTTGCATGCATATTCGCAATGAAAAGGATCATTCGATTGGCTACCTCGTGCCGGCGAGCGGGCTGGTCACTGCGCTACAGCCGGTTCTAATCGCGTGCGACGGAACGTGGATAGCACATGGATCGGGAAACGCAGACCGCGAAGTGGTGGACAAACGCGATCACCTACGCGTACCGCCGGATCACCCGAGTTACACGCTGCGGCGCGTGTGGTTGAGCGACGAAGAAGAAAAAGGATATTACGAAGGATTTTCAAACGAGGGACTGTGGCCGCTCTGCCACATTGCGCATACGCGGCCGACGTTCCGTCCGGAGGACTGGCTGCGCTATCAACAGGTGAATCGCCGCTTCGCGGATGCCGTGCTGGAAGAAATGGAGGGGACAGATTCACCGATCCTATTGGCGCAGGATTATCACTTTGCCCTGCTGCCGCGAATGTTGAAGGAAGCGCGCCCGGACGCACGGGTGGCCATCTTTTGGCATATCCCGTGGCCGAATCCCGAAGTCTTCGGCATCTGCCCGTGGCAACGGGATTTGTTAGACGGCTTGCTGGGCGCGGATCTGATCGGATTTCACATCCAATCGCACTGCAATAACTTTCTCGAGACGGTGGACCGCGGCGTGGAAGCGCTGACGGAGTGGGACCGGTTTGCCGTCAACCGGCAGGGGCACGTTACCCGGGTGCGGCCGTATCCGATCAGCGTGGCCTTCTCTAATCCTGCGCCGGCCTTGCCGGAGGGAAGCAATGTCGGAAAGGAACGCGCCGCGCTCTTTGCCGAGCTTGGCGTGGAAGCCAGCTTGCTCGGCGTGGGTGTGGACCGCGTGGATTACACCAAAGGAATCATAGAGCGCTTCCGCGGCATCGAGCTTTTTCTCGAGCAACATCCAGCTTACATGCGCCGCTTTACGTTCGTGCAAATCGGTGCGCCCAGCCGGACCGACATCGACCGTTATAGGCAATTCCTCGACGAGGTCAGCGCGGAAGCTGATCGCATAAACACGCGATTTCAAGCGGGGCATTGGAAACCAATCGTTTTTCTGAAGAAGCATCATTCGCACGAGGAAATCTCGCGGTATTACCGCGCGGCGTCCGTTTGCCTGGTCACTTCCCTCCACGATGGAATGAATCTCGTGGCCAAGGAGTTCGTGGCGTCGCGCGACGACGAGCGCGGAGTGCTCATTTTGAGCACCTTTGCGGGGGCAGCGCACGAACTCTCTGACGCGCTGTTGGTCAATCCCTATGATGTGGAACAGGTTTCTGACGCGATCCATCGAGCCATCGAAATGCCCGAAGATCAACAGTCTCTACGGATGCAGCGGATGCGGCAGATTGTGCGCGAGCACAACATCTACCGTTGGGCCGCCAATCTGCTCTCCGACCTGACGGAAATTCGGATTGACGCTCCAGAGCGCGTCGAGACCACGCAAACGCCTTGAGAAGGACATCATGCGAGCGTGCAGTGCAGACACTTACCCGCACGGCTAAAAGATAAACGAGGGATAGAGGGCGTTCAGTAGGCCAGTGACCATCCGACGACGGTCAGGCTGAGAACAAGCAAGAGCATTCCGGTGCTGACAACGCTGAGAATTCTACCGTGGCCGAGGAGGTAGTCACGCGATTCCGCGTCGATGCACAGAAGAACGGAAACGACGAGGACTACGCCCCACGCGAGAATCGCGGGCAGTCCGGGATACTTGCCGATCATGGCGAGAAATTGGCCTGGGGGCTGGCCTGCGGGAACCCACCAGGGAATCATGGGGGCAATACCTGTGGCCAGCGAGAGCGTCAAGAGCTTGCGGGTGAACCAGCCTTTGACCTTTGGCCGGGCTTCTTTCCAAACGAAATAATCCCAAGCGAGCAGAGCGACAGCGAAGAGCACCCAACCGTAGAGCGCGGCTTTTTGGTCAAACCACCACCAGGCCCGGAAGACGAAATGTGCGTGTTGCCCCATGGCAAAGCGCGGAAGCAGAAATACGGCGACGAGGCCGTTGGCTGCAACGGCAACGAGAAGCGTGACCAAACTCATCAGTTGGAACCAATAGCGAGTC
>Ga0187820_1000299_pt1 | contig 10905 bp, 6 predicted proteins | sample NC_wetland_sal_i_19_FD_132409 | JGI IMG/M metagenome (GOLD analysis project Ga0187820, IMG submission 132409) | Wetland sediment microbial communities from Neuse River Estuary, North Carolina, USA - SO4_5 | ecosystem: Environmental > Aquatic > Freshwater > Wetlands > Sediment | place: USA: North... | reverse complement strand
TGAGCCTGCAATACGAGGGCCTTAGTGTCGAATTTAGTGATGGTACGGGGTTCGCCCGAATATCTCACGGTTTGAGTGATTGCCCCAAGCTGCGCCGTATCAGAACACTTTTGTGAGGTCTTTTTCTTCTCAATCGGCTTGTATTCAAGCTCTTCGAACATGCTGTTGATCACTGCGCGACCTCTATCTCCAACCATCTGCAGGACGCGTGTGATTTGTAGATCGCTCAATTTTTGTACCAGTTGTGAAAATAGCAGCATGCTGACGATGAGCATGATGCCTACGAGCAGGCAGGAGAAGAGCGGTACTGCGCCGGAGCCGCCGCGATCAACCCAAGCCAAAGCGAACAGGGCGTAGATGAATGTAGCCGCGAAAGCGCCCAGTGCATGAAACAACATACGATCACGCGCGAACCAGAGCACCAGTCGAGGCGAATAAGCAATGGCATTGAATTGCACCATGACGAAAGCCATCGCGAAGACGATGCCAGTGAGGGCCATCATTCCTGACCCTGCCGCCGAGAGATACGCTTGAGCGGATGCGACCGACAGGTTCAATGTGTAAGATGCAAAATATGTTTGCTCGATGCGTGGAAGTATAAGCCCAGTGGCGACGCTGGCGCAGATATACAACATGGGAATGAGCCAAAGGCGCATCAGTCAATTTTCATCTGGAGCCAAATCCTGCCTGTCATCATAGACCGAGCACGACGTTTTGGCAGTGCTGGGTCTGTCCCCATTTGGGAAACCTTGATTGGGAACTGGTCAGGATCTCGCTCTTAAGAAGGTTTACACGCGTTATTGCCTCTAACCTCGACGGTTCTCGAAAAATCCGTAATAATGTCATCGGTTTGGCATTCGTCACGATCGATGCAGCGGTCAATCCATGTCGCAAGACCGTCCGTTGACCAGAGCCACGCTCCGGACTCCCAAGGCCGCCGCTGTCGCCGGTATGCTGTTTTCGTTGCTGGTAATAGCCGCTTTTTGGCTGATGTGGATCTCGGTGCCGGCCGATCCTCAAGAACCGGGTAACTGGCTTCATCGTAGCGCAAATACGGTCGCATTGGCGTTGAACTTGTTGCCGTTCTCCGGGATCGCATTGCTTTGGTTCATCGCTGTGCTCCGCGACCGACTGGGCCAACGCGAGGATCGTTTTTTCGCCACCGTATTTTTAGGAAGCGGGCTTCTTTTCCTGGGAATGCTGTTTACCGCTGCCGCCACCGCAGGCGCGATCCTCATTGCGTTCGTCGCTGAGCCCGAGCAGCTCGTTAACTCGGCCACGTACCATTTCGCGCGGGCTGTCACCTACAACATCCTAAACATCTACATGATCAAGATGGCTGGCGTGTTCATGTTCACCACATCAACGTTTGCGATTTACACGGAGCTGGTTCCCCGTTGGCTGGCGATCCTCGGATACGTTCTTGCGTTGTTGCTTTTATTGGGCAGCTATTACCTTCGCTGGAGTTTTCTCATTTTTCCGCTATGGGTATTCCTGATCAGCGTCTATATCGTGGTCGGCGATCTTCGCCGCCCGCGCGAATCCAGCTAAGTCGCGCCAGTCCCAAGCAATAAACCCACAACCTGGACAGCGATAACCTTGACGATGGTCATCGACGGAAAGATCATCGCATAACCTATATCCGGGCGCTCGGTCGGCGCCATCCGGGACGAATAAACGAGTATGGCCGGATTCCCGGTCGCGCCGGATGCCACTCCAAGGAGATCATCGAATGGAATCTTTAGGAGATAGTATCCGGCGATCAACACAATCAAGACCGTTGCCAATAGGACGGCCGCGCCGATCAACAGAAGTGTCACTCCAGTTTCAGAGACTGTTTTCAGGAATGGTTGACCGGCATTGATGCCGACCGTTGCGAGAAACAGTGCAAGCCCAAAATTCCTGAGCACAATATTTGCCGGCAAAGGCATGACCCAGAGGAGGGGGCCGGTACGGCGTAATTTCCCGGCAATAAGTGCAACAATAAGCGGGCCGCCGCCGATCCCCAGCGTGACCACACCAAGGCCGGGAATTGGGATCGGAACGAGCCCAAGCAAAACGCCGAGCACCATACCGATCCCCAGGGAGACGTAGCTGAACTCGGCGGCAGATTTGACTGTGTCGCCGAAGTACCTCCGCACTTCCTCTTTTCGGTCAGGGGGCATCAACACGCCGACGCGATCGCCGAACTCCAAGGTCAGATCGGGTGATGGCACGACGTCCACGTCGTAGCGTCGAACGTGCAGAAGTTGGATTCCAGCGGGGAGTGTAAGCCGGGACAGCGGTACGCCGACTACATTTGCCTTCCCTACGAAGACCCGAATGTAGTCAACGGCTGCGCGATCCTTGACGATGCGCCCGGGCTCTAATTTTCCGATGCGTGCGGCTGCGTCGTTTATATCGCTGTTTCGTTCAGCGATGACTAGAAGACCATCGCCTGCCTCGAGGACCAGATCGCTGGAGGGGAGAACATTTTGGCCCTTCTTGCGGACCATTGTGACCTGAACGCCGCTCGGAACTTGCTTTGCAAGGTCATCGAGAGTCCATCCCGTGCAGTTGTCGCCAAGGGTAATTTCTCCCATGTGCATTTGCGGCTCTTTTGGCGGAAATTTCGGCTTGACCTGCCGCGTCATGAAATAGATGCACAGGATTGGTCCGATCACTCCGAAGGGATAGGCAACTGAATATCCAATCGAGGGTTCGCTGTTATGCATCACGTCGAGCGCCGCCTGCAGGGTCGCCGTGCTTGTCATTGAACCGGCAAAAATGCCAAGCGTGTGGCCTATCTTGACGCCAAAGGCGTGACCAAGTCCCAACGCAACAAGAAGCCCGACCACGACAGCCACTAAGGCAATGAAATTGTATTTGCGGCCGGCAGCGCCGGTCATTCCTTCGAAAAACTGTCGGCCATACAAAATGCCGACGCCATAGAGGAACATAATCAAACCGATGAGGCCGATAGGTCCGGTGATCTGAGCCTTGGGCGCAAACGCGCCGAGCGCCAGGCCGACAAACAGCACGGCGCCGACACCAAGCGAGAAACTTCCGAAATTAATTTGGCCTACAAGATACCCAAGTCCGATGGCGAGGAATATCGTCAGGATCGGTTGGGTGCCGATGATTTCGCGAGCAGCAGCGAGCATAATGGCTATCTCCACTTACACTCGGCAGTCCGAGCCTTTTAGCGAGCGCGACAGCCGGCTGCGCGAAACTGTTGGACAACACGATCTATCAAGTCGGGCGTCGGCGATGGCGTGTGCGCGTGCTTGTATTCGAGGTTCATCGCTTTCCACTTAAACGCACCGAGTTGATGAAACGGCTGAACTTCGACCCACTCGACGTTCCTCATCGGAGCAACAAACTTCGCGATTCCTTCGACATTGGCGGGATCGTCAGTGAACCCTGGCACAAGCGTAAAGCGCACCCATGCAGGTTTACCAATGGCCGCCAGCCGCGACGCAAAGCGCAACGTTGGAGTTAAATCACGGCCAGTCACCGAGCGATATGTCTCTGGATTTGAACTTTTGATGTCGAGGAGGACGAGATCGAGAACGGACAGGTACCTTTCGTCCGCTCGATCCCCCAGAAAGCCGGACGTTTCGATAGCGGTATGAAGGCCCAACTGCTTCGCACCGGCCAAGATTCGCTGTGTGAAGGCCAGTTGAACCATCGGTTCCCCGCCGGAAATCGTCAGACCGCCGCCAAGGTCTTTGAGCGCGGGAGCAAAGCTGGCAAGCCGATCAATGACTTCTTGGGCGGCAATGTAAGTGCCGTCCTTTAGGTGCCAGGTATCCGGATTGTGGCAGTAGGAACAACGCAGCAAGCAGCCCGAAACGAACAGGACGACCCGCAAACCGGGACCATCGTAACGCGACGCGGTTTCGTAGGAATGAGCGTAGCCGAATGCGCCGTCGGCTTCGTCTTTAAGTTGACTTTCATCGGGCGCATCCGGCGATATGCCGACGTGCAGATCATGCCGGCTGCCAGCTTCGATTTGACCTAGCTGCGACATGACAACCCTCTCGGTTAAATTTGACCATGGAAGGTCCGGCTGATGACATCCTGCTGCTGCTCGCGCGTCAGTCGGACAAAATTGACTGCATAGCCGGAGACTCGGATTGTCAGCTGCGGATATTTGTCGGGGTTTTTCATCGCATCCTCGAGCGTCTCTTTGTCGATGACGTTCAGGTTCATGTGGAAACCGCCTTGTCCAAAATACATGTCGAATGCCTTGACGGCCGCGTCGACAAGCTCGGTCTCCGAGAGGTGCGCTTTTTGCGGTGCAACGGATACCGTGTAGCTGATGCCATCCAGTGCGTCCTTGTAAGGCAGCTTTGCAACTGACAGACAGGAAGCAAGCCATCCGTGGCTGTCGCGGCCGTGCATGGGATTGGCGCCCGGCCCGAACGGCTCTCCTTTGCGTCGCCCGTCGGGGGTATTTCCAGTCGCCTTGCCGTATACGACGTTCGACGTGATGGTCAGGACGCTTTGGGTGTGCGTAGCGCCGCGGTAGGTCGGGTGCTTGCGGATCTTCTGCATGAATCGCGTGACGAGGTCCGAGGCAATGCTGTCGACGCGGTCGTCATTGTTGCCAAACTGAGGGGTCGGCTTCTTGCTCTCGTTTCGGTAGTCGACGACCAAACCGGTATTGTCTCGGATCACATGAATTTTTCCGTACTTGATTGCGGCGAGGCTGTCGGCCACGACCGACAAGCCAGCGATGCCGAACGCCATGGTACGAAGGATGTCGCGATCGTGGAGGGCCATCTCCAGGCGCTCATAGAAGTACTTATCGTGCATGTAATGAATGCAATTCATCGCATGCACATAGGTGCGTGCCAGCCATTCCATCATATGGTCGAACTTCGCGAAGACATCGTCGTATTCGAGCTCCTCGCCGGTAACGGGCGGACTCGGTGGCGCTACCTGCTCTCCCGAAACCTCGTCTCGGCCGCCGTTGATTGCATACAGCAAGGCTTTCGCGAGGTTTACTCGCGCTCCAAAAAACTGCATCTGCTTACCGAGTCGCATCCCCGAAACACAGCAGGCGATGCCGTAATCGTCGCCCCAATAGGGGCGCATCAGATCGTCATTTTCATATTGGAGCGAAGACGTATCACGACTGACTTTGATGCAGTAACGCTTGAAATTCTCCGGCAGGTGCTTCGACCATAGAACCGTGATGTTTGGTTCCGGTGCCGGACCAAGATTGGTCAACGTGTGCAGCATCCGGTAGCTGCTCTTGGTGACCAAGGACTCACCATCCAGGGTCATGCCGCCTACACACTCGGTCGCCCAATAGGGGTCGCCGCTGAACAGCGCGTCGTATTCGGGCGTTCGCAGGAAGCGCACAATACGTAACTTCTGGACCAATTGATCCCATAGCTCCTGTGCGCTGGATTCATCCAAGGTCCCTTCCCGCAAATCGCGCTCGATGTAGATGTCGAGGAAGGTCGAGATGCGGCCGATGGACATCGCCGCCCCGTTTGCTTCCTTTACCGCTCCCAAATAAGCCAGATATGTCCATTGCACGGCTTCCTGCGCGTCCGACGCCGGCCGTTTGATGTCACAGTCATAAAGTTTTGCCATCGCGACGAGATCTTCGAGCGCGCGGATTTGTTCGGCCAACTCCTCGCGCTGGCGGATCACCTCATCGGTTGGCCACATGTCGTCGAGTTGACCGCGCTCCGCATGCTTCTCTTCGAGTAGCCGATCGACGCCATAGAGGGCGACGCGTCGATAGTCGCCGATGATGCGACCGCGGCCATAGGCATCCGGCAGGCCGGTTATGATGCCCCATTTGCGGCACTTCATGATTTCCGGCGTGTAGGCATCGAATACGCCGTCGTTGTGGGTCTTGCGATATTTCGTGAAGACCTCATGGACCTCCGCATCGGGCTTTATTCCAGCGGCTTTGAGACCGGCCTCGACCATCCGCAACCCACCGAACGGAAATACAGCTCGCTTGAAAGGCTGATCGGTCTGAAGTCCGACGATCACCTCATTGTTCTTGTCGATATATCCGGCCTTGTGTGCCAAAAGCGTGGATGGCGTTTGAGCATCCACAGCGAGCACGCCTTTCTTTCTTTCTTCTTGAAAATACGGCTGGAGCTTTTCCCAAACGGCCTTGGTGCGCTTGGACGGTCCGGTTAGAAATTTCTCGTCTCCGGAATAGGGCGTGGCGTTCCGTACGACAAAATCGCGGACATCGATGGTGGTCGACCAGTTTCCTGGCAGGAACCCGCGCCAGCAGCGCTCGTCTTTGAGGCTTTTGGGAATTCCCGCTGTGCCTTCCATGACGCGTCTCCCTAAAACAGAATTGGTCTTAAGAGAGGAGCTTAGAATTCTGCCCGAAAGGTGTATTTGATTAATATCAAAAAAACTCAGTTGCGAAACTGAAAAACGATGGTCGACGTGCTGCTGGCGTCGCAGCAAAAAACACCCCCGCCCCGCGCGATGCGGGAGGAATATTTGTCTAGATAAAACTAGGCACCGACACGCGCTGGCAGCAATGAGACAGTGTGTCGAGCAATCATGAGCTCCTCGTCTGTTGGCACGACGTATACTGCAACCGCGCTTTGCGCATGCGAAATCCGTGGTTTGCCGGCCTCATTGGCAGCAGCATCGAAACTGATCCCTAGCCAAGCCAATTTTTCGGCGACACGCGCGCGAATAGTGGTTGAGTTCTCGCCAATTCCGGCGGTAAATACGAATCCGTCTAGCCCGCCTAGTGCGGCCGCGAGCATTCCTGCATACAGTCCGATGCGGTAGACAAAATAATCGATCGCGAGCGCCGCCGCGGGATCGCCGCTGGCTTCCAGTTCGCGCATATCGTTGCTGATTCCGGAGAGGCCCTTAAGGCCGCTCTCCCGGTAAAGCAACTCCTCTAAATTTTCCGGAGGCATTCCTTTTTCAGTGAGCAAATAGAGCAGGACTCCCGGATCGATTTGACCCGGTCGCGTGCCCATCGGTAAGCCATCGAGAGCCGTGAATCCCATCGTCGTCTCAATGCTCTTTCCGCTCGATAGGGCGCACATCGAGGCGCCACTGCCGAGATGAGCGACAATGACACGTCTGTTGGCAATTTCAGGTGCGATTTCACGTAGGCGACCGGCAATGTATTCGTACGATAGTCCGTGAAAACCGTATCGTCGCACGCCTTCTTGGTAGAAACGCTCCGGTATGGCGTATCGATCGGCCACCGGCGGGTGAGTGCGATGAAACGCTGTGTCGAAGCAAGCGACCTGTACCAGCTCCGGTCGACGGGCGAGCAGGGAGCGAATTGGAGCGAGATTATTGGGCTGATGGAGCGGAGCGAGTGAGTTATATTGCTCCAAACGATTGAGGACCTTTTGATCGACGATAACAGGTCGCTCGTATAAGGGCCCACCGTGGACCACCCGGTGTCCGACGGCTAGCAGTCGGAAACGTTGAGTTTCACGCAACCAGTCTGCTGTAGCGCCGATGGCCGCCGGGACGTCGGGTATTTCACGCGGAAGATATGTTTTATCGATGAGTGACAACCCGTCAGAAGTCGCCGCCCGCAACCGTGGTCGCGTGCCTATTCCGTCCATTTGGCCTTTCACCAGCCGTTGTGGAACATCGGCGGTCGCGAGCCCAAATATTTGAAATTTGACGCTCGAAGAGCCTGCGTTGATGACCAGAATTGCGTCCATCACGCTTCACGCTGCAGGAACATTTGCGCTGGCCCGCCGGGCCGCGGCATAAAGAACCGCTGCCGCACAAGAGGCCATGCGAGCCCGCACCGAATCAGCACGCGACGTCAGAACAATCGGAACTCGCGCGCCCAGAACCAAACCCGCCGAGTCGGCGTTCGACAGGTAAACGAGATTTTTAGCGAGCATGTTGCCGGCTTCGAGATCGGGGACCACCAGGATCTGTGCCTTGCCGGCGACCGGCGATTCGATGCCCTTGATCTTCGCTGCTTCCGGATCGATCGCATTATCAAAGGCAAGCGGGCCATCGAGAATCCCTCCTGTGATCTGCTTTCGATCCGCCATCTTGCACAGTGCCGCGGCATCGATGGTTGAGGGAATTTTCGCGGTGACGGTTTCCACAGCGGAGAGGATAGCGACTCGTGGCGTACCAAGTCCGACCTGCGTAAAGAGATCAATGGCGTTTTGAATTATGTCGCGCTTGGCGTCGAGATCAGGAGAAATGTTGATGGCCGCATCAGTGATAAACAGGGTCTCAGCGTATGTCGGCACATCCATGATAAATACGTGGCTTATCCGGCGCGCGGTCCGTAAGCCTGTAGTCGACGCGGTCACCGCGCGCATGAGTTCGTCGGTATGCAGACTGCCCTTCATCAGAAGTTCGCCTTTACCTTCGCGAATAAGTTCGACGCCTTTCGCGGCAGCCGAATCGCTGTGGGGAGCGTCGACGATCTCGAATTTAGCAATATCGAGCTTATGCTCACGAGCGACATTCTTGATCTTCGTCGCCGGTCCGACGAGAATGGGATTGATAATTCCGAGAGCAGCCGCTTCGGTTGCGCCGCGAAGCGAAGTCTCGTCGCAAGGATACACAACGATCGTTTTTGCCGCCGGTACGGCTTTTGCTTTGCTGATCAGACGATCGTACTTTGTTTCAGGTGGATGGGCGGCAGGACTGACCGCACGAAGAGTTCCTATTTCGCTTTCTCGCTCTCTTGCCATTGTCAGCTCCATCACTTTGCCGCTTTGTTGGCCATCTGCGATGCTTTGAGCGGCTTTTCCGCCTGGTTGTCAGGGGCGACAGGAACATTTCTCACACGCTTCAATCGATCACCAACCTCGAACAGCCGGGCGATACGTTGAATGCGCTCACGTTCTTCGACGGCATATTCACCGCGTGCGCTCAAGATCTGGGTAATTAGATCGAACGCCTTGCGCCGAAGTTCCGGGTCGGCAGGGAGCAGAGAAGGAATGGCGGCGAGGGCGCCCTCGGGGTCGATCAGCAGCATGTAGAATTGCTCGCGTAGTGTTGTTTTGAATACCGATAGCGGGACGTCACTGTACTTGTCACGGATGCGCCGTATTGCTTCGAAGCCGCGCTCGTCGACTGAGGTGCGGGCCATACCCGCATATAACAATCCACGGATGGTCGCCTCGCGCAACCCACCGATCGTTATTTTGTTTTTAAGGTCTGTGATCCGCTTCTCGATGAGCTCGTGATGCAGCGCGCTTTTGGCTGCTTTTCGCAACGGAAGCGTGGATTCGGGATCGATGCCGAGCGCGGCCTGCATCGTACTCGGACCGTACACAGTCATAAATGTACGCTCGGCTAATGCCTCGCCAGCGTCTCGCCAAGCGTCGAGCGCGGCCACGATTTGCCGCGAGACGTTCTCCTGCATGCCAACAAAAGGATTATCCGCCGCTACGGGTGTCCGGTCTTGGCGAACCTTCTCAGCCAAGGCTGCCACAGGCGCCATCAACGGATTTGCATCGGAGAAAAGTTCATATTGCAGCCGCAGAGGATGCAGCTGACGTATAAAATCCGCCATGGACGGATTGACGAAGGCTCGCACCCAGGGCTGAACGAAGGTCCGATAAAGTGCAAGATTTGTTTGCGATATCCGATCGACCGCAGCGAACCTGTGCTCGTCCGCAATGTCATTGCCGCCAAGGGCACGAATATCATCGAGCGTTCGCGCCTCGCAGCGCATCACCCAATCTCCAGTGACCAGTTCGGGATTGGCCGTTTCACCAGTCTTGGTGTCAAAGATCGCCTCATACAGACCTGGGGGCAAAGTATCGATCAGGTCGACATTGTTTGAGAATTCGCCGTGTTCTTTCCGAGCAACGCCTCCAGAAACGAAGATGCCCAAATGGCCGATTTTATCGTGGATCGTGTAGACAATCGTTTGACCATAGGCGCGGATCTCATCGACATTCTCATACAAATCGAGAAGCCATCCCAACGCCTGCTGCGGCGGCGTGACGTTATCGCCCTTCGAGCAAAACACGACGATTGGCGAACGGATGTTGCGGAGGTCGATGGCCATGCCGTCGGACGTTTCAATCTTTCCGGCGGCGAGATTATTTCCGACAAAGAGTTGATCGACTATAAACTGGATTTCCTCGGCGTTTAGATTGACGTGACCGCCCCACCAGCGCTCAAAGCCGAGATAGCGGGAAGCCTCAGTGTCGATCTTTGAATACAGGTTGTACTGCTTGGTCCAAAGCGTATTAGAGGGATTTAGATTCTCGAAATTCTGCACTAGCCACGCACAATCAAATTTACCGTGGCCGAGATCGCCCGCCAGGGCCGTAAGCCAGCTGCCACCAAACAGGCCGCCGGTATAGCGCATTGGATACTTGCCGTGGACGCCCTGCCAATAGGAAAGCGGCGAGCCGGCAATGATGATCGGGCCGAAAAGTTCGGGGCGAACGGCAGCGAGCATCATTACCGCCCAGCCGGCCTGACAATTTCCGATCACACAGGGTTTGCCGTCCGCCTGTGGATGCAAGGCGATAACCCGTTCGAGAAAGACCGCTTCGGCGCGCCCGATATCCTCGATGGTCTGACCTGGCACGGGCTCGGGAAGGAAACCGATGAAGTAACACGGATGGCCGGCCTTGAGTGCGACGCCAATTTCGCTATCAGCCTTGAAGCCGCCAATTCCGGGACCATGGCCAGCGCGGGGATCGACGACGATAAACGGCCGCCGCCTTAGGTCGACCTCGACACCAGCAGGCGGAATGACCCGCACCAAAGCATAGTTGACTGGTCGCGGCAGTCGACGGCCATCGACAACAAGTTCAACTTTGTAATCCAGCACATGCGGCGCCGTCTCGGCGAGATGTTCGCGATATTGATTGCCGCGCTGGCGCATGACATCGAGGAACAGCACAGTTCGTTGCGCGGCATCGACGGCGTACTCGAACATGGGCGCAAACATGG
>Ga0187820_1000298_pt1 | contig 10912 bp, 9 predicted proteins | sample NC_wetland_sal_i_19_FD_132409 | JGI IMG/M metagenome (GOLD analysis project Ga0187820, IMG submission 132409) | Wetland sediment microbial communities from Neuse River Estuary, North Carolina, USA - SO4_5 | ecosystem: Environmental > Aquatic > Freshwater > Wetlands > Sediment | place: USA: North... | reverse complement strand
GATTGAGCACCACGGTGTAAAGCGCCGTATAGCCCGGGAAGGTGAAGCCGCCGATTGCCAGCGGAAAGTTCGGCGTCAGATTGGCCGCGACGAACATCCACGTGCCGGCGATGGTGCCGGCGGCCCAGCCGACCAGCAGCGCCCAATCGTTGAACCAGCGCGTATATACGCCAAGCAGCACTGCTGGCAGCGTCTGGATGATCAGGATGCCGCCGAGCAGTTGCATGTAGATGGCATATTGCGCAGGCACGAAGACAATGAAGACAAGCGCGCCGAACTTGACGATCAGCGACGCCCACTTCGCCATCTGCGCTTCCTGCTTGTCGGTCGGATTCCTGTCGATGAACTCGCGATGGATGTTGCGCGTATAGAGGTTCGCGGCAGCGATCGACATGATCGCCGCCGGCACCAGCGCGCCGATGCCCACCGCGGCGAACGCGATGCCGACGAACCACGACGGGAAGCTGTGCAGGAACAGCGCCGGCACCGCGAAATTGTTGCCGAATTGCTTGAAGCCGGCCGCGTATTCGGGAAGGCTGGCGACTCCGGCGGCAATCGCGAAGAAGCCGACCAGGGCCAGCAGGCCGAGCATGAACGAATAGCCCGGCAGCATCGCCGCGTTGCGCCGGATCGCGCGGCCGCTGGAGGCGCTGAGGATGCCGGTCATCGAGTGCGGATAGAGGAACAGCGCCAGCGCCGATCCGAGCGCCAAAGTCGCGTAGATGCCGTAAGCGCCGGTGGTATTGGCGCCGGGCGTGGCGAGTAGGAGCTTGGCCGCGGGAACGGCGGAAAAGATTTTGCCGAAGCCGCCGAGCTGAATCGGCACGACGATCACCGCGGCAAAGGCGGTGATATAGATCAGGATATCCTTGACGATCGCGATCGAAGCCGGTGCGCGAAGGCCGCTGGAATAGGTGAAGGCGGCAAGGATGATGAAGGCGATCACCAGCGGCAGATCGCCGGAATACCCCGAGCCGGAAACCCCCATCGCGCCGATGACGACCTGCAAACCGACCAGCTGCAGCGCGATATAGGGCATGGTGGCGACGATGCCGGTGATCGCCATCGCGAGCGCAAGCCAGCGATTGCCGAAGCGGCCGCGCACGAAGTCGGCCGCGGTAATGTATTGGTGCTTGTGGCAGACGTACCAGAGCCGTGGAAAGGCCAAAAACAGGATCGGATAAATCACGATCGTGTACGGCACCGCGAAGAAGGCGATCGCGCCGGCGCCGAACGCGAGCGCGGGAACTGCGATGAAGGTGTAGGCGGTGTATAGATCGCCGCCGATCAGAAACCAGGTGACGATGGTGCCGAAGCGCCGGCCGCCCAACCCCCATTCGTGCAGCAGATCGAGATCGCCCTTGCGCCAGCGGGCTGCCGCAAAGCCCAGCCAAGTAATGAAGGCAAACAGCAGCACGAAGATGATCAACGCAGTCCAATTCACCTCAGCCACGGCACGTCTCCCCAGTCTTACTTATTGTCTTCTATTCGAGCTCTGAATTCGCAAGCGGCGCCGGCATCGCTCGGCAAACGCGTCTTGCTACTCGGTCGCGAAATAGACAATCGCGGTCAGAATCGCTCCGATGATGACCCACAGGAGCTGGTACCAATAGAAGAACGGAATGCCCGCCCAGGACGGCTCGATCGAATTGTAGAACGGCGGCCACAGCACCGCGATGAACTGGATGACAAACAGCAGATACCACCAGCTCCAGCCCGTGCGTTCGACTTCCCGACCCGTGTTTTGCTGAGCCATGTCGCCTCCTCGATGATCCGTCCCTGGAACATTTGATGCGAGCTGTTTGAGCGCTCTTGAGGTGAACAATAGCGGCTGCACGCGGCTAATCAAACCGGATTAGATGCCGCAGTGCAGCGTTATCCCGCGCGAATTTGCAGGCTTTTCCACTATGGTTGGGAGGCGGCTCTCAACGGCGTTGCACGCTTCCAACAAACTTGGAAGAGAAATGGCCGCCGTCTGCGTCCATTCAGCTCCGCGGCGGCCGTTCAGGCATTCGAACCATCAGCCCTGGGAGCCGAATGAAGAGTAATGCCTCGGTGCGAGAACCTCGACCGTCGTGCCGAGCTTGACGCGGTTGTAGAGGTCGATCACGTCCTCGTTGGTCATGCGGATGCAGCCCGAAGAAATGGCGCGGCCGATATATTCAGGCTGGTTGGTGCCGTGGATGCGGTACTGCGTATCCTTGCCGTCGGCGTACAGATAAAGACCGCGCGCGCCCATCGGATTTTGCGGCCCGCCGGTCACGAAGGCCGGCAAAGGCCCGAGCCGCGCCTGTTCGCCGGCGGTCGGGTGCCACGCCGGCCATTCTTCCATGCGGCCGACCGTAGCGACGCCGCTCCAGGCCTGCGACTCCTCGCCGACCGTGACGCCGTAGCGGATCGCCTGGCTCTTGGGCAGGACGTAATAGAGAAACTTGTTGTCGGTATCGACGACAATGGTGCCGGGAGCCTCCTTGCCGGAGTAGTCGACGAGATGCCGGCGATATTCCTCCGGAATCGCGGCCTGCTTGTAGGGCAGATTGGACATGAGCGCCTTGTCGCGCGCGTTCCAGCCGGCATCGGTCGTGGGCGCCAGCGTCGCTTGCATGCAACCGCCGAGCATAAGGCTCACAACGGCCGCGCTCATCACCATCGAAAATGTGCGCATGGAACACCCCTTCGCCGAACCATCCGCTGGCATACTTACAAAGCGGACATCACCGCGAATATTCGGATGTCGTCCTTAAGGGCGATTACGTAGATCGTGGCGCCTTGATCGACAGGGCCGGCAAACCGGCTTCGCGGCTCGGTCAAATTCGGCAGCAGTAAGCGGGGCGCGGCTGTCACAGCTTGATGATAGACCTTGAAAAAAGGTGCGGCCCGCTCAGTGATCGAATGGCCGTGTTTCCTGCCGAGCGCGCAGGTGTCTAATCACCGGTCTTCACGAGCCGCACCGCGAGATGAAAGCTGGGGCTATGCCCATCGGCATCGCCCGTCATGAAATCAAAGAAATAGACCAGATTAGCGGCCCCGACAGGATTTGTGGTCCAGTATTCCGCAGCTCCTTCCGCGTTCGCAGCGATATCCGGGAATACAGTCTTGTCGACGACGGGCTGTCCGCAACTGCGATCGATGATGCTCTGCAGTTCGGGCCCGGATGGCACGCGCCAACCCGGACCGGAGATTTTCGCCGCGGCGACGGCTCCGGCCAAAGTCTTGAATGATTGTTCGCCGGTGCAGCCTTTTCCGTCCCAGGTCATACCCAGGCTGCAGCGTTTCCACGTCAGACTTGTCTTGGTGTCACGCGCGTCGCCGCCATCGAGTATAAAACGTCGCTGCACGCCGCCGACCTCGTCGTAGCAGGCGGCAACGGCTTTACCCGTCAGCACAACGCAAACGATCGCCGCGAGTGATGCTGTGCAGCTCGCGGCGATCCGTCCGAAGGGCATGGCGCGCGAGAGGTTCTTTGACACCGCGGAGGAGGACTGGAGCGGGCGAAGGGAATCGAACCCTCGACATACAGCTTGGGAAGCTGTCGTTCTACCACTGAACTACGCCCGCGCTCGCTTTGAGCATAGCGAAGGCGAGCGGCCGGCAGCAAGACGCAACTGGGGTCGGGTTTTAGCCTCGCCCGAACTGCTTGCGTAATTCGCCCTTGGCCTGCTGCAGGACAGTGCGCCGGCTTGCCGGCAGGTTCTTGCCGGCGCGATTGATGTAAAAGATCAGCATGGACAGCGCCGAGCGATAGGGATCGGCCTTACGGCGGCGGCTTTGCATCGCCGAGCGTTTCAATGACGCCGCGATCTTTTTCGGATCGCTGCGGGTGAAGACGCCCCGTTCGAGATCGAGCGCATCGCTTTCGCGCGTCACGCGCGCCGACCAGCGGCGGTTCGACCCACGACTTGCCGTCTTGCGACGCGCGGTCTTGCGGCGCGCGGTCTTGCGGCTTGCGGTTCTGCGCTGCGCGGATTTTCGCCCGTGTGCTTGAGCCATGGCGGCGGACTCGCAACAAGTGAACACCAAAACCAATGATGGTCGCGCGGCTTGGTTCCGGCGCGGCGCGATCTATTCGGCGGCGATGGCGTGAACCGGCGCTTGCGCCAGCCCGGCGAGGCACTTGGCCAAGGCTTCGCCTTCCGGATCGAGCGATGCCGCCGTTCGGGCGCTTGTGACCGCATCGATCGCCTGGCGCACCGCCATGGCGCCGGCCAGCGCCGGGACGATCACTTGCGCAGCGATGACGCGATAATTGCCGGCGCCGGGTTTGTGGGTGTCGCCGTAACCCTTGATGAGGCCTGCACATTCGGCCACTTCGATCGCAAGCTCGGCCGAGCGCGGCGCCGAGCTTGAGGTTTGGAGGCAATCGGCGGATTTTTCCCTTCGACAGATTGGGCCGAGATTTCCCGTTTCGGACTCAACCAATCGATGACGCTGCGCCGCACCTGCGCGACCGTGCGGTCCAACCAATTCGGATTGCTGATGATGTCGGTGCGATAAAACGACGGGCAGAGCACGGCGGCGTGCGCGACTTCGCCGCACAGGCCGCAGCCGACGCAGCTCTCGATGACGGCCGCCACCGGTTCTTTCAGCAACGGATCGGGATTGGGTTTGACCGTCAGCGAGGGACAGCCCGACAGCCGGATGCAGGAATGGTCTCCGGTGCAAATCTCGTCGTCGACCCCGAAGCGGGTTTTCACCACGCGCGCGCCGCGCTTGAGTTTTTCCGCCTGCTCGACGCGAAGGCGGCGCTGGCGCGCCAGCATGCATTCGCCATCGGCGATGATGACCTTAAGCCCCCGCTCGGCGGTGCGCATCGCTTCCTTCAGCGTCGTTACCATCTTGCCGACGCTATAGGTGCGGACCGTTCGCAGCCAATGCACGCCGAGCGAACGCAGCGTCCTCTCGATACTGATCCCGGTCGGGGCGCCGGAGCGACTGGCATTGCTCGACGGCAGATATTGCTGGCCGGTCGCGAATGCGTAGCCGTTCTGCATGATGATGAGAACGCCGTCGCCCTTGTTGAACACGTTCGAGGCGACGCCGGTGATCACTCCGTTGTGCCAGAACCCGCCGTCGCCCATGACCCCGATGGGGCGCTTGGCCATATTGGGAGCGACGGCGGCGGCGCTCGCAAGCGACATGCCGTAGCCGAGGATCGAATTGCCGAGCGAGAACGGCGCGAATGTCGCGAACGAATGGCAGCCGATATCGGCGCTGATATGGGTCGGGCCGATGTCGCGTTGCGCGAGCTTGATGGCTGCGAACACGGGCCGCTCCGGACAGCCGGTGCAGAAATTCGGCGGCCGTGGCGGGATGTCGCCGACGGCGGCCAGCGCACCGGGTTTATGCGCAAGCATCGCGTCGACGCGGCGCGAGACCGCATCGGCGTCGATGCCGTCGGGACGGGTCTGTGACAGGAACGCTGCGATGCCGCGCAGCAAGACCTCCAACGAATAGTCGCCGCTGCGAGGCAGGCAGCCCTTGCCGAGAACCTCCGTGTCGCCGCCGGCGCCGCGCAGCAACACATTGATCTGCTGCTCGACGTAATCAGGCGATCCTTCCTCCACCACCAGCACGGCGCGCTTGCCGGCGCAAAACTCACGCACCTCTTCGGGCACCAGCGGATAAGCAACGTTGAGCACGGAAATCGGGATGCGCGAGACGCCGTAGAGATCGGCAAGGTCGAGCCGCGCCAAAGCGCGCAGCAAGCCGTTGGTGAGACCGCCGAGAACGATAAAGCCGATCTCGTCGATTTCACCCGGGATCACCTCATTGAGCTTCTGCTCGCGAATGAATTTCTGCGCCGTCGGCAAGCGCTGCTCGATTTTCAGCCGCTCCTGCGAAAAGATCACCGGCGGATGGGCGAGCCGCCCATATTCGAAGCGCGGCGGCCCTTCGAGCCGGCGTTGCCCGCTATAGAGGCCGCGCTTGTTGTCCTCGGCGATGAATTCGCCGGTGACATGACAGGCGCGCACGCGAAGATCGAGCATGACCGGCGCGTGGCTCGCCTCGGAGAGCTCAAATCCCTTTTTCACCATATGCACGATGGTCGGCAGATCGGGCCGCGGATCGAGCAGCCAGATCGACGATTTCATCGCATAGGCATAGGAACGCTCTTGGATGACGCTCGCGCCTTCGCCGTAATCCTCGCCGAGCACGATCAATGCGCCGCCAATGACGCCGGGCGAGGCAAGGTTCGACAGCGCGTCAGCCGCGACATTGGTGCCGACGATCGATTTCCACGTCACCCCTCCGCGCAGCGGATAATTGATCGACGCGCCGAGCATGGCCGCGGCGGCGGCTTCGTTGGTGCAGGTTTCGACATGCACGCCGAGATCGGCCAGCAAATCCTCGGCATCGACCATGACGTCGAGCAGATGGGAGACCGGCGCTCCCTGGTAACCGCCGACATAACTCACGCCCGACTGCAGAAGCGCTTTGGTGACGGCGAGGATGCCTTCGCCTCGGAATGTCTCGCCGGCGCCAAGCCGCAGCGCGTCTACGTCTTTCTTGAAGGAGCGTTCCATTCACGCCGTCCGACGGTTGTCGTTTAATCCCATATAGCGGCTTTTGCCGAGCCGCACCAAGCGCGCGACGGTCCGAGGCGATCGGCCCAGGATCGCTCCAGGATCGGACCACGGACCGCTCGCGATGTGGCGATGGCGCGGCGATTCTTCGCGCCGGACGTTGCTCTCTTGGTCCAGCCCTTGGGTCCGGCTAGGGTGCCGGCCGCGGCGGGGTCAGCTTCGTCAATTGCGTGGGCGCGGATGGACGGCCAGGGTCAAATCATAATCGAGCGGGTGAACCATACTTATCGCCCGCCGCGGGGTCGGCCCGTGCTGGCATTGTCCGACGTGTCGCTTGAGGTGCGCGCGCGCGAATTTCTGGCGCTGCTTGGTCCGTCGGGCTGCGGGAAATCGACCCTGCTTTACCTCGTTGGCGGATTCCTCCCGACCGAAGCCGGCCGCATTCTGGTAGAAGGCAGGCCGGTGTCGGCGCCCGGCCCCGATCGCGGCATTGTCTTCCAGCATTTTGCGCTGTTTCCGTGGAAGACCGTGCGCGCCAATATCCTCTACGGCCTGGAACGGCAGCGCATGCCGCGCAACGAGCGCGAAAAGCGCGCACAAGCCTTCATCGATCTCGTCGGACTGCGCGGCTTCGAGGATAGTTACCCTTCGCAATTGTCCGGCGGCATGAAGCAGCGGACCGCGATCGCGCGCACGCTTGCCTTCGATCCGAATATCCTCCTCATGGACGAGCCGTTCGGCGCGCTCGATGCCCAGACACGTTTGCTGATGCAAACCGAATTGCTCGATATCTGGAAACGCACGCCGAAGACCGTAATCTTCGTAACCCACGACGTGCAGGAAGCGGTTTATCTTGCCGAGCGCGTTGCAGTGATGTCGGCGCGGCCGGGCCACATCAAGGCGATTGTCGAAACGAAGTTCGGCGAGCGCGATCCGGGGATCACCCGTAGCAAGGAATTCGTGGAGAAAGTCGACGAGATTTGGAACCTCGTGCGCGAGGAGGCAATCAAGGCGCAAGAAAAGAGCCAAACCACGAAGAGCCAAACAACGAGCCAAACGCTCAACGAGGAAAACAGACAGGACGAGAAATAACAAACGGTCCTGAAACACGAAGTCGCAAAGTCGAAAATCGCCTTATGCAAGCAATAACACAGGCCGGTTTCCGTTATCTGCCGCTGGTGCTTCTGGCGCTGGCATGGGAAATCGTCGCACGCCTCAATCTCATCGACAGTTCCGCGCTGCCGCCGCTGAGCAAGGTCGCGACCGCATGGGTCGACCTCGTCCGCGACGGCGAGTTGATCGACAACGGAGCCTCATCGCTCTACCGCGGATCGGTTGGGCTTATTCTCGCCATTGTGGTGGGCGGCGGGCTCGGCCTGTGCATGGCGCGATGGCGGCTCCTCGACATTTTTGTCAATCCGCTGGTGGAATTGTTTTATCCCTTGCCGAAGTCGGCGCTGATTCCGGTCACCGTGCTCTGGCTCGGCTTCGGCGACGGCTCCAAAATCCTGCTGATCTTTCTCGGCTGCATGATCCCAGTCACGATCGGCGCCTATAACGGCGCGCGCGGCAGCGATCATGCGCTGGTCTGGTCGGCGCGCAGCATGGGCGCCAACCGGCTGCGCATGATGCTCGATGTGATCATGCCGAGCGCGCTGCCGGAATTGCTCAACGGCATTCGCACCGCATTGGCTTTGGCCTTCATTCTGCTGGTCAGCTCGGAACTGATCGTTTCGCAAAAGGGCTTCGGCTACCTGATCGGCTATCTGGGATCGACCGGTTCCTATGAAGGCATGTATGCCGTCGTCTTGACCGTGGCGTTGCTCGGTTTTGCCGCGGACCGGCTGTATCAGCTGTTTATGCAATGGGTGCTGCGATGGCGGGAGTAGAAGACGCCCCCTCGCTTGCCGCCGCCGAAACCGAAATATCGCAAGACGCGGTGCGCCGTTTCGACGTCGCCTTTCGCGGCGGCGCCGCCATTTTCTCGATCCTGGTCCTTTTGATTGCCTGGGAGGTATTTGCCCGCAGCGGCAAGGTGACGGCTTTTATGCTGCCGCCGTTTTCCGCGGTCGCCGAGCGCATCTACGCCGACGCGATCTCCGGCGCGCTCTGGCGCAATCTCAGCGTCACGATGGTCCGCGCCATGGCCGGATTTTTCATCGCCGCTGCCGGCGGTATCGCGCTTGGCGCCGCTATGGCGCGCAACACGGTGGTGCGCTGGTTCTTCGATCCGATCATCTCGGTTGGATTCCCAATGCCGAAAATTGCGTTCCTGCCGATCATCATTCTCTGGCTCGGGGTTTACGACGTCTCCAAAATCTGCATCGTCGTGTTCGACGCGATTTTTCCCGTCGTCACGGCGACGCTCGCCGGAATCGCCAGCGTCGACAAGGAGCTCATCTGGTCGGGCCGAAACATGGGCGCCAGCGAGGGTGAATTGATGCGGCAAATCACCTTGCCGGCGGCGTTGCCGCAAATCCTGACCGGCCTGCAGGTCGCCCTGCCGATTGCGCTGATCGTCGCGATCATCGCCGAGATGGCAATGGGCGGATATGGGCTTGGCGGCGCCATGATGAGCGCGTCGCGCTTTGCCGATTCCCGCGGCGTGTTTGCCGGCATCGTCGAGATCGCGATCGTCGGCTATGCCCTCCTCAAGGCGATGGCGGTCATTCGCCGCCGCCTTCTGGCGTGGCATGAAGAGGCTTCACACCACTAACACACCGATCTGGTGGGCAAGGGTAAGGCTTCTTCATTCCGGCGATTTCGTTCAGGAGGAGAAATGAATCATAAAACGATGGTTGACCTGCGCACTGTCGATCTCACTGCCTATCCCGACCTTGTTGTAATTTATTTGGGGATGCGTGTACGAACATTCGCGGGCATCAAGACGCTTCTCGGGCTCGGCCCCCAAATTGACAAGGCAGGGACGCAGCGGCCAGAGGGCCTACTTCACTGCGAGAATAACATCATCTTCAAACTTTATCCGTTGCATCTGGGCATGCGGTGGTATTGGCGGGATTTTGAATCGATGGAGCGTTGGACGCGGTCGGAGCCCCACGCCAGATGGTGGTCGGATTTTCTACGTCATTCAGGCGGCACCGGTTTCTGGCATGAGGTCTACTTGATGCGCGGCAAAATGGAAGGCGTCTACTGCGACATGAACAAGCCGCCGATCGGCTTCCAAGGTTGTGCTCCAGCTTTGCCGGCGCGAGGGGCCATTTTTTCAGCTCGCCAGCGATTGCAAATGGCCGGAGAGACGCCGCCGCAGCCGAAAGGATATTCTGACGCGGAGCTAGGTTAGCGATAGAAGGCCAAGATGTTTACCCATGACGAATCGCGGCAAAGATGCCGGGGCTGTTACAGCCACGGGAGTAAAATCGCGCACGGGAGTAAAAATCGCGCGCCCCGACGCGCCAGAACACATCGGACAAGAGCGCGTCATAACTCCGCGCAGCTCAAGTTCAAAGGCCACGCGACGAACTGAAGGCGCAAAACCGGCAAGCTTGCGCCGCAGCGCGGTTTCCGCCCACAATCGAAACGCCAGCTCAGGCAACGTGGCGTCAAAAAGAGCTTCATTTCGGGAGGACGGTTATGCGTGGGAAGATCATACCGGCAAGCATTGCGCTTCTTATATTGGGAGCGGGCTTGGCGCGGGCGGAGCCGTTGAAGATTCGCGGCGCCTGGGTGGCGCCGCTTGCCAATCTCGCTTCGGTCTGGCTGCAGAAGAAGGACCTCGCCCAGCATTTCGGGCAATCCTACATATTCGAGCCGACGCGCTATGCCGGCACGCCGCCGATGATCACCGCCATTGCCAATAACGAGCTCGAGATCGGCAACCTCGCCTTCTCCACGCTGCCGATCGCGATCGAGAACGCGGGCATGGACGACATTCGCGTCATCAGCGACGATTTCCAGGATGGCGTCGACGGCTATGTCTCGAACGACTACGAGGTTCTCGCCGACGGCCCGATCAAAAAAGTCGAAGACCTCAAGGGCAAGGTCGTGGCCACCAACGCCGCCGGCAGCGGCGTCGATGTCGCGATGCGGGCGATACTACGCAAGCACGGTCTCGAAGCCAATCGCGACTACACGATCATCGAGGCGCCGTTTCCCGCCATGAAGTCGATGCTGGCGGAGAAGAAGGTGGACCTTATCCCCGCGGTGCTGCCGTTCAAGATCGATCCCGAGCTCAAAAAGATCGCGGTGTCGCTGTTCGACATGAAGGACGCCATCGGCAGGTCGCAGTTCGTCATGTGGTCCGCGCGCAAGCCGTTCATCGACGCCCACCGCGCCGCGCTCGTCGATTTCCTGGAAGATTCGCTGCGCATCCTGCATTGGTATCTCGATCCCAAGAACCACGATGCCGCCGCCGAAATCGCTTCGCAGCT
>Ga0187820_1000296_pt1 | contig 10937 bp, 10 predicted proteins | sample NC_wetland_sal_i_19_FD_132409 | JGI IMG/M metagenome (GOLD analysis project Ga0187820, IMG submission 132409) | Wetland sediment microbial communities from Neuse River Estuary, North Carolina, USA - SO4_5 | ecosystem: Environmental > Aquatic > Freshwater > Wetlands > Sediment | place: USA: North... | reverse complement strand
TTTCGACGGTTGGCGAGGAGCGGCGCCACCGGAAAGAAAGGCTGGCGGGAGCGTTCCGGCTTTTTTCGAAGTGCGGATTCGACGAAGGCGTGGCGGGACACATCACGGCGCGCGATCCGGAGAAACTGGATCATTTCTGGGTGAATCCTTTTGGAATGCACTTCAGCCAGATTCGCGTGTCGGATCTTTTGCTGGTGAACGATCATGGAGAAGTGGTGGAAGGCGGGCGGGAAGTGAATCTGGCGGCGTTCGCGATTCATTCGCGGATACATAAAGCGCGCCCGGACGTGATTGCGGCGGCGCACGCACATTCGCTGAACGGCAAGACGTGGTCTTCGCTGGGGCGGTTGCTCGAGCCGCTGACGCAGGACGCGTGCGCGTTCTATGAAGATCACGCGGTGTTTTCGGATTACACCGGCGTGGTCTATGAGACGGACGAAGGCGACCGCATCGCCAAAGCGCTGGGAGAGAAGAAGGCGGCGATTCTGTGCAATCACGGATTGCTGACCGTGGGGCAAACGGTGGACGAAGCGGCGTGGTGGTTTATCACCATGGACCGATCGTGCCAGGCGCAACTGCTGGCGGAAGCCGCGGGCGAGCCGCGCAAGATTCCGCACGAAACGGCGAAGCTGACGCACTCGCAGGTGGGCATACCGCTGGCGGGATGGTTCCAGTTCCAGCCGCTGTGGGACCGGATTTCGAGGGAACAGCCGGATTTGTTTGAATAAAGCAGTGAGTGGTGGGTAGTGAATAGCGCGTGGTGAACATCTCGGAGCAACGGCCAGGGCCGGAACCTTCGGCGACTCCTCTCCGCATGACAAACCTGAAAAATGGAAGATCGCTGGAGAATGGCGAGGGACACCCCACCCTGGGTGTTTCTTGTAAGAGTGACAAACAAAGGGGTTAGGGTTGACGCGGCGTCCAAGAGCGACAGGGAAAGGGGTTGCGTCAGAGCTTACAGCCAAGAGCTGACAGCTTACAGCAGGGAGGAGGAGGGGATTGGGGTTGCGGACGTTAGTCTGCGCGTGCAGGAGTGGCGAGCGGGGAGTGACGAGTTGCAAAACTTTGAGGAGAGAAGAGGGGCACCCCCCTCCCGGTTTTTTGCAAACGTTCATTCTGCGGGAGATAAAGTGGAGTGGAATCAACAGTTGTAGAAGTGTTGATTTTGAAGGGGTTGGGAGAGTGCGGTTTTTATGAAGTGGTAAGCTGGGAGGGACTGAAGATTTTGCGGGGATTTTAGGGACCGCGCGGCGGAGGCGCATGGCTTGGGGGATGACGGACAGAGTCCGTGTCCCAATCGACAAAGAAATTATAACACATTGGTACTAGTTGTCAAGGGTGAACTGTAAGCTGTTTGTTTGGTGCGGGTTGACGGACGGGGACGGTGAGTAGTGAGTGGTGGGTAGTGAGTAGAAGGGCAAGCAGGAGAGGGAAGGGAGTGCCCCACCGTTTGCAAGAAACAAGGTCGCAAACGATAGGCCACCCGAGACTTAAGAGATCGCGACCCGCCCCGAGGCTTAGGAAATCGCCACCCGCCGAGAAACCGTCCCTAAGGTGTCCTACCCGACTGGTATTTGCTCAATTGGGCATAAGTCAACAACTAGAGGTCTGCTCCGGCTTGCTGCTGCGATTATGATAGGCAACGCAGCCACATCATAGATCGGAGACTATATGCGAATCTTCCTGGCAGCAACGTTTGTTCTTGGACTCGTGACAGTGCTTCCCGCAAGCTCGCAGCAGCCGCAGACCAATCCCGGAGCCCAAGCCCCGGCAGAGGCGGCGAAACCGTCCCCTAATTCGGCAGAATCCAATCCGGACAAGGGAAAGGACTCAACGATTGTTTTCTTTAGGGAGAGTCACTATGCCGGTTCTGCGCTCAAGCCTTCCATATTTGTGGACGGCAAAGAGACCGACCGCCTCGCTAATGGCCGATGGTTTTCAGTCCAAGCCCAGCCGGGTAAACACCAACTTCAGTCCAGCGCCAAAAATGAGCCGGCGACAGTGATCGAAACAGCGGCAGGGGAAACGACCTATATACAGATGGTGATAGTGACCGGGACCTGGCGGGGCGGTGGAAGGCTACTACAGGTGGACGCTGGCGAAGCGCAAAAAGTAATTGCCAAGCTTAAACCTCTCCACGAATAGAGCGGGAGTTCGTGACCGGGAATCATAAAAGAATGAGCGCCGATGCTTTCGCGGCTTTTTTCACCGCCCTTGGGTGACTATTCCCGCCCGCCATGATTCGATCATTTTCGCCCACCTTTGCGTGAGGTACACAATCCCGCCGGGTGCTCCATACGCTGTTTTGTGCGAGTGGGGCTCCTGATGTGGCGTTGACGCAATAGCGCCGCGCGGTTCGTGGTAAACTTCGAGAATGGAGCTCACGCTACACATTCCCGATGATGTGGCCCGGCGGCTTTCGGCCGCGGGGAGCGATCTGTCGCGCAGGGCTTTGGAAGCGTTTGCGTTGGAAGAACACAAGGCGGGCCGATTGACCGAGGCGCAGTTGCGACAGGTTTTGGGGTTCGAGACTCGCGATGAACTGGACGGGTTCCTGAAGGCTCACGAGGTGTGGCTCAGCTTCACCCGGGAAGACTTGGAGCGAGAACGCGCGGCGCTTCGGCGATTGGGACTTGTAACGTAAATGCGGGTTGTTGTTGCCGACGCGACTCCGCTTCACTATTTAATTTTGATCGGCGCCATCGAGATTTTGCCCCGCCTTTTTGAGAAAATTCACGTTCCCATTGAAATTCGAGAAGAACTTAGCCGCAACGCTTCTCCGCCGGCGGTACGGACGTGGATGCAGCAGCGTCCTGAATGGCTCGTTATCCATTCTGCGCCTGCGGGGGGCCGGTCTCTCGCCGCATTGGACGCTGGTGAGCGGTCGGCCATCCTGCTTGCGGAATCCATGCATGCAGATCTCCTGCTGATCGATGAGCGCGCTGGCGCAAACCTGGCACAGCGGAGGGGGTTAACGGTGACGGGAACGCTCGGAGTGCTTGATTTGGCGTCCCGGGCGGGCCTGATTTTCCTGCGGGAAGTGTTTGCACGATTGCAGGGCACCAATTTCCGTTATCCACCCTCGCTGCTGGAAATACTTCTCGAAGAGGAGACGAGGCGCACAAGCGGCAATGAGTGAAGTAACAAGTGGGAAGAAAAGCGGTTTGCGATGTCAGCCGACCAGCAGGGCTTCGGGGTTTTTCTTGGTGATAGCGAGGAATTTCGGGGTGGCTTGGCGATGGCCGCGAGTTCTTGTTCCCAACTGGAGACAGCTTTGGGCTTACGTTTGGGTGGGTAGCCGCAGCGTTAGCGAATAAAAAGCCGATGCAGGGTACCGCCCGTGCCGGAGTTGGTGCGCTCAAAGCCTGCTGCTTCGTACTCAACTTGCAGGACCGAGAACTGCTTAGAAATCTCTTCGTTGTTTCCCAAAACCCTCTGTCCGGTGGAAGCCTCAAGCAGAAATGAATTTGAACCGTCTTTGGCTGCATATACATAGATCGTCCGCCGCTCGGACGAACCTTTATTATACGTGGCGTGGTAGGCCATACCGCCCTTTGCAAAAACTGGAATGTCCGCTGGCTTGTTCATATTCTCGGCAACCTGTTGAAGATGTTTGTCCCGCTCCGCAGCAAGTTCAGCGGTAAGCTCACCGATCTGATTTTGAAGGTTATTCTGTTCGGAGCGGAGACGATTTGCATCAGCGCGGAGGGTGTTTGCTTCGGAGGAGTCGCGCAACTCGAACCAGGCGAGAACGAGAACCGCAATTCCAGGCACAGCAGCCAATAAGCTGTACCACAAAGGATGCGTCAGGAGAAAATTCTTGATGTCCGGCAGCAGAAGAAAGAACGCGAGTACCCATCCGATGATCGCCGCTATAGCAACCGCTCGTCTCATGGGCGGATTCTATCATTCCGTGCTTACTTCGCGGCAGCGTGATGGTCGTAGTTGATGACCCTGTGATTTTCCACGCGCCGTCTTTGTACTGTAAGAGATGAATGAATTTGCCTTCACCGACGGCTTAGGTTTCCTCATGTCCGGGAAGGGGAGAAGACTTGTGTCGCGCCTGCGGTGCTCGGGGGTGGAGTTCGGCGCTTATCCTGCCCAGCCCTTACGTACGGGGCTTTGCGGGCTGGGTTTGCTTGTGACGCGCCTACAGCGCTAGCCTTTTAATACGCGCTGCACGCCTTGCGAGCTGCGAGCGATGACCGTCAGCTAGGCTTGCGTGGGCTGATCGGGTGTGGCGCGGCCCTGTTCCCAATCGCGCAGCGTGGCGACGAAAATATGGGGTCTGCTGCGATGGCGGATAGAGTACGAGAAAAGCAGATTTCTCGCTACGTTCGGAATGACAGTGAGGGGGATGCAGACGACAATTTGGGGGCGGTGAGTGACGGGGAATTGGAGGAGTAAGAGAGATTTCATCGCACGGAATGCGTGCGACGGGGTAGCGGTTCTCTCTTCGCAAGCCGACACGGCTCATCCCGCAGAAGGCGCGCGATGGCGCGGAGGGGCAGGAGCAAACGTGAAAGGGAAAGGCGCCGGCTTGCTCCGTTCGAAATGTTGGTGGGGGTGAGCGCACTCGATAAGCACGCGCGATGGAGCAGAGTTGTGGCTGCGCCGGCGGAGGCGCGAGAGGGAGTGGAAGGGGTTTAGATGGTGGCGGATTTGGCGGTGGGACGCGCGGTTTTGGATTCCCAGGCTTTGCGGAGGGCGTCGCGCTGTTTGAGGACGAAGGATTTGGCGTCGTCGAAGCTGGAGTAAACCTTGGTGCCTTTGATGGTGTTGCAGGGAGAGCAGCAGGCGACCAGATTGGCGAGATCTTTTTTGCCTTTGCGCGCGCGAGGATGGACGAAATCGACGCGCATCACGAGAGCGTTTTCGAAACTGGCGCGGCCGTCGAGGCCGCAATACTGGCAACGATAGTTATCACGTTCGAGAATCTTGAGACCTTCCTGCATGGAGACCGGGGACTCAACCAGGGAAAGTGTTGCAAGGCTTAATGGCATGGGTACCTCCAAAGCGGAAATCATCGAAAGCAGGCGGGAGATTGCGACTTCCACTTTCTAGAACGAAAACACTAGGACAGGGAAAGTGTGGTGTCAAGAGTGGAGGGGGATGCGCGGGAGATGGAGGAAGAACCGCGAAAGCGAGCGCGGCTCGGCGCGGGTCAAGAGTAGATACGAGAGGAATGGGATGGAGCCAACCGTTAGTAGCCAGCCCACTGCGCGGAGAAGGAATTACTGCACGGTGACGGTCACGGTGGCCGTGGTACGGCCGAATTGGCTCGTGGCGTAGAGAGTGTAGGTGGTGGTGGCGGAGGGAGTGACGACCGCGCTGGTTCCGCGAATGGCACCGATTTGCGGCGAGACGATGTAGTAAGAAGCGTTGGCAGCGGTCCAAGAAAGCGTGACGGCGGTGCCAACGGCGACGGGATTCTCGGTACTGGCGGCGAAGCTGGAAATGGTTGGCGGGGAGCCTTGCGGAAGGTTGGCGGAAGTGTAGACCGTGCCGAGGGCGACGACTTCAAAATCCGAGGCGGTGAGCGTAGTGAGATTGTGGAGGTCGTTGTTGTCCCATCGAGGGTCGGGGGCGCCGGAGATGTACATGGAAGAGCCGTTGTCGGCCATGATCATGCCGTACTGTTTGAGAGCGGTGAGGATGACCTGATTCGTGGCGGAGAAGCTGGAGATGTCAAAGCTGGATTTAAGGCGCAGACGCATGCCCATGGGCGCGGCGAACTGCGCGGTGGAATTCGCGGCCCAATGGGTGGCGGGCAAGACGAAAGCGGCGAAGCTGTCTTGCAAGGTAAAGCGGAGGGCGTGAGCGATCTGGCCGCCGGCGACTTCGTCGTAGCGGACGAGGCCCGGGAAGATGGGCAAGCCGGCGGCATCGGCCGAGGTCCACGTGAGGGGCCGCTGATCGTAATTTTGAAGATCCCAGACGGCGGCTGAGGCGGCATTCCAAGAGCCGTCGGCATTGACGCTGGAGCCATAAAGTTCGTAGAGCCAGCAATTGTTATTGTCCAGGACGAGGACGTGGCGATCGCCGGTGCCGGGATTGGGGTAACCCTCAATGTTGGCGGTGGCGGGAATGGGCATGGGGCCGGGGTCGCTTTCGTCGCCGTAAGCATTAAAGATGATGGGCACAGGAGACTGAGAGGAGTCGACGACCGAATAGGGAATACCGATGTAGCCGCCATTATATTCGCCGGAACCGAAATCGGGATGGAGAGGCACGGAAGCGCCGATGAAACCAATGTAGGAATTCGAGTTGGGATCCACCGAGGCGGCGGAGATGTCCTGATTCCAGAGATTGTTTCCGGGGAAGGGGCGGAAGCCATTGAGGCTTGCACCAGCGCCGACGGTCATGCCGCTGCAGGCGCTGGCTTGCGTAACGGAATTCACCTGGAGATTGATGCTGTTGGAAGTGCTCTGGCCGGGATTGGGGTTGCTTACGGAGACGGCGAAGTTGCCGACGATGGAGGCGGCCCCGGTGGCGGTGAGTTGCGTCGGGGAGACAAAGGTGGTGGTAAGCGGGGCGCCGGCGAGAAAAACTTGGGAGCCATTAAGGAAATTGCTGCCGGTCACGCTGAGGCTGAGAGCGCCGAGGTTGATGGAAGTTGGGTTGATGGAAGAGAGAGAGGGAATTGGATTCAGGAGGGTGACGTTGCTGGAGCCACTGGCGGAAGAATCCGCGGAGCTGGCCGCCTGAACCGTGACGGTATTCGGATTGGGGAGAGTGGCGGGCGCGGTATAGTTCCCTGAAGCTGTGATCGTGCCGGTGGCGGAGTTGCCGCCGGGGACGTTGTTGACGGACCAAGTGACAGAGGTGCTGGAAGTTCCGGTGACGGCGGCGGCGAACTGTTGAGAGCTGCCAGCCCGCACAGTTGCGGGGTTGGGCGTGACGGAGACTTGGATTTGCCCTTGGGGAGGCGGTTGCGGAGCTGGCTTAGAACCTGAGCCACGTACTGCGGCGCATCCCGCCTGAAAGAGCGTGAGCGCGGAGATGAGCGTTAGGAAAGGGCGGTTCAAAGAAGGCTCCTCCTGCCAATGGTCGACGCACTCCGGGAAGTGGCTGGCGATCCGTTTGAAGTTGGCGACGACTCGGTTGGGCGAATCAAATGGCCAACTAGCTGGAATTATGGACGCTGCGCTACACAGGAACGACTGTCCGAGGGTACAAATTAAGTACAGTAACGGGTGGAGAGGGCTGTTTTGGGTCTGAAAACGGCGACTTGGTGTTCAACGCCGGGGAACAAACACGGAGGGCTTGGCAATAAAATGAGTTTTGTTGAGGAGCAGGCGATGAGATACGAATTTCTTGTGGAGACGTATGAAACGGAGCGGGTGAAAGTGGTGAGCGTGTGGAGCGAGTTTCGCGACGGGGAGATGGAGTTTCGTCCGAACGCAAAAGATCCGCGGGGAAGGAGCGTGCGGGAACAAATGGTGCACCAATGTGTGAGCGAGGATTTGTGGTTCCGGAACATGCTGGGGATCGAGGCGGGCGCGCCGCCTTTGCCGGCGCAGGAGACGCGGCTGGAATTCATCAAGAGATATGCGGAATTCAGCGGGAGGCGGCTGGAGGCGTTGCGCGGGAAAGAGGAAGCGTGGTTCGAAGGCGAGACAAAGTTTTTCGACGTGGCGCGATCGCGCGCGTGGGTGCTGACGCGGCGGATCGCGCACACCGCGCATCATCGCGGCCAGCAGATGGCTATGCTGAGAATGCTGGCGCACGATCTGCACAGCAATTACGGGCCGACGGCGGATACCGGTGGCTTGATGCAGAATCATGCGCCGACGATTTATGCTTATCCGAGCCTGGAGACGCTGCTGCAAAGCGAGGCAAGCGGCGGGCACAAGAGCGCGTTGCCGGGCAGCGGAGGTAAGCCGTTGACGGAGCGCCCCTAAAGATTTGCAGGGAAGCGAGACGCTCCGAGCCGGAGATTTTGTTACGGTTTCTTGATGACGCCGCAGGCGATGCGCGCGGGAGCGGCGGATCCGCCGCCTTCAGACACCGCGTGGATTACGATTGCGGTTCCGCCGTTGCTGAAGACGGAGTGATCATCGTCGCCGAGAGTTACGTTTGGCGCAATGACGGAAACATGGGCGGTGCCGTCGGCGGCCACGATGAGCGAAAAATTCGGGATGTCGCCGGCGGGGGCGGCGTCATGGTGATGTTCAGCGCCACCAGGATTGAAGTGCGGGCCAGCGGACTTGAAGTCAGGCGGATCGCATTTTGCGATTTGATGGATGTGGATGGAATGTTCGCCGGGCGGAAGATCCTTGATGTCCAGCGCGATTTTGACGCCTTTGGGCGTCCTGGAAAGCAGGGCCGTCCCAATGTTGTGGCCATTGGAATTCCTGAATTCAACGGTCACCGCTTTTGACCCAGAATGGCTATGCGATTCCTGGGCCCGAATGGCGCAGGGCACGGCGAAGAGCAGGCACACCCCACATAGGATTGCTCTCATCGGAATTTCCTCTTTCTTCTCTGTTGAAGGATTTCAGGGCGCTGCACGAAGCAGGCCCGTTCCTTTCACTCTAGCCTGAGTTCCACCCCCGGAAATACAAGCTGTACTCATTCAGATACCCATGCGAGGGATTGCAGCGTAGATTCTGGCAAGTTTTTGATCCCCCAGAATTGGAGTGGGAACTGGAGCAAATTTGCAGAGAATCGACTGAGTAAAATTCAGTCGTTGCGATAGAGATCGGGGAATTCTTTTTTCAGGCTGCTGATCTTAGGCAGGTCGTTGATCATAATGTAGGGCTCGTAGGGGTGGAGTTTGAGGTAATTCTGATGATAATCCTCCGCAGGATAAAAGGCTTGCAGCGGGACGACTTGCGTGACGATAGGCTGCGAATAAATTTTTGCGGCGCTTAGCTGAGCGATGTAGGCTTCCGCGATTTTCTGTTGGTGTTCGTTCGAATAGAAAATGGACGAGCGGTATTGCGTGCCGTAGTCGGGCCCCTGGTAATTGAGCTCGGTGGGGTTGTGGCCGACGGAGAAAAAGATCATCAGAATTTGGCCGTAAGAAATTTGCGAAGGATCGTAGACAATCTTGACGGATTCGGCGTGGCCGGTTGAGCCGGTGCTGACGTCCTCGTAGTGAGCCGTGTCAGCCGCGCCGCCCGAATAACCGGAAGTAGCGGAGACGACGCCTTTTACGTGTTGGAAGACACCTTGAATGCCCCAAAAACAGCCGCCGGAGACGACTGCGGTTTGCTGACTTTTTGCAGGAGCGAGCGGGGCATCGAGAGCAGGTTTGGGAAATGCGGCGTTAGCGTTGGCGCGGCCGTCGTTGGGCTTGGCCGTGGCCCAGGCAAGGACGCCGAGACCCGCTAAGATCAGGAATGCAAAGAAAACCGCTCGCATAGACACCAATCCTCAATCAGCATGCGTCTAAGATTATACGTTTGTCAGCAGGAATTAGATGATGCAAGACCGCGGTGCGTTGCGGACTGAAATTGACGGCGCGCAGGGCTGACGTTACGCTCCAACAAGAAAGAGATGTCTTCTTTTGGATGCGATTGTGGGTGACTCTCGTGACAAGAAAATGGACAGCACTCAGTGTGCTGGGTGGGCTTCTGGGCTTTGGCGCGTTGACCGGGGCTTGGCCAGCCAAAAAGCCGGCGAAAACCAAGGCGCCCCGGGCGGATGTGGCGGCGGGAAAACGACTGTTTGAGCGGCATTGCTCACTATGTCATGGAATCGACGGGAAGGGCGGCCGCGGGCCGGCGCTCAATCGAGCGCATCTCGCTCATGCGCCGGACGACGAAGGGTTGAAGTCGGTGATTGTGAACGGCATCCCGCCCAATATGCCCGAAGCATGGTTCCTGGAGGATAAGGATGTAGTGAATGTGGCGGCGTTCGTGCGATCGCTCGGCAAAATACCGGCGGATAAGCTGCCGGGAGACGCGGCGCGCGGTGCCGGCGTCTACGCCAAAAGCGGATGCAGCAACTGCCATATTCTGAACGGCGCGGGCCAAGGTTACGGGCCGGAATTGACCGGTATTGGCGAGCGGAGGAGCGCTTCCTTTTTGTTACAAGCGATTCGCAAACCCAGCGCGGCACTGCCCGAGGGTTTTCTGCTGGTGAGGGCCACGACCGGTTCTGGAGAAAGCATTGAAGGGATCCGCGTGAACGAGGATACGTTTACGATTCAGATCAAAGATGCCGCCGGACAGTATCACAGTTTGCGGAAAGAGGAGTTGAAGGAACTGCGCAAGATGCGGGGAGAATCGCCCATGCCCGCGTTTGATGGAATCCTAAGCGAGGCTGAAATGCAGGATCTGGTGGCATACGTGGCTTCGCAGCGAGAAGAGCAATGAAAGTATTTTGCGCGACATTGTTGAGCGTCGTTTTGTCCGCTGCGGCCCTCGGACAGGTGCCGTTTGAACGGATCGTGAATGCCGACAAGGAGCCCGGGAACTGGCTCACTTACTCGCGAGACTTGCTCGGGCACCGATTTTCGCCGCTGACTGAAATTACGACCGAGAACGTCACGAATCTGAAAGTCAAATGGGCGTTTCAGCTTCCGACCGAAAGGAGCGAAGTATCGCCCATTGTGGTGGACAACGTTATGTACGTCACGGGGCCGAACTGGGCGGCGGCGCTGGATGTGCATACAGGGCGAAGGCTTTGGAGCTGGGACCGCGAGATCCCTACGGATTATCATAATATCGGCTTTGGACGGGTTAGCCGCGGCCCGGCGGTGCTGGACGACAAATTGTATGTGGCGACGCTCGACTGTTATTTGGTCGCGCTGGACTTGAAGAGCGGAGCGGAACGCTGGAGCACGAAAGTCGGGGACTATAAGTTGGGCTACAGCATGACGGTTGCGCCGCTGGCGATTGAGGGAAAGATTGTGGTGGGAGTGAGCGGCGGGGAGGCGGGAATCCGCGGTTTCCTCGATGCGTACGATGCGAAGACGGGAAAGCGAG
>Ga0187820_1000294_pt1 | contig 10960 bp, 10 predicted proteins | sample NC_wetland_sal_i_19_FD_132409 | JGI IMG/M metagenome (GOLD analysis project Ga0187820, IMG submission 132409) | Wetland sediment microbial communities from Neuse River Estuary, North Carolina, USA - SO4_5 | ecosystem: Environmental > Aquatic > Freshwater > Wetlands > Sediment | place: USA: North... | reverse complement strand
TGCTCAAATCTGTCGATGAACCAGCGCAGGAGCCGCATCCAGATTTCGTCTTTACCGACGGAATCTTCAATGCCGTGTTCGAGGCTCGGATTGTCGTTGACTTCCATGACGACGATGCCGTCGTCGGTCTGCTTGAGATCGACGCCATAGAACCCGTCGCCGATCGGCCGCGCTGCGCGCACCGCGATATCGATCACCTCGGCCGGCGCCTGGTCGAGGCCGAAGGCACGAAAGCCGCCTTCATGGGAAGAGCCATCCGGCCGGTATTTTACCACCTGCCAATGGCCACGCGCCATGCGGTACTGGCAGACGAAGAGCGGCTCGCCGGCCAAAACGCCGACCCGCCAGTCGAAATCCGTCGGCAGGAATTTCTGCGCCAGCAGAAGGTCGGTCTCTTCGAACAATTCGTCGCAGATGCGCCGGAACTCGGCGGCCGAAGTGATCTTATGCACGCCGCGGGAAAAGGAGCCGTCCGGAATCTTCACCACCAGCGGCAGCCCAAGCTCGTCGATGGCTTTTCCGAGGTCGGTATCTTCGCCGACGATGACAGTGGGAGGCGTCGGCACCTGGTTCTGCTGCAGGAGCTCCATCAGGAATACTTTGTTGGTGCAGCGGATCATTGAGATCGGATCGTCGATGACGGGCATGCCTTCCTGGGAAGCGCGCCGGGCGAAGCGGTAGGTGTGATTGTCGATCGAGGTCGTTTCGCGGATGAACAGGCCGTCGAATTCGGCAAGCTCGGCGAGCCGGCGCTTGGTGATCGGCTCGACATCGACCGACATTTTTTCGGCGATGCGGGCGAAGTGCTTGATCGAATCCGGCGACGACGGCGCCGTCTTTTCGTTGGGATCGTAGAGGACGGCGAGATCGTATTTGGCGACCGAGCGCGCCTTTGGATCTCGCCATTCGCGCTTGGTGTGGTTGTGTAGCGACTCGCGGAAGAATTCGGCTTCGCCATTGGCGAGCCGGGTGACGGCGCGCGGCCGGATGCGGTCGATCGCGAGCCACGTGCCGCCGGTCTCGATGGTCACTTCGAGCGCGGGACAGCGGAACCAGTCGAATAGAAGCCGCCCGAACGGCTCGAAACGATTGTCGCGCGCAATGCCGAAACAGACGAGCAGCCTGAATTCGCCGTCACCTTGGAAGTCGGTGCGTCGGGCGCAACGGTTGAGCTCCTCCTCAAGTTCCGGCAGCGCATGCTCGTAGAGCTTCTGCTCGCGCAGTTCGAGCATGGTCTCCACCGTCGGCACCACGCGATGGCCGCGCGCCTCGGCCAATAACGAGGCGTAGTAGCCTTTCGATTGGTAGGCATAGGAGCGGGCAAGATTGACGAGCTTCGGACGCCCCGTTTCGAACAAGCGCGGCCGCGCCAAATATTCGCTCGTGGTGATGACCTTGTGGGGGGTCTCGGCGTTCGGCAGGTCGCGGGGCTGGTCGACAAGGATGACCCAGCCGGTCATGGGCGGGTCCCTTTCATGTCGAGGCTGAAATGCGCAATGAGGCCGGTCATGCGGTCGATGTCAGGCGCGGCACGCTGTGGTCATAGCCGGAATTTGAACGAATGGCGACTGCATCGCCCGAAATTTTCCACCATCAAAGCCGATTCGGCGCCCGGAGTCAGCGTGACTCGTAAAGGACTCATGAGCGCCGGCGGGGTTTCTCGACAAGCGGCTTGTCCAAGCGCAGCGCACCGACCCGGCCTCCGTAATAACCCGGACGCCGGCCGACGCAACGGTAACCCGAGGATTCGTAGAACGCGAGCGCGGCCCGATCGTCGGCGCGGACTTCAAGCCTCATGGCCTTGCGGCCCCGATCGAGGGCGTCCTTTTCGGCTGCCGCCACGAGCTGTCGCGCCAAGCCGCGCCTTCGGAAACGGGCAGCGACACCGATCGAATACATGCGCGCGAGGCCGGAATTCGAGCGGTAGAGCACGACCACATAGCCCGAAAGATCCGCGCCAATTTGAACGATAATGAGTTCGGCACTGGGGGATTCGCAAAATCGCCGGAAGCTCGCGCGTGAAATCAGATGCCCCGCAAAATGCCGGTCCTTAAATATCTCGCGTTCGAGCGCGTCGAGAGCTTCGGCATCGCTTTGACGTCCAGGGCGAAGCTCGACGGATATGGAGCGTTGGACGGGCAAGCCGGACACGCTGACAATCGACTCTTCTGACGAAGGCGGAGCCTGGTGGGCAATTCTATCGCCTCATTAGCGTGCTTTTGTCCCGATCAAAAGAGGGCTGACGCGGTTCTCACGCGATCTGCCCCTGCAAGTGCCCTTGTTCGATCCGCTGGATCATCGTTTCCAGGCGATCGAGACGGTCGGCCTCTCCCGGCGGCTTGTCCCAGCGCAACCGGTTGATGCGCGGAAATCGCATCGCAAGCCCGGATTTGTGCCGCGACGACCTTTGCAGCCCTTCAAAGGCCACTTCCAGGACCAGGCCGCGATCGGCTTCGTGCACCACCTCACGCACCGGACCGAAACGCTCAACGGTGTTTCGCCGCACGAATCGGTCGATCTGCAAGAGCTCCTCGTCGGTGAAGCCAAAATAGGCTTTGCCCACCGGCACCAGCTCGTCGCCCTCTTCGCCGCGTGTCCAGACCCCGAATGTGTAGTCCGAATAGTAGGACGAGCGCTTGCCGTGTCCGCGCTGGGCATACATCAACACCGCATCGATGATGAAGGGGTCGCGTTTCCATTTCCACCACGGCCCCTTCGGCCGGCCGGGCACATATAGCGCGTCGCGCCGCTTGAGCATGACGCCTTCGACCGCCGCTGCGTCAGCGACGGCGCCCGCCGCGGCAGGGTCCTTTCGCGCAGCGATAAGCTCATCCCAGCTGCGGAACGCGATCAGCGGCGACAAATCGATGCGCGGTTCGCCGAGCCGCGCCACGAAAGCCTCAAGCCGCCTCCGCCGTTCGGAAAAGGGGCGCTCGCGCAAATCTTCGTCGCCGTCGGCAAGAAGATCGTAGGCGCGCAGATGCGCGGGGAACTCGGCCATGAGCTTGGCGGTGACGGTTTTGCGATTGAGCCGCTGTTGCAGCACATTGAATGATTGTATCCGCCCGTCGCGCTTGATCAGCAATTCGCCATCGATCGCGCCCGGCAGCCGCAAGGCATCGAGGAGATCGGGAAAGCTCTTCGAAATCTCCTCGCCGGTGCGCGAATAAAGGCGCGCAACGCGCCTTCCCGAGAGGTCGCCGTTCTGGTTCCCGGCCACCGCCTGGACGCGGATGCCGTCCCATTTCCACTCGGCCTGGAAATCCGCGGCGTTCAGCCCGGAAAAATCCGCCTCATCGAGCGCATGGGCAAGCATCGGCGGGCGAAACGGCGCCGGGTCGCTGCTGGTCGGCCTGGCCGCCTGGCCTTCGAGCCAGGCGAAGAGTTCGCGATAGGGCGGCGCCAAGCTCGGCCAGATCACTTCGAGGTCATGAACGGTGAGATCATGAACCGTCTTGTCGGCCAGGGCGGCGACGGCGGCTTTGGCGAGCCGCGCCGAAACGCCGATGCGCAAGCCGCCGGTCACGAGTTTGATCAAAGCCCAGCGTCCGGTCTCGTCCAATGCATCAAGCCAGCGCGCGAGCTGCCGCGGCAGTTGCGCCTTACCGAGCGTGCCAAGCGTTTCGACGACGCGCGTGAGCGAGAGGTCGTTTTCCGGCTCGAAATTGCCGCCTTCCCCGTCAGGTGAAAGAAAAGGCTCTTGTGACGACGCTTGTAAGCGCCTCGGCCACATCAGGGCGACGGTTTCGGAAAGGTCTCCCACATAGTCATAGGACAATTCAAAAAGGACTGGATCAGTGCGCTCGGCAATCAGGTTGCGGATAAGCCCCGGCTTGGCGTGCGGAAAGCTCAGCGCGCCGGTGAGTGCAGCGAGCGCCCAGCCGCGCTCGGGATCGGGCGTCGAACGGAAATAATCGGCGATCAGGCGCAGCTTGGCGTTGCGGCTGGGTTCATAGGCCAGGCGATCGAGAAGTTCGGCGAAACGGTTCATGCTCGTCCGTCGCCGTCGCGCCTATTCTCATCAAACAAAAACGACGGCGCCGCGCTCTCGTTTTCGGCTTCGTTCGCCGCGGTGTCGGCGATCTCATCCACCTCCTCGCCGTAGCCGACGATGTCGAGCGGGCGGCCTTTCAATCCACGCGCGGCGCACCAGTGCACGAGAGCGTCTTCCTGACCATGCGTGACCCAGATCTCGCTCGCGCCCGTGGCGGCGATCGTCTCGGTCAGGCCGTTCCAATCGGCGTGGTCGGAAATGACAAGCGGCAGCGCGACGCCCTGCTGACGGGCGCGGGCGCGCACGCGCATCCAGCCGGAGGCGAACGCGGCCAGTGGATCGGGAAACCGCCGGGTCCACAGGTCGTTGAGAGCCGAAGGCGGACAGAGCGTGATCGTTCCGGCGAGATCGGCTTTGCTGGCGCCGCGCGCCAGCCGCAGGTCGCCGAGGGGTATGCCGCGCTTGATATAATAGTCGCTGATGGCTTGCATCGCGCCATGCAGATAGATGGGCGCCTGGTATCCGGCCTTGCGCAGAAGCGCGATCACGCGCTGCGCCTTGCCGAGCGAATAGGCGCCGACGAGATGCGCGCGCTCGGGAAACAGCGCCATGGAATGAACAAGCTTGGCAATCTCGGCGTCCGGATCGCCGTGACGAAACACCGGCAGCGCGAAGGTCGCCTCGGTGATGAAAAGGTCGCAGCGGACGAGCTCGAAGGGCGCGCAGGTCGGATCGGCGACGTTCTTATAGTCTCCGGAAGCCACGGCGCGCAGCCCGTTTGCATCGACGGCCACTTGCGCCGAGCCGAGCACATGACCCGCCGGATGCAATGTGATCCTGGCCCCGTCAAGGTTCACGCTTTCCCCGTACGCCATGGCCTGGGAGGAGCCGGCGAAGTTTTCGCCGCAGCGAAGCCGCATGAGGTCAAGCGTTTCCCGCGTCGCCAGCACGGCGCCGTGGCCGGCGCGGGCGTGGTCGGAATGGGCGTGCGTAATAACCGCCCGTTCCACCGGCCGGGTCGGGTCGATGTGGAAGCCACCAAGCTTGCAGCAGACGCCGGATGGCGACGGCACGAGGATGTCTTCGGGACGCATCACGGGTGATAAATAATCCCTGGGATTTTGGCCTTGTAGGCCGGATTAGTGCGATTCAAATCAAATAGTTAGGCGACAGGGCTGCGTCCGGCTTGATCAGGGGACCGGGGCTTAGGCGCGGTTGCGTGGCGACCGGTCGCGGAACGTTTCCGGGGCTGCACGCTTTTTGATTTAGCGCAATCCGTCCGCACCGGGACCTCCTAGTATGGCGCTGGGAGGTCGGGAGAGCTGAGATCGCGCTATGAAGGGCGCACGATGATGACACCAGACGAAGTTAGAGCGTGCTACCGGCTGTATGCAGCCTATTACACGTCATGCGGAATCAGTCCCTATCGCAGAATGCTGAATTCTCTGGTGCAGCTGCGCCACAGCATTTTCAAGGAATCGTTCGCGCAGATAGCTTGGGCTGAACTCAAGACACAAAAGTAATCAGCATCGCAAATCGGAATGCTCACAACTCACCAACAAGGGTGAGAAGGCTAAAAGGATGTATGGCAATGAACCAACACCAAACCAGCTTTGACGTTATGGCGATGGCAACAGTCGTGAAACAGCTGTTGAACGATGCGCCGCCGGACAAACGCGAAGCGGTACTGACGGCCGCGCATTCCATGATTGCACGCGATTTAGCCTCCGATTTGGTGATGTCGGTTGGCCAGACGCCGGAAATGATGTCGGAAGTAATGGAGCTGAAGGCGAGGGCGATTTACCGCTTCACGCGCAACATCACCAACAATAACAGCCCCGAAGCTGCGGCAAACCTCTTATTCCGCCATCACAGCGGCATCGGCGGCAGTGGCTATCTCGATGAAATACTGGAACCGACGGTGCGGTCGACGGTAGAGCGATCCACTCATTCGTGAACGCGACCCTCATTCCCTCATCTGCTTCGTGTGACGCCGGATTGCGGATCATCCGCAATCGTCTTTAAGTGGCTTCACGCTCGCTATCGGCGACCGCGAGGACGCAAAATGGCAAGGCCGCCGGCGAAGAGGCAAACCTAGCCGACAGCCTTGCCACCCTCGAACGATGCCGCGCTGCTGGCTTAGACGAGGCAGGACGACATACCGCCAAGGGGCGCCGAGCCAACAGCGTGCCACGCCAGGGCATCTTTTAGTGCCGCCATTGGCCGCTCTTGATCCGACGCAAAAAGTTTAACGCTCGCGAGGCCGTCCTCAAGTGACATTTTTGACAGGAATGAGCGCTCTTAAGCCAAAATTTGTATTCCACAAAAACAGGCGGGATTTGGAAATTGAATATTCGGGCCTGATCCGCATTGCTGACGTTGCGCCGGCAGCGCGCAAAGAGCGCCTCACGCTCGATCACGCCGAGGGACTTTTTGAAACTTGGAAATTGCCCGGCCAGATGACCGGGGGCTATCCAGCAAAACCTGAAGGCAAAATTGCAACAAATAACTCTATTGCCGGCGACGCCGTCGTAGCGCTGCGCGGCGGCCTTACATCGCGCCGCGCCATCTAATCTCGGCGGACACCTTGACCAAAAAGAATGTAAAGCATCGCGGCTGCAAGCCCGATCACGGCAACGGCGATTGCCCAGCCCGGTGACGACTGAACGAACGCAATCATCGAACTTCTCTCGACAGGCAATGACGAAGACAACCGTCGGCGTCCAGATTTATTCCGCTCGCCTCGAATTTTTTTGATCACAAGAAAAATACAAAGCTTGATCGAACGATCCGAACTGACTCATTTGTCAGAAATTAAATCGCTTTTAATTCGCTGTCTCGTGACGACTGATGTAGTCACGGCGTGCGTCATGCAATGTTCGCAAGGAGGAAGACAATGTTGCGCAAAACACTCGTCACACTGACGGCGGTTGCGGTCTTAGGCGCAGGCTCGGCCGCCATGGCTCGCGGAGGCGGTGGCTGGGGTAGTGGGGGCGGCTGGGGCGGTTCGTCCATGCATGGAATGGGCATGGGTCATCCGATGGGCGGCATGGGCCACCCGATGGCCGCGGTGCGGGGCATGGGCTTTGGTCCCAATCGCTTTGCGTTTAGTCACGATCATTTCCATGACTTCCACTTCCACCACAGATTCCGCAATCGCTTCTTCGCGTTCGGCTTTGGCGGTCCTTATCTCTACGACTACGCGTACGATTCCTGCTGGACTCGGATTCCGACCCGCTACGGCTGGCACTGGGCTTATGTTTGCGGCGCCGGCGCGTACTGAGCGGAGGACGCCGCAACGGGAAATATCCTTTGTGGCGTCGCACGCCAGATGATTGCGAATGCGTCGGTTTATGACACAGAAGTCAGTTTGATGAAGTCTGACTTGTTGCTACGGTTCCCGGCAGTCGGCTTTCGCCGGAGGTGGCAATAATGACGGGAGTACACCGGCGCATTCTTGTTATCGAGGATGAGGCGGAGACGGCGGATCAGATCGCCGATTTTTTTGGAACCCGCGGCTACCAGGTCGATCTCGCCGGCAATGGCAATGACGGGTTTCGTCTTGGCCAATCGGGCGCTCATGCGGTCGTGACCATCGATCGCATGCTTCCCGGCGGCGATGGAATTGCGATCATTCAGCGGCTGCGCGAGGCCGGTATCTTCACGCCGGCCTTGATATTGAGCGCCCTCGGCGAGGTCGATGACCGCGTGCGCGGCTTACGCGCCGGAGGCGACGATTACCTCGTGAAGCCTTTCGCCTTTGTGGAATTGCTGGCGCGTGTCGAGGCTCTCGCGCGTCGAAGCGCGAACATCGTGAGGGAGACAGTGTTGCGCGTTGGCGACCTCGAACTCGACCTGGTGTCACGAACGGCGAATCGCAACGGCCGGGAAATCAAATTATTGCCGCGCGAATTTCAAGTTCTTGAGTATCTGGTCCGCAACGAAGGCCACGTCGTGCCGCGCACGATGCTCTTGGAGAAAGTTTGGGATCTCCATTTCGATCCGACGACCAACATCATCGACGTGTATGTCGGGCGCGTGCGCCGCAAGGTCGACGGCCAGCAGGCCTATCCGCTTATTCACACGATCCGCGGCGTCGGATTTTGCGTCCGTGCTCCTCACTAAGACCCTCCGCTCGACGACATTCAGGCTGGCGCTGATCAGCATCGCAGTGTTTGGTGCGATGGTGATCGCGCTTTTCGGCTATGTCTATTGGGCGACGACGAATTTCGTGCTCAGCCGGTCCGACAGCGCGATCGACGCCGAGCGAGCGATGTTGCGCAATGTTTACGACAGCGGCGGCCGCGACGCCCTCACTGTTGCGATCGAGCAGCGTGAAGCCGTAGCGCGTCTTCAAGGCAGCATCTATCTGCTTGCCGACGAATCCTTCGCGCCCGTTGCCGGCAATCTCAAAGAATGGCCGCCGGCTCTCAAAGGGGACGGAGAATGGGCGGAGTTCAAGTCCGAACGGTTAAACGCCAAGCCCCGCGGCGGCCCGGCCCTGTTCCGGGCAAGAGCGGAGAATCTTCCCGATGGCTTTCATCTCCTTGTCGGCAGGGACGTGAGCGACCTCGGCGGCTTTGCCGGTGAAATCTACGCGGCCTTGGCCCTCGCTGTTCTGTTGATATTCGTTCTGGCGGCCGTGGCGAGCATCAGTGTCACGCGGCGCACCGTCGGCCGGATTGAATCGATAAACGCGACCAGCCGCGCCATCATGAAAAGCGGGCTTGGCACGCGGATCCCCCTGCGTGGAACGGAAGATGAATGGGATCATCTGGCGCAAAACCTCAATTCAATGCTTGAGCGCATCGAGGTGCTGATGGCCGAGGTGAAACAGGTCAGCGATAACGTAGCACACGACCTTCGCACGCCTTTAACACGCATGCGCGCGCGCCTTGAGAAAGCAAGCATCGATAAGAGCGGCCGTGATCACGAGCAATCTCTCATCAACGAGACGATCGCCGACCTAGACGATGTGCTGCGCATGTTTTCGTCGTTGACGCGAATTTCTCAAATCGAGACGACTAACAAAACTTCGGCATTTCGCACGGTCGATCTCGCGGAGATCGCGACGCAAGTGGCTGAATTGTTCGATGCGGCAGCGGAAAACAAGGGTGGCCGGGTTGAGGTCATTGGCGATCGCTCGGTGCCGGTCACCGCGGACCGCGATCTCTTATTCGATGCCGTGGCCAATCTGGTCGACAACGCGGTCAAGCACGGACGCGCGGGCGGCCGCGTGATCGTTGCCGCCGACACGGTCGATGGTGAGTCGTTCATCGCGGTCGCCGACGAAGGCCCGGGAATTCCGGCAGGCGAGTTCGAGCACGTATTCAAGCGCTTTTACCGACTAGAACAAAGCCGCCGGACGCCGGGCAATGGGTTGGGCCTCAGCCTCGTTGCGGCGGTCGCGCGGCTGCATGGCGCTCTGATCACCTTGTCCGACAACGCACCGGGGCTCAAAGTGGTGCTCCACTTTCCATCGATCCGGCAAAGCGCGGGTCAACCAGGCTCGAACCCATAGCCGGCCCGCAACGAGCCGTATTTAGACTTCGTTGAAATCGACAATCCATCCCGATCGCGCCGCCAACGTTCAATGACCGAAACCGGCCCGCTCTTTGTATCGTCCGGCGATCTCATCGCCGATCGCCGCTTTAACGCGGCGATGGATCTCGCTGTGCGCGGGGATCTGTCCGCCGCGACGGACCTCCTGGCGCAGACCGTCGTGGTCGCGCCGGACTTCGCGGCAGCGTGGTTTGCGCTTGGCGCACTCCGCTGCCGTCTCGGCGACCGTCCACGCGCCGTCGCGGCCTTCGCCAAGGCGAGCCGCGCCGACCCCGAAGATTATCACGGCGCGCGCTTGCAGCTCGCGCGGCTTGGCGCCGGCGAAAGCGCTCCGGCGATGAGCGAGCCCTACCTGCGCAGGCTCTTCGACCAGTACGCCGCGCGCTACGACGCGGCCTTGACCGAGCAGCTGCATTATCGCGGCCCGGCAATCCTTTGCGACGCGGTGGATTCCGTCCTGCGCGGTCTCGGACGGCCGATGCGATTTGAGGCGCTGCTCGATCTCGGCTGCGGCACTGGGCTTGTTGGAGCGGCCTTTCGGCCCTTTGCGGCGCATCTGGTCGGCGTCGACCTCTCGCCAGCGATGGTCGCGCGCGCGCAAGCCAAGGACCTCTACGATCGTCTGGTAGTCGGCAATTTGCCGGACGTCCTCGCCGACGAGATCGCGCACGGCGCGAAATACGACATCGTTCTTGCCGCCGACGTTTTTGTCTATGTGAACGACCTCAACAAAATCATCGCTGCGGTCGCGCGCGTCCTCGCGACGGCGGGAATTTTCGCCTTCACCGTCGAAACGCATGAGGGCGACGGCGTCGCGCTGTTGCCGACGCTGCGTTTCGCCCATGGCGAAAAGTATCTGCGAGAAGCGGTCGCGTCCGGCGGATTGAAACTCCTCGCACTCGAAAAAGCCGCGATCCGAACCGAAAAGGCCGCGCCGGTAGCGGGCCTGGTGCTCCTCGCAAGCGCTTAGATTCGCGCCCGAACGGTCCGGGTTTCGCCCGACGGCTCCTCGCATTCCCCAACTATTTGATGAGGCACGATCATTTTCGGAAAACCAGTTTCCGCTTTTCCGGATCATGCCTTACGCTGTCCCGGTGACCCTGCCCGACAGGACTATGCCGCTCCTTCCCGAACCGTTCGCGCGCTGGTTTGCCAGCCGCGGCTGGCGGCCGCGAGCACATCAGCTCGATCTGTTGGCCAAGGCGCAGGCCGGCACGTCGGTGTTACTGATCGCGCCGACCGGCGGCGGTAAGACGCTGGCGGGTTTTTTGCCAAGTCTCGTTGAATTGAGTGCGGCGGCGACGCGCGTGCGGCGCCCACCCGCTGCGCTCGTCACGCTTGGCGGGCAAGAAACGCCGCAAAGACGGCTCCATTCCATCGGGCACGACGTGCGCCGCGGCGGCG
>Ga0187820_1000293_pt1 | contig 10964 bp, 10 predicted proteins | sample NC_wetland_sal_i_19_FD_132409 | JGI IMG/M metagenome (GOLD analysis project Ga0187820, IMG submission 132409) | Wetland sediment microbial communities from Neuse River Estuary, North Carolina, USA - SO4_5 | ecosystem: Environmental > Aquatic > Freshwater > Wetlands > Sediment | place: USA: North... | reverse complement strand
GCCGATTTCCTTGACCAGTTCTGGCAAAACGAGATCGGGATCGGCGGACAAGAGAAGATCGACCGGCGGCAGCGACTGGTAATCCATGCTCCAGCCATTGTGAATGCGATGGTCGAGCGAAATTTGAATGACCTTGACCGACGGCGCAGGGCCGAAATAGCGGAGCGCGCCGGCGAGGTCGACCCAATCGAGACTGAGAACGACATCGACGTTCCTTAAGCCTTCGACGCTGTCCGCCGTGATGGCGCGCGGCGAGCCGGCGTAGAGCGGGTGGTCGGTCGGAAAACTCGTGCCGATCTTGAGATCGGTGACGACGCGCGCATTCAGCGCCTCGGCGAGCGCGACCCGCGCATCCCAGACGTCGGGACTGCGCGAGGTTCGCCCCGCGAGCATCAGGACTTGTTTTGCATCCTTAAGAACAGTTGCCGCCTGTCGCACCAGCTCCGCCGGCGCCGCGGTTGCAATCGGCGGCATATAGCGAGCCACGTCGATTGGCGGCAGCTGATCGGTAATTTTCTCTTCCTGCAATTCGGCGTCGAAATTGATGTATACCGGCCCGCAAGGCACGGTATTCGCAATCCACGCGCCCCGAAGGATGGCTTCCCGCGCGGCGCCCGGCGAGGTCGGCTGGTCGTCCCATTTGGTGTATTCGCGCACCAGCGCGCCTTGATCGCGCGCGGTGTGAATCCAATCGATCCACGGCCGGCGTTTGACCGCATCGACCGGCCCGGTGGCGCCGAGCACGACGACGGGCATCCGATCGCACCAGGCATTGAACATCGCCATGGTCGCGTGCATCAGTCCGACATTGGAATGAACTGCCGTGGCCATCGCCTTGCCGGTGACCTTGGCATAGCCGTGAGCGATGGCGATCGCGGTTTCCTCGTGCAAACAGAGCAGCATCTGTGGCCTGGTATTGCCGAGATAATTGACAATGCTGTCATGCAGCCCGCGGTAACTCGCGCCCGGGGTGAGCGCGATATACGGAATATCGAGCGAGCGCAGTGCCTCGGCGATCACATCGCTGCCGAAACCGGGCGCGTTGGCGCCGGCCGGGGTCGGGCGTTCGATGCCGGCGACGGCCGGGTCGGCCTCGTTCGATTTGGCGCGAGCGGTTGCGGAAGTCGGCGTCATACGGGCATTCCTCGCTGGATACGCGGACGGGTAGGGGCCACATCCAACCGGATCGCGAGCCTTGGCGCAACGGCCCTGAAGGACCACGCGGCGAGATCAAAGCCGAACGCGTCTCGGCCTTTGTGCAAGTCTATTTTCGGCAAATCTATTGATGCGAGGCCTGAACCTGGTCGGGCCGTCCCAGCGTCACCATCAGGCCATCCAGGCTCTTGGCGAAGCTCTCGATGTCGAAGTTCAGCGGATCGTCATGGCCATTGGCGATCTGTGAGTCGATCGCGGCGTGGAACGCCGGAACGAGCCATCGTGCGGCGCGCACGCTGGCGACGGTGTAGAGGAGCGCGAGCCGGTCGTACTGAGTTGCGGTAAAGGCGGGATCGGGAGAGCGGGCGTCGTTGCGGCGGCCGTGTCCGGGTTCGCTGCGCCGAGGCTGAATGAGCTCATTATGCAGGAACAGCCCTTGCAGCGCGCCGCCGAATTCCGCCGCTTGCTCGAATTTCGTTTCGCGCCATGGAATCGAATAGTCGTGACCCACGAGCAGTTCGCCGGTGCGGCTGATGAAGATGTGGGCTTTGCCCCAGCCATCGGGGCAGTTGAAATTTCGCAGATCGTTGATCTTCGGACTTTCGTCGATGTCGTCCGGGAAGGAACGATGGCCGTAGTTCGGCCCGCTGGTATCATGGATAACGAAATATCGCGCCATCGGAGAATCGAGATCGTTGTTGTGAGCGTGCGACACCGGAAGCCAGAGATAATCGCCGAGCTCGCCCTCGAGGCCTTGCTCGGCAAGATAGTTGCTCAACGTCGCACGCGACGGCAATCCGGTCGTCTGTCCGATGCGGCTCGCGAGCGCGGCCGGCAGACTCGTCAAGAGCGGGGCGAGATTGCGCGATGCATCCATGCCGCGCATCAGACACATAGCCTGTTGCACCGGCGTGCCGGCGTAGTTCAGCGTCTCGGGATCGAACGCGCACGCGCCCATGCTCTTGATGAAGAATGGCGGCCTGAAATGGTCAGGCTTGCATCCCGCCAAAACCGCATCGCAGGAGGCGATAACGATCGGGCCGGCGAGTGCCCCTGCCAGAAGCCAGTCGAAGCATTTGATCGAAGCGCGCACGTCTTCAATCCAAGCCAATGGGTCTTGCTAATATCGCGTCCGCTAGGCGCTCTGCCAAGCGCCGTTGTGAGATTTATCAGTCCTATTTGCACGCGGGATGAACAAATATTCAGCAAATGGGCGTCGAAAAATATCTTGGGTTTAGATGTGCAAGGCGCGCAATCAATCTTTGGCCCGTTCGACGTAGCTGCCGTCGGCGGTCATAACGACGATCTTGGTGCCGGTTGTGACAAATGGCGGCACCATCGTGCGCACCCCGTTTGAGAGCAGCGCCGGTTTATAAGATGAAGCGGCCGTTTGACCCTTGACCGTCGGTTCCGTCTCCACCACTTCCAGCACCGCCTTTGGCGGCAGTTCGATCGCGACCGGCACGCCCTCATGCAGGCTGATAGTCACTTCCATCTCGGGCTGTAAATAAGCTGACTGGTCGCCGATGATGTCGACAGGCACCGCCACCTGGTCGTAGCTTTCCATGTTCATGAAGTGGAAGCCGTCGCCGTCGTGGTACATATATTGGTGCTTGCGGTCTTCGACGAAGGCGCGTTCGACCTGATCGGTGGTCTTGTAGCGCAACGACACTTTTACGCCGTCGGCGATTCGGCGGACGTCAAGCTGGGTCACCGGGGTGCCCTTGCCGGGGTGGATGTTCTCGGCGGCCATGACGACCCCAAGTTTGCCGTCGATTTCGACGATATTGCCTTTCCGCAGCGAACTAGCGATGACTTTCACGGCATCCTCAACATGAATGGCTTTGGGATTTGGGGCGCACCATACTGATCCTGAGCCTTATCGCCAGTGATTTCTCTACTCGCCAGAACCAGACCTGACTATGTCACGCAACCCGCCGCTTTCCTCGCCGCCATGGGCGGCCCATGTTCATGCCGACCGCCGGCCGTTCCTGCTCGCCAGGGGCCGGATCGTGACGGCGCTGCGGGCTTGGTTCGCGAGCCAGGAATTTATCGAGGTGGAGACCGGCACGTTAAGGATTTCGCCCGGCAACGAAATCCATTTGCACGCGTTTGCCACGACACTCATGACAACGGACGGCGCGCCGTCGCCGCTCTATCTGCGGACTTCGCCGGAATTCGCTTGCAAGACGCTGCTGGCCGCCGGCGAACCGCGCATTGTCGAATTCGCGAAAGTGTTTCGCAATCGCGAGCGGGGCGCGCTTCACCATCCGGAATTTACGCTCGTCGAATGGTACCGCGCCGCCGAGCCCCATGACGCGCTGATGGGAGACTGTGCGGCAATCCTGCGCGAAGCCGCGCGCGCGGCAAGCGTCGCGCAATTGACATTTCAGGGCCGCTGCACGGATCCTTTCGCGGCGCCGGAACGGCTCACCGTCGCGCAGGCTTTTGCGCGTTTTGCCGGCATCGACCTGTTGGCGACATTGCCCGATGGCGTCGCGCATCGCGAGCGCTTGGCGCGCGCGGCGCAGGCTGCCGACACTCGCGTCGCCGGCAATGACCGCTGGGCGGATATATTCAGCCGCGTCCTGGTCGAGCGGATCGAACCCAATCTCGGTATCGGCCGCGCGACGATCCTCGACGAATATCCCGCGGCGCTTTCAGCCCTGGCGCGGCCGACAGGCGATGCCCGTGTCGCCGAACGCTTCGAGCTTTATGTCTGCGGCGTGGAACTCGCCAATGGTTTTGGCGAATTGACCGATGCCGCCGAACAGCGCCGCCGGCTCGAAGCTGAAATGGCCGAGAAGGAGCGCATTTACGGCGAGCGCTATCCGATCGACGATGATTTCATCGCCGCGCTCGCACACATGCCGCAAGCGAGCGGCGTTGCGCTCGGACTCGATCGGCTGGTCATGCTGGCGACCGGCGCTTCGCGCATCGAACAGGTGCTCTGGACACCGCTTAGCGATCCGACGCAATAAGGTCCTGCCGCTTCCTTGCGCCGGCGGCGCGGTGAAGAATTGACCGAGAGGCGCGTTAACAAACGAGGTCGGCGATGCCGGCAACAATGAAATCCTTGCGCGACCCGTCGGAACTTGTCGAAGCACGGTTGATTGGCCGCGACCGGCTCGCCGGCTTACGGAACGTGGCGCAGCGCTACGCGGTGGCGATCACGCCAATCCTTGCCGAACTGATCGACGCCGCAGATCCGAACGATCCTATCGCGCGCCAGTTCATTCCCGACGAACGCGAGCTTGCGTCCCAAGGCGAAGAACACCGCGATCCGATCGGCGACGAGACGCATAGTCCCGTCGCGGGTATTGTACATCGCTATCCCGATCGCGTGCTCCTTAAGTTGGTCAACGCCTGCGCGGTCTACTGCCGTTTCTGCTTTCGCCGCGAAATGGTCGGGCCGGGGCGGGGCGCCTTGTCGCGCACCCAACTCGCGGCGGCCCTCGATTACGTTTCACGGACGCCGCAAATCTGGGAAGTGATTTTAACAGGCGGCGATCCGCTTCTGCTGCCGCCGCGTCGCATCAAGGACGTGATGGAGCGCCTTGCCGCGATCGATCATGTCAAAGTGATACGCATTCACACCCGCATGCCGATCGCAATGCCGGAGCGCATCTCAAGGCCTCTGGTCGCCGCGCTGCGGCCCGGCAAGGCGACGTTCGTGGTCCTGCACGCCAATCACGCGCGCGAATTGACCGAGCAAGCGCGCGGCGCTTGCGCGCGCATCATCGATGCAGGCATTCCGATGCTCTCGCAATCGGTGCTGCTTCGCGGTGTCAACGATGATGTGAAGACGCTGGGCGCTTTGATGCGCGCGCTCGTCGAATGCCGGATCAAGCCCTATTACCTGCACCATCCGGATCTCGCGCCGGGCACGGCGCATTTCCGCACATCAATTGGTGAAGGGCAGGCCGTGTTGCGCGCGCTCCATGGCCGCTATTCGGGACTGTGTCAGCCGCACTATGTGCTCGACATTCCCGGCGGCTACGGCAAGGCGCCGGTCGGACCGACGTATCTGACCGAAGACGCCGCGTCCGTCACCGACTTCCAAGGCGTGCGTCACGCCTATCCGCCGTGCGCGCGAAGCTGATCGCTGTTAAAGCGCGGCGAAGAATACCGTTGTCTCGAACTGATAGCCGCACGTCTCACACGACCATGTGTGCCGCACGTAGCGATCGTTGTGATATTCGGACCAGTCGGGAGCGAGCAACCACTCGCCGCATTGAGGGCAATTGTTTTTGCTGTAGGTTGCCAAGCGCGTCCGTACCGCAGTCTCGGCATGGAGAGCCATGATCCTCCTCCGTGAACCACACCCTCTCCCCATCGTTAAGGCTAATTTCATTCCGTGGCGTCGGCAAGACGGATTTGCGACCATACCACAGTCGTTCCACGGAAATTTTATGCGCGTCGGCCAGCGGTTTGCGCGCACTTTTGTGTCGGGTGGCGGACGCAACCGCGACATCGCGTCCGGCCTATGCGGTTGTTGATCAAGATCAATGCCCGCCGAAGTGGTTGCTCGCTTATATCGTGTAACACCACAATCCAACGTCGATGAGGAGCGACGACCATGAAACCATTGCTTTGCGTAGCCGCAATTGCGGCCGCAACATCAGTCCTCGGCGCGCCGGCGCACGCGCAGAACTATCCCTGGTGCGCGCAATATAGTAGCGGCCCGCTCGGAGGCGCGTCGAATTGCGGCTTCGTCAGCTTCCAGCAGTGCATGGCTACCGTCACTGGAATAGGCGGGTTTTGCGTGCGCAACACGTTGTACCAACCGGCGGCGCCGCATGCCCGGCGGCACTATTCAGTATTGAGCACAGCGAACTGTCTGTGTGGTTGCAGAGTGGTCGGTGAACCGGAGCGCAGACCGGTGGCGACGCAACTGACTTGGGGTGCAAGCGACACCCCCCACCGAGCTCCGCGCCCGGTGGGCCATTCGTTGCCGATGAAAGACTCGAACTACTTTTGTTTGGTGGCTCCGCCAGCGTTCATATAGAGCTGGCCATTTCCGCGCCGCGCTTCACGCCGCAAACGGCGACTCGTTTGCCGCGCCTCACGCCGCATTTCGCGCGCTGTTTGCCGCGCCTCACGCCGCATACTGCGCGCTGTGCGTCGCGCCTCGCGCCGCATCTCGCGAGCCGATTGCCGCGCGGCGCGCCGCTGTTGACGCCGTTCCATACCGGACATTGCCGGAGCGGTGGATGTTGGGCCGCTCGGCTGAGCCTGCGGTGTCGGAGCGGTTGGCTGTGCCTGGGCTTGAGCGTTTGACGTCGTTAGCGCGGTGGTCGGCACGGCAAAGCCCAACGCGGCGGTAAGTCCGAGAAGGGAGAGGGCGCCTCGACGCGAGATCATTTTTTGACTCATGTCATTATCTCCTTGGCCCTCGCCCTCAGAGTACGACGCCTATTCTATGCGGCGCACGTCACGGATCGCTTTGATCAAGATCAAGGTATCCAATGCTTGTGCCTGGTGCGGAACCGGCCGCCGTTGTTGGAAAATGCCGTGCCGCATTTCGGGCGCCCTTGCTCGGCTCCCTCGCTTGGCCTGACCAATATGCGCGATCGCTCGACATCATTTACTGAGATTCCGGTGACGACGCAGGCAGGCTGCGCGCTGCAGCCCGCCGCCATCCTTCACGACGAAAGCGGCGGCGGTATCCTCGATAGACCAGGGCGGTGGGAAGCGGCGGATCGTCACAAAACACCGCTCATTTCTTGACTCAGATCAGCCTGGATTCCGGTGGTCATCGGCGGCCTCTCCGGATTTGTGGCGCTTCTTTACCAGGAGGACGGATAGTGGCGACTTGGCGCAGGGCTGTCTGCTTTTCCTATTGGTTCGGATGCGAGCGTCGCTCACCCGCGATGAGGCGCGAACGGATGCCGTCTCCTGGATAGGCGTTGTGGGCTAGTTAGCCGCCGTAACAAAATTTGCAAAGCGTGTGCGGGATTCCGCGTCGGAGGGGATGCAGCTCCATATACTCTTACATTTTCCAATGAAGTCGATCTCGTAAATGCCCGACTCCGAGCTGGGATTTTTGGTGATCGTGACAACTAGCGTCCTATCGTCCCGCGGAGATTCCTCCGTTTTGAGGAGACCATCTGTTTTGGTTTTCAATTTCAAGCCCGAGCCTTCAACCACCCATGTGTAAGCCCTCTGCCATTTCAAATCGCAATCAGGTCCAACTTGACACCTGATTTGCTCCGGCTTCGACACACCCGAATCACCAGATAATTCCGAGCAGCTACAGGCTCCAAAAAGGACACCTGCTATGAGCAGTAGTCGAAGATATTGCATTAAATTCCCCGTCGCGCCCTCATTGTGGAGCCCAGCGCGGAGCACTACCGCGATCATGACCCACCCAGTACCACCACTTGATAGATTCGTGGCATTGCTTCCTCTAGACCGTGGTGTTTACAGCGAGACAGTATCGCGCCGAACTAAGTTATCCCGCTTCTAATGTCCCCACGTGGCGTGGCCACCGCCCCCTTTGGCGAGGTAATGAGTAAGATGAATCGGAAATGAAACTCCGTAAAATTAATTTTTGGAAAGAAATGCGTCTCACCGCGAGGCGCGCCGGGTGACTCTCTTGGGCATCCTTTGCGGCGCGCGCCAGGGACCGAAAGCGCACGCTATCGGCGCTCGCCATGCAACTGCACCCGAACTGAATCGACTCGGGATACTTAAAACGTTCGTCGGTGCCGGCGAGCGATTTAAGTCGAGCAGAATTTATCGTCAACAAATCCAGCAGGCAGTTGGATCTGTTGATAGATTTTGGGCCGCGAGGTGTCGCGAACCGGGAAAACAACAAAGTGAGATAGCGAAAAATTGACGAGGAAACTCGCCAGTATTGCGACCGCCTTGGCGATCCAGAGTGGCAACAAAAGACACTTTGCGCCAAAGACCAGCATCACCGTATTGGCGATCAGTCCGGCAATACCTGCACCGACGAACGCGGCGTAAGCGCGCCAGCGTAGTTTGCGCCCGGACTCCACAGCAAAAGTTACCGACGAATTCATGATGTAAGACCCGGTCACTGCGACCAGCCATGCGGCCACGTTAGCCGTAATTAGTATTACGGTGTCGCGACTAACACTTCGCGCAGCGAAGAGCGCAGGCACCTCCGTTGTTTGTTCGAGCGCCGCCCGCGCTGACAAAAATACGCTATAATCGATGACGGTATTGACTAACCCAATCAGTGCAAACGAAATCGCCTTGATGCGTATCGCTCGATTGTCCCACGCGTCGGCGAGCTTAGCGCGGCCCCAGGAGGAACTAACCATATCGGTTCTCGCATAGATCATTGCGTCGTGCAGCTCCGGCGAGCGGTACACCTAACTGGCGAGATGCTAACACGCCTGCAGGTCAAGCTATTGTTGCCGTTTCACCACAGTGAACAGAAAATTTTTTGGCCCACTGGCTATGATGACCGTCTGACTTACGAAAAGTTAATGCGACGAAGGGCGCGATCTTGACCATAATAGCCGTGGTCGTGCGATAACGAGTCCGCCATGTGGACTTGCGGGAGGCAACCACGTCGAAAGGGGATCGCCAGTCCGCTCCAGCGATATCAGTAGTGGTGCCGGTGAAGAACGAGGCTGGCAATATCGCGCCACTGGTCGCTGAAATTGCTTCTGCGTTGCAGGGCCGCTCCTTTGAAATTGTCTATGTGAATGATGGCTCCGAAGACGGGACGGAAGCGGAATTGCTGGGCTTGATGGCGCACTGGCCGTGCTTGCGCCAGATCCGCCATGATAAATCCTTTGGTCAGTCGGCGGCCGTGCGCACCGGAGTGGTTATGGCACGCGCACCCGTAGTCGTGACGCTTGATGGCGATTTACAGAATGACCCAGCCTATATTCCGCTAATGATTGCGACACTCGATGGTACACCGAATGTTGGGTTGGTGGCTGCTCAGAGGGTGAGTCGCAAGGCGACGACTTTTAAAAAACTACAATCGCGCATCGCCAATAGTGTCCGGCGTACAGTCCTTAAAGATGGTACGCGCGACACGGGATGCGGAATGAAAGCGTTTCGCCGCGACCTGTTTCTGTCACTGCCGTATTTCGATGGGATCCATTGCTTTTTGCCCGCGCTGGTGCGACGCGAGGGATTTGATATTGGCTATGTCGATGTCGTTGATCGGCCCCGCCGCCTTGGCACCTCGAATTACGGCATGTGGAATCGGCTTTGGGTCGGCGTCCTCGACATGGCCGGGGTGTGGTGGCTGATCCGGCGCAGAAAGCAAATTCCTCGACCTAAGGAAGTCGCGCCTAGTTCGTTGGTCGCTCGCGCGCCATTGTCCTAACGGGGCCGATTAATGTCCTCGATTGACAGCTCTCAATCGACGCCAAAATCAGCAGCCAATTTACTGCTTACGAGAGCGTCTAAAGAGGGATTTGGATCTGCTTCTTCCTGGATCGAGCGCCGGCCGCAGACTGCGTTTGCAGGATTCCTCGCATTACATTTCATTGTTTGGACGGTGCTGCCGACGTTGCTTTACGCCAACCTGCCGCTCGATCTTATCGAAGCCCTCACTTATGGCCGAGAATGGCAGCTCGGCTCTGACAAACTGCCGCCGCTACCATGGTGGCTGGTCGAGAGCATGTACCGCGCGTTTGGCGTCGATATCACTTACTACGCCACCGCCCAGGTGACGGTCGTCATTGCGTTCGCTCTCGTCTTCGCTACGGCAAGGCCCATGCTGGGGGCCACGGGCGCGCTTCTCGCTGTGCTGATCATCGACGGTATGCATTATTTCCAATACACGGCTGCGAAGTTCAATCACGACGTCGTTCAACTGCCGTTCTGGGCGCTCGCCGGGTACGCATTCCACGCGGCGCTCAAACGGAAGTTTCTGACGGATTGGCTGCTGCTTGGCCTTGCTGTCGGCGCCGCGGCGTGGGCAAAGTACTTCGTGGTGATGCTTGTCGTGCCGTACGCGCTCTTCTTGCTGTTTGATCGCGACGCACGCCGCGCCCTGGCGACGCCAGGACCCTATCTCGCCCTGGTAGTTGCGGCCATCGTCGTCACACCGAACCTCGTGTGGCTTTTCCAGCACCACTTTTCCACTTTCGCCTATGGGGAGGCACGCGCCTCCGCGGTGCGCGGTTGGTTCGATCACTTTGTACATCCTGCAACATTTACCGGCAGCCAGATCTTCTTTTTAATCCCGTCGTTCTTTATCGCATCCGCGCTCCTGTTTCCGCGGCCCATGGCACACCAACGTTTTGCCGCCGACCCTTTCGATCGGCGTATCGTGACTCTCATCGCGCTTGGTCCAGGCATCAGCGCGATCGCATTATTGGCGATCACTGGGCGGGGTGCTGTCGCCATGTGGGGTTACCCGCTTTGGTTATTTCTCGGTCTTTGGATCGTCATGGTCGCGGCTCCGCAATTAACCGCCGAGCGCGTAAACCGCGTTGGCATCGCATGGGCGCTCGTTTTCGTCGTCCTCGCGATCGGTTTCGTGGTCAATTATTCTGTGCTGCCTTTGATCGATCACCGCTACCGCGCAGTGTTTTATCCCGGCGACACGCTAGCGGCCGCTTTAACGCAGCGCTTTCACGCCGCGACCGGCCAGAAACTAAGCTATGTCGTCGGTTCGATGTGGGACGGCGGAAACCTCGCGCATTACTCAGCCGACCAACCGCAACCGCACGTGCTGATCGACGGTCGACCGTCCCGTGCGCCTTGGATCGACATCAACGACCTCCACGCCAAAGGCGCAATGCTGGTATGGACCCAAACTGACGCTGAGGTATTACCGCCGCAATTCACTGCAATTGCCCCTGGTGCGG
>Ga0187820_1000292_pt1 | contig 10969 bp, 8 predicted proteins | sample NC_wetland_sal_i_19_FD_132409 | JGI IMG/M metagenome (GOLD analysis project Ga0187820, IMG submission 132409) | Wetland sediment microbial communities from Neuse River Estuary, North Carolina, USA - SO4_5 | ecosystem: Environmental > Aquatic > Freshwater > Wetlands > Sediment | place: USA: North... | reverse complement strand
TGTCGCGCTAGGCGGCTGCGGTAGCTCTGCTAACCCATTCTTTTCAAGTCTTTATCTCGCGTCGCCTTAAGCGATCCGCAGCGCCGCCGGGTGGCCAATGCTTGGGATCGCTCAAACGAGGAGCCGTTAAAACCCACGTTCAAACCCCACCTTTGAGCGAAAATGCCCTTACTTGTCCAGAAGCCGCGGGGAAAGCCTGCCCGCGGGCCCGGAAACACCCTGCCCGATACGCAAAGGTGCAACGCCCAGCATTGCAACCGGTTCGCGGCGACCATTGGTTTTGCGGGATCCGTCCGTCAGACCACCCGCTTCGCGGATAAAACGCTCTGCGATCACGCATAGCCTTTGGGTAACTGGCGCATGGGTCGGATCGCGGCTAGGAATATAACCACGATTTCACTTTTGCGCGTATTCGGGCATTTAGAGCCGGGCTGAAGGCCGTTCCCCCATGCCTCCATTTTGCCTTTGTCGTAACGCCTGAAACCGCGCCTTTCCTGCCAACGCTAAACTCCGATCATCGCAATCCGCCGGCAACCATGAGAATAATCACCAGCTTTGTTGTCCGCGCGATCAGGCTTTGCACGCAATATGCGGCGTCGGTGATCATTCTCTCGGTTCTGCTCGGGGTGTTGTCGTCCTGGTATGCGGTGACGCATTTCGCGATGACGACCGACGTCAACAAGCTCATTTCACCGAACATTTCCTGGCGGCAGCGCGAAGCCGAAATGGAGAAAGCATTTCCCCATTTCGAACTGATCGTTGCCGTGGTCAATGCGCCAACCGCCGAACTGGTGGAGGGCGCGGCCAATGCGCTGACGCAGCGCCTGTCGCAGCAAAAGGATCTGTTTCGTTCGATCGAACAACCCAAGGGCGGACACTTCTTTGCGCAGGAAGGACTGTTGTTCGAATCGGCGACCGATCTTGCCCCGCAGATGAACATGCTGACGCAGGCGCAGCGCCTGGTGCAGGTGCTGGCCGGCGATCCGTCGCTGCGCGGCGTCATCCAGACCCTGCAATTCGGACTGCTCGGCGTCCAAGGCGGCCAGATCACACTCGACAATATGGCCTGGCCGATGACGCTCGCCGCCGACACGATCGAAAAGGCGAATGCGGGAAAGTCGGCGAATTTTTCCTGGTACGAGCTGGTGCAAGGCCATGCGCCGGCGCCCGGCGATCTCATTCGCTTCCTCGAAATCCGCGCTACGCTCGATTACTCAGAGCTTGAACCGGGTAAGCGCGCGACCGACGCCATCCGTAAAGCCGCGGCCGACCTCGATCTCGGCGGCAAATATCAGGCCCAGCTCCGGCTCACTGGACCGGTGCCGATGGCGGACGAGGAATTCTCCACGATCAAGGAAAATGCGGCGCTCAACGCCACCGTGACCATCGCCATCGTGCTCCTCATCCTGTGGCTGGCTTTGCGCTGGGTGCGGATCATTTTCGCGGTGTTCGTCTGCGTCGCTGTCGGTCTTTCCATCACCGCGGCCGTCGGCATGCTGATGGTGGGCACGCTCAATCTGATTTCGGTCTATTTTGCCGTCCTGTTCGTCGGCCTCGGCGTCGATTTCGGCATCCAGTTCAGCGTGCGCTACCGCGCCGAGCGCCACGACACCGACGATTTGCATGAGGCGCTGTTGCAGACCGGCCGGCGCGCCGGCGCGCCGCTGACGCTTGCCGCGCTGGCGACCGCCGCCGGGTTCTTGTCGTTCCTGCCTACCGTCTACAAAGGCGTGTCCGAACTCGGGCTGATCGCCGGCTTCGGCATGCTGATCGCATTTGCCACCAGCATCACGCTGTTGCCGGCGCTCTTAAGCGTGCTCAAGCCGCCGGGTGAGACGGAACAGCTCGGCTACGCGGCGCTGGCGCCGGTCGATCGTTTCCTGGAACGCCATCGCATGGCGATCCTGATTGTGACCGCGGTCGTGGTCACCGCCGGATTACCGCTGCTTTATTGGCTGCGCTTCGATTTCAATCCGATCAATTTGCGCAGCCCCAATACCGAGGCGGTTTCGACCTATCTGTCGCTGAAGAACGATCCCGACAGCGGCTTCAATGACATCCAGGTGCTCGAGCCGTCGCTCGAGGCGGCCGATCGGCTGGCGGCGAAGCTGCGCGCCTTGCCCGAGGTCGCGCGGGCAACGACGTTGTCGAATTTTATCCCTGCCGATCAGCAGCAAAAGCTGCCGCTGATCCAGAACGCGGCGAAGATCTTATTGCCTTTGCTTAATCCGGCGGCCCCGAGCCCGCCGCCGACCGACGCACAAAATGTCAGCATGATGGGCTCGACGATCGACGCGCTCAAACGGCTCGCCGGCAGCGGCAATGGCGCCGGCGCGGTCGCCGCGCGCCGCCTCGCCGACGCCACGACGGCGTTGTCGAAGGCCGATCCCGCGGTGCGTCAGCGCGTGCAAGACATCGTCGTGCAGCCGCTGCGGATCGCGCTCGACGATTTGCACAATCTGTTGACCGCGCATGAGGTCACGCGCGCCAATCTGCCGCCGGAGCTGGTGCGGGAATGGGTGACGCCAGACGGCCGCGCGCGCATCGACGTGGCGCCGAGCGGCGATTCCAGCAACAACGAAGTGCTGCAACATTTCGCGCGCGCGGTGCAGGCGGTCGCCCCCGAGGCGACCGAGGGGCCGATTTCGATCCTGGAGGCGCGGCGGGAGGTGGTGATCGCGTTCCTCGAGGCCGGCGCTTGCGCGCTATTGTCGATCGGTATCCTGCTGTGGATCACGCTGCGCCGGTTCGGCGATGTGCTGCTCACCCTGGTACCGCTGCTGCTCGCTGGCGTGGTCACGCTGGAAATCTGCGTGCTGATCGACCTGCCGCTGAATTTCGCCAATATCATCGCCTTGCCGCTGTTGCTCGGCGTCGGCGTGGCTTTCAAGATCTATTACATCATGGCCTGGCGCGAAGGGCAGACCAATCTCTTGCAATCGGTGCTGACGCGGGCGGTGACGTTTTCTGCCTGCACCACCGCGACCGCGTTCGGCTCGCTGTGGTTTTCCAGCCATCCCGGCACCTCGAGCATGGGCAAGCTGCTGGCGATCTCGCTGTTGACGACGATGGCCGCCGCGGCCTTGTTTCAGCCGGTGCTGATGGGCAAGCCGCGCCAGATCGAGCCGGGGGATTAAGTCGTCATCGCGATCGGTTCGTTTTCCCCTCCCCCCGCGCAGCGGTGGGGAGGGAAGGCGAATATCGCATCAGCGATGTGAGCCAGGGTGGGGGCGAGTCTAAGAAAGCCCCCACCCCTGACCCCTCCCCACCACGCGCTACGCGCGTGGGCGGGAGGGGAAAAGCAAATGCTACCCCGCTAGCAGGGAGGAGCGCCGAACTTACTGCCCGACAGTGCTGCGCAATTGCAGCGGCGCTTCAGATTTATGCGCCGGAGCTGCGGCTCCCGATTTACGCGGCGCTTGCACTTGCGCCGGCGCCGGCGCGACTTTGTGGATGTATTGTGGATTCGCCGACGGATCGAGCATGCTGTAGGCGGAATCCGGCAGGCGCGTCCAATATTGGTTCTGGCCGAGCAATTCGAACCCGATATAGCCGCGCACGACCAATGTCTGCCCGTCGGGCGTGACCTTCATCGTCGCTTTGTAGATTTTGCCATCGCGCGGATCGAGGATCGTGCCGCCGCCGTATTTATTCTCGCCTTCCGGCTTCATCCCGCGGATGATTTCCAGCCCGAGCCAGGTGTGATCTTTGCGATCATCCTTGCATTTGTCGCAAATCGCATTCGGATCTTCGCCGGGCTTGAGAAACATTTTGGCGATGATGCCGTCGAAGACGCCGTTGTGATCGTCGATCAAAAACCAGCCGGTCGGCTGTTTGGTGTCCGCATCGACGGCTTGCCACAAGCCGACTGGCGACCATTGGCCGGCATTTTGCGGAGAAACACTCGGCGTGGAAACACTCTGTGCCGCAGCGGAACAAACGAACGGCACCAAAGCCACGAAGGCGAGCACCACTCTCATTCGCATCACTTGAGCTCCGACACTCATTCGAGCTGCAAAACGCTTTCGGACGCTGTTGCCGCCGTTCAGGCGTGAATTTTTCTCAACGCGACGCCAACAATTGAGATATCGCCGCCGCAGGACCGATGCAATGGCCTCGTTGCGCAAGTCACGGTGCAAGTCACGCGCGTAGATGCGGCCATATGACACTGCGTATTTGTTAGATGAGGGCGCAATAGTACGGGGGAAGAGTGATGCAAATAAGAGTGACGTCGCCAAACGCGGTCAAGTCACTTGCGCTTCGGCGGTTGCTGGGTAACCCGCTGATCCAGCCGTGGCGGGAGCTCGCTGCGCCGTGCGACGATGTCGAGACGCGAAAATATCTGTTCGGCTCGTATTACATTTGCCGGGTCGTCAAGCCGTCCACCGAGCCGGCCGTTGCCGAGGCGTCGAATGGCGAAGCCACGATCGATCCCGCCTATCGCATCGCGGCGGAGTGAGCCGCCGCGATCCCCCGCATCGGCTTGATCGGAGCCGCGTTCGAGACCCGCCTGTCCGCCAGCGCTCCTTGTCGGCCCGCCTGAACTGCCGCTACAATTCACGTGCCGCCGCGTTTGGTCGCGGCGCGGCCTAATCGGCGCGAGCAAATACACCGTGAAAATGAAAATCACGACGATCGAAGCCATTGCCGTTAGTCTGCCGATGAAGAAGCCGGTGCAAATGGCCGGCGAGACCGTGGCGCAGGCCGAGAACGTGTTCGTCCGCATCGAATCCGATGCCGGCGCGGTCGGCTGGGGCGAAGCGGCGGCGGCGCCGACCATGACCGGAGAAACCATCGCCGGCATGATGGCGGCGATCGAGTTGATGCGGCCCAAGTTGCTCGGCCGCGCGGCCTACGATTTCGCCGGCGCCACCGCGGCTATGGACGCGCAGCTCTACGGCAATAGCGGCGCCAAGGCCGCGATCGACATGGCGCTGCACGACTTGGTCGGACGCGCCAGCGAGCGGCCGGTCTATGCTTTGTTTGGCGCCAAACAGCGCAGCCGCATGCCGGTGCTCGCGGTCATCGGATCGGAAGATGCGGCAGCCGATTTGCGCGGCGCGCAAGCGCACTGGAACGCGGGCTACCGCGCCTTCAAGATCAAAGTCGGATTGGGCTCGCCGGAGGCCGACGCCGTACGCACGATGATGCTCTGTCAGGCGCTCAAGGGCCAGGCGCAGGGCGGCGAAACGTGCTTGGTGTCGGCTGACGCCAATCAGGGCTTTTCCGTCGATGGCGCGCTCACCTTTGTGCGCGGCATCGGCGATTGCGGGCTCGATTTTTTTGAACAGCCGGTCAGTGCCCACGATCTCGATGGCATGAGCCGCATCGCCGCGGCCACCAAGGTGCCGATCGGCGCCGACGAGGGCATTCACTCGCTCGACGACATCGCGCGGCATCATGAGCGCAGGGCCGCACGCGGCGTCAGTCTCAAGGCCATCAAGCTCGGTGGACTGTCCGGGTTGTTCGCGGCAAGCCGGCTATGCGGGCAGCTTGGCATGCAGGTCAATATTTCGTGCAAGACCGGCGAGACGAGCCTCGCGTCGGCCGCCGCCGTGCACCTGGCCGCGGTGGCGCCTGCGATCGCCTGGGGTCTGACGGTCACCAGCAGCGGCCTTGCCGAGGACGTCACTGCAGCACCGTTGCGCATCGACGGCGGCCATGTCGAAGTGCCGGAGCGGCCCGGGCTTGGTGTCGATGTTGACGAGCACCAACTGCGGCGCCGCCAGCAGGAATTCAAACGCGTCGCCTAAGTATGATCCCGAAAAAGCCTGTCCCGGACGGGATCCGGGATGGGAACCGGTTTCCCGCCTGCGCGAAGCAATGGTTAGGTGGTTGCCTTTTTTGATTGCTTCGGCGGGCGAAGGCAGGTCGGATAAGATCATGCGCAAAATTGCACATGATCCCGAAAAGTGGGAACCGGTTTCCGGATAAGATCATGCGCAAAATTGCGAAACCACACAACGAGATGCGATGAACGACGCCGGAGGACCGGAGCGCCCGTATCGCTTTATCGGTAAGCCGCTGCCGCGCAAAGAGGACGAGCGGCTCGTCACCGGTAAGGGTCGCTTTACCGACGATTTCAATCTCGACGGTCAGGCCTTTGCGGCGATGGTGCGCTCGCCGTATCCACATGCGCGCATTGTTGCGATCGATGTCGCGGCGGCAAAAGCCATGCCCGGGATACTCGGCGTCTTCACCGGCGCCGATTGCGCCGCCGAAGCTCTGGCGCCGATTCCGCACGATCCGGTGCCCAAGACCAAATACGACATGAAGCTCGCCGGGCCCGGCGGCGGCGCGGTGTTCGCCGGTCCGCATATGCTGTTGCCGGCGGATCGCGTGCGCCATGTCGGTGAAGCGGTGGTGATGGTCGTCGCCGCAACCAAGGCGCAGGCGATGGACGCCGCCGAAGCGGTCGTCGTGCGCTATCAGGAATTGCCATTCGTGCTGCATTCCGAGGACGCCATGGCCACGGGCGCGCCGGCGCTGTGGGACGAGGCGGCCAACAATATCTGTGTTGATACGTCTTTCGGCGATGCGACGGCGACCGATCAGGCGTTTGCCCGCGCCGCGCATGTCGTTAGCCGCAAATTCCACATCGGCCGCGTCGCCGGCGTGCCGCTCGAACCGCGCGCCGCGCTTGGCGCCTACGACGCTGCGACCGGCCGCTACACGCTTTATGCCGGCTCGGGCGGCGCAGTGCGGCAAAAGCGCGAACTTGCAACCGTGCTCGGCATCGCGCACGAGAACTTGCGCGTATTGTCTTTCGACGTCGGCGGCAATTTCGGCACCCGCAACCGCGTCTTTGTCGAATTCGGGCTGGTGCTGTGGGCGGCGAAGAAACTTGGCCGCCCGGTAAAATTCACCGCAACGCGCGCCGAAGCCTTCTTGAGCGATTATCAGGGTCGCGATCTCGTCAGCGAGGTCGCGCTGGCGCTCGACCAGGATGGCCGCATGCTGGCGATGCGCGCCGTCAATATCAGTAATGTCGGCGCGCGTTGCGTTTCGCTGTCGCCTTTAAGCAAGGGAGCCGGGCTCATCCCCGGTTCCTATGCCATTCCGGCGGCGCGCTTGCGCGCGCTCGCGGTCTTCACCAACACCATGCCGACCCAGGCCTATCGCAGTTCCGGCCGACCGGAAGTGACCTACGCGATCGAGCGCCTCGTCGATATCGCCGCCGATGAGCTCGGCATGGATCGCGTCGCGCTCCGGCGCAAGAATCTGGTCCGGCCGCAAGCGATGCCGTATCGCAACGCCGTCGGCATGGTCTACGACAGCGGCCGTTATCAAGAGAACATGGCTTGGGCGATGGATGTCGCCGACTGGAAGGGCTTTGCCGCGCGCCGCCGCGAGGCCCGCCGCCGCGGCAAATTGCTTGGATTGGGTCTCGCCAATTACGTCGAGTCATCGATCGGCGCGCCGCGCGAGCAGGCGCAGATCAAGGTGCAGCCGGAAGGCCGCGTCGACGTCATCATCGGGACCCAACCCTCTGGCCAGGGTCACGAGACAAGCTTCGCGCAGGTGATTTCCGATTTGCTGTTTGTGCCGAGCGATGCCGTGCGCATCATCCTCGGCGATACCGATGTGGTGCAGGTCGGTGGCGGCTCGCATTCTGGCCGCTCGATGCGCCACGCCGCGACGGTGTTTTCCAAGGCGGCGGTCGCGCTGATCGGCAGAGGCAAAGAGATCGCCGCGTTGGTGATGGGCACCGCGCTGGAGAATGTGTCGTTCAACGACGGCCGCTTCGCCGCGCGCGACACCAATCGGACTTTCGATTTTTTCGAACTGGCGCGCGAGGCGGCGCAGCTCGCGCTTCCGGAAAAATTGAAAGACGGCCTCGCGGTCGTGACCGACAACGAGATGCACGATCCGGTTTTTCCCAATGGCACCGCGATCTGCGAGATCGAGATCGATCCGGACACCGGCGAGATGAAAATCACCCGCTATGCCTCGGTCGACGATGTCGGGCGCTGCATCAATCCCTTGATCGTGCACGGCCAGACCCACGGCGCGATCGCGCAAGGCGTCGGCCAGGCGATGTCCGAGCAGATTTATCTCGATCCGGATTCCGGCCAACCGCTGACCGGCTCGCTGATGGATTACGCCATGCCGCGCGCCGACACGCTGCCGGCCTTCGCCGTCGAGATCGCCGAAGTGCTCTCGCCCACCAATCCGCTCGGTATCAAAGCCGGCGGCGAAGGCGGCACCACCGCCGCGCCGGCCGCGGTCGTCAGCGGCATTCTCGACGCATTGCGCCCGCTCGGGGTGCGCGAGATCGCCATGCCGGCGACGCCTTATACGATCTGGTCGGCGATTCAGAAGGCGAAGGCCCAGCAGGCGGAGAAATGATGGCGATGCCCGCGCCGCTGCTCGCGCTTGAACAAATCTCCAAACGCTTCGGCGCGATCGTCGTCGCCGAGCGCGTTGATCTTCGGCTCGGAGAAGGCGAGGCGCTCGGCATTATCGGGCCGAACGGCGCTGGCAAGACCACGCTGTTCAGCATTATCAGCGGCACGATCGCGCCGGATTCCGGGCGCGTCGTCTATGCCGGCCGCAACATCACCGCAATGCCGCCGGCGCAGCGTTGCGCGCTCGGCATCGGCCGCTCGTTTCAGATTCCGCAACCGTTTTCCGGCATGAGCGTGTTCGAAAATCTCGTCGTCGCGGCGGCATTCGGCGGCGGCCAGCGCGAGCGCGACGCTTACGAAAACTGCATGGCGATCCTGCAACGCTGCGGTCTTGCTGGCAAAGCCAACCGACCGGCCGGCACGCTCACATTGCTCGACCGCAAGCGGCTCGAATTGGCGCGCGCTTTGGCGTCGGAGCCCGCGGTGCTGCTGCTCGACGAGGTCGCCGGCGGCCTCACCGAGCACGAATGCCAGGCGCTGATCGCGCTCATTGGCGAGATCAAACAAAGCGGGGTGTCGATCGTCTGGATCGAGCATGTCGTGCATGCTTTGCTCGCCAGCGTCGACCGCCTGCTCGTTCTCCATAATGGCGCGTTTATCGCCGACGGCGAGCCGCAGGCGGTGATCAAGAGCCCGCAGGTCGCCGAAATCTATATGGGACAATTCTACGTGGAAACATCGGCTGATGCCTGAGGCGCTGCTCGCGGTCCGCGACCTCGAAGCCTTTTACGGCGACTTCCAGGCGCTGTTCGGCGTCTCGATCGACGTCGCGCGCGGCGAAGTGGTCGCGGTGATCGGCGCCAATGGCGCCGGCAAGAGCGCGCTGCTCAAATCCATCGCCGGGCTTTTGCGCGCGCGGACCGATGCGATCACTTTCGCCGGCGAGCCGATCGGCGGCATGCCGGCTTACGCGGTGGCCGCGCGCGGCATCTCGCTGGTGCCGGAGGGCAGGGGGCTTTTCCCCTCGCTGAGCGTCGAAGAAAATCTCCTGATCGGCGGCCAGCTCGGCCGGCCGGGCGCATGGACATTGCGGCGAGTCTACGAATTGTTTCCCGCGCTCGGTCAGCGCCGCAGACTGCCGAGCACGGCGCTGTCCGGCGGGCAGCAGCAGATGGCTGCGCTCGGCCGCGCGCTGATGGCCAATCCGCAATTGTTGTTGTGCGACGAGATTAGCTTGGGGTTGGCGCCGATCGTGGTGCGCGAAATCTATGCGCGGCTGCCGGCGGTCCGCGCCGAAGGCGCCGCTGTCGTTTTGGTCGAGCAGGACGTGGTGCAAGCGCTTGCTGCTTCGTCCCGCGTCTATTGTCTGCAAGAGGGCCGCGTGGCGCTTTCCGGCGCAGCGAAGGATTTGACGCGCGAAGCAATCGCCGCCGCTTATTTCGGGGTGTGAGGTGAAATGGTCGTGCCGCGACCCACGAATCCATCCCGTCACCCTGAGGTGCGAGCGAAGCGAGCCTCGAAGGGCGACGGCCCGAGCGCGGCGGCCGGCATCCTTCGAGGGCCACTTCGCGGCCACCTCAGGATGACGGACAAAAATCGGTGTAGTTGAATGCAATGGATCAACGTTATCCTGCAGGGCATCTTGGTCGGCGGCCTCTATGCGATGTTCGCCGCCGGGCTGTCGCTGATCTTCGGCGTCATGCGGCTCGTCAATGTCGCGCACGGCGATCTCATCGTGCTCGCCGCCTATGTCGCGCTGGTGGTGACGCAGACGCTCGGCATCGGACCACTCACCGCGCTCATTATCGTCGTGCCGGTGATGGCCGTAATCGGCTACGCGCTGCAATGGTTCGTGCTCAACCGCGCGCTCGGCGAAGATCTCCTCCCGCCGCTTCTGGTCACTTTCGGACTTTCGGTCATCATTCAGAACGGTCTCCTCACGGCCTTCACCGCCGACAGCGTCAAATTGCAGGCCGGTCCGATCGAAGTCGCGACCATTCGCCTCGCCGAAGGTCTCTATGTCGGCGTGTTGCCGCTTCTGCAATTCGCGGTCGCGGTCGCGGTCATCGCCGGCCTGCAGCTTATTTTCTACCGCACGGCGATCGGGCGAGCCTTCCGCGCCACCGCCGATGATCCCGCGATCGCGCAGCTGATGGGCCTCGACAATCGCCATGTCTTTGCCCTGGCCATGGCGGCCTCGCTGGCGGTAGTCGCGATTGCCGGCGTGTTCCTTGCGGTGCGCGCCAATTTCGATCCCTCGCAAGGTCCGGCGCGGCTCATCTTCGGCTTCGAGGCCGTGATCATCGGTGGGCTCGGCAGCCTGTGGGGCACGCTCGCCGGCGGACTGATCCTCGGCGTCGCGCAAGCGGTCGGCGCCCATCTCGATCCCGGCTGGCAAATCCTGGCCGGGCACATCGCCTTTCTGATTGTGCTCGCGGCGCGGCCGCAAGGCTTGTTTCCCCAAGGCGCGCGCATGACGGTGCGGACATGACCGTGCGGGTCGCCTTCGGTGCGCGCGCTGGCTGGATCGGCGCGGCGCTCGGCGCGACCGCTTTTGCAGCGCTCGCCGCGGCGCCGTGGTGGGGCGGGCGCGACGATCTGCAGCTGCTTTCGGAAATCTA
>Ga0187820_1000290_pt1 | contig 10992 bp, 7 predicted proteins | sample NC_wetland_sal_i_19_FD_132409 | JGI IMG/M metagenome (GOLD analysis project Ga0187820, IMG submission 132409) | Wetland sediment microbial communities from Neuse River Estuary, North Carolina, USA - SO4_5 | ecosystem: Environmental > Aquatic > Freshwater > Wetlands > Sediment | place: USA: North... | reverse complement strand
CTTCTGTGTTGGGGTCATGTACACGGCCTCGACCAGCTCTGATGTTTTTTGTAGTGTAACGCCGAAGGCACCGATGGGGGGCACCCCGGCAGTGCAATCATTGTCCGCGAGTATAGCAGGGACCGGTCCCGTCCACCCTCTCTGCCATGCCGGGAAGGGCGGCTCCTCCGAGGGCACTTTTCCTTGGGCAATGATTGCTTTGCGATAGAATGAGTTTGATGCGCTGTTCCTTTGCTTCTCCCTCCACTCCTCTTCTGATTTCCTCTTTGCTTGTTTTGAGTTCCGCATTCTCGCCGGGATTGCACGCGCAAAGCGCAAGTGTTCCGCTTCCGCCGACGGCCAGGGCGGCGCCGCCAAAAATAAACCGGCCCGGGTTTGCCGCTATTCCAAAATTCATCGATGCCGCGCAATCTCTCGGGCTGACCGTCGCACACATCTCCAGCGGAGAGAAGCGCTACATCGTCGAATCCATGAGCGGGGGTGCGGGGCTTTTCGATTGCGACGGGGATGGCCGTCTGGACATCGTCACGGTTAACGGCTCGACGGTCGATCGCTACCTCAAAGGGGGCGACCCAATGGTCACGCTTTATCATCAGGAGACGGATGGAACTTTCAAGGACATCACGAAAGAAGCGGGTTTGACGCGGAGAGGATGGGGCATGGGGGTCGCAGTGGCCGACTACGACAACGATGGGAAGCTGGATCTTTTTGTGACGGGCTACGGCGGCAACGTCCTCTATCACAATCTCGGCGGGTGCAAATTCGAGGACGTGACGGAAAAAGCGGGCGTGCGCGGCGGGGGATTCAGCACGGGGGCGGCCTGGGGCGACTACGATCGTGATGGCAACGTGGATCTTTTTGTCTCGCGGTACGTGCATGTCGATCTTGCGCATATGCCTGAACCTGGCAGCAATAAATTCTGCCGGTATAAGGGGCTGCTTGTGCAGTGCGGTCCCTGGGGCCTAGAAGGGGAAAGCGATCTGCTTTACCACAATCGCGGCGACGGCACTTTCGAAGAAGTTTCGCAGAAGGCGGGCGTTCACGACCAAATCGGCTACTACGGGCTTGGCGTTCAGTGGTGCGATTACGACGACGATGGCTGGCCGGATCTTTTGGTCGCCAACGATTCCGTGCCGAATTATCTGTATCACAACAATCACAACGGGACTTTTTCGGAACTCGGCATGATTTCGGGAGTGGCCCTGAGCGGCGATGGCACGCAGCTCGGGAACATGGGAGTGGATTTTGGGGATTACAACCACTCGGGGCGCTTCAGTCTTTTCATCACCACGTTTCAGGAGCAGCCGAAGGCGCTTTGGCGCAACCTGGGGGCGAACGGATTCGAGGATGTGAGCTGGACCTCTGGAGTGGGGCGGCCCAGTTATTCCGACGTGTGCTGGGGCACGGGTTTTTTCGATATGGATAACAGCGGCTGGCTCGATTTGCTGATCGCTTGCGGACATGTTTATCCACAAATGGATGCGCTTGCGGAGGGGCCCGGGTACCGGCAGCCGATTTTTCTGGAGCGCAACAATCGCGATGGGACGTTCGATGAAGTGTCGAAGGAAGCCGGACTTGCGGATTTGCCGCTGCAATCGCGGCGTGGGGCGGCCTTCGGCGATATTTTTAATAACGGGAACATCGACGTCGTGCTGCTGAACGTCGGCCAGCCGCCCAGTTTGCTGCTCAACCAGAATAACGACGGGAATCACCGCGTGTTGTTCAAGCTGGCCGGAACGAAGAGCAATCGCGCGGCGATTGGCGCGCGCGTAACGATTCACGCCGGGGGCGTTCGCCAGATCGCGGAAGTTCGCGGAGGAGGGAGCTATCTTTCGCAGAACGACTTGCGCTTGCACTTCGGGCTGGGCAAAGCGGCGAAGATTGATTCGGTGGAAATCCGATGGCCATCCGGAAAAATCGAATCTCTCGACAATGTTGCGGCCGATTCGATCTACACAATCGTGGAGGGCTCAGGAATCCGCGACGCAAAACGCCTACAGCCTCCAGGAACGGCTTCTCTTCCCACCGCGAATCATTGATTCCTTTCAGGGGCAAACCAGGAGGCTTCCGCGCCGACTACTTGTTGGCGTAGGTGTCGGCGCCGAGGAAATGGAGGGAGACGTAGGGAGAGTCGCCAACGCCCCAGCTATCGTGGCCGGGAGGTCCGGGAGGGATAAAGAAGAGAGTGCCGGCGCGGAGTTCGTGGATGGTGCCGTCTTCCATGGCGGCGGTGGCGCAGCCGGAGAGGACCATACCGACATGCTCGACGTTGCAACGCATGGCGCCCAGTAGCGGGCCGACGTGGACAGACCACTTCCAGCCGGGCTCGTAGGTGGCGCGGCCGATGGTCATGCCGCCGATGCGAACGAGTTCGAATTTCCCTTTTTCGAAGGTGCGCACCTCGTCGGGCTCTTCAAAACGTTTTAGGATTGTTTCGAGCATCGGCGTTACCCCCTTGAAGGTGGACTCGCGGATCACCACGCTATCTGTTACTTCAAGTCTAATTCAATTCTATGGGTCCCTTGCAGGGAACGAGGAAGCCGGGGGTGGGCCCGGGGTATTCGGATCGAACTGCTTTCTTCGGTCAATTCTGACTAGCGTGGATTTTCTTGTGCTCAGCCAGACCCTGTAGCCAACGCCGCGCCAAAGGGGCATCGCGATGATTGGCGTGATCCTTCAGAAAATCGCGTAGGATCTGCGCCGCATCTTCATAACGACCCACAGCCGTGAGCGATTGCGCCACGAGAAGCGCGATCTCGGGTGCCTTGCCATTCGACGAGGCGAGCGCGTCCTGCGACATTTTGAGGGCGTCGTCATAGCGCCCGTTCTGGTAATAGGCTTTCGCGAGCGTCCAGCGCGTTTCCCACGTGCCACTCGCATCTAACTGAAGAGATTTTTCAAGTGGCGGGATTGCTCCGGCACATTTTCCTTGATCGCAGAGCGCCATACCCAGCGCCGCAAAAGCACGCGCATAGCTCGGATCGAGCTGCGTGGCTTTTTCGAGGGAGCTTTGCGCCTGTATCCAGTTGCGCTGTTTCAGGCTGAGAACACCTTGCACATACAAGACGTCAGGATGGCCAGGCGCCAGCCGCATCGCTTCGCCTACATACTTCGCTGCGTCCTTCAACTTATCCGCGCTTAGCGCTTGCAGTCCCTTTTCAAGCGCGTCCTTGGCTTTCGGCGCAAGCAACGGCCTCCCTGGAACTCCCACCGTGCTTGCGGCGGCCGAGATTGGGCGCAAGTACAGATCGACTTGCATTCTTCCGGTGACGTCGACCGACAAATCCTTTTGCGCGTTTTCGTACCCAGCCGCCTCGACAATCACCGTGTACTGCCCCAGGCTGTTCACCACCAAGATTGCACTTCCGCGGGATGTCTCACCCTGTCTGCTTAAAGCGGTTCCATCCCGGTAGATTTTCACCAGCGCGGGCGTCGTGATCAGTTCTCCCGAACCGTCGTGGAGAGTGACTGTGATTTCCGAACCTCTCCCGTGGAACTCGCTTACCGTGCTCCCACTGTCTTGAGAGCAAGCTGGAAGGGAGAACGCGACGCAAGCTATTGCTGGCAGCAAATACCGCGCGATAAAGAGACGAGCGCGTCCCGCGGCTCGAAAGCGGGACCGTACCGGCACCACATTGTGGGCCCATTGGGAACAGCGCATGCAGGCCCCCGACCAATTGGGCCGAGCCTAGTCCCCTGCGCCAATCGCGTCAAGCAAATCATTCTGCTGCAGAATCTTCTAATGGTTGGTGGATGGATTGGCCCGCAGTCCTCAAGCTTACCAGGGGGCGGGCCTTTGAATGAGGAGCTACGGCGATACGGAGATTTTTTTGCCGGTGTACTCAACTGTTTTGTCGGCGTTTTGGGTGAGGCCGCCGCCGACACCATGGTTTTCGGTTACAAAGACGATGCGGAAAGTGCGCTTCTCCAGCATGCCGGGGAAGGAGCCGGAGCGGTCGCCGATGGTGAGCGTGTGCGTGGCATCGTCCCAAGAGAAAGGAATCGTGGCGTAAACGCCTTTTTCGTAGTCGTAGGTGTCGTTTTCGTCTTCGAAGAGAGTGAACGCGCCGTTTGCGCCACGATAAATGCGGAGTTCGATGGGATCGGCGGATTTCTGGGCGGCGTACTCGATGTCAGGACCGAGCGGGAGAATGGAGCCGGCGCGGACGAAGAGAGGCATTCGGTCGATGGTTGTTGGAGCATCGAGCGTACGGCCACCTTGAATTGCCGCGCCGGTCCAGAAGTCGTACCACTTGGCGGCAGGAAGGTAGAGATGGCGAGCGGTGGCGCCGGGCTCGGTGACGGGATTGACGAGGATGGCGGGGCCGAAGAGAAATTGGTCGCCGATATTTTGCGCGCGGACGTCCTCGCGGAAGTCCATGACGAGCGGGCGCATGATGGTGTAGCTCTCGCTGGTGGTTTTCCAGGCGAGAGAATAAATGTAAGGCATGAGGCGGTAACGAAGTTTGTCGTAGGCGACGAGAATTTTCTGCGCGTCGGGGCCGTAAGACCAGACTTCATTTTGGTTTGTGGTGCGCGTGCCGTGGGCGCGGAAAACTGGGCAGAACGCGCCGAATTCGAACCAGCGGACATAGAGTTCGCGATAAGCGGGATCGCCGGGATTGGCGGAGACGAAGCCGCCGATGTCGGTGGTCCAGTAGGGAAGTCCGGAAAGAGAATAGTTCAGGCCGGCGGGAATTTGGCGGCGGAAAGTTTCCCAGTTGGGATCGACATCGCCGGACCAAACGGCGGCGGCGTTGCGCTGCTCGCCGGCGTAAGCGGAGCGAGAAAGAATGAAGACGCGCTTTTTGTCGGAGGCTTGGCGTTGGCCATCGTAAACGGCGCTGGTGGTGTAAAGAGGGAATTCGTTGGCGTAGCGCGCGCCGTTTTCGCCGCCATTGACTTTGTTGGTGACGAGAATATTGGTTTCGCGGGCTTCGGTTTCGGGTTCGGTAGTGTCGAGCCACCAAGCATCGGCGCCAATCTTGAAGAGGGCGTTATCCATGAGGTTCCAATAGTATTTGCGAGCGTCGGGATTGAAGGCGTCGTAAAGGGCTTGGCCGACTGGGTGGAAACTGGGAGCGATGGTCTTGGCGATGAAGAAGCCGCGCTTGTCCATGTCGTCGTAAACAGGCGAGCCGGGACGGAAATAGGGCCAGACGGAAATCATGAGATGGACGTGATCGTTGTGGAGCGCGTCGACCATGCCTTTGGGGTCGGGATAATTTTTGTTGAAGACGGGATCGCCCATGATGTTCCACCAGAACCAATCCTGGACGATGTTGTCGAGGGGGATGTGCAAGTCGCGATATTTCTGGGCGATGGCGAGAAGCTCCTGCTGTGAGTCATAGCGATTTTTACATTGCCAGTAGCCGTAAGCCCATTTGCCGAAGAGAGGAACGCTGCCGGTAAGTTCGCGATAGTCAGCAATGAGGCGGTCGAAGCCGGGGCCGTAGAAAAAGTAGTAGTCAATGGAGTCGGAGACTTCGGAGCTGAGGTAGAAGGCGTGAACGAAACGGTTGTTGAAGCGGCTGCGCGAGCCGTTGTTCCAGAAGATGCCGTAACCTCTGCTGGAGAGGAGAAGTGGAATGGAGATATTGGTGTTGTCCTGCGAAAGATCGACAGCTTCGCCGCGATAGTTCCAGACGCCTGCTTGATGCTGGCCGAGGCCGTAGAAAGCTTCTTGGGTGTCCCACATGTTGACGAAACGTTCGGAGTGATAGGTTTTTTCGCCGTTCACTTCCGTTGGAGTGAGCGTGCGCGTATTTTCCTGGGCGAGATGGTGACCCTCCGAGTCCAGGAAAACGATTGAGCTGTCAGCGCGCGTGATTTCGATTTTCAAGCGTGGAGTGGCGAGGGTGATGACTTTGGGATCGCCGGAGCTGAGGGAAAAGTCGGATTTTGGCCAGGATTTCTTGACGATCATGATGTCCAAGTGTTGCGGGACATCGCGCTCGAGAGAATAGACGACATGAACGATGGAATCCGAGCAGACTTGGAAGCGGAGGAAGCCAGACTTGAGAACCAGAACGACGCCATCGGGCTGGGGCTCGACTGCGTTGACGGGATTTAAGGGAACCCATTGCGCAACCAGAGAGGGAACACAGAGGAAGATGGACAATGCGAAAAGCAGCGGGATGTGCTTATAGGAAAAGAATCGCATGAAAGTTCTTTAACTCCGTGTACGATAACGATATTTTAAAGCGAATGCTCGGGGGCACATTGGCACTGCGGCTCCCTGCTTGTCAATGGTCTTTGTAAAGGATGATGATTGGCCGCGAAGCGCGAGGTGACCGGCAAGTCTAAGAAAAATAAGGAGAAAATTCGCGGAGGAAGGCTCTTTTGTGATAAAAGGCGATGGACAGGGCCGAGGCATTTTGGGGTCTTGGGCGTGGAGGAGGAAGGTAATGGTGCTCTGGGGGAGAATCTGCATGCTGGCATTGTTGATGGCTTTGGGTCCGGAGTTTGCGTCGTCGGCACCTAGCAAAGAACCGCAAACGGAGGCTAAAGAGAGTGCGCACGTGGTGAAAGCGGCATTTGGGAAGCTGCCGGACGGGACGGAGATTGAGTCTTACACGCTCTACAATTCGCGCGGGGCTTCGGCGAAGGTCATCACGTACGGTGCGACGCTGGCGGAATTGTTCATGCCCGACCGGCATGGAAAAATGGGCGACGTGGTGCTGGGATTTGACGATCTGGAGGGATACCTGGGGCAGCATCCCTATTTTGGCGGGACGATCGGGCGTTACGGGAATCGGATCGCGAAGGGGAAGTTCACGCTGGACGGAAAAGAATATCAACTGGCGCTCAACAATGGGCCGAACAGCTTGCATGGCGGGCAGATTGGTTTTAACCGGCGGGTATGGAAAGCAGAAGAGCTGAAGGATAAAGATGGAGCGGCGGTGCGGTTCAGCTATTTGAGCAAGGATGGGGAGGAGAACTATCCGGGAAATCTGAAGGTCAGCGTGACCTATACGCTTACGAACACGGATGAACTGAAGCTGCAATATTCCGCCGAGACAGACAAAGATACGGTTTTGAATTTGACGAACCACAGCTATTTCAATTTGTCTGGGACGGACACCGGAACGATTCTCAAGTACGTCCTTTATATCAACGCGGACAAATACACGCCGGTGGATTCGACGCTGATTCCCACGGGCAAGATCGAAAGCGTGGTGGGTACGCCCCTGGACTTTCTGAAGCCGACGGAGATCGGGGCGCGAATCGGAGAGATTAAGGATATCGGCGGCTACGATCACAATTATGTGTTGAATGGAAAGGCCGGCACGCTGCGGGTGGCGGCGAAGGTTACCGATCCGGAGTCGGGAAGAGAGATGGAAGTTTTGACGACGCAGCCGGGAGTGCAGTTTTACTCGGCGATTGGGCTGAACGGGAGCATAAAGGGAAAGGGCGGAGTGGCGTACGAGAAATACGGGGCCATTTGCCTGGAGACGCAGCACTTTCCGGATTCGCCGAACCATCCGATTTTTCCTTCGACGGAATTAAAGCCGGGTGAGCATTTTCATTCGGAAACGATCTACAAATTTACGGCGAAGTGATGCGTTGTTTTTGCGCTGCGATTCAAGGCTTGGCGATTCTTTTGGGACACGTAGGACGCTCGCAGAGGAGAAGCGAATAGATAATCTATGACCATCCCTTTGGCGGTTGTCGTACCCACGCAGCTCGTTCATCTCTCTCTCGTCGATGTCATCATTATCGTTTTCTATTTCGCCTTAGTGCTGGCCATCGGCTTTTATCTGAAGGGCCGCGCAAACACGGGCGAAGATTTCTTCATGGCCGGCCGCGAGATGACGGCGTGGGTGGCGGGGCTGAGTTTTCTCTCGGCGAATCTCGGCGCTTTGGAGTTGATGGGCTGGGCGGGTTCGGCGTATCAGTACGGCATTCTGGCGACGCATTGGTATTGGATTGGCGCGATCCCTGCGATGCTTTTCCTCGCGCTGGTGATGATGCCGTTTTATTACATTTCCAAAACACATTCGGTGCCGGGTTATTTGAAATTGCGATTCGGAGAGCCGGCGCGCGCGGTTTCGGCGGTTTCGTTTGCATTCATGACGGTGCTGATGAGCGGCGTGAACATGTTTGCAATGGCAAAGGTCATGCAAATCGTGCTGGGCTGGGACATCAATTTCAGCATTTGGGTGTCGGCGCTAACGGTGGCGATATATGTGGCGCTGGGCGGACTGAGGTCGGCGATTTTCAATGAAGTGCTGCAGTTCTTTTTGATTTGGGCGGGCGCTTTGCTGATTCCGATTCTTGGCCTGTACGAAGCGGGCGGTTGGGGCAACCTGAAAGTGGAAATCACCCACAGATTTTCGGAACAGTACGTTCACTTGTGGTCAGGGGTGGGCCACTTCAGCAGCAATCCGATGGGGATCAATTGGGTCGGGATTGTGTTCGGGCTGGGCGCGGTCATTTCGATGGGCTACTGGACGACGGATTTCCTGGTCGTACAACGCATTCTTGCGGCGAAAGACATTCGCAGCGCGGAGATGGCGCCCATCATTGGCGCTGGATTCAAGATGTTTGTTCCGCTGATCGTCATTTTGCCCGGACTCCTGGGGTTGGCGGTGCTCCCCGTGAAGCTCGTGCCGGAATCGGTGGCCGCGGTCACCGGAGGGATGAGTTATAACGACGTTCTTCCCCTAATGCTGGCGCGCTACTGCGGGCCGGGATTACTTGGACTTGGAATTACAGCGTTGATTGCGGGCTTCATGTCCGGCATGGCGGGCAACGTGACTGCGTTCACTACGGTTTGGACGTATGACATTTACCGTCCGCTGATGAATAGCAAGGCCAGCGATGAACACTACGTGAGCATGGGGCGCTGGACCACCATAATCGGCGTGCTGATCAGCATCGGCACCGCCTACTTCGTGATGCAGTTTGCCAGCATCATGGACTACGTGCAGAATTTGTTCAGTTTTTTCATCGCTCCCTTATTCGGCACAGTTCTCCTCGGAATGCTCTGGAAGCGGGCGACAGGCTGGGGAGGCTTTTGGGGATTGCTCTGCGGCATCGTATCTTCCGTAAGCCTGTGGGCGTGGGTCAAGATCGATCCCACGGCTTTGCGATACGTGGCGCTCTCGGCGGACGCGAAAACGTTGGCGCAGGATATGTTTCAGGCGCTATGGTCGTTTCTGGTATGCGTGATTGTGACGGTTGTGGTGAGTCTGGCGACGAAACCCAAACCGGACGCGGAATTGACGGGCTTGGTCTACGGATTGACCAAGATTCCGACTGTCGAGAATGTATCGTGGTATCAGAAGCCGCTTTTCTGGGCCGGAGTGGTTGTTGTCGTGTTCTTTGTGCTGAACATCATCTTTTGGTAGTGCAGGGACGCGGAGGATCAAGACATGATTTCCATTTGGTTTTTTATCGGGATGTCGCTGCTTGTGAACGGGGCGCTGATTTTGTGCGCAGGCGTTTACGAGATTTGGCATCCTCCGGCGCACGAAGTCGTGTTGTATAGCCTGCACGCGAGTGTTTGGTGGGGCGCGCTGATGACGTTGCTGGGGGCGGTGTATTGTATCCGTTACAGGCCAGGGCAGAAAAAGGCTTAAGAGTGGAGAACAGCGGGTTGGCCTGAGATTTTTGTGATTCGGCGCTCAGTTTGCGGAAGAAGATTTGTTTTCCTCGAAAATGGAATGCAAGGCCGGATAGATCCGGCGATAGGTTTGATAGCCGCGCTGCATTGTGGCGCTGGCTTCTTTGTTTAAGCTGACGCGTTTGGCGACGCGCACGGCCGCATCGCACGCTTCATCCACACTCTTCCAGCAACCTGAACCCACACCCGCGAGAATCGCAGCGCCATAGGCCGCGCCTTCTTCCGCTTGCAGGATTTCGACTTCGTGCGCGTAGATATCGGCCTGGATTTGCTGCCAGAGCGGCGAGCGAGCGCCGCCGCCGCCGAGGCGAATGCGTTCGACGGGAACGTGAATTTCGTCGAAGATGCGGAAAGTATCTTTCAAGCTGTAAGCGACGCCTTCGAGGACGGCGCGAATCAGATGGGCGCGCGTGTGCGAGGCGCTGAGGCCGACAAATGCGGCCCGCACGAAGGGATCGAGATGCGGCGTGCGCTCGCCCATCAGATACGGCGCCCAGAATGCGCCTTCGGAGCCGGCGGGAACTGTGGCGGCTTCGGCGGAAAGGCGCTCGTAGGGATCGCGGCCGTCATCGGCGCCAGCGCCAAAACGATCGCGGAACCAGCGGAGCGATAGGCCGGCGGCTTGCGTTACGCCCATGACGTGCCAGCGGCCGGGAATGGCGTGACAGAAGGTGTGCAACCGGCCTTTGGGATCGAGCGATGGTTTGTCGGTTGCGGCAAAAACTACGCCGGAAGTGCCGATGGTGGCGCTGACGACTCCGGCGCGCGTGATGCCCATGCCGACTGCACCGGCGGCTTGATCACCTGCACCGGCAACAACCGGAGTACCTGCACGAAGTCCGGTTGCGTTTTCTCCAGTGTCCGTGAGCTTGCCGCAAATTTCCTGCGACTCGTAGAGTTTCGGAAGAAGTTTGACGTCGATGCCCGTTTTGGAGAGGACTTCGCTCGACCAGACGCGGTGAGCGACGTCGAGTAAGAGAGTGCCAGAGGCATCGGCGACGTCGATAGCGGATTCGCCGGTGAGGCGCAAGCGGACGTAATCTTTCGGAAGCATGATTTTGCGGACGCGCTGCCAGTTTTTCGGCTCGTGCTCGCGGACCCAAAGTAGTTTTGTGAGGGTGAAGTTTGTCAGCGGAGGATTGCAGGTCAATTGAATGAGGCGATCGAGGCTGATGGTGCGTTCGAGTTCCTTGGATTGCGCTTCGGTGCGCTGGTCGCACCAGATGAGAGCGGGGCGGATGACCTCGTCGTGTTCGTCGAGGAGGACGGCGCCGTGCATCTGGCCGGAAAAGCCGACGGCAGCAATGGATTCGGCAGGGAGCTTCGACGCTTGCAGCGCTTTGCGAACTGCGATGGCGGCGGCG
>Ga0187820_1000289_pt1 | contig 11015 bp, 10 predicted proteins | sample NC_wetland_sal_i_19_FD_132409 | JGI IMG/M metagenome (GOLD analysis project Ga0187820, IMG submission 132409) | Wetland sediment microbial communities from Neuse River Estuary, North Carolina, USA - SO4_5 | ecosystem: Environmental > Aquatic > Freshwater > Wetlands > Sediment | place: USA: North... | reverse complement strand
GATGCGCCGCGTTTCGGTTTTGGTCTCGATCCGGCTGCCGTCGAGCAGTTGAAGGCCTGCTATGATCTGAAGATCGCCGATCTGCGCTCCATCGCCGTGCACGGCATGGTGTCCGAGGAACATTTGCCGCCGCTTGCCGAAGCGAAAGCCTTGCTCGGCTGGCACGCGCGTCATCGCTTCTGCTCGAACTGCGGCGCGCTGACCAAAACAGCGCAAGGCGGCTGGCGGCGCGATTGCCCGTCATGCGGGGTCGAACATTTTCCGCGCACCGATCCGGTCGTGATCATGCTCGCGATCTCCGGCGAACGCTGCGTTCTTGGCCGCTCGCGCCGTTTTGCGCCGACCATGTGGTCGTGCCTCGCCGGTTTCGCCGAACCCGGCGAAACGATCGAAGAAGCGGTGCGGCGCGAGGTGCTGGAGGAGGCAGGTATTGCGTGCGGGCGGGTGAGCTATTTTGCCTCGCAGCCGTGGCCGTTTCCCTCCTCGATTATGATCGGTTGTCATGCCGAGGCCCTATCCGACACTCTCGTTGTCGACCGCGAAGAACTCGAAGACGCGCGCTGGTTCGACCGCGAGGAATTGGCATCGATGCTCAAGCAACAACATCCGCAGGGTCTTACCACGCCGCCGCCGGTCGCTATCGCGCATCACATCATTCGCAATTTTGTCGAGAACGGTAACGATGTCTTCCGTTAATCCCGCGCGCATTCTGTGTGCCGGCATCATTGTACTCGATGAGGTGTTTCGCGTCAGCGAATTTCCTCAGCCGGACGGCAAGGTGCAGGCCAACGGTTTCTTTGTCGTCAATGGCGGTTGCGCGGCAAACGCCGCGGTCGCGATTGCGCGCCTCGGCGGCTGCGCTTCGCTCGCCGGTCCGATGGGCGGTCCGGCGGGCGAGGACGACAACGGCGATCGCGTGCTGCGGGCATTGACGCGCGAAAAGGTCGACTGTTCGGCCTGTCAGCGCATCGATGGTCTGGCGACGGCGCTCTCAGCGATCTTCATGAATGCGCGCGGCGACCGCACCATCGTGACTTACCGGGACGAGCGTATCGCCGCGACGGTGCCGAGCGATCCGCAGTCGCTAGTCGCGCGCGCCGACGCCGTGCTCGCTGACAACCGTTATCCGGAATTCGTGCGACCGATCTGCGAAGCGGCTCGCCACCGCAACCTGCCGGTCGTCCTCGACGGCGATCGCCCGACCGTTGAGGATGATCCGCTCTTTCGTATCGCCACCCATGTCGTGTTTTCTTGGGAATGCCTGCGGGAAACGACCGGCGTTGCCGATCTGAGCGAGGGGTTGCAGCGCATCGCGGATCAGAGCGATGCATTCCTCGCGGTCAGCAACGGGCCCGACGATATCGTCTATCTCGATCGCGGTCGGGTGCGCCGTTTGCCGGTCTTCAAGATAGCGGCCGTCGATACGCTGGGCGCGGGCGACGCGTTTCACGGCGGTTTTGTGCTCGCTCTCGCGGAACGTCGAAGCGAGATTGAAGCGATGCGCTTTGGCGCTGCCGTCGCCGGAATCAAATGTACCCGGATTGGAGGCTCGGCCGGCGCGCCGACCCGCTCCGAAGTAGATGCGTTTCTGGCTGAGAACGGCGTTCCGTCGTCTGCGCCTTCGGTGTGAGCGGCAAGCAGGGACTCCGGCCCAGGGACCTGGCCCGGGGAGTGGCCAGGAGGAAGCGTCCTAGCTCTTGCGCGAGAATATTTTTCTCTTTAAGAGTTTTAAATCGCTGTTATTGGAAAAGTCGGCGCTATGGATGCGATTGACAAGAAAATCCTTGCTGTCTTGCAGGAAAATGCCGCGCTGTCGGTGGCCGAGATCGGTTCCCGCGTGGGGCTGTCCTCGACGCCGTGCTGGAAGCGAATTCAGCGCCTGGAGGCCGACGGCGTCATTCTCAAGCGCGTCGCCTTGGTGGACCAGGACCACGTCGGGCTTGGCATCAGTGTCTTCGTCTCGATCGAAACCGGGGATCACTCGCAGGACTGGCTCGACCGGTTCGCCAAAACGGTCACGGCCATGCCTGAAGTCATGGAGTTTTATCGCATGGCCGGCGATGTCGATTACATGCTGCGCGTCGTGGTGCCGGACATCGCCGGCTACGACGCTTTCTACAAACGATTGATTGCCGCCGTTTCGCTGAAAAACGTGACGTCGCGCTTTGCCATGGAAAAGATCAAGTCGACCACCGCTTTGCCGATTCCGTAACCGTCCAATAAAGGACAATGGCCTTGCCGATGAGAAAGCTTCCCATTTGTACGAACAAAGGCAGCGCGGCGAAGTTCGTCCATGCCGCTGATTGGATCTTTGTTTGCAGTGGATCGATGCGCTCCGCAACGCAGCGTTAACTACGTTGCGGGAAGCGCCATCACCCTTGAATTTCCGCAATCGACTTAACTGCGCCGAAATTTCTAATCGATAGTGTCCGGCTCGATTTAAATGGTTCAGCAAGCCGTTGGACCCGCTTAAGACGCAACGTTTGGATCTAAGGAGCCATCACGATGAAGACGGTTTTCTCGCGTTTCTTGAAGGACGAATCCGGCGCGACCGCCATTGAATATGGTCTGATCGCCGCGGGCATCTCGGTCGCAATCATCGCTGTCGTCCAGGGTCTCAGCCGCAACCTGAATGGGACCTTCCCCACGGTTTCCAACGCACTCAAGTAATCTCTGCCTACTTCAGTGCGATGGCGCGAAAAGGCTCCGGCGACTAACCGGAGCCTTTTTCATTTTCCGCAAGCCGGCGGCGGAAGGATTCTTAGTAACGCGCTTTCAACCTCCGTTGCGTAATCCAAAAGCAAACAACGTCGGACGGGGTCATGTTGAGTGAAGCGATCAGGTTGACATTGTTTCCGGCGATGATGGCGTTTGCTGCGTCGAGCGACCTCCTGACAATGACGATCGCCAACCGCGTGTCTCTCATCCTGATCGGAGGCTTCGTTCTCCTGGCGGGGCTTGGCGGCATGAGCGGGCCAGAGCTGTTGTCGCATGTCGGCGCGGCGGCTGCGGTCCTTGTCGCGGCGTTTGTCTGCTTCGCATTCGGCTGGGTTGGCGGCGGCGATGCCAAGCTCGCGGCAACGTCGGCGCTCTGGTTGGGCTTCGGTCATCTGTTTGATTACCTGATCTTCGCGTCGGTTTTGGGCGGAGGGCTGACGCTGTTGATCATCCAATTTCGGGCTTTGCCGTTGCCGCAGATTTTGGCCGGACAGGATTGGGTGGATCGGCTGCATCGGCCCGACGGCGGCGTTCCTTATGGGATCGCGCTCGCCGCCGCCGCGCTCATCGTCTATCCGCAGACCGAGTGGATGACGCTTCCACTCTTCTAACCGCGGGCTGCAATTACCGACAAAAGTTAGAGCGCGATTTGGATACGTCTTGTTAACCATTGCCTTGTCGATTAGCTGGTGAAATCTCCGGCAAGCCCGGCTGGCCGACGCCGCCAATCCTGCCTTCATGCGGAAATGCTGCGCTCACACCGAAGCGTGCGCGATTCCGGCCTTGGCGATCAGCGCATCGCCGGCGGCGTCATAAAAGCTCGCCGCTTCGGGCAGGACGACGGCGGCGGAACGGACCGCGTGAGTCGCGGCGTCGAGGCCGTCCGGGATGTGACCTTGCGTGAGCCCGAGCGCCGCCCTGCGCAGGCGCTGGCGCGCCATGATCACCCCATTGTCGGTGGAAACCAGATTTTCCTTGCTGCGGTCTTGAATCGGTCCGGTGCTCTCCTGGATCGCGGCGTCTTGCATCGCGATGCCTTTGACGCCGCTGTAGGACTTGTGATGCTTCTGCGCCACGCGGTCGATCATGTAGTCATTGTCCTTATTGACGACCGGGCGGAACGAACCGGGCAGAAGCGTTACGTGGATGCCGCCGCCGTTGCGCATCGTCTCGAGCTCGTGCGCGCTCAGCGCCCGGGTCGGATGGTGCGTGAAGCACCACACCATGCAATTCTCGTCGTCGATCGGCACGAAGGCGTGGCCGTTGAGCGCATTGTCGCCGTAGGGCGGGATCATGGTGTGGAACGGCATAATCCATTGCGTGATGCGCCAGTAAAGCTTGCCCGGCGTCGCCGGCCGCCGCACGCCGATCACCATTCCGCCTTTGGTTTCGATAACTTCGAAACGGGCGTCAGTCTCGCGCGTGAATTCCGCACCTTGACTGACATGCAACGGGTCGCTGCGCAGGTCGTGACGGTGCAAAAAGGACACATGAACCGAATCGATGCCGCCTTCAAGCGCCTGCAGCCAATTGCATTCCTGGCTACGCTTGGAGACAAAGCGCTGCGACGACGCCACCGTCGCCCATTCGAAATTCGGCAGCGGCGGTTTCTCCGCGGCCGGCCCCATATAGACCCAGATTGCATCGCCGCGCTCGACGCAGTCGTAGGCGGCGAGCTTGATCTTTTTGCAGAAGCCGCTCTCGACCGGCTCCGACGGCACTTCGACGCATTGGCCGGTTACGTCGTATTTCCAGCCGTGATAAGGACAGCGCAGCCCGCCGTCCTCGTTGCGGCCGAACCAGAGCGAAACGCCGCGATGTGCGCAGAATTCGTCCATCACTCCGACGCGTCCCCGGCTGTCGCGGAACGCGATCAGCCGCTCGCCGAGGAGCTTCAGGCGCACCGGCGGAGAGTCCGGCTCCGCGATTTCGGACGACAGCAAAGCGGGGATCCAATAACGCCGCATGAGCTGGCCCATCGGCGTACCCGGCCTGGTGCGCGTCAGGAAATCGTTTTGTTCGCGCGTCGTCATCGGCGCTTGTATCCCGATTCCGAAGTTCGCCACAATTTGCGGCGCGCTCTTAGCGAACTTCGGAATCGAACGGACACTAGCAAATTTATAATTCTAGTGTGGTTTTTGGATTTGAAGTTCCTATACGAGTGGGCCGCAGAACCATAGGAACTTCAAATCCACCACGCTTGTTCGCCGCAGCCTCGGCGCTTCTCTACGCGAGAACCATCGTGTTCAGTTGATGACTCGCACCGGCTTTTGATCGAGAAAACCGCGAATGTCGTCGACCGCATCGGCGAAATAGCGCCGGTAATTCTGCTCTGAAACATAGCCGAGATGCGGGGTGATGACCACATTGTCCATCTTGCGCAGCGGATGGTCGAGCGGCAACGGCTCGGTATCGAACACGTCGAGCCCGGCGCCGGCGATCGTCTTGTCGCGAAGCGCGGTCAGCAACGCTGTTTCGTCGACGATCGGGCCGCGCGAGGTGTTGATGATATAGGCCGTCGGTTTCATCAGGCCGAGTTCCTTGGCGCCGACGAGGCCGCGGGTGCGTTGCGACAGCACGACGTGGATGGCCAAAAAGTCGGAGCGGCGGAACAGGTCGTCCTTGGCGACATAGCCGACGCCGGCTTCGCCGCACTTCTCGGGTGTGAGGTTCTGGCTCCAAGCGATGACGTCCATTCCGAACGCCTTGCCGATATTGGCGGTGCGGGTGCCGAGCTTGCCGAGACCGAGGATGCCGAGCGTCAGACCTTCAAGGTCGACGCCGATCGTGCTCTGCCAGAGCACCCCGGAATGCATTCGCGCGTTCTCGTAGCCGATATGTCGCGTCAGTTCGAGCATCAGTCCGATGGCGATGCCGGAGGTCGGACTGCCGAACGTGCCGGTTCCGCACACGGTGACGCCGCGGGCTTTGGCCGCCTCGGTGTCGATCGAGGCATTGCGCATGCCGGTCGTGATGAGAAGCTTCAGGTCGGGCAGCGCCTCGATCACCTGCTTTGGTAATCCGGTTCGCTCGCGCATGGCGACGATAACCTCGAAGCCCTTGAGCGCCGCCACGACTTTATCGGGTCCGCCGAGATGCTGGTTGAAGACCGTAATCTCGATGTCATTCTTGACCTTCGACCAATCGGCGACCTTAAGCGCCACATTTTGATAGTCATCGAGGATCGCGCAGCGAACCGCCATGATTTCCACCCCTATTTCAGCCTTGCTCCGCGCGCGATGGCGCACAGCCATGTAAGGCTCAAAGCCGTCTCACACCCGATGGGCGAAGACAAGCGCGTGCGCTTTGCGCGCGAAGCTAGGGCAAAATAGTGGGATCGGCCTGGATCAGGCGCCGTGTTCGGCGATGCCGTTAATGGCGCGGGTCGTCCTGCTGGTCGGCACGGCCTTCTGAATCACGCTGCCGTATTTGGCGTGCCATTTCGGACCTGGCCCGCGCATATAGTGCAGATCGGGCCGATAGGCTCCTTCGCCGCCCAGGCAGACACGCCAGAGCTGGCGGAGCGCTTGCGAGAATCCGTGCCACATGAAACGCTCCTCTAGTCTCGCGTCGTTATTAAATGGCTGCGCCGTCTACAGATTTCATACGCGCGGCTCATTTTCAAACGACTGTTTAACACAGATCGTGGGCCAGAAAACATTAAAAATTGTTATGATTTCCGCCCCGCGGGAACTCTAGTCCGATTAGACTTTACGAAGCGTTAACCGGCCGCGGGCGCGTTCCGGACGGGGCTGCCTTCTTGCCGGCAGGCAGCGCCCTCGCTACATCAGTTACGAATTTTTCCCGCAACGAGGTGCGCTTGAGCCGTCGGCCTGCGCCGAGGCAGAGCCTAGAACGCAATCGTTTCCCACTGGATCGATTGCGCTCACGAAGGGCACGGCGCCGATAGCCAGCCAGAGGAACGAGCCGAAACCGAAAATGGCCCGCCAATTCATCTACCACATGCAAGGCTTGTCCAAGACCTTTCCCGGCAATCGCAAGGTCTTGGACGACATTAATCTGTCGTTCTATCCCGACGCCAAGATCGGCGTGCTCGGCGTCAACGGCGCCGGCAAGTCGACACTGCTTCGCATCATGGCCGGTCTCGACCAGGACTATTCCGGCGAGGCGTGGGTGGCGCAAGGAGCGACCGTCGGCTACCTGCCGCAGGAACCGCACCTCGATTCGCAAAAAAGCGTGCGGGACAACGTGATGGAAGGAGTCGCGCCGCAAAAGGCGATTCTCGACCGCTACAACGAGCTGGCCGCCAATTACTCCGACGAGACCGCCGACGAAATGACCAAGCTGCAGGACGAGATCGAGGCCAAAGGGCTTTGGGATCTCGATTCCAAGGTCGACCAGGCGATGGATGCGCTGCGCTGCCCGCCCGACGATGCGGATGTGGCCGAGCTTTCCGGCGGCGAGCGCCGGCGGGTCGCGCTATGCCGGCTCCTTCTGGCGCAGCCCGATCTTCTGCTCCTCGACGAGCCGACCAACCATCTCGACGCCGAGTCGGTGTCGTGGCTCGAAGGCCATTTGCGCAACTATCCGGGCGCGATCCTGATCGTGACCCATGATCGCTACTTCCTGGACAATGTCACCGGCTGGATTCTTGAACTCGACCGCGGCAGCGGCATTCCCTATCAGGGCAATTATTCGTCGTGGCTCGTGCAAAAGCAGAAACGGCTGGAGCAGGAAGGCCGCGAAGAGGAAGCCCGCCAGCGCACGCTGGCGCGCGAGCAGGAATGGATTGCCGCCTCGCCCCGCGCACGGCAGGCCAAATCCAAGGCGCGCTACGAACGCTACGAAGAGCTTTTGAAAAAAGCCGGCGAAAAGCAGGCGCAGACCGCCCAGATCGTCATCCCGGTCGCCGAGCGGCTGGGGCAGAACGTCATCGACTTCGATCATCTCAATAAGGCCTTCGGCGACAATCTTCTGATCGACGATCTGACCTTCAAGCTGCCGCCGGGCGGCATCGTCGGCATCATCGGGCCCAACGGCGCCGGCAAGACGACGCTGTTTCGCATGATCACTGATCAGGAATCGCCCGATGCCGGCACCATCAAGGTCGGCGGATCCGTACACCTCGGTTACGTCGATCAATCGCGCGATTCGCTCGACGGCGCGAAAACCGTGTGGGAGGAAATCTCCGGCGGTCTCGATCAGCTTCATCTCGGCAAGCGCGAAGTGAATTCGCGCGCCTACTGCTCGGCGTTCAATTTCAAGGGCGCCGACCAGCAGAAAAAGGTCGGCCAATTGTCCGGCGGCGAGCGCAACCGCGTTCATCTCGCCAAGATGCTCAAATCCGGCGCCAACGTGCTTTTGCTCGACGAGCCGACAAACGATCTCGACGTCGACACGCTGCGCGCGCTGGAAGAGGCGCTGGAAGATTTCGCCGGTTGCGCCGTCATCATCAGCCACGATCGCTGGTTCCTCGACCGCATCGCCACCCATATCCTCGCCTTCGAGGGCGAGAGCCACGTCGAATGGTTCGAGGGCAATTTCCAGGACTACGAGAAGGACAAGATGCGCAGGCTTGGAGTCGACTCGGTCATTCCGCAACGAATCAAATACAAGAAATTTTCGCGATAGTTTCGAAGGCCTACGGCCCGTGCACCTCGGCCGCATCCTTCGAGGGCCGCTTGCGCGGCCACCTCAGGACGACGAAGCAGAGGTCAAGCAATCGCGTTCTCGCGGCGCGCATCTTCCCTCTTCCCCTTGCGGGAGAGGCTGCCCGAACCAATGGGTCCGGCCCGAAGTGGCCGGACCCGATGACAAGCTCCCGTAAGGGCGGGTGAGGGGCAGCGCATTATCCCGTCACCCGGCTCGTGTCTCGCATCCGTTCGCCACGCGCCACCCTCTCCCGCAAAGGGAGAGGGTGAGTTTGACGGCCGTCATTGCGAGGAGCGATAGCGACGAAGCAATCCAGCTGAGAATCACAATTCTGGTTCGCCGCTCTCGCGGGGACGAGCGCAGTGGCTACCTACCGCTCATTCCCGCGCAAGCGGAAATCCAGCTTGAGATAAAGAGGCGCTGGACTGCTTCGCTTCGCTCGCAATGACAAAGGAAAAAAGCATCACGGCTCGGAATTCATTCCGCACAGCGGCGGCACCGGCTTTGATTGGCCCGGCGTGATCCCACCGAGATGACGCTTTATGGCATCGTATTGCGGATCGCCCGGCGCATAGGCGAAACGGTGTTCGGCAATCGGCTGGTACCACAGCGAGCGGATGCGAAGCGCGATGGTGCCGTCGGCGGACATTTTCGCCATGCCGACGCTGTCGATGTCTTCGCAAGGGACCGGCATGCCGTCCGCGCCTGCGGTCGCAATGGCGCCGGTGACGAGCGTGGCGAGAAGTGCGATCGACAATCTTGCCCAAAACCTTCGCCGCCGCAGTCGCTGCCGATATCGTTGCCGAGACATGGGCGCCTGGTCCTGCTAAGGCATTCCGCGAAAACGGGAAGCCGTAATCGATTCAGCCTGAAGCGGATCGCAGCTTGGGAGCGCAAAATAATAGAATCGGCTCGCAAAGCGCGCAAACGTGGGAAAAGGTACGCGGTATGGAAGACTGGAGCGCCAGGCAATATTTGAAATTCGAGCACGAACGCACGCGCCCGCCGCGCGATCTCGTCGCGCAAATTCCGCTGCAGCACCCGCAATGCGTCGTCGATCTCGGCTGCGGGCCGGGAAATTCGACCGAGCTTCTGGTCGAACGCTTTCCGCGATCCGAAGTGGTTGGTCTCGATTCCTCGCCGGATATGCTGCGCAAGGCGCGCGAGCGGTTGCCTCAGTGCAGGTTTTTGCAGGCCGACATCGCGACCTGGATGCCCGAGCCGGGCACCGACGTGATTTTCGGCAACGCGGTGATGCAATGGCTGCCGGACCATCCGGCGATCATGCGGCGGTTGCTGGAAGCAATGCCATCCGGTGGCGTGCTCGCGATTCAAATGCCCGACAATACCCGGGAGCCGGCGCTCGTCTTCCAGAAAGAAGTCGGCGAGAGCGGCCCGTGGCGGGATCATCCCGAAGTCAAGGCCGCGCCGCGCGAGGACCTGCCGCGGCCGGAAGACTATTACGATCTCCTCAAGCCGGCCTGCAGTCGTATCGATATTTGGCATACCACTTACAATCACGTCATGGCGTCGCCGCAGGCCATCACCGAATGGTTCAAGGGCTCATCGCTGCAGCCGTTCCTCTCGCCGCTCGACGCCGATGCCCGCGAAAAATTCCTTGCTGCCTACACCGCCAAGATCGTGAGCGCCTACCAGCCGCGATTCGACGGTAAAGTGCTGCTCCGCTTCCCGCGGCTGTTCATTCTCGCGGTGCGGTGAGATCGTTTGTCACGAGGAGGTGCCGTGCAATTTTTTCCGGCCACATCTCCGAAGAAGCTCACCAGGCGGCTGGCCCTGTGTCTGGCCGTGTCTGTGGCGCTGGCATTTCCGCGCGTTGCCGTCGCGGACGCGGATTTTACCGCGTGGCTGCAATCGCTGTGGCCACAAGCACAGGCGCTCGGCGTTTCGCGGGCGACTTTCGATGCCGCGACGCAAGGGCTTGAGCCCGACCTCACGCTGCCCGATCTCGTTCTGCCGGGGCGGCCGGAAAAACCGTCCGCGGGCCAGCCGGAATTCGTCGAAACGCCGGCGGATTATCTGAAAGAGCCCGCGATCGAGCGGCTCGCCGCGCAGGCCCGCAAGCTTTACGAGCAATATCGCGCGCCGCTGACGGCCATCGAGCAACAATATGGCGTGCCGCCGACGATCCTGCTTGCGATCTTCGGCCGCGAGACCGATTTCGGGCGCGCTGTCGATACGCGCAACGCCATTCGGGTCTTGGCGACGCAGGCCTGGCTCGGCCGCCGCAAGGAAAAATTCCACGACGAATTCTTGGCCGCGCTGCAAATCGTGCAGAGCGGCAAGGTCAAGATCGCCGATATGCACAGCTCCTGGGCCGGCGCGATGGGGCTGACGCAATTCATGCCGTCCGATTTTCTCAAATATGCGGTCGATTTCGACGGCGACGGCCGCGCCGACATCTGGCATTCGGTGCCCGATGCGCTTGCGTCCGCGGCCAGGCAGCTGGTCGGCGAGGGGTGGCAGCGCGGCGTGCACTGGGCCTATGAGGTGCGTCCACCGGCGGATGTCGATTGCACCATCGGCGTTCCCGAATACCAGCTTCCAATCGGCGATTGGCTCAAGCGCGGCTTCACACCGACCTACGGCCGCGCCATACCGGCCGCCGAACGCGCCGAACCGGCTTCGCTGTTGCAGCCGGCCGGCCTTTACGGCCCGTCTTTCCT
>Ga0187820_1000288_pt1 | contig 11018 bp, 8 predicted proteins | sample NC_wetland_sal_i_19_FD_132409 | JGI IMG/M metagenome (GOLD analysis project Ga0187820, IMG submission 132409) | Wetland sediment microbial communities from Neuse River Estuary, North Carolina, USA - SO4_5 | ecosystem: Environmental > Aquatic > Freshwater > Wetlands > Sediment | place: USA: North... | reverse complement strand
CTTGCCGGGCACGTAACGCTCGACCATGACGCGGTCGCCGAAAGCCCAGTCGTCGCGGTAGAGCTCCTGCGGCGGATGCGACTGCTGTTCGGTAACGATAAAAACGCCGACGCTCGAACCCTCGGCGATAGGTTTGACGACATAGGGCGGCGGCATAACGTGCGCCTTGGCGGCTTCGAACCGTGAAACCACCCGATCCTCGGCGACCGGCACGCCGCAAGCCCGAAACAAGGCTTTGGCGGTGTCCTTCTGCATGGCGAGCGCCGACGCCAGCACGCCCGAATGGGTGTAAGGAATGCCAAGAATCTCCAACAGGCCTTGCAGCGTGCCGTCCTCACCCGGCCGGCCGTGGAGCACGTTGAGCGCAACATCGGGCTTCGCGGCGGTCAGGGCGGCGGCGACCTCGCGCGTGACGTCAATCTGGGTGACATGGTAGCCGCGCCGGACCAGGGCCTCGGCGCAGGCATGGCCGGAGCGTAGCGAGACCTCGCGCTCGGCCGACCAACCCCCCATGAGAACGGCGACGTGCTTGGCCATGGTTCAGCCGCTGATTCGCAAGCGACACCAATAGAATCGACAATTGGCGAAAAATCGAGTGTCGCCAACGAAAAGGCGGACATTTCCGCCGTCGCAGCGGACCAAAACGATAACGCTCACGCCGGCTGGCTCGGCAGACCGATTCGCTTGATTTCCCACTCGAGCGTGACCCCCGATTGTTCCTCGACCTTGCGCCGCACCGCCTCACCGAGCGCCTCGATATCGGCCGCGGTTGCGCTGCCGAGATTGATCAGGAAATTGCAATGCATTTCCGACACCTGGGCATCGCCCCTTTTGAGGCCGCGACATCCGGCGCCGTCGATTAATTGCCAGGCCTTGCCGCCGGGCGGATTTTTGAAGGTCGAGCCGCCGGTGCGGCTTTTCACTGGCTGGGTCTGTTCGCGGGAGGCGGTGATTTCTTCCATCTCCGCGGCAATGACACGCGGATCGCCGGACTCGCCGGCGAACGTGGCCGCCGTGAAAATGTAATCCTCCGGCGCGCCGCAATGCCGGTAACTGTAGTGCAGGTCGGCATTGCCAAGGACGTGGATGTGGCCGCGCCGATCGACCGCACGCGCTTCTACCAGCGCGTCTTTGGTCTCGCGCCCATAAGCGCCGCCGTTCATGCGCAACGCGCCGCCGACCGCGCCGGGAATGCCACGCATGAACGACAATCCGGCGACGCCGGCCTCCTGCGCGGCGCGGGCAACCTTGACATCCGGTACGGCAGCGCCGGCGCGGATGCATGTGCCGTCGACCGCGATTTCGTTGAAGCCGCGGCCGAGCCGCACCACCGCACCGGGAACGCCGCCGTCGCGCACGATCAAATTCGAGCCGAGCCCGATCACCGTCACCGGCACGTCGGCCGGCAAATGGCCGAGAAAATACGACAGGTCGGTTTCGTCGTCCGGCATGAACAAAAGCTGCGCCGGGCCGCCGACCCGAAACCATGTGAGCTCGGCAAGCGACTGGTTCGCCAGCACGCGCCCGCGCAGTTCGGGCATGGTCTTTTTGACCAGCGGAACGAGATCGCGGAAGGCCATCAAGGCGTCCCGGAGGCCACGAGTTCGGCCGGCAACGCGTAGGCCCATTGCGTGATCGAGCCGGCGCCAAGGCAGAGAACGTAGTCGCCCGGCTGCGCCATGCCGGCAACGAGCGGCGCGAGTTTCTCGGGGCCGTCGAGCGCGATGACATTGCGATGGCCGTGGGTACGCAGGCCCTGCACCAGCGCATCGCGGTCGACGCCGGCAATCGGCGCCTCGCCCGCCGGATAGACATTCGCCACGATCACGACGTCGGCGTCGTTAAAGCAGGTGCAGAATTGCTCGAACAGAGAAGCAAGCCGCGTGAAGCGATGCGGCTGCACCACCGCGATGACCTGCCCCTTGGTCGATTCGCGCGCGGCACGCAGCACTGCCGCGATCTCCACCGGATGGTGGCCGTAATCGTCGATAATGGTGACCCCATTCCAGATGCCGGTGCGCGTAAAGCGCCGCCGCACGCCGTCGAACTTCGCGAATGCGCTGCGGATCGCGTCGTCGGCGACGCCGAGCTCGTGCGCGATGGCGATGGCGGCCGTGGCATTAAGCGCGTTGTGCCGGCCGGGCATCGGCAGCGCGATGTTCTTGATTTCGTGCGCTGGCCGGCGGCCTTCGCGGAACAGCACCGTGAACAGCGACGTGCCGCCGGCATGTGAGACGTCGACAAGGCGCACATCGGCTTGCGGGTTCTCGCCGTAAGTGACGATGCGGTGGTCCTCGATGCGGCCGACGAGATTTTGCACGATCGGATGGTCGATGCACATCACCGAGAAGCCGTAGAAAGGGACGTTCTCGACGAAGGCCCGAAACGCGTCCTGCACGGCGTCGAAGGTCTCGAAGTAGTCGAGATGCTCGGGATCGATATTGGTGACGATGGCGATGTCGGCCGGCAGCTTGAGGAAACTGCCGTCGGATTCGTCGGCCTCGACCACCATCCAATCGCCGGCGCCGACGCGCGCATTCGTACCGTAGGCATTGATGATGCCGCCATTGATCACGGTCGGATCGAAGCCGCCGCAATCGAGCATCGCCGCGACCATCGAGGTGGTCGTCGTCTTGCCGTGGGTGCCGGCAATCGCGACGCAATTCTTCAGCCGCATCAGCTCAGCGAGCATTTCGGCACGGCGCACGACCGGCAGCCGGTGCGCGCGTGCAGCAACGAGCTCGGGATTGTCGGATTTGATCGCCGAAGAGATGACGACGACGCTCGCGCCGGCGAGATTTTCCGCGGCATGACCGATCGCGATCTTCACGCCTTTGTCGCGCAGCCGCTTGACGTTGGCGCTGTCGGTCTGATCGGAGCCTTGCACCGTGTAGCCGAGATTGACCAGCACCTCGGCGATGCCGCTCATGCCGATCCCGCCGATGCCGATGAAATGCATCGGGCCGATGTCGCGCGGCAACTTCATGCAGCTCCCCGGTTTTGATCCGCCGGTCCCATGCCGGTCATTCCATGTATCTCGCCATGCATCTCGCCATGCATCTCGGCCCGCCCATCGAAGCGCAGGAGGCCGGAACAAATCCGCCAAAAAGCCGGGCAAAAGCCACGTGACGACGGCCCGACCCCGAAATTAATGCTTTGAGGCGAGCCCCGCTACCTCCAGAACCAGATCGGCCAGGCGGCTTGCCGCATCCAGCCGGCCGACCGATCGGGCCGCCGCCGCCATGGCGTTAAGCCGTTGCGGCGTTCCCGCCAGCGCCGCGATCTCTTCGGCAAGGCGTTCCGGCGTGAACGCGTCTTGCACCAGGCGCAAAGCGCCGCCGGCGCGCTCCAAGACCCCCGCATTGGCGAATTGATCCTGATCGAGCGCATGCGGCAGCGGCACCAGGATCGACGGGCGGCCGATCGCGGCCAATTCGGCGACGGTCGACGCGCCCGAGCGCGACACCACAAGATGGCTCGCCGCGATCCGCGCGGGCAGATCGGCAAAAAACGGCGCGACCTCGGCCGCGACCGGGAGGCTCGCATAGACCTCTTGCACCCGCGACAGGTCTTCCTCGCGCGCCTGCTGGACGATGCGAAGGCGCGCGCGCAGCCCGGGATCGAGCTTGGCCATCGCCGCCGGCACGATATCGGCCATGATCCGCGCGCCCTGGCTGCCGCCGAACACCACGACACGCAGCTCTCCGCCCGGCGGATCGTAAGGCGTCGCCGCCGCCGCGACGACCGCCGATCGAACCGGATTTCCGGTCAGCGTCGCCTTGGCGGCGAGTTCAGGCGCGTTGGCGAAGATATCGGGAAATGTCGTCGCGATCGCGTTGACGCGCGGAGCGAGCAGCCGGTTGGCCCGGCCGACAACGGCATTCGCGTCGTGAATAAGACTCGGCACGCCCCGCCATGTCGCGGCGAGAACCGGAGGAACGGTCGGATAGCCGCCGAAACCGATGACGGCGGCCGGGCGCAACCGGCCGATCAGGGCCCACGCTTGCGTGACGCCATAGCCAAGCATCGCCGCGGTTTGCGCAAGCGCAGTCGGATTGCGCGATCGCACCGTGGCGCTGGCGATGACATGGGTCGCGTCGTTCGAAAACGCGTCGCCGAACTGCACCGCGCGCCGATCCGTTGCAAGATGAACCGGAATGCCGCGTTCGGCGAGCACGCCGGCGAGCGCAGCGGCCGGGAACAGATGACCGCCGGTGCCGCCGGCCGCCACCACGACCGCCGGCTTCGGATTGGCCATCACGCCGGACTCGCGGCGAGCTGAAAGTCGCCGGTGAGCTTGGCCTGCGGCCGTTCGCGGGTGAGCGCCACGAGCATGCCCATGCCGTAGGCCAGCGAGATCAGCGACGAACCGCCGTAGGAAATAAATGGCAGCGTCATTCCCTTCGCCGGCATCAGATGCAAATTGACCGCCATGTTGATCGCCGATTGCAAGCCGAAAAGGATCGCCAGACCCGCCGTCGCAAAGCGGATGAACGGATCGTCGGTGCGCATGGCCTTCACCAGCGCGCGGATGACGATAAACGCAAACAAAGCGACCAGGATGAGGCACAGAACGACGCCGAATTCCTCAGCCGCGACCGCGAAGACGAAGTCGGTATGGCCTTCGGGAAGGATGCGCTTGATCGTGCCTTCGCCGGGACCGCGGCCGAACCAGCCGCCGCGGATGAAAGATTCAGTGGCGATATCGATGTTGAACGTGTCACCGGAGGCCGGATCGAGAAACCGGTTGATGCGCTGCGCGACGTGCGGAACGGTGAAGAAAGCGGCGAGAAGCCCCGCGCCCGCGGTGGCGGCGAGCCCGACCACCCAAATCAAGCGCATGCCCGCCATGTAGAACAGCGAGCCCCAGACGAGCGAGATCAGCATCGTTTGCCCGAAATCCGGCTGCAGGACGAGCAGCGTCACGACGACGATGAGCAGCGCCAGTGCGAAGGAGTTCGCCGGCATTTCCGGACGCCGCGCCGTCTCGCCGAACAGCCACGCGATCAAGATTACGAAAGCGGGCTTGAGGAATTCCGACGGCTGCACGTTGACGCCGAGCAGAACGAGCCAGCGGCGCGCGCCCTTGATCTCGGCGCCGAAATACGGCGTCAGCGCCGTCAGCACGAGGCTGACCGCGAACACGACGAGCGCCACTTTGCGAATCTCGCGCGGCGACAAAAACGACGTCGCGATCAAAACGACCGCGGCGGGAATGAGGAACAGGACCTGGCGGTCGACAAAGTGGAACGGATCGAGCCCGATCCGCGCTGCGACCGGCGGGCTCGCGGCCAAACACAGCACGATGCCGCCGAGCATCAGCGCGCCGAGCGCCGCCAGCGTCAGCCGGTCGACCGTGCGCCACCATTCGCTGAACAATGTCGGCTGCGCCCGCGAAGCCATCGGCCTCCCCGAAAAGAGGTTCCCCGCGTTACTCCTGCCCCGGGTATGGTTTCCAGGCGATTAAGATTGGGGTCAACACGCATAACCGTGGCGGTCGCTTCGCGCCGCGATCGCTTTTATGACTCTAATTGGCGCCGGGTCGGCCAATCGGCCGCTTGGACTTTGAATCCGACTTACGAGCTATCATAATTTCGGCAATCATCCGCGCGCGCCGCCAATGCTCCGGCACAGTGGGATCGAGGCGCTCCTCGGTCGCACTCATGAGAAGCCCGCCATCGGGCGTTTGTTCGGCCAAAATCTCAGGCGGCAGCGCAAGCCCGGATGCGAGCGGAGCTGACAAATAGCCGAGCCACGGGATGTGGAAAACGGAGAAGGGAAATAACTCGGCTCCAAGCCCAACGGGGAGGCCAGTTAGTATTGATCGCGAGCAACGCGGCCTTGAACAGCGGAAAGGTCACAAGCGCCGGATCGGGCAATGTTTTGTAATCCCCGATCTCCAGGCACGTATCCCCGACTTTTCCTCCCGCTTTGATCCGAAGGCCTATGCTGCGCGATTCGACGACATCGGCCGTATAGGCGATCAGTTTATATCCCTGATGAGGCAGCGGCTCACGGAGATCGCCGCGCGTAACATTGTTCTCGACGATCGCGACGATGCGGGACCGCGCTTCCTCGGGCGAGTATATCTCCATCTTCTCCACGGCCGCCGCGGTGCCGATCCGTTCTGCCTCCTCTAGGACTTTGTCTATGTCGGGAAGAACCAGGACCTTCCAGTTTGTGAAAATAGCCGGATCGATGCGGCTCAACGTGTCGAGCGTATCGAGGAACTTTGGACCGAGCGAGGCCGGGCTTTCCGGGTGAGCCGGCAATGCGGAACCAATGCCATAGCGGAATTTGATTTCGCTCATCGATTCTTCTCCGGCCAGGGCGCGCAGGCCGCTGTGCGCCAAGTGAATGTGCGCAAGGCAATCGTCGCCTTCACTCCACGATCTCGCAGCGCGTTCGATATTGCCCAGGACCGCAGGGTTTACCGGCTTGCCGAAGGCGGCGGACAGAAGCGCCAGCACACGTGCCTCTTGGCCTCGCAAGCTTCGCAGCCGGCGCACACCGTCGGCGGCAACCACGACAGTGCCGACGCCGAACACGAGACCATCGGGTGCGAGATGCAGGAGTGAACTGAGGGGGACGGTGCGCTCGCGGGCGTGCCACGCGTTACGCAGCCTTTCGTCCAGCACTCGTCCCCTCCCCGGTTCCTACCGTCACCAAACGGGCGACATCATATCGGAGCCAGGGCCTTTGTCAAGTACAAAACAAGAACATACTGTGTTGAGTATGCCTCACCGTGCTCGCTATTTCTTTGCCGGAATAATCCCCGGCAACGCCAGGACCAGCGACCGGAAGGCGTCGCCGCGCACCTCGAAATTCCGGTACTGGTCGAATGAGGCGCAGGCGGGCGAGAGCAGCACCACCGGCTCCGTGGCGCTCGATGCTGCGGCGTCGCGCGCCGCGGCGGCGACAGCCTTGTCGAGCGTGCCGGCAATTTCGTGCGGCACTTCGGCGCCGAGCGTGGCGGCGAACTGCTCGGCGGCTTCCCCGATCAGATAGGCCTTGCGGACGCGCGGAAAAAAAGACCGCAGGCTTTCGATGCCGCCGGTCTTGGGCTTGCCGCCGGCGATCCAGAAAATATCGCCGAAACAGACGAGCGCCTGGGCGGCCGAATCGGCATTGGTCGCCTTGGAATCGTTGATGAAGAGGACCGCGCCGCACCGCCCGACCTCTTCCATCCGATGCGCCAGTCCGGGAAACGAACGAAGGCCGGCCGCAATGACTTCCGGCGTAAGGCCGAGGGCCAGCGCGGCGGCGGTTGCGCAGGCCGCATTCTGCGCGTTGTGCAGGCCGCGCAACGAGCCGATGCCACCGAGCGCGGCGATCGGCGAAGCGTCCGCGCCGCTCGCGCGGATGATGCGGTCGTCTTCGACAAAGAGCCCGTCGCTCAATCTGCGCTTGATCGAAATCGGCACTAGCGGCTTGCCGGCTTGCGCGAGCCGCGCCGCGATCGCCTGGCACCATTCGTCGTCGACGCCGACGATCGCCGCGCCCTCCGCCGGCACGCCGGCGACGAGGCGCTCCTTCACGGCCGCATAATTTTCCATCGTGCCGTGGCGGTCGAGATGGTCTGCCGTGAGGTTGATGAGAATCCCGACCGACGGATCGAGCGAAGGCGAAAGGTCGATCTGATAGGACGAGCATTCGATGACGTGGACGCGCCCGACGCGCGGCGGCGTGAGCGAGAGGATGGCGGTGCCGATATTGCCGCCAAGCTGCGCATCCATCCCGGCCGCGGCGGCGAGATGCGCGATCAGCGCGGTCGTCGTCGATTTGCCGTTGGTGCCGGTAATGGCGACGAACGGCGTGTCCGGCGCGCGCAGCCGGCGCTCGCGGCAGAACAATTCGATATCGCCAATGATTTCGACGCCGGCTTTCTTGGCGAGCTGCACGACCCAATGCGGCGCGGGATGGGTGAGCGGAACACCCGGCGCGAGGATCAGAGCCGCGATCTTGGTCCAATCGGCGCTGCGCAGATCGGCGACCGGAATTCCGGCGGCCTTCGCCTTGGCGACGCTCGCCGCGTCATCGTCAAAGGCGATCGCGTCGGCGCCCCCGGCGAGGAGCGCGCTCGCGGCGGCGAGGCCCGAGCCGCCGAGCCCGAAGACCGCGACCTTCCTGCCGGCAAAGGTGGTGATGGGAATCACGCGAGCACATTAACGGCGCCCAGCGCCGCCTATCTCAGCTTCAAGGTCGAAAGCCCCGCAAGCGCGAGCACGACGGCGACGATCCAAAAGCGGATGACGATCTGCGGCTCGGTCCAGCCGAGCTGCTCGAAATGATGATGGATCGGCGCCATCTTGAAGACGCGCTTCCCGGTGAGCTTGAACGACACCACCTGGACGATGACGGAGACCGCTTCGAGCACGAACAGGCCGCCGATAACGGCGAGCACGATCTCGTGCTTGGTGGCGACCGCGACCGCGCCGAGCATGCCGCCCAGCGCCAGCGAGCCGGTATCGCCCATGAAGATCGAGGCCGGCGGCGCGTTGAACCAAAGAAAGCCGAGGCCGGCGCCGAGCACGGCGCCGCACAGTACCGCAAGCTCGCCGGTGCCGGCGACATAGTGGATCTGCAGGTAGTCGGCGAAGACCGCGTTGCCGCACAGGTAGGAGATCATCCCGAAGCTTGCGGCTGCGATCATCACCGGCACGATGGCAAGCCCGTCGAGACCGTCGGTCAGGTTCACGGCGTTGCCGGCGCCGACAATGATGAATATCGCGAACAGCACGAAGACCCAGCCGAGATTAAGCACCAGTTCCTTGAAGAACGGAAACACCAGCGAGGTGGAGAACGGCACATGGCCGAGCTCCACCAGCGCGATGCAGGCGATGGCGGCGATGGCAGCTTCGATCGCGAGCCGCGTGCGGCCGCCGAAGCCGTTGTCCGCTTGCTGCTTCGTCACTTTCAGATAGTCGTCGTAGAAACCGACCAGGCCGAAACCGAGCGTGACCCACAGCACCACCCAGACGTAGGGGCTTGCCGGGTTCGCCCAAAGAAGCGTCGAGACCAGCATGCCCGACAAAATCATCAGCCCGCCCATAGTAGGCGTTCCGGCCTTGGCAATGATGTGCGACTTCGGGCCGTCGGCGCGGATCGGCTGGCCTTTGCCCTGGAGAAGCCGCAGCTGGTCGATGATGGTCTGGCCGAACAGAAAAACGAATAACAGCGCGGTGATGACCGCGCCGCCGGTGCGGAAGGTGATGTAACGAAAGACGTTAAGAACCGAGAGCTTGTCCGACAGTTCGACCAGCCAATAGAGCATTGCCATCAACCTTGAGCGGACGCTTCTTCGAATGTCTCGTGGCGCGGATAGTTCCGTTGTAACGCCTTGACGATGGGCGCCATGCGCGAGCCGAGCGAGCCCTTCACCATGACGACATCACCGGCACGGATCGCAGGCAGCACCTGCGCCTCGAGTGCGGCAGAGTCTTCTGCATAGCCGCCGCGGCGGCTTGCGGGAAGAGCCTCCCAGAGCGCGCGCATCAGCGGACCACAACAAAAGACCAGATCGACCGCGTTGGCAATCACGCTCTTGGCCAGAGCGCGATGCAAAGCCGTTCCGTCCTTGCCGAGTTCGAGCATGTCGCCGAGCACGGCGATGCGGCGGCCCTGCGGCCCGATCGGCGAGCCGCCGAGCACCGCCAAGGCCGCTTCGACCGACGCCGGATTGGCATTGTAGCTTTCGTCGAGAACCAAGGCTTGCCCGCCCGGAAGCTCGATCGCGATCGGCGCGCCGCGGCCGGCGACCGGTTGCAGCTCGGCAAGCGCCAAGGCGGCGAGCGCGAGATCGGCGCCGGCGAGCTCAGCCGCCGCCAACACCGCGAGCGAGTTGATGACGATGTGCTTTCCCGGCGCGCCGATCTTGTAGCTAAATCGCGTGCCGAGGATTTCCGCTTCGACTGTCGAGCAACGCGGCTGCAGCGCGCATTTGATCAGGCGCGCATCGGCTTTGGCATGTTCGCCGAAGGAAATTACGCGCGCGATCCCGGCGTCCTTGGCGCGCCGCTGCAGTTGCGCAAATTGGTCGATATCGCGGTTGATGACCGCGGCGCCGTCGGGGGGAACGCCGACGAATATTTCGGCCTTGGCGCCGGCGATCTTGGCGAGCGAGCCGAAAAACTCAAGATGCACCGGCGCAATTGTAGTGATGATCGCGACATGCGGGCGAACCAGGCGCGACAGTGGCGCGATTTCGCCGGCGTGATTCATGCCCATTTCGAGCACCGCGTAGCGCGCGGTCGGCGGGCAGCGCGCCAGCGACAGCGGCACGCCCCAGTGGTTGTTGTAGGAAGCGACCGAGGCATGGGTTTCTCCATCCTTCGACAGCGCAAGCCGGAGCGCTTCCTTGGTGCCGGTTTTGCCGACCGAGCCGGTGACGCCGATCACTTTGCCGTGCATGCGGGCGCGGGCGGCCGCGCCGAGGTCGCGCAGACCGGTAAGCACGTCCGGCACGACGAGAAGCGGCGCGCCGGCCGAGAACTGCGCGCGGCGTTCGGCGGCGACGACCGCGACAGCGCCCTTGGCGGCGAGCGCGGCCGAAACGAACTCATGGCCGTCACGGTGATCGCCGTGAATGGCGAAGAACGCTTCGTCGGGCGCGATGCTGCGGCTGTCGATCGAAAGTCCGCGAACCGACGCCGGCAACGGCCCCTGGCGTTGGGCGCCCATCGCGCCTGCCATTGCGTCGATGGTCCACAGCGCGGGCGCGCTCATGCGGCGAGTTCCTTCAGCGCGGTCGCGACCGCTTCGTGATCGCTGAACGGCATGATCCGGTCGCCGATGATTTGGCCGGTTTCATGACCCTTGCCGGCGATCAGGAGGATGTCGCCGTCGCGCAGATCGGCGATGGCGCGGCGGATCGCTTCGCGGCGGTCGCCGATCTCGGTCGCGCCCTGCGCTCCCGCCAGGATGGCGGCGCGGATCGCGGCGGCGTCTTCAGTGCGGGGATTATCGTCGGTGACGATCACGCGGTAGGCTTTGGCGGCGGCGACGGCGCCCATCAACGG
>Ga0187820_1000287_pt1 | contig 11022 bp, 6 predicted proteins | sample NC_wetland_sal_i_19_FD_132409 | JGI IMG/M metagenome (GOLD analysis project Ga0187820, IMG submission 132409) | Wetland sediment microbial communities from Neuse River Estuary, North Carolina, USA - SO4_5 | ecosystem: Environmental > Aquatic > Freshwater > Wetlands > Sediment | place: USA: North... | reverse complement strand
CGAACGACAATATAAGGCCGCCAAGGTCGATCCAGAGGAAATCGATACCGGCGCGCTCATTCTCATCGGCGTTGCCTTGCTGCGACGTAACGCGCGGCGCCTCGGCGAATTATTCGCGCGACAAGCCGGCCGCATGGTCGCGGTCAGTGCCGGCGACAGCCTGGAATCGGTGATGGCGGCTTACGGGTCCGGCGCGGCCGCGCGCTCGATTCGCACCGGCGCGCCGGCGATGAACGTCGATGTCGGCGGCGGCACGGCAAAGATAGCGGTGTGCGCCGAAGGCAAGGTGATCGACGTAACCGCACTCGACGTCGGCGCTCGGCTCGTCGTCGTCGACGAGACGAGACGCATTATAAGGCTCGAAGATGCCGGCCGCCGGTTCGCCGCCGCGCTCGGCCTTCGCCTCGAACCAAACGCCGTTTTTGCCGAGGAGCACGCTCGCACGCTTGCGGCGCGGATGGCCGACAGCCTGTTCGAGGCGATGCGGGGCGGTTCGCCGCGCATAGACGGCGCCGACTTGCTCCGCCTCGAGCCGCTGAGTTTCCGCGGCGACATTTCGGACGTGAGCTTTTCCGGCGGCGTTGCCGAATTCATCTATGGCGGCGGGGCCAAATCCTACGGCGACCTCGGCCCGGAGCTTGCCGTCCAACTGCGCGATCGATTGAAGAATGGGCCGCAACTGGCGCGGCCCGACGCGCGCATCCGCGCGACCGTGATCGGCGCATCGCAATACACGGTGCAGGTGTCGGGCAGCACAATCTTTGTATCGCCGCTGAGCACACTGCCGCTGCGCAATGTGCCGGTCATTGCGCCGGCGCTGCCGCTTGAGGAAGAGAAGATCGATTCCACCGCGATTGCCGTGGCCATCAAATCCGCGCTCAAGCGGCTTGATCTCGCCAGCGGCGAAAGCCCCGTCGCGGTCTTTGTGCCGTGGCGCGGCTCGGCGACGTTCCATCGGCTCGACGACTTTTGCAAAGGGGTCGCCGAGGGATTGAAAACGATCCTGACGCGGGGGCATCCGCTCGTGCTCGCGGGCGACGGTGACGTCGGCGGCTTGATCGGCATCCATTACTGCGAAGAGATCAAGATCGAGAGCCCGATCGTCTCCATCGATGGCCTCGAGCTTAAGGACTTCGACTACATCGACATCGGCGCTATTCTCGACACGTCCGGCGCGGTGCCGGTTGTCATCAAGTCGCTGGTCTTTCCGGCCGGCGCCAGCCTCGGCGAGGACTGGCTGGGGGCGCCCACCGCCAGCTCGCCGTGAATATTTGATTGCCGGCATGCATAGATTTTGTGCGCTGCACAAAATCTATGCGGCATGCAATCACAAAAGGCAACGAGCGCTGTATGGCAACGCATAAGAGCATCGCGCGTCCCGGCGTAACCTGCTGTAAAGACAGACTAAATCCTTTATCGCCGCACGCGGGTCGCGTGGCACGTATCTTGCGGTTTCCGGCGTAACCGTCGCACTTCCCTATGCATGAGAGCGGCGACGGATGCTGGAGACCGCAATGGATACCATCGACTATGTGAAACCGGCCGACGTGGCGCTGGCAATGCTCGAGGCTGGCCGGCGCAAACTCGCATTGTCGCCGCGCGACCTTCTGATCCGCGGCATGCTCTCGGGCGCCATTCTCGGGGTCGCCACGAGCCTTGCCTTCACCGGCGCGGTGCAGACCAATGTGCCGCTCGTCGGCGCGCTGATCTTCCCCGTCGGCCTCATCAGCATCGTCCTCCTCAACCTCGAACTCGTTACCGGAAGCTTCGCGCTCGTACCCCTGCCGTGGCTCAACCGCGAGGGCAGCGCGTCGGCTGTGCTGGTGAACTGGGGATGGGTGTTCATCGGCAATCTGATCGGCAGCATCGCCTACGGCGCGCTGATTGCCATCGCGCTCACCAATATGGGGACTGCCGCGCCGGCGGGCGTTGCCGCGCGCATCGTGCAAATCGCCGAACTCAAGACGACCGGCTATTCGGCGATCGGTTTTGCCGGGCTCGTCACGGTCTTCGTCAAGGCGATGTTGTGCAACTGGATGGTCTGTCTCGCCATCGTGCTGGCGATGACCACCAACAGCGTCATCGGCAAGATTGCCTGCGCCTGGATGCCGATCTTCATCTTTTTCGCGCAAGGCTTTGAGCACTCGGTCGTCAACATGTTCATTATTCCGACCGGCATGATGATGGGCGCGAAGGTCACGGTTGCCGATTGGTGGCTGTGGAATCAAATTCCAGTCACACTCGGCAATCTCGTCGGCGGTTTTATATTCACCGGTTTCGCCATTTACGCCACTTACAAACCGCCGAGCCCGTCCAAGGTTCCGGCGCCGACGCCGACGGGCGTGCCGGCCGAATAGCGAACCGAACCGCAACGCCATCGCGATACCGACGGAGGACTTTCAGTAAACGGAACACGCAATGCCGGGCGATTTCGAACCAGAACAAAAGCGCTATCTCGAAGGCCTCATGGCCGGGCTGCAGATCGCGCGGACTGTGCGTCCCAACGACGCAAATGGCAGCTCCGCGCTTTACCCTGCGCAAGGCGGCGCGGCGGAGCCGTTCGGGCCTGACGCGGCGGCGCTGCGCGCGCAAGATCGCGTCGTTCAAGCCGGCGGTAAGCTCTCCGATCCGGAGAAATTCAAGCGCGAGCTCAATCCGTTCGATGCTTATGAGCGGCTGAAGGATCAGGCCGCCAAGAACGAACCGCCGAAAGCCGACGACAATTTTCGCTGGCGCTTTTTCGGCCTGTTCTACTGTGCGCCGACGCAAAAGGCCTATATGTGCCGGCTGCGTATCCCAAACGGCATCCTGACGCATTGGCAGTTTGCCGGCGTGGCGGACCTCGCGGAGCGCTTTGCCGGCGGCTACGCCCATGTGACGACCCGCGCCAATCTGCAAATGCGCGAAGTCGAACCGAAGAATGCGGTCGCCATGATCGAGGCGATCCAGGATCTCGGGCTTTGTTCGCGCGGCTCGGGCGCCGACAATATCCGCAATGTCACCGGCACGCCGACCGCAGGCATCGATCCGCAGGAATTGATCGATACCCGCGCGTATGCTCGCGAGTGGCACTTTCACATCCTCAACGACCGCTCGCTCTTCGGGATTCCGCGCAAATTCAATGTCGGCTTCGACGGCGGCGGCCGCATCCCGGTTCTTGAAGACACCAATGACATCGGCTTTCAAGCCGTGGAGATGAAAGACGGGCATGGCGTCGAACCGGGTGTCTGGTTTCGGCTCATGCTCGGCGGCGTCACCGGCCACCAGACCTTTGCCGGAGATACCGGGGTGATCGTCAAACCCGCTGAAGCCACACTGGTTGCCGATGCGGTGGTGCGCGTCTTCATCGAGCACGGCGACCGCACCAATCGCGCGAAAGCACGCCTCAAATACGTGCTCGACGCCTGGGGCTTCGAAAAGTTCGTCGCCGCGATCGAAGAAAAGCTTGGCCGCAAACTCGTGCGTGCGCCGGCCGCCGCCATCGCTCCGCGGCCCGCCAGCGACCGGCTCGCGCATATCGGCGTGCATCGGCAGAAACAAGACGGCATGTGCTGGATCGGCGTCGCGTTGCCGGTCGGCAAGCTCACCGCCGCGCAGATGCGCGGGCTCGGCAAGATCGCGCAAGAATTCGGCGACGGCGATATCCGGCTCACGGTCTGGCAGAACCTGCTGCTATCCGGTGTAGCGCAGGCGCGTGTCGGCGAAGCGGAGGCGGCCATCGCCGCGCTTGGCCTATCGACCAAGGCGACCTCGATCCGCGCCGGCCTCATCGCTTGCACGGGCAATGCCGGTTGTCGGCTCGCAATGTCCGATACCAAGGGTCATGCCGAGGCGATCGCGCAATGGTGCGAAAGCCGCGTCCAGCTCGACACCCCGCTCAACATTCACCTCACCGGTTGTCCGAATTCCTGCGCGCAGCACTACATCGGCGATATCGGGCTCCTCGGCACCAAGGTGCAGGTCTCCGACGATGGCGACCAGGTCGAGGGTTATCACATCCATGTCGGCGGCGGTTTCGGACCGGATGCGCTGTGCGGTCGGGAAATTTATCGCGACGTGAAGGCCGAGGACGCGCCGGAGACCATCGAGCGGATGCTCAAGTCCTATCTCGCCCATCGCGCCGCGCCGCACGAAAGTTTCATGGCCTTTACGCGCCGCCACGAGATCGATGCGCTCAAAGCATTGTTCGCAACTGAGACGAACGAATGACGCACACGACGCCACCGCCGATCCCGACATTGATTCCGGAAAGCGCGCCGTTTTCCGCCGAGCAGCGCACCTGGCTCAACGGTTTTGTCGCCGGTCTGTTGGGGCTCGACGGCGGCGTCAACCCGCTATCGCCCGCCGAAACCGCGGCTTTGATGCAAGGCGTCGCTTCGACGCCGGCCGCGCGCGGACCGCTCGACGACGGCGATGATGGCGCAGCGCCCTGGCACGATCCGGCGATGCCGCTTGGCGAGCGCATGCAGCTCGCCGATAGCCGGCCGCTGCGGCGGCGGATGATGGCGGCGATGGGCCAGCAGGATTGCGGCCAGTGCGGTTACAATTGCGAGGATTACGCCAACGCGATTTTTCTCAAGGGCGAGGAGCGGCTCAATCTCTGCGTACCCGGCGGCAAGGACACCGCACGGACGCTCAAGACGCTTTATGCCGAGTTCGGCGCCATACCAAACCTCGCCAAACAACCGACCGAGCCCGTTCCGGCGCCGGCGGTTGTCGCGGCCGGCGCGAGCGCTGTGCCGAGCCCGTCGCGCGACAAGCCCGTCGCGATCACGTTTGTCTCGCGCACCCGCTTGAATAAAGCCGGATCCAACAAAGAGACCTGGCATATCGACCTCGACCTTGGCGAAACTGGAATAGATTACGCGGTCGGCGATTCGCTCGGCGTTTTTCCCCGCAACGATCCCGCGCTCGTCGATGCGGTGATCGCGGCGATTGGCGCGCCGCCTGACTTTCCGATCGCAGAACGTTCGCTGCGCGATGTTCTCACCGACGATTCCTCGCTCGGCATCGCACCGGATATGCTGTTCGAGCTGATCTCTTACATTACCGGCGGCGAGCGCCGCCAGAAGGCCAAGGACCTAGCGCGCGGCGCCGATCCTGACGGCGATGTGGCGACGCTTGACGTGCTCGCCGCCCTGCAAAAGTTTCCCGGCATCCGGCCCGATCCGGAAGCGTTCATCGAGTCGCTCGATCCCTTGCAGCCGCGGCTTTATTCGATCGCGTCATCGCCGAAAACCGCGCCGCGCCGCGTGGCGCTTACCGTCGACGCGGTGCGTTACGCCATCGGCGAAAGACCACGCGTTGGCGTCGCCTCGACATTCTTCGCCGACCGCATCGCGCCGGGAACGAAGCTCAAAGCGTACGCGCAGAAGGCGCAGGGCTTCGGCCTGCCGAGCGACCACGCGGCGCCAATAATCATGATCGGTCCGGGCACCGGCATCGCTCCGTTTCGCGCGTTCCTGCACGAGCGCATGGCGGTGAAGGCACCGGGCCGCAACTGGCTGTTTTTCGGCCACCAGCGCCGCGACTATGATTTTTTCTACGAGGAAGAGCTCGCCGGTCTCAAGGCGACGGGCTTTCTGTCAAGACTGTCCTTGGCCTGGTCGCGCGACGATGAACACAGGTTCTATGTGCAGGATCGCATGCGCGAAGTCGGCCGCGACCTGTGGAGCTGGATCGCCGAAGGCGCTCACCTCTACGTCTGCGGCGCCATCACCATGGGCAAGGACGTCGAGCGCGCGCTGCTCGACGTCATTTCGGCTCACGGCGCGCGCTCGGCCGAGCAGGCCACAGCATTCCTTGCCGAATTAAAAAAAGCCGGGCGGTATCAGACCGACGTGTATTAACGCCAACAGGCGGGTTTTCCGATAGTTTTCTCCGATGCTACCATCCGGCATTCGCCTCGCGTGCGTATCCCGGATGCGATGCAGCTTGGAGTGATGCATCGCAGATCCGGGATCGTAACGACCGCGGTACTGCAGCGCACCACCAGTCCTGCGCTGCGCCCGGGAGGCCAGCGGCTGAGAGGCGCCGGGGAGACTACCGCAATGCGCACGGGTGCCGAGTATCTTCGTTCGCTAAAAGACGGGCGGCGCGTTTTTCTCGACGGCGAACGCGTGAAGGACGTAACCGCGCATCCGGCATTTCGCGAGGCGGCCCGTTCGATCGCGAATCTTTACGACATCGCCGCGGCGCCCGAATTACGCGAGCGCATGACGTTCGTCTCGCCCAAGACCGGCGAGCCGGTGCATCGCGCCTGGCAGATTCCGCGCACGCCTGCCGATTTGCGGGCGCGGCGGCTATTCTCGGAGACCTGGGCCGAAGCGACGTTCGGGCTGATGGGGCGCGCGCCCGATCACGTTGCGGGCTTCTTCTCCGGCTATGCGGCAGTCCCGCAGTTTTTCGCCGCCGCCGGCCGGCCATTCGCCGACAACCTTGTCGCGTTCTACGAATACATGCGCGACAACCACGTCTATTGCAGTTACGCGATCGTGCCGCCGCAAATCGACCGCTCGAAGCCGGCGCATCAGCAGAGCGATCCGACGCTTTACGCCGGCGTCGTGAAAGAGCGTGATGACGGGATCGTCATCAAGGGCGCGCAACAACTGGCGACCGGCGGCGCACTGTCCGATTTCATCCAGCTCAGCTGCATTCATCCCTTGCAGCCGGGCGAGGAAAATTACGCCAATTGCCTTGCCGTCCCGGTGGACGCCGAAGGGCTCAAGCTCTACCCGCGGCGGCCGTTCTCGCGCGCTGGCAGCGCTTTCGACTATCCCTTATCGAGCCGGTTCGACGAATCCGACAGCTATGTCATTTTCGACAACGTATTCGTGCCGTGGGAACGCGTTTTCATTTACCGCAATGTGGAACTTTCGCGCGATCAGTGGCGCAAGACGCCGTCGCACCTTCTCGGCAATCACCAGGCTCAAACCCGCTATGTCACCAAATTGCGCTTCATGGCGGGGCTCGCCCAGCGCATGAACGAGATGACCGGCAACGCCGCCAACCCCGCGGTGACGATCATGATGGGCGAACTCGTCGCGTTCGTTTCGATCTTCGAATCCATGCTGCTCGCGCACGAGACCATGGCGACGATCGAGGACGGCGTGCTGTGGCCCTCGCGGACGGCGTATTACGCCGCAAACGCGATGCAGTCGGAGTTCAACGGCCGGATGCTGGAGATCATTCGTGAAATGGCCGGCGCCGCATTCATTACGCTACCGTCGTCGGCTGCCGATTTCGACAACCCGGAAATGGCGGCCGACATCGAACGCTATATGCGTTCGGGCTCCGCCGACGCGAAGACGCGCGTCAAGCTGATGCGGCTGATTTGGGACTTTTTGGGCTCCGAATTCGGCAGCCGGCATCAACAATATGAGAAATTCTACGGCGGCCCGTCATTCGGCGCGAAGCTGAACCTTTATCGCAATTTCGATTTCAAGCGCGCCGGCGCGCTGGTCGACCGCGCGCTCAATTTGCCGCCGATTGAATGAGCGAACGTCATTCCAGGGCCGAGCGCCGGCGAAGAACCCGGAATTCCATACCTCCGAAATTTACGTCTTCACAAGCGATCGATCCATTTACCGATCTCAGCGAGGATTTGTTCAAAGGTCGGTTTGTCGCCGTAATAGAGTGCGGAGCTCTCAGCGAATGCCTTGGCGTAGGCATTGCGCGTTTCGGGATCGGCCAAGATGAAGGCCGGGTTTTCGGCGATGTTAGGATTATCGCCGCTGCGGAAGCGTTTGATCTTGTGCGCCTTGTAGGCATCCGTGCCGATGAACACATGAATTCGATCGGACTGTCCTTCTTGACTTGTTGCTGTCGGAATTTCGTCGAAACCGTCTGAAGCTTCTCGGCGAAGGTGTAGCCCGGATCGTAGCACGCCACGCCCTTGGCGCGGTTATCGATGATGTCGACCTTGCCGGCCGCATAGTCGTAGAGCCATGAGCCGATGTCCTTCTGCCTATTCGGGGTGACGTCATCGAATCCGAGTTCAAGCAACACGCCCGACCTCAGTCCGGCTAAGGCCTCCGTGTAAGACTTGTAGAAAAGCCGGATACCGCCGCTCATCAGCGTCCGGTTGTCGAAGGCGGCATCACGTTCCACCTTTTCAATGCCGTTGATGCGAATCGTTTTCGCGAGCCAGTCATAAAAATCCCTCCGGCTTTGGATATGGGAACGCTTGTTCTGATTGCGCCCGGTCTTCACGTCCCGGCCCTCCGGAGGCTCGACGCGGATATCGATATCCTCCGAAAAACGATCGATTATCTGAAATCCTTTTGAGAGCGACGTGCCACCTTTCAATTCGAACGTCAGGCCCAACTGTTGCAGCCCGTAGAGGCAATGCATGATCCAATAATCTTTTTCAACCAGAGCAGGATCGATTCCTTTTTGCTCGGCGACGATTCGGATCAGATCGGCGAACTGGGGATGATTGTGCAAAAACTCAGCGGACATGAGGCACCATTTCCGCTTTGAGGGCTTCGGCGAAGAACTTCCTGGTACGGACATTGCCGTAATCGCGCGCCGCCCGTTGCAGGCGGGCCCCATCGCGAGACGCCGCGTATTCCTTCACGCGCGCGAGCACTTCGCTCTTCCTTTCCGCAAGCCGCTCCATATTGTTCACGAGATCGACCAGCAGGAATTCCGGGCTCAGCGTGCGCGGAAAGCCGTGCTTCACGCGGAAATCAAACGTCCGTCCGCCGAGCGAGAACAGGCCGTGCCGCTTGTGATTGTAAACGACGGTCTTATCGTAAAGCTGCGTCGTTCCGACCCCAAGACTGTTGTAGGCATTCGGCGACACAAGAAGAAACCGGCGATCCTTGAGGAATGCCCCGACCAATTTATCGTCGTTTGCCGGTGCTTTCCCGAACACGGTGTCTTTGGGGTAGGCGTAGAGACCGCCCGAAAGCTTCGTCAGCGTTCCGTCGGTCACCAATTGCTTGAGATGCCGATCGACGGCATTCGACGAACGCGCAAGGTCCTCCCGGCGATAAACCCCGCCCGGTCGGAGACGCTTTCTAAGTGCCTCAAGTTTCGTCATGCCGACGATATAAGGGACAGGTTCGCAATCTGCAATATTTTTCATTGAAAAATCATGCAAATAGATGGCTTTGATTCGGCATGATTTCAATCGGGTCGGTTGCATCGTGGCTTTCCCGAGAGAACGTGACTATTGATTAGATTCAAGGTTCGCTGCTCGGCAGCGACCAGCAATGACGTCTCGGCGGGTCGATCAGGCGCTGAATTTGCCGGCGATGGAGTGAGCGTCCTGCCCTCTCCCCTTGCGGAGAGGACATTGTTATTACGCCTCGGCGCCGGCGAGCCGCGGCGCCGTGCTGGTCCTGCGCGGCTCAAGCGCCGCCGCCACCGCCTCTTCGACGCGTTCGAGCCAGATGAACTCGACCTCCCTGCGCGCGATCTCGGGAATGTCGTCGTAATCCTTGCGATTGCGCGCCGGCAGCATGATGCGCCGGATGCCGGCGCGGTGGGCGCCGACGACCTTCTCTTTGATGCCGCCGACAGGCAGCACCAGCCCGCGCAGGCTGATCTCGCCGGTCATCGCGGTGTCGCTGCGAACGGTGCGTTCGGTCATCAGCGAAACCAACGCCATGAACATGGCGACGCCGGCGCTCGGCCCGTCCTTCGGGATCGCGCCCGCCGGCACGTGGACGTGGATGTCGCTCTTCTCGAACTTGCTGGCATCGATTCCCAACGCCGCCGCGCGGTTCTTCACGATCGACAGCGCGGCTTGCGCGCTTTCGCGCATGATCTCGCCGAGCTGGCCGGTCAGGATGAGCTTGCCGGAGCCGGGCACGCGCGTCGCCTCGATGAACAGAATGTCGCCACCGACCGGCGTCCAGGCGAGACCGGTGGCGACGCCGGGAACGCTGGTCCGCATCGCTGTTTCGCTTTCGAACTGCGGCGCACCGAGGATTGCGACAAGGTCGCCGCGCCCGATGCGGATCGGACCGGATTGACCTTCGGCGATCCGCACCGCCGCGTTGCGCAGCACCTGGCCGATCTGGCGCTCGAGGCTGCGCACGCCGGCCTCGCGTGTATAGTTCTGAATGATCTCGCGCAGCGCATCGTCTTCGATCTCGACCTGGCCCGGCTTGAGCCCGTTGGCTTCCATCTGCCGCTTCACCAAGTAACGGTGCGCGATCTCGAGCTTCTCGTCGGCGGTGTAGCCGGCAAGGCTGATGATCTCCATGCGATCGCGCAGCGGACCGGGAATGGTGTCGAGCATATTCGCCGTGGTGATGAAGACCACGCGGCTGAGATCGAACGGCACCGCGAGATAGTTGTCGCGGAACGTATTGTTTTGCTCGGGATCAAGCACTTCGAGCAGCGCCGCGCTCGGATCGCCTTGAATGCCGGCGCCGAGCTTGTCGATCTCGTCGAGCATCATGACGCAATTGCGCGAACCGGCCTTGCGAATGGCCTGGATGATGTTGCCGGGAAGCGCTCCGATATAGGTGCGGCGATGGCCGCGGATTTCCGCTTCGTCGTGCACGCCGCCGAGACTGACGCGGACGAATTTGCGGTCCATGGCGCGCGCGATCGACTGGCCGAGCGAGGTCTTGCCAACGCCGGGCGGGCCGACGAAGCACAGAATCGGCGCCTTGCCCTGCGGGCTGAGCTTGCGCACGGCAAGATATTCGATGATGCGCCGCTTGATTTTTTCGAGGTCGTAATGGTCCTCGTCGAGGATACGCCGCGCCTGCGCGATGTCGATCGGCTTCTCCTCGGGCAAGCGCCACGGCAATTCAATCAGCCAATCGAGATAGGTGCGCACCATGCCGTATTCGCCGGCGGCTTCGGGCATGCGTTGCAGCCGGCGCAATTCCTTGCGCGCCTGGTCTTCGACCTCTTTCGGCATGCCGGCATCGGTGATCGCCTTGTCGAGCTCGGCGATCTCGGCAGCCTTGCCCTCCTCGCCTTCGCCGAGCTGGCGCTGGATCGCCGCCATCTGCTCGCGCAGCAGCACTTCGCGCTGGCGCTCATCGAGCGCCGCCT
>Ga0187820_1000286_pt1 | contig 11058 bp, 11 predicted proteins | sample NC_wetland_sal_i_19_FD_132409 | JGI IMG/M metagenome (GOLD analysis project Ga0187820, IMG submission 132409) | Wetland sediment microbial communities from Neuse River Estuary, North Carolina, USA - SO4_5 | ecosystem: Environmental > Aquatic > Freshwater > Wetlands > Sediment | place: USA: North... | reverse complement strand
CCTCAACGTCGCCAATATCGAATCGCTCGGCGAGGTCGTCTCGCGGATCACCGGCGTGCACCGGGCCGAGCCGGTGCCGGACGCGTTCGTGCGGGCCGGCGAGATCACACTGGTCGACCTTGCACCGTCGGCACTGCGGCGCCGGCTGGCCCAGGGCCTCGTCGTCCCGGCCGAGCGGGTAGATGCGGCATTGTCGAGCTATTTCCGCTTCGCGAACCTCGCCGCCCTGCCGCGGAGGCTACGGGCGCGAGACGCCCGGACCGGTCCACGCAGCAAAGTCCGCCTGCTTCTGCAGGCAGGCGACGATGTCCCGGTGCACGGCATCGGGCGGCTGAGCGCCATCCACCGTGAACATCCATTCCCGGCCTGCGTAGTACTCCAGCAACGGAACGGTTTTGTCCATGTACACCTGCAGCCGCCGCTCAATGACGGCTTCGGTGTCCTCCGAGCCTCGGCGCCGGGCCAGCAGCCGACGCACCAGCTCCGTACGCGTGACGTCGAGGTGCACCGCAACCTGCACCGCTACGCCGAGCGCGTGAGCTGTCGGGAAAGATGCTCTGGCCTGCTCCACGGTACGCGGAAACCCGTCCAGCACGTACCCGCCGGCTTGGGCCGCAGCCACCACGGGCTTGCGCAGCATGTCCATGACGACCCCGTCGGGAACCAGCTCGCCGTGGTCAAGGTAGGACTTGATCATCCCCCCGATCGAGGTCTGGTCTTTGACGTGCTGTCGCAGCAGATCACCGCTGGAGATGTGCGCAATGCCGAACCGCTCGGCCAGGCGCTCGGCCTGTGTTCCCTTGCCGGCGCCAGGCGCGCCGATCAGCAGCAGGCGCATCTGATAACTCGTGTTGGCCCGGTCATATGGAGCACCTTCTGATCAAAGTCAACCGCATCCCGACACTGCGCGCCAATGGCGCAAATGCGATCCTAACGGCTGCACACGGCTTGCTTACGCGTCCCTAACGGGAGCCGTACAGGGCCGGCCGCGGGTTGTCGCTCATGCCGCCGTCCACCGCCACGAAGGCGCGAACGCCGGTGGCGTGCTTGACCGCCAGGACGTGGTAGAGCGTGACCATCGCCCGGCTCACGATCGCCCGGCCGGGCTCGACCACCAGCCGCACGAAATAGGCAAGCGCGAAGGCAAAGATGAACTCGGCAACTGGCGTAGCAGCGGCGTCCTTGCTACGGCGCTACCTTTAGCTTGCGGCGGCCGCTCGTCCGAGTCGCTGGTGGTGGACGAACTTCCGCGCTGACCGGATGAACACGGCAACGGTGGGGTTGGCGTCAGGGGCTCCGTGACTCCAGGCGAGTGCTCCGACCGATGGTTCGGCGTCGGCAACGTCAATGAACGTCACACCGGGACGCGCGTACAGGCGCGATGCGGATGCGGGAGCGAGGGCCACTCCGCGGCCAGCGGCAACAGCCTCGAGAAACTCGTCGAGCGTGCCCACCACGATGGTGCGTTCTGGCTCACCCTGGTTGTCGGCGAAGGGCTGGGCGTGCGCTTGCCAGACCGGATCCTGTGCCGCGGTCGTGATCCACGGCAGCCCGGCAAGGTCGGCGAGGTGGATGCCACCCCGCCTGGTGAGCGGATGGCCGCTGGGTAGCAAGGCAACTCTCGGTTCGGTGTAGAGAGTCAGCGTGTCCAGGCCAGTGAGAACGACAGGCAACCGCAGGACCGCGAGATCTACCTCGCCGACGTCGAGACCTGCGTGGGTGGCCGCGAACGGGTAGTGCCTGAGGGCGACGGCGATATCCGGGCGTTCAGCGCGGAACGCATCCACGACCGCGCGAATGGATTCGTGCGCTGCCCGGTATCCGATGATCAGTTCCTGAGTGCCGCCGGCCAGGCTGCGGGCATGGCTCTGGTAGGTCTGCGCCGCCTCGACAACCTGGCGAGCGGCGCTGACCAGGTCCTTTCCGCGCGGCGTCAATGTGACGTGCCGGGTTCCGCGCTGAAATAGAGCGAATCCGAGATCGCTCTCGAGCTTCTTGATCTGCTGGCTGAGGGCAGGCTGAGAGACGTGCAGAGCCTCGGCTGCCGCCGTGAAAGTCCCGGCGTCCGCGACCGCGAGGAAGTACCGCAGCAGGCGGACGTTCGGCTCCATAAGCAAATGTTATGGCCAGTCGGAGAAATGTGTCTTGGACACCGGCAGCGCCCGCAACTCAGGCTAGAGCGAAGGCAGCAGGAGCGGAGGATCAGATGCCGGAGGAGATAGCGGCGCAGGTAATCAGCTCGCATGAGCTACCGGGACAGGCCGTCTTCCCCGAGAGCATCGGCCTGGATCCGGTGACCGGCGATGCGTATGTAGGGAGCCTGGCTGACGGGGCGCTGTACCGGCTGACCAGTGCAGGCGGGACAGAGCTGTGGGGAGCCGGCGGGCACGATGGCCGCCGGTCGGTGGCAGGGGTCAAAGTCGACGCCCGCGGCCGGCTATGGGCCGCGGGCGGCAACGACGGAACGTTGTGGGTCTACGACGTGGCCAGCCGCGGGCTACTGGCCCGCCTGACCACCGCCGCCCGGCCGTCGCTGGTCAACGACATCGCGTTCGGCCCGGATGGCCGGGCGTATGTCACTGACTCGCTCGCGCCGGTCTTGCTGCGCGCAGGCGGCGACCCGATGACTCTCAGCCCCTGGGTAGATCTAGCGTCCGGCGGTGTCCCATGGCCGGACGGCCTGAACTTCAACGGCGTCGTGCTCACCCGGGACGGGCGGCACATGGTGACCTGCCAGACCAACCTGGGCCGGTTCTGGCACGTCAATCTGGCCAGCGGGAAGGTCGGCGAGGTAGCACTGGACGGCGGACCGCTTGAGCACTGCGACGGACTGGCCATCTCCGGGTCGACGCTGTACGTGGCGGTCAATGCCCGCAACCTGGTCGCCGTCGCCGACGTGGCCGATGACGGCTCAGCGGGCCAGATCCACACGGTCGTGAGATCCAGCGCATTCGCGTTCCCGACCGCGGTTGCGGTCAGCGGCGGCCGCTTGCTGGTGGTCAATAGTCAGCTCGACAAGATGGGCGGTCTTCCCCGGCTGCCTTTCACTGTGGTCACGATCGCCATCCCGGAAACCTGGTGACGTCATGAAACTGCTCGCGATCGGGCGCCTCCGCCAGGGAGCGGACGCCGGCGAGATCGCCCGTCATGCCAGCCAGGAGATGCATGCCCTCTGGCAGCTGTACCGCGAGGGTGTGGCGCGCGAGATGTACTGGCCGGGCGGGCCAGGGGCAGTCCTGGTGCTGGAGGCGCCCGCCAGGAAGGACGCCGAGGCTGCCCTCGCTGGCCTGCCCCTGGCCGCAGGCGGCGTGATCGTCTTCGAGCTCATCGAGCTGCACCCGTTCGGCGCCTTCGAGGTGCTGTTCGCGGACAGACTGCGTACGTGAGCCCGGCAGGAAGGACCGGATGGGCATGAGCGGCAAGACGAGCACGGCGGACAGTCCCCCGGCCGGCGGCGGAGGCAGGCTGGCGTAGTGCGGGAGCGGCGCTAGGCGGTCAGGCCTTGGGCGGGTATTGCCTGCCGGCTGTGGCGCAGCTCGGACCGGTGCAGTGCTTCGGCGTATTGGGTGGTGTCGAACCAGGTCGGGAAGGCCCGGGCGAGTCGGCTGGGCCCGAGCATGCGGGCGTGGCCGTTGGCGATCAGGTCACGGAACGGGGCGAGGCCGACCAGCCAGCGCTGCATCTGCCCGGTGTCGGCCGTGATCGCCAGGTCGATGTCGTAGCCGGGGTCGTCCTTGCAGACGGTCACCGCGCCGTGCTGGATGTCGAGCCAGCCCTGGGCGGCGCCCGGGCCGGTCAGTGTCAGGTGCAAGACGGTGCGCTGCCGGGGGAGCTTGGCCGGGTTCGCCAGCTGGTGCAGGCGCCACATGAGCGACAGGCCGTCACAGTCTTCCTCAGCGGGGTCCCCGAAGATCCACTCGGCAGCCCAGTGTCCCATGGCCCAGACGATGGGGGTCACCGATTCCCCGGCCGGGGTCAGCGTGTAACGTCCCGGCCGGCCAGGGGCCCCGGGCTCACGGCGGACCAACCCGCGGCGTTCGAGCAGCCGGAGCCGCTGCGCGAGCAGGGTCCTGCTGATCCGGGGGATCCCCCGGTGGATCTCGTTGAATCCGCCGGAGCCCACCATGAGCTCGCGGATGACCAGTGGCGTCCACCGGTCGCCCAGCACCTCGACCCCGACCGAGATCGGGCAGTAGTCCCCGTAGTGCGTCATATGTCCATGATGCCCGGGCCGGCCGGGCCCGGGTAGTACGGATTCTGTACCCCTGCCCGGCCGTGTCGGCGCAGCATGCGCGGGTACCGCCGGCCGCGTGATGCCCGACTGGCCGCGCCGGGCCCGGCCAGTCGGTGGTACGAGATCATCACTCGTCCGCCGCATTGCCGTGCACGCAAGCTCTTTACCGGAGTGCCCCATACCGGGGCCGGAGAAAGAGGAATCGTTATGACTACGGCAACGGCGCGTACGGACCTGTCGGTCATCAAGGCGCGCCAGCAGAAGACCTGGGCCAGCGGCGACTACGCCGTCATCGCCTCCCGCATCGTGCTGGCCAGCGAGCTGCTTGCCGACGCGGCGGACCTGCAGGCGGGGTGGGAGGTACTGGACGTCGCGTGCGGCAACGGTAACGCCACCTTGGCAGCGGCCCGCTCCGGCACCCACGCCACCGGCATCGACTACGTTCCCGAGCTTCTCGAGGGCGGACGCGCGCGCGCGGTGGCCGAGGGCCTCGACGTGGAGTTCCGGCTCGGTGACACCGAAGATCTTCCCGTGCCGGACGGGTATTTCGACGCGGCGCTGAGCGTGTTCGGGGTGATGTTCGCGCCCGATCATCTGCGGGCCGCGAACGAGATCATCCGGGCCGTCCGCCCCGGCGGAACCGTCGGCCTGGCCTCGTGGACCCCGGACGGGTTCATCGGCCAGATGTTCGGTGTCATCACCCGGCACGTGCCCGGGCCGCCCGGCGTCTCATCGCCGCTGCTGTGGGGCACCGAACAACACCTGTCCGACCTGTTCGGCGCCATGGTCGCCGATGCCCGGTCCGTGCGGCGCACCTGCACGTGGCGGTTCACCTCCCCGGAGGAGTTCGTCTCGTTCTTCCGCCGCTGGTACGGGCCGGCCCTGAAGGCATTCGAGGTACTCGAACAGGACGGCCGCGCCGCGCTGGCCCACGACCTGGCCCAGCTGGCCCGGCACTGGGACCGGAACCAGGGCGGCAGCATCGCCGTCCCCGCGACCTACCTGGAAACCATCCTCACCTTCCGCTGATTCACCTACCGGAAGGGAACCCGATGACCATCACATCAACGGACCTGGTCACCGCACCGTACCAGGAACGGGCTGCCGCCGCGCGCGCTGACATGATGACGCCGGGAGATCTCGGGTATGACGAGGCGCCTCGGCCATGGAGCCCGCGATGCTGACCGCCACAGAGATCGCCGGTTTTGTCGGCGCCGGGCTGGCCGGAGCAGCCTACATACCGCAGATTTCCCATCTCATCAGGGCCCGCTGCTCGGCTGGCATCAGCCGGCTGGCATTTGAGGTATGGCTGCTGGCGTCGCTTCTGACCACAGCACGCGCCATCGCCATCCACGCCGGTGTCTTCATCACGCTCGGCGGGATCCAGATCGTGGCCACGGCACTCGTCATGCTTTTCGCGGCCCGGTACAAGGACACGCCTTGCCCCATCCATCTCCCTGGCCAGACCACGGCCACGACAGCCACGGGGCGGGCGAATGGGAGCGAACGCTGCGCGAACGCTGCCGTTCATACCTTCGGCAGTGCACTGTTTTCCAACGACGTACCTGAAAGGGACGACATGACTGCATCAACTGGCGTTGCCGCCGCTGCGTATGAAGGGCTGGCTGCCGCTGCACGCGGCGATAGTGCCGGGGCACAGGCGGCCATCGTCATCACCAGCCGTGAACCTGGCGTCCGGGAGATCCTCCATCGGGAGCTGTCCAAGCGGTATGGCGCGGACTATCAGATCCTCGCCTGCGACCGGCCTGCCGAGCTGGCGGCCTGGATGCGGGATCTGCGGAAGGCTGGCCTGCCGGTCGCGCTGGTCATCGGCGGGGTCGGCGGGCAGGACCGCGATGGCATCGAGGTGCTGACGGCGATCCGCCGCATCGACCCGACGGCACTTCGGGTGGCCGCGGTCAGCTGGGGTGACTGGCAATCGGTGCGGTCCATTTTCGACGCGGTCACCGTGGGCACGGTCGACCACTGGGTGACGCGCCCGGTGCAGACTCCGGACGAGGAGTTCCACCGCTCGGTTACGGAGTTCTTGAGGGAGTGGAGCAGCCAGCGCGGTGGCGGCTTCGAGCCGGTGCAGGTGATCGGCCAGCGGTGGTCCGCGCGGTCTCAGGAGCTGCGGGACCTGTTCGCCCGCCACCGGGTCCCGGCCGGGTTTTACGACGCCACCTCCGAGCGCGGTCGGCAGATGCTGGGAGAACTCGGCCTGCAGTCGCCGGAACTGCCGGTTGTCGTGCTCCGGTTCGGGGCGGAGCGGGCCACGCTGGTCAACCCCTCTAACCCCGAGATCGCCGACGCCTTCGGCGTCATGACACCGATCTCGCCCGGGGAGGTTTTCGACGTGGCGGTGGTCGGCGCCGGCCCGGCCGGGCTTGCTGCCGCGGTCTACGCGTCCTCCGAAGGCTTGCGGACTGCGGTTGTCGAGGGTGAGGCCATCGGCGGCCAGGCCGGGACCAGCTCGATGATCCGCAACTACCCTGGCTTCTCCCAGGGCATCAGCGGCGCCAGGCTGGCGCAGGAGACCTGGCGGCAGGCCTGGACCTTCGGCACCACATTCCTGTACATGCGCCAGGCCCAGAACCTGTCGACAAAAGACGGCCACTACCGGCTACGGCTCTCCGACGGCGACGTACTGACCTGCCGCACGGTGATCATCGCGACCGGGGCGACCTACCAGCGGCTCGGTATCCCACGCTTGGAGAATCTGCAGGGTCGGGGGGTCTTCTACGGCGCCGCGACCAGCGAGGTCCCGGCGATGCGCGGCCGGACCGTGTTCGTCGCCGGCGGCGGCAACTCCGCCGGGCAGACCGCTCTGCACCTGGCCAAGTGGGCCGATAGAGTCACGATGCTGGTGCGCGCGAAGTCACTGGCCGGCACCATGTCCGACTACCTCATCCGTCAGATCGGCACTGCGCCGAACGTGGACGTCTGCTATCGCGTACAGGTCGCCGACGGCACCGGTACCGGCCATCTCGAATCGCTGGTCCTGCAGGACACCGTCTCCGGGGCGCGGCGCAGCATCCCAGCTGACGCCTTGTTCGTCCTTATCGGCTCACAGCCACGGACCCAGTGGCTCGGCGACAGTGTCGCACGCGACCGGCTGGGGTTCATCCTCACCGGTCCGGACCTGCCAGCCGGCGCCGGCTACCGCTGGCCACCGGGCCGCCCGCCGCTGCCGCTGGAGACCAGCCTGCCGGGGGTGTTCGCAGCCGGTGACGTGCGCCGCGGATCGGTCAACCGGGTCGCCTCCGCGGTCGGCGAAGGCGCGGCCACCATCCCCCTGGTGCACCGCTACCTGCACACCGCCACCACCACCGCCGCACCAGCCGGCCCGATAGCCCCCCGGCCGGTCGGCACACCTACGACCGGGACTCAGGCAGCGGCCTAGTGAACCCGCCCACGCCCCCACCGGGCACAACGAGATCGCCATCCGACAGTTCAGGAGGCCGAAAATGGAGCGGATCATGACCGGCGTCTCTGCGCGGGAATCGTCGTCTCACTGGGGAGCGGCCGCGGCCACCGTCGCAGATGTCATGCGGACGCCGCTGACGACGGTCGGCCAGCACGACCACGCGGCCGGAGCCGCATACCTGATGAAACACGCGGGTACGACAGCTCTCCTGGTCGTGAATGCGCAGACCGGTCAGCCGGCCGGCATCATCACCCAGGCAGATGTTGCCCGCGCAATCGCGGACGGGAAAGACGTCAACGACGTCTGGGTCGATGCCGTGATGACCACCCGCCCGGCCCTCATCACCACGATGCGTATCCGTGACGCGGCCAAGATGATGACGACCAGGCATTTCCGTCACCTGCCGGTCGCTGGCGACGCCGGCCTCCTCGGGGTGGTCGACCTCATCGACGTGTGCCAGGCGTTGACCAGCGCCGGAGAAGGGTGACCGGAGCCCGCGGCACCCCGCGTTGACAGATGTGCTGACAACTTGTACGGTGGCCATTATGTCAGAGAGACTGACAACTCAAGCCCATCCGCTCCCCAAACCGGACGCGAATCTCGGCTACCTACTCCGGCTCGCGCACCAGCGCCTCCGGGCGCTGCTGGACAGCGAACTGGAGGACCTCGGGCTGTCCGCGCAGGAGTACGGAATCCTGAGCGTGTTCGAGACCAGGCCCGAGCTGTCCACCGCCGAGCTTGCCCGTATCTCGCAGGTCACGAGGCAGACAATGCACACGTCCGTCCTCAGCCTCGAGGCGGCGGGGCTGATTGAGCGCAGCGCGAGGAACCAACGGGTCGTGCTCGTGCGCCCGACGACACGAGGCCGTCAGTGCCTGGAAATAGCAACGCGCCGGGTACGCGTGGTGGAGCAGGCCGCGCTCGCGGATCTCAGCCGCGAGGACGAGCGAACCGTACGAGCGTGGCTGGCCAGCTTGGCGGCCCTGACCACAGGCCCCAAGAAGGCCGAAGCCGAACAGAAGGAGAAGTCATGAACCATCAGACCCGGGCGACCGGGAACCTCGAGCGGCGCATCCACGACGCGGAAAGGAACCTTTTCGCCGCCGTCGGCGCGGACGTCGAGGAGTTCTTCCTCGACCTCCCGCGGACAGGCCTGCGGGTACGAGTGCTCTCGCATGGACAAGGCCCGGCGGTTGTCCTGCTCCACGGCGTGTCGGAGAGCGCCGCCATCTGGGCGCCGTTGTTTACGGAGCTCGGTCAGTTCCGGCTGCTCGCCGTGGACCTTCCCGGTCACGGGTTGTCCGACCCGGTCGCCTTCCGGCGCGGATACGTGCGCGAGCACGCCCGCCAGCTGATCGAGGACATCCTGGACGCACTCGGGCTCGACCAGGTGCCGGTGATCGGCCACTCGCTTGGCGGCATGTTCGCCCTATGGCACGTAGCCTCCGGTTCCGGGCGGATCTGTCAGGTGGTCGCGATCGGAGGGCCCGCCGTCGCGCTCCCGGGCGTACACGTTCGCATGCCGCTGTCGCTGCTGACCGTCCCCGGACTGGGCGTCGCTGTCTTGCGGTCACCCAGTCCGCGTCGTGTCTACCGCCGCCTGCTTGCCCAGGGGCAAGGCTCCGCCGAAGTAGCGGCCGCGCCGGACTCGCTGATCGAGGCGCTACGCCTGTCCGTACGCCGGCCGCAGAACGCGAAGACCGTGGCGTCGCTCATGCACGCGATCGACCGGTTCCGCCGTCCACGCCCCGAGAGTGTCCTCACCAGCGCGGAGCTCGCCGCGATCACCACACCCGCGATCTTTATCATCGGATCCGACGACCCGTACCTGTCCATCGAGCGCGCACGGCCGTCCATCGACCAGATTCACGGCGCCAGGCTCTACGAAGTGCCCGGCGGACACGCTCCCTGGCTCATCGACACCCACTACGCGGCCGAATTGATCGCAACCCACTCACATTTCGCAACTGGCGGTCCGAGTCGACCATTGTGACTCCGACGATCAGCGCCCAGAGGGATCGGCGCCTGACAGGCACCACCCCCCGCCTAGGCCTCGCCGAGAGGGGCCGAAGAACCCAGGGGCGCGGATATGGCCGGGTGTTTGCCGTTCGGCGTCTGGGACGATGCTGATATGAGTGAGGGTCCGGGGGCGGCGTCAGGCGCTGCCGAGAGCCGGGTCGGGGCTGCCTATCAGGCCATGGCGGCCGGGGACTGGCGCGGCGCGCGCGATGCCTTTTCCGCTGTTCTTGAGGTGGCCGAGGTGCCAGAGGCCTTCTTCGGCCTGGCGAACGCGCTGTTCTGGCTAGGCGACCTGGCGGGCACGATCGCCAACTGCCAGAAGGCCTATGCGGGCTTCCGCCGCCGCGGTGACATGAGGTTCGCCGTCGGCGCCGCGCTTGCGCTGGTGGGCTACAACAAGGGGTATCTCGGCAATACGGCAGCAGCCCGCGGATGGCTGGCACGCGCGGCACGGATTATCGAGAACGAGGTCCCGGAACTGCGCGGTGAGCTCCTGGGGGCGACCGCCTATGTCACGGATGACCCGGTTCGAAGCGAGGCGCTGGCGCGGCAGGCGGCCGAGATCGGGCGGGCTCGTGGCCACCCCGACCTGGAGCTGATGGCGATGCACGCCGTCGGGCAGGCCCTGGTGCAGCAGGGCCGGACCGAGGAAGGCATGTCGCTCCTGGATGAGGCGATGGCCGGCGTGATCGGCGGCGAAGGCCGCGATCCGCTGACGGTCGCGCAGGTGAGCTGTATGACGATGGTGGTGTGCGGCAGCTGTTTCGATCTGCGGCGTGCGACGCAGTGGGTGCAGTCACTCGAGCGTTTCATCGACCGGTACGGGTGCCCGTTTCTGTTTGCCGAGTGCCGCACCTATTACGGCCGGGTCCTGTTCGAAAACGGTGACTGGGACGGTGCCGAGGTATTTCTCACCGAGGCGATCTCGATGTCGCGCGGTGTTTTCCAGGCGCCGCATGCGTTCGCTTCCGGGACGCTCGCCGAGCTCAGGCTCGCGCAGGGGAGGGTCGAGGACGCGGCCAGGGTGCTGCGCGGCGTCGAGGGGCGCGAGGAGGCCGCCGCAGCGGTCGCCTCGGTGCGCCTTCAGCAGGGCGAGCCGTCGGCGGCGGCGGCGGTGCTGCGGCGCAGGCTAGCCACGACCAGCCCGGACAGACTCGATGTGGCCGCGGTAATCGAACTGCTGGGCGAGGCAGAGATCGCGCTCCGCGACACCGGTGCGGCCATCGACCGGGGACGTGCGCTTATCACGCTCGGCGCCGTCAACAACTGCGACCTCATCGTCGCGCACGGCGAGCGCCTGCTCGGGCACGCGCTCGCCGCGGCCGATGTCCCGGCCGCGTGCGCTCATCTGGAAACGGCGCTCGCGGCGTTCGTCCGG
>Ga0187820_1000284_pt1 | contig 11069 bp, 14 predicted proteins | sample NC_wetland_sal_i_19_FD_132409 | JGI IMG/M metagenome (GOLD analysis project Ga0187820, IMG submission 132409) | Wetland sediment microbial communities from Neuse River Estuary, North Carolina, USA - SO4_5 | ecosystem: Environmental > Aquatic > Freshwater > Wetlands > Sediment | place: USA: North... | reverse complement strand
TTAGGTGTTTACCACCCGCAATCCCCCAGACTGGTGCGCTAACCGGGCTGCGCCACGCTCCGATGGCGGCGACTATAATAATCGGTCATATCGGCCGCAACATCCCTCTCGGTCAGTCGGATCAATAACGCCGCCTCAGCGGAGTAGTCGGCGTCCTGCTCGAACCGGTTCGTCGCTGTCGCACGCGCATCGATACCGCTTGCCGCATCGGTGGTTTGTCTATTCAAGTATCATGGTCGCGGGTCAAAGATCGCGCCGTGATGATCCGTCTAGGTCTTGCACCACTATCCTGTGTCGCGGGTGCCGCCTCCAAGAAAAGCGGAGTTAACCGTATGAACTTAGTGCTGATGGTTGTGATCGTCCTATGCTCCGTTATCCCCGCATGCGCGCAGGGCCAAGACTCAAATTCTGCGAATCTCAAGGCCGACGCAGAAAACGTGGTCAAAATTATCGGCGGCGATAAGGCTAAGACCCAGACCTATTGCCAATTTGCCAACCTTAGTGACGCAATGGCCGAAGCTATTCACGAGCAGGACACCACAAAAGCTCAGGAGTTGTCCGAAAAAGCAAACGAGCTGGAAAGAAACTTAGGTCCTGAATTTGCGGCGCTGGCCGACGAACTGAAAAATATGGACCCTAATTCCCAAGGCGGTCAGGAAGTTGGTGCGATACTCGACAGACTGGATGAGTTCTGTGGGCATTAGACCGGGAGAAGCTTTTCGTTGTCGTCCGTCAATCATACGGCGCGGGGGAAGCGCTTTTATGCGCCGCGTTGATCGCTGCTTGCGCCACGCAAACCTCGCCATCCGCTATTGAGCCGCCCGGATTTCTTTCGAGGCCGCCTCACGGCTTCACTTCGCCGTTCGCGCGCATCGCTGAACTCTTTGCGAATGATTTCCAGTCGCAATGGGAGCAGCTTCAACAGAAGACGAGATCAATAGCGATACCGGCCATACAGCCCGTAATACGGATAGCAATACGCGCTGTAATACTGACACGGAAACGCCCACGTATAGGTACGAACACAACCGTAGTAGCCCCAGTCGTAAGGGCCACAGCGATAAGTAACAGGTGCGCGGCGGCCTCGGTAGTGATGACGGACCGATCGCGTTTTTGCGATGGGTGTTTGCTCACTCTCGTGAGGCTTCGTACTCGGTTCGGTTTCCTTCGCAGGCGATGTCGCGGGCGAAGTTTCGGGCGGCGAAATGTCATTTCCCGGAACGGCGCTTGGTGTCGAAGGTGTGACGGGCGTGTAGCTCGGTTGGGGCACGGTTCTGTTTGGACTCGGGGGATTGAAGACCGGAGGCGGCGGCGGTGGCGCCGGCGGTGGAGGCGGAGGCACGAATTGCTGCTGCGCCTGAGCAAGTTCGATCGGAACGCTACCGCCGAGCACAACTGCGCACCCGAACCCCAAGAGCTGCGCCAGGGCCAGCCGCTTAAATCTCCTCGTAGGCATTACGGTCTCCTTTTTGGGCTTGTCGAGCCCACCTCAGTTTAGGGCCTTCTTAAGAAGTCCGGTAGCTTCGCAAAGCGGCCCGCGATCTGCCGTGCTTATGCCATTCGGATTTTTAACACTTCTGCCGGTGTCTGCCCGGAACGAGTGACCCTGTGAGTGATTGGATTGGATAGGCTCAGTTACGTGGGAGAATCGTGCCATGTCGAAACGCCCTTCGAAAAGTAAGCGTCGTCGAGGAAAGGCCTGGCCCGCACTCGGGTTCGCCGGGGTCTCTCTTTCGATGGCAAGCGGCGCCTGCGCCTCAACCGGCGAAGCGAACGCCAATACATCGCCGACTGCACAGAGCCACGAAATCTTTCTTGGTGAGGAGGAACTCTCCGACGTGAGCCTGGCGACGTTCTATGTCTTCGACAAGGAAAATGCCCCGCCCCCGCTTGGCCAAAAACTGGCCGCTGGCGGCTGTGGCTGCCACGGGTGTGGCGGCGGCTGTGGCGGTGGGGGTGGTTGTCGCTGCGGCGGTGGTGGCTGTGGGGGCGGAGGCGGCTGGGGCGGTGGTGTCCACGTCGCTTGCGCCGGCTGGGGAGGAGGCTGTCGCTGCGGTGTGGGCTGTAGGTGCGGAGGCTTCTTCTTTAGAGGCTGTGTTGGCTGCGTTGCCTGCGGTGGCTGCGGCGGTTGCGCCGGCTCGTGCTGGATATGGTCACCAGCTTGGGGCTGGGTCTACAGCTGCTGGGGTAGCTCTACACCCCCGGCTGGGACGTCGCCTGTCGCGTCGGAGCAAGTCGCACAGGCAGACGATGTTGCGGGAAAATCTGACGGAAAGAGTGGTGGCACAAGTACCAAATAGCGTTCGCCGGCTTCAGTCCATGCTTTGCGCCATAGCTCCGTGAGCTTCGCAAAGTTCGCCGCGATCCGCCACGCTTCGTCGAAGGCTCCAAAAAACTAAAGGACCGGCACGATAGCCGGTCCTTTCAAATCGCTTGCTCAACCTTTGGTAACTACCGGCGGCGGCGGGGGAGCTTTGCCCTTGCCGTAGTACGGTCCACCGTAGGTTTGTGCGGAGGCCGCGACGCTAAAGAGCGTCAGAGCCGCTGCCGTCAGTAGAGCAATCTTCTTCATGATTGTATCCCCCTGGTTACTGTGGCGAAGCGCCATTGAATGTTTTAGCTATCCACCGAGCCAATTTAAATTCCGTAAATCTCCTTAAGTAAGCGCTGTCCGCGCCGCAAGTAAGCGCTCGCGCCGCTCGGTTTTCGCCGTCGCAATCGCATGGAATGCGATCGGCACGCTTTCGTTGTCACAAAGGTTTACAAAATTACAGATCAGGCAATCGCGTATGGAAACGCACAACACGCCAACCAGAAAACAAAAGAACTTGGTGGCCCACGTGCTAACTCCCGCGAGCGAGAACACGCACGGCAAAACCGCTAGGGAGTATGAAATCGCTGAAGGTTGGGCATGCCAAAACCAAAAGGAGATAGCGATGTCCATGCTTCAGCGAATCTCGATTACAGCACTCGCGGCCCTTGCGATGGGAGCGGCAGCAGCGTCCGCCGGACAGTTGCCGCAATATGAAGTGACAGGTTTCCCCATCAGTCCGCTGCAAATGTCAGTCGTGAGACCGGGTGTTATTCAGGAAGAACCGCAAACCCCTGCGCTCACGCTCGGCGGAATGCCGGCTTCTCCGCATCAGATCTCTGTCATCCAAGGGCATCAGCTCGCCCACAAACTAAGAACAGATGCATCGGATCGTGGTTAAATCGATTTAATCGAGGACTTCCGCCTCCCCGCCGCACGCCCCCGTGTGGCGGGGTCTTTTTTGAACTGCATAATATCGGAATAAAGCCTGGTACCGAGCGGTTTATAGCAAGGGACAATGACCTCAAATTCGCGAGCCTCGCCATGCGATCGCTGTTCGTTCTTGGAGCAATCGCAGCGACCATGCTCGCCACTGCCGCCGGGGCTCAAAATTATCCGTGGTGCGCGCTCTATAAAGAAGGCGCCGTGAATTGCGGGTTCACGACTTTTCAGCAATGCCTTGCCACTGTCAGTGGATCGGGCGGGCTCTGCACCCAAAATACGACTTACCAGCCCGCTTCAGGAGCTCGCGTCGGCCATCGACGAGGTTAGCCTCATTGGACAGAATGAGTTCGGGCCGCGCATCGGTCGTGAGCATGCGCCTCCGCGATTAGTCGCCAACCGGACTGCGTACGCTCCGGCGTCGGCGTATTTTCATCGATAACATCGCCCGCAACATCCGCTCGCCATCGTCGAAGGCGCAACGTAAAGTGCCTCTGTTTCCGCCTATTCCCCTTGTTTATCGGATCAATCGTGAAACGGCTGACCAACGCTACCCAAAATTCGCTGCGTGGACTTGCCGATGGCTTTAAAACCGAGCGGGCGTTGCGCGATGAAGCGATTCTTTTCGTAGCGGCGGTGCCGCTGGGCCTCCTCGTCGCCCCGAGCGCGGCCTGGTACGTCGCCATGATTGGCGCGCTGATCGTCGTGCTTGCCGTCGAATTCCTCAATACCGCGATCGAGAAACTCGCCGATCATGTGACCCCTGAGCAAAACACGGACATCCGACGGATTAAGGACTTCGGTTCTGCCGCTGTGTTCTGCAGCCTTTGTCTCGCCGGACTGATATGGTTCACGGCGTTGGTGGCGCGCTGCGGACTCATTTGACAATTCGGCCGATTGGTCATTCCGCGGGTCATTGCGGGCGTGGCGGCAAAAGATGATTGCGCCGGCGCGATCGCCGCTTCGGTAGAGGGAGTTCCGTGTCGGGGCTGAAGCAATCAATCATCCGCGTTGGTTTGGAATCCCTGTATTTCAGCGGCGCGCAGGTTGCGCTCAGGCCGCTTGTCGGGGGTGTCGGCGCCATTTTGGCGCTGCAACACGTTCGGCCGCCAAGGCCAGACAGGTTTCAACCAAACCGCTCGCTCGAGGTAACACCGCAATTTTTCGCTCATATGGTTCGGCGTTTGCGCCGCTCGCGGCTGGATTTGATTAGCCTCGACGAGATGCATCGGCGCATGGTCAAGGGCGATTTCTCACGCCGTTTTCTCTGTCTTACTTTCGACGACGGTTATCGCGATTTGCGCGAATGGGCCTACCCCATTTTGAGAGAAGAAGGCGTGCCGTTCGCCATTTATGTCTCGACCAGCTTTCCCGATCGACTCGGCGAATTGTGGTGGGTCGCGCTTGAAACCGTGATCGCCCGCAACAATCGCGTGGGCCTGATGATCGGGGGGCGCGATCGCACGTTTGACTGCGGAACCGTCGCGGAAAAGCAGGCACTCTATAACGAGCTCTATTGGTGGCTGCGCCGCCGCCCCACCGAGAACGAAATGCGCGGCATCGTTCGCAGCCTTGCCGCCTACTATCATGTCGATATCCAGTCGCTTTGTAACGAACTATGCATGAGCTGGCCGGAGCTCGCCGAGCTTGCATCCGATCCGCTGGTGACAATCGGCGCGCATACGATCAGTCACCCGGCGCTTTCCAGGCTTCCGCCGGACGCGGCGCGGTCGGAAATGGAATTGAGCCGTTCCGTTATCGAAGCGGCTCTCGCGATAAAGCCTGCGCATTTGTCTTATCCGTACGGCGACCGCACCGCCGCTGGAAACCGCGAATTCGCAATGGCGGCCGAAGTCGGCTTCAAGACGGCGGTCACGGCACGGACGGGCGTGCTGTTCGCGAGCCATAAGCGCTCCATGACGGCGCTGCCACGGATTTCACTTCACGGCGACTACCAGCAAATGCGCTATGTGCGGGTGCTGCTGTCGGGAGCGGCGACGACAATGTGGAAAGGTTTTCGAGAAGCCAACGCGGCGTAGCTAGGACCCGTTTCGGATCCCGTTCACCGCTTCAATGTTTTTTGTCGCGGCGGGCGCCCATCCAGCTCACCAGTGGCATCGCGGGCAGAACCCAGCCAAGCCCGGCAATCACGTAATACGCGACCGAAAGATACGCGTTATCGCGGATGACCGAGAGCTGCGCGAGAGCCATCGCGATAAGCGCCCAGGCGATCACCAGCACGAACAGTGCGACGGTGCCCACGAATTTTCGGAGACGCATCGTCATGGCGCGGAACACCCGGTGCGACACTGCCCGGCGGTGACACGGTTCGCGGAGTGGCACGGTTGCGAGGGCAGGGGAGACCACTATATGGTCCCCGCTGCGGCGACAAGCGATGCGGCAATGACGGCTGGAGTTCAAGTTTCCGACCGGCGTGCGCTCGATCATGGGCGCGTGATCGCACTGTGGCTTTGCGCCGTTGCGGCGCTCGTGCTGGCGATGGTGTTGGTTGGCGGGGCGACACGATTGACCGAATCCGGCCTGTCGATCACCGAATGGCAGCCGGTCATGGGCGTGGTGCCGCCATTGAACGACGCCCAATGGCAGGCCGAGTTCGAAAAATATCAGGCCATCCCGCAATATCACGAACTCAACCCCGGCATGAGCCTCGCCGCGTTCAAGACGATTTATTGGTGGGAATGGACGCACCGCATTCTGGGGCGAACGATCGGCTTTGTATTTTTCCTTCCGCTCTTGTGGTTCCTCTGGAATGGCTGGATACCGCCGGGACGGCGCGCGCCGCTGTGGACGATTTTCGGTCTCGGCGCATTACAAGGGGCGGTCGGATGGTGGATGGTCGCTTCCGGCTTGGCGGGTCGCGTCGAAGTTTCGCAATATCGCTTGGCCGCGCACCTCGTTCTGGCCTGTCTCATCTATGTTGCGCTCGTTTGGACGGCGCGGCGGTGGAGCGATCAGCAATTGCCGCGACTGTCTCTTGCGCCAATGGACACCGGTCAGCGCGGATGGGTGCGCGGCGGAGCTATTGTGCTTCTTGTTCTCATTCTGGCTCAAATCTATCTGGGCGCGTTGGTTGCCGGCCTGCGCGCCGGCCACGCCTATAACACATGGCCGTTGATCGATGGCGGCCTCATACCAGAACCATCGCGGCTGTTTTTCGACGTTCCGTTATGGCGCAATTTTTTTGAAAATGCGCTGACCGTGCAATTCGATCATCGCATGCTTGCCTACGCGATCTGGGCGCTCGCCATTTTGCACGCATTCCATGTCGCGAGAACGCTAAAGAAGGGTCCCATACTGGTCGGCGCCGTACTCCTTGCCGTCGCCGTGACGTTGCAAGCCGCCATCGGCATCTGGGCGCTGTTAACGATCGTGCCGCTACCTCTCGCGCTGATGCATCAGACAATGGCGATGGTGACACTGACGCTCGCCGTCATCCACGCATCGGACGTCACGCCGCGTGACGCTTTATCCGCGCGGCTGGTATTGTCGTCGCCGTAACCGAGGAGGCGACGATGAATTCAGGTCGTCTGGCTCACTGGCAAAATGTTTATAAGGAAAAGACCGAGAACCAAGTCAGCTGGTTCCAGGAAACGCCTGCTGTTTCGTTGGAGCTGATCGAGGCGGTCCGCCCAAAATACGATTCAGCCATCATCGATATCGGCGGCGGCGCATCGCGGCTCGTCGATGCCTTGGTGCGCGAAGGCTATCGAGACCTCACCGTGCTCGACGTTTCCGAAAACGCGATTGCGATGGCAAAGGCGCGCCTGGGCGAACCCGCCGAAATGGTGAAATGGATCGTCGCCGATGTGACGCAATGGGAGCCAACGCGGCGTTACGACCTGTGGCACGATCGCGCCGCGTTTCATTTCCTCGTCGAAGCGCCGGACCGAACCGCCTATGTCGAATGCCTGGCGAGTGCTCTGCGCGCCGGAGGCCACGCCATCATCGCTACCTTCGCGATGGACGGACCGGAGCGGTGCAGCGGCTTACCCGTCGTTCGCTACGACGCCCCGCGCCTGTCCGCTACGCTTGGGAACGCCTTCGCGTTCGTCGAGACACGCCGTCACGACCATCGCACCCCGATGGGCGGCGTTCAGCGTTTTCAGTTCAGCATATTCCGTCGCCAGTAACGGTCGGCTCTCTCTGCTCGCCTTACGCCGCCCCCAGCGCCTGGTCGAGGTCGGCGATAATGTCGTCCTTGTCCTCAATGCCGATCGACAGCCGCACGACGTCGGGGCCGGCGCCGGCCTGCACCAGTTGCACGTCGGTGAGCTGCCGGTGCGTGGTCGAGGCCGGATGAATGATCAGCGAGCGCGTGTCGCCGATATTGGCGAGATGCGACAAAAGTTGCACGTTCGAAACAAGCGCGACGCCGGCGTCATAGCCGCCCTTGAGCCCGAACGTGAAGACCGCGCCGGCGCCGTTCGGACAATATTTTTTGGCGAGGTTGTGGTAGCGGTCGCCCGGCAGGCCCGGATAGCTGACCCACGCCACTTTCGGATGCGCCGCGATCCATTCGGCGACCGCTTGCGCGTTCTCGCAATGCTTTTGCATGCGCAACGGCAGCGTTTCGATTCCGGTGAGGATCAGGAAGGCGTTGAACGGCGAAAGCGCCGAACCGATATCGCGAAGCGCCAGCATCCGGCACGCAATGGCAAAAGCGAAATTGCCGAAGGTCTCATGCAGGACGATGCCGTGATATTCCGGCCGCGGCTCGCATAACATCGGATAGCGCCGCTCGCGCGACCAATTGAAGGTGCCGCCGTCCACGACCATCCCGCCGATCGAGTTGCCGTGTCCGCCCAGGAATTTAGTCAGCGAATGCACCACGATATCGGCGCCGTGATCGATAGGCTTGCACAAATAGGGTGTCGCCAGCGTGTTATCGACGATGTATGGGACCCCGGCGCGTCGCGCGATCTGCGCCACCGCCGCCATGTCGGTAATGACGCCGCCGGGATTGGCGATCGATTCGGTGAAGATCGCTTTGGTCTTTGGGCTGATCGCTTTTTCGAAGGACGAAATGTCGTCCGGATCCGCCCAGACGACGTTCCAGCCGAAGTTCTTGAAGGCGTGGTTGAACTGATTGATCGAGCCGCCATAGAGCTTCTTCGATGCGACAAACTCGTCGCCCGGCTGCAGCAAACAATGGAAGACCAAAACCTGCGCGCCATGGCCTGAGGCGGCGGCAAGGCCGGCGGTGCCGCCTTCAAGCGCGGCGACGCGTTCCTCGAGCACGGCGGTGGTCGGGTTGCCGACGCGCGTATAGATATTGCCGAAGGTTTGCAGGCCGAACAAAGACGCGGCGTGATCGACGCTTTCGAATACATATGAGGTCGTCTGATAAATCGGAGTGGCGCGCGCGCCCGTTGTCGGATCGGGTTGGGCGCCGGCATGAACGGCAAGCGTCGCGAAGCCCGGAATGCGTTCGGTCATGGTGTTTCCTTCGAGGACCGATCCTTGTCGGAAAAGCAGAGCCACCCGGTTTATAGGACCGGACGGCGTCTCCATTCGATCGCTGGTCGGCCGTTGTATGTCAAAGACTTAGCGACAGGTCTTGGCGGTAAGTATAGGCATTTCGAGCACCTTGCTAGCGATTTGCTAGCCAATCTGCTCCCGGTTCGTTCTCAGAGGATACCTCGGGACACGGCACCTATGACGCCCGCTGCGGATTTGTCTGCCTTGCGGGTGCGCTTGGCGTAGCTCCGCAAGAGGACCGCGGGGTCATGCCCGCACCGAGCCGCAACGACATGGACGGGCACGCCAGCGTCAAGCAGCAGCGTTTCGTGCGTACCCCTCATAGCAGCGAATACGAGGCGGGCGGCGTTCTCCAACTCGCATACGTGCACCTGGACCGCCTCAGCAAGATGCGGGATCTACTCGAGGAAGAGAAACGGGTGGGTAATCCCGTAGCCTGATGAAGTAACAAGGGCCGGCAGTCGTCTGCCGTTGTGAAAAGCGAGGCCCGGCCGCAAAGCCTAGACGCGAAGAATTTGTTAAATCCGTGCCGGCATCGCCAGCACGACGCACTCTTCCCGTCGCTCCAATAAAAAGAGGCCGCCAATAGGAAGCGGCCTCGCAAAGTCAGCCAATGATCGCCCCTCGTTTGAGGGTCGAGGAGCACCGAAATTCTATCGCGGCCCGCGGCATCCGGAAGGTCGAGCAAGCAGAACCGATCGCGATTTGCACGTAGTGTTGCGGTTTGAACACTGCTTGAAGTCGGGCTGCGGGTTGCGAATCGCAGGATCAATTGCAACACTAACCCCGGACGCGTGGCGCTTGGCGCGGCGTCTAATACGCAACGAGGCCGCCTCCGATGAGGGCGGAGACGGCCTCGCCTGCAGTAGAATGCCCCTGTCAGGAGCGCCACATCCTAGCGTGAAATCCACAGGGAGCGAGGGCCAGCCGGTCGAATCATTTGGACTGTTGCCGGGCCGCCACTACCCAAATCGATTCGTTTCTGCCGATGTCGCGGCAGTCGTGTGAGGCTGTGAAAATGCGGGGCCGGGCGCCAAATCGCCGCTGTGTGGCCCCGGCCGGGCGCTCAGGTAAATCATAAATCAGACCGGGGCCACGACCCCAAGGCGCGTTCTACTAATTCCTTGGGCTAACTTGTGCGCCTATCAAACGGTCCGCGGGCCGCCCGGGAGTTCTTTCATACCGTCGGAGATAATCGCAGCCAGTTGCATTACCGCTTGGCTCAGTTCACGGTATTGCGCAATGTCGCGCTGAATACGACTGAGATCAGTCTGTAACTTCTTGCGTAGTCCGTGAAACTCATCGACAAGGCTCTCAATTTCCCCTGTTGAGACCTCAGACACCCGGCGCAGCAAAGTTTCGAGACTGTTGGCCGCCACTTCGCCATCACTATTTTCGACCTGACGAAGGGCACCGCTGGCATGTGCCAACTCGTGGGTATTTCTCCTAACGTCCATTTCTGATGATTGGTTGATTTCAGCAGATCCGTTCAGCTTCGCACTGCTCATGATACGCACCCCTTACACTAGTAATCGACCGTTTGACCTCAGTTCGCACGTTGAAAACCACGATGGTGTGGCCCGAGACAAAAAGGGCCCCCTGGAGGCAAGTGGGGGCCCCAAGTCCCAGGAGTGTCATGCTGCCGCTTCCCCCATTGAAGCGATCAGCATCATTTAAGTGTTTTATTTGTTTGTGACCATTTTGTGGGAGACTCGTGGAACATTATGTTCATTGGAACTTTTGTTTGATATTTGTTTGGTGTTTGTTTTTTGTTTGATGTTTGTTTGCTGCTTGCTTTGATTCAGTAATCAGTACAGCGAGTAATCGGCGTAATGTCGTTTTGTTGGATTTCCGACATAAGAACAGCAATGAGCGGTGGCTAGCTGTCTGTGGGCGCCGATGCTGGCGCTATCCTTCACTGTTCGGACCGACAGCATCATCGGTTCGACACCCGCACGCTATCGTCTGCCCATGACGGCGCGTATGGGGGACAAGGTAAAGCCGCCGGGTTACGCGACACCCCGACGGCTTTGCTGTTTTGAATTGGGATCGGCAGTCGTGTGCCGTTGTGAAAATGCGGGGCCACCGCTGCGTTCATCCGGCACGCGGCGACCCCACTGTCGCAGGAGATTACGCACGTGGCCCGGAACGGGGTGCTGGGGAGCTGATGGGTCCGGGCCACTAACCGGGTGTTGTTGCCCGGCTGAATCCGCTAACTCGCGTCATCATGCGAGGTTCCCGTTTGACGCGGAACCAAAACTTTTGAACACTGTTCAATAATCCATGGGCCTCTCCCAAGGTGGGCCGGATCAACGAC